>Ga0265295_1006753_pt1 | contig 13670 bp, 5 predicted proteins | sample Munlansysbiofilm_FD_192503 | JGI IMG/M metagenome (GOLD analysis project Ga0265295, IMG submission 192503) | Leachate microbial communities from a municipal landfill in Southern Ontario, Canada - Methane capture system biofilm | ecosystem: Engineered > Solid waste > Landfill > Unclassified ... | reverse complement strand
CGTCCTGATCGGGCGCGACGGCCGGATCGTGGGCACCTACAACAAGAACCACGTGGTGATCGAAGAGACCACCGAGAGCGGCATCCTCTGCGGACGCGAGGCACCAGTCTTCGAATGCGACTTCGGACGCGTGGCGTTCGCGATCTGCTTCGACCTGAATTTCGATGAGCTGCGTCTAAAATATGCCAAGGCCAAACCCGACCTGATTGTGTTCTCCTCAATGTACCACGGCGGCCTGATGCAGGCGTACTGGGCCTATTCCTGCCGGGCCCACTTCGTCGGGGCCATTGCCGGGCTGCCCTGCGAGATTCGCGATCCCCTGGGCGACGTGCTCGCGTCGAACACGAACTACTTCGACTTCGTCGTCGCCGACGTGAACCTCGATTGCCGCCTGGCGCACCTGGACTACAACTGGTCGCGTCTGCGGGCGATGAAGGCCAAGTACGGCCCGAAGGTGACGATCAAGGACCCCGGCTTCCTCGGCTCGGTCCTGATCACCAGCGAGCACGAGACCGTCACCGCCGCCGAGATGGTCCGAGAGTTCGAGATCGAGCTGCTCGACGACTACATGACCCGCGCGCTGGCCCATCGCCACACGCCGGGCAACATGGAATAAGGACCCGCATGGGTCAGACCTGTACGGGCGAATGATGATTCGCCCCTACCTCGGCGATTCGTCGCCCTGCACGGGAGGCAGCGGGTCGCTCAGGTTGTACGTCACGACGGTCGAACCGTTGAAGCCCGTGGTCGCCAGGATCCAATCCACGCCGGCTGCCCGCAATTCGTCGAGCGTCTCCTGCGACAGGCCCGGCTCCAGACTCGGATCGAACAGGAACCACTCGAAGAAGTTGTGATGTCCCGGCACGTACGTCTGCGCGTACTCGCCCGTGAGCGTGAAAGGCTCGCTCGTCAGGCCGGAGATCGTGGTCTCGACCCATCGGACCAGCGGCGCCGTGTACCCCGCCGTCGGTCCCGTCGGATGGGGCGGCCAATAGAACGTGGTCTCGACCGTCACAGTCCCGCCCTCGACCCGTCGCGTCTGGAGGATGTCATCGGGATCGGCCAACAAGGGTACGCTGAGCTCGACCCGGTCGCTCTTCGTGCCGGTCACCGCGCCGGTCCAGTCCCAGTCGAGCACGGGCTCGTCGTACTCCACATCGAGACCATACGAGAGGTCCGAGAGGAACAGGACGGGACAATCTTCCGGCACCAGACCGTAGATGCTGAACGACGTGGTCAGCGTGCAACGCCGCGCGTTGTCCAGATGGTCGAGTCGCCAGGAGTCCGTCGTCTCGAACCCGGCCGCAACGTAGCTGCGCGAGGACTCCGTCTTGATCGGCTCATCAGGATCTGCGTCCGGCGGGTCCTGCACGACAAACGCGTGCTGCGCCTCGGGCCAGGAAGCGGGCGAGCCGGATATCGTCGAGAAGCTGCCCCGATCGTGATACCGGTACGTCGCATCCTCAAACAGGCAAACGCTCAAGTCCTCGGTCGTCAGCCAGCGGCTGCGGGCCTGAAGATGCCAGTCCGACTTGAGCCGGTGGGCGCCGAAGATCGGGGCGTGCTCGCCCTGGAAGACGGAAAGGCGGATCGAGCCGCCGGCCAGGAACCGGCGATCGGCAGCGCCGCTGGATATATTGGGGACCTCGCGAATCTGCTTGACCACCAGTTCGCCGGTCGGCGCGATCTTCTTGTACTCGAAGTCGAGTTGATGCGGGGTCCGGCCCGTGTCCTCGGCGAACTGCGCCGCCGCGCGGTCCAGGAGCCGCGCGAGAGTCTTGTAGTCGTCTTCCCAGGCAAGCACGGTCTGCCCGAGCGGCACGAGATTGGAAGATCGCTGGACCCGCACATAGACGAAATCCGAATCGCGCCCTGTCGAGGCGGAGACCTCCTCCGGGATCAGACCGGGCTCTGGGTTGGCCACCGACACCGCGCCAGCCTGCGTAACGAATTGAATGGTCGAGCCATAGGTCCCGAACTCGAGCACCGCCACGCCATTGGCCAGTTCGATCTCATCGGGGAACGAGTGGTGGACCAGGATCGCCATGCCCACCTCGTCTTCGGACAGGCCGTGACGCAAACGCTCCAGATAGGCATTCTTGTTGTAGAAGCTGGCGAAGACCCGGCGGATCGCGCGGAAGACACCGCGCTCTTTCGATTCGGTCGGATCGCAGTGGCACGGCCCGGAACCATCGCCGTCCAGGTCGTCGGCCAGGCAGCCGCTGTAGCTGTCGTAGAGCCCGGCCCCACTGAAGTGCTCGCTGTCCTCGACGTTTGTGGAGCTGCGGAAACGAATTTTCTGATAGGGATCGAAGCCGTACGCCGGATCGGTCAGGGCCTCGATCACCGCTTCCTCCAGGGCCGGCGAGAACGCTGTCGCCCCGTCGTCCTTGAAGAGGTCCTGAATCCGTTCGAGTTCATACTCCACCTCCGCGACGGATGCCGGCGGGAAGCTGAAGCCCGAGAGGCGCAAGGCGATCTCCTCGCGCAACGTCCGTCCGCCAGCAAGCGTCTGGTCGAGGAACGCGTTCCACAGGTCGAAAGAGAAAGCCATCGCGACGCGGGAGTTGCCGGGAACGGCCCGGCGCAGGATCGAATAATTGGCTGCTTTGCCGCCGAAGTGGCGGATGTCGTCGGGACCGAGTGAATCGACTGGGGCACTGTATCGGCCCAGCGGTTCGACGGGCTGGATCGCCAGCAAAGGGGCCTGCTTGAGTGCGAGGAACTCGGCGGCCTGCTCGTCGGTCATCGTATCCTCGGCGTCAACCAGATTCAGCAGGGTCCGCCCGTAGCGATCGTAGGCCCGCAACACGACCCGCCGGCCCACCAGATCGAGAGCCTGTTGCCGATCGACCTGCTCGGCCAGGTGCACGAAAGGAATGCCGTAGGTGTTGGCCAGGATCGCCACGTGGCTGTTGGGCGTCGAGGCTGTCAGCGTGATGACGCCCGCCAGGACGGGGATCTCGGCGGGTACGGCGTCGGTCAGCAGAACGTCGTCGCCGCGCAGTTCGCCCCGGCTGTAGGCCGAGTCGATCTCGTCCGGCGCGACGTACTTCAGGCGGCCCAGCGTCCAGCCCTGCGAGTAGATTGCGTTGCCCCGAATCCAGCGCGACGGCGAGCTGACGGGCATGCCCCGCTCGGCGAACCACTCGGCATTGGCCTGAGCCACCTGCGACTGCTCGTAGGAGGGGAAGTAGAATGCCCGAACGTTTGGATCGCTGCTGACGGCGGCGGCCACCTTCGCGAACAGTTCTGCGACCTCCTCGCGGGTGAAGGGGTCATGCCGCACGAACTGAATCCCGTATTCCTGGATCGGGGCGCTGACGCCGAAACCGCTCGGCGGCGTGACCACGGCGCCGAGAATCATCTGCTGGTCCTCGGCGTACAACGTGATGCGGTCGAACTCCTGCGGGCTGATCCCGACGAACGGACCCAGGCACTCGGAGACGAAGTCGTAGTGCAGCGGGAAATGCCCACTGTCCTGGAAGTACACGACATTCGGGTCGTACGGCTCGGTCAGCAGCGTGAACTTGATCCAGCCCAGATTGGACATGCCGATGTATTGGCGATGTTCGAACGGGTCGTCCGGGAAGACGATCTGCGTCTTGCCGTACTCGCACAGCTCCAACGGCTCAGCGCGGGCCGGGCCGGACAACAGACACACCACCAAGGCCAGAACCAGACCACCGACTGACCACCTCGCCCGACGCCCCCCTGCCCCTTGCCTTCTTGCCCCCTCTTTCACAACAACAAGCCCACCCATCATTTCCTCCGTTTCCTGATCCTTGCAGAGGCACCAACCGCCCCAATACAACGTATTATACCATACCGATCCCAATTCTACGCTCCGGGCTCAATATGCGATCGCAAGGCCGCCGGAAATTGGCTTTGTTCTTCAACAAGACCCCCTTCTCAGCCCGCGATTCGCGACATTGGCTTTGACAATTCGCCGGTCTGTCTGTACCCTGCATCCTGATGTGCGAAGGGACGTTTCATGCCCGCGAAGGCTCCCACAATCCGGCAAATCCGCTCCACGCGGCGGCCGACGAGCCTGCGTCTCGCATGGCCCCCCAATGGACCTGCCGGATAAACGCCCAACCGAAGAGAAGACCCGAAACCGAGGTGCCTCCCCAAAACACCCATGAACGCCCATGCCAAAGTCTTCGCGAAACCGCTGGACAGCGAAAGGGGTTTGGATGACTGACAGAGAGAGTCGCAATGAGGCATCGAGATCAAGGAAAGGAAGAACCTGTGACCATAGAGCCAGAACCGTTGCTTTGGCCATATGTATCCTGAACGGCCTTGCGATGGACGCTGAAGTACATGGTCGCACCGAATGTGAAAGTCCATCGCTGCCACTGACGTTCGTGCTGACCAAGTTGGATGTCACCGATAAGGTTCTTGAGGTGAGCTATCAAATCCGCAATGATTCGGATCGGGAGGCATGGCTTTGCCAGGGCCTTGGCTCCAATGTTCCTCGCTTCAGTTCTGAAGTGGCCATGAGCGAAGATGGTGAGACTCTCTTGGTGCGCAGGCGCCTGGATGTTCCGATAGCCGGGTTTGGCGAACAGGTGTTTGGCCGCTTCGTTCGCATACCGAGGGGAGTCAGCCGGGAGGAGACTGTATTTTTCGCTCTGCCCGTTCGTCCGCATCGTATCATCTTGTCAGCACGAAAGAGAGATGAGACGATCAAGTACGTCAAGCAACTCCGCATTGAGATCGGTTACTACTCGGGGGATCTGCCGGCAACGATCGCCCACATGCTTGAGGACGCTGCGAGGGCTCCTGAAAGGGAACATGTCGACAACATGGGCTATCCGACCGACACCATTGGTTGGTTTGGCGATCCGCTATACTTTAATAGACTCAACGAGATCGTTCCGGATAGAAACGAGCAGGTCGTGGTCCCTTGGACGGATCAGATGTTTGAAGGGGAGCAACTCCTGCAGGCGAGCATTGAACACCTGCATGTGCCCTATGTGGAAGACGTCGGATTCGTAGACTTCGCCGTAGAGGGCCTCAAGGATTGTACAAGAGCGGAGATTCACTATCGACCTTCCATGCTCGAATATCTCTTTCCTCATCCCATCCAACAGAGCGTTTTGACTTCCGCTGATCGACAGCATCTGCAAATGCAGAAGGTACTTCTTCTTGAGGATCGCATCTCGATCGGTGCGTTGATCGACGAAGTCGGCAAGGCGAATGGCTGGATCACCTGCAGCGGGTGTGCCTTCGGTGGACGAAGTACTCTGGCGCATGTCGTCTGTTACCAAGGACACGAGCGCATAACGTCTTTCAGCATCTATGGTGACATGGCCGTTGTGACCGATGAAGGGCACTGCTATCAGTCTCTTCCGACGCTTAGTAGTGTCAGAGCCATCACATCGGCGGTAGACTGGGTGGAGCCTATTCGGCTTCGTGTCGAATGTGCAGCCAATCTCAGTAAGCTCTGGTATCGCCTGCGTCTTTATCGCCAAATTGGGCGATTGGCTATTGAGGATACGTCTCCTCGGGAGCAGGTGGCATATCCGTCCTCCGAGAGATGGTGCGATGCTATGCTGTGCGTCTTCCAGATTGCTGAACATACTGTGAAGGCATATCAATGTCCTGGTGCGGGCGAAGGTCGATGTCACTATGCGATGAACTCGAATTGCGGGGCGGATTCGCCGGGGGAGATGGTGCTGCTGTTTGAGACGAAGGCGGGGTGGAATCAGCACGGCGGGCCGGAGCTGTTCACGTTCGACAACCACGACGCCCAAGGTGGCTGCGTGCTGCTCAACGACGGCACCGTGAAATTCATCCGTACCGAACAAGAACTCCACACTCTCCATTGGAAATAGAAGCAGGATTCCGCATGGGCCAAAGCCCATCTTACGGGAGTATTTGAACTATGAGGACCTCGGCGGAAAGGCAGACACACCTGATCGTGCTGTTCTTGTGTGCCGGATGTCTCTTGATGACATCCTGTGAGCGGCCGGATGCAGCAAGACGTGGACAGCAAGCCCAGAGCGCCGACTCAGGAGCGGCCATGGAAACGAGACAAGCGGCGCTTTCGAAGGAGCAGGTCATCAAGGTTGCCAACAACGCGGCCCGGCGTCATGGGCAAACCCCTGAGAAGATGCACGTCGAATACGATGAGGGAAACTCGCATTGGCGGGATGTCGCGCGGGGACCCTGGCCAGAACTGGAGGGCCGTGACTTCCAGGCGGTGATATACTGGCACCAGCCACCCATACCCGAAGGAGGCTTGTGGATTCTCATTGACAGGAATTCAGGGGAGGTGCTCTCGGTGGAAGAAGCCCCTTGAGACGGCCGGTCACGATCGGCGGGCCGAGGCCCACGGTACGAGGGTGGGATTCGTCAATCGCAAATGGCCAGCGGGATGGTGGCGGGCCCGGGCAGGGCCGGGCGACGGGCAAGTGGACGGCCGCCTCATTCGCGGCCGTCCACTTCCACGTTGGTCGCGGTTGGTTTTAGAACTGCACCTTGATGGACGCCTGGAGGGTGTGGGCATCGTACCCGGAACCGAATTCGGCGTCGTACTGGGCATAGACCATCTTGGACTTGTCGATCCGCCAGTTCAGGCCGGCCCCGACGCTGAAGACGTCGTTGACAACGGAGATGCCCGTGGTCTTGAACGAGGTCTCGGCGCCCGCCAGCCGTGCGATGTTGTTGGTCTCATCGCCGAAGTCGTGCCGCCAGGCGAACCGCAACTGGGGCGCCACGTAGCTGCCATTGTCGAAGACCCACGTCTTGCGGAGCCGCGTCCCCAGTTCGAGGGCCAGGTTGTCGTCGGTATCGCTGTTGACCGATAGATTGGCGGCGTCGGCCCCTGTCTCGGTATAGCTCTGGTGACGGAAGTGCGTGTAGTTCAGCCCGGCGTACGGCTCGATCCCAAAGGACTTGTACCGAAGCAGCTTGCCGACCTCGGGCGCAATCGAGAAGGTGTGCGCCTTGAAATCGCCTTTGGCACGAAGCCCGGCGAAACGCAGATCGCGCATCTCGTCGACGTTGTGATAGCCGTAGCCGACGGTCATGCCGAGATAGTAGTCATGGTTGAACCACGTGCCATAGAGCGATGTCGTCAGTGAGTCCATGTCCATTGCCGACAGGCTGTCGGCACTGTCCACATCCGTACGGCCATAGCCGATGGAGCCGCCGAGCAGTCCGCTCTCGCCGAGGAATCTCTCGGCGCCCAGAAGAGTGCCATAGGTATCATAATCGTACCCGACGACACCGCCGGCGTCATCTCGATCGCCCCATCGTCCGTATCCCTGGAGATACCCCTGCCAGCCGGCGTCGGAAGGATCGCGCGCCACCGTCGGCGACAGCGATGCCAGCAACGGCCCGGTCGCCCGGTCGTTGAGACCTTCACGCGTGGCGGTGCGAGCGTCCTGCATGCGCCGGCTCAGACTGCTGTTTACACTGGAGGTCACACCGGACGCCGCACTTGAGACCGACGTCTGAAGCTGGTTGGTCATCTGGGCATACGCGCCGGCGACGTCGTCCGACGCCTGGGCCGCCGCTACGACATCCAGCAAGGCCTCACCGGCGGTTTCGGCAAACGCCTCGCTGTCGAGCATGTCGCCAAAGCTCCGGACCGTGCGAGATCCGGTCGCGCTGAGGAACTCCGTATTGGAGGTGAAATCGACGCTCATCTCGACGATCTTGCCCGTGTCATCGACCACCAGTGAGGAGATCGTCGCCAGATCGGTGTTCTCGATGAAATCGGCGAGGTTGGCATCCGCCGCCTGGTTGCCGCCGTCGACCTGGATGTGGCCGGCGCCTTCGAGCGTGACGATGTCATACGTGCCGTCGGCGGCATCGCCGATGGCCACGGCGACCACCTTGGCCCCGGTGACGAAGTTGGCGTTGCTGTCGTCGGTGATGCGGATGCTGTCGTGATTGCCCTCTTCATCCACTTCGATGTTCAGGATCGCTCCGGCGCCGAGCTCGAAGTCCCCGCCGGAGACGGTGATCTCACCCGGCGATTGACCCGGGGCGAGAACGCCGTTGGTGATCGTCAGACCGCCCTGGAAATCGCCGCTGCCGCCGAGGGAGGCATCGGCATCGTTGACGGTCACGGCGCCCATGACCGTGCCGTTGATCGTGCCGGCGCCCGCCAGAGTCACCGAACCGCCCAGCACGGCGTCTTCCTCGATCTCCACCGCGGCTCCATCGGAGACATCGAGCGTCTGTCCGAACGCTTCACTGTCGCCGGTCAGGGTGACGCTGCCCTGCGCGACCGTTACATTGTTCGCACCGCTGAGGGTTTCCACTTCCACGCCGGCGTTGCCGGTCGTCAGACTGGCCGCTCCGCCGGAGGTGTCCAGCGTCCCGACAGCGACCGCGTTGCCGGCGAACTCCACGTTCCCACTGACGTTCACCTGCCGGATCGCCACGTCATCGGCGGCCGCTTGTACGGTCGCGTTGGCCAGGGTGACCTGCGCGTTGCCGGTCGCCGCGGCGTTGCCCAACGTCAGCGTCGAGTCGGCGACGGCCACGGTGGCGTCCTCGTCCAGAGCGGCGTTGCTCGAATTGATCGCCATCGTGCCGCCGCCGGTGACGTTCAGCGTCTCGCCGGCATCGATATCCAGCGCCTGGTTCACCTGCACCTGGGCGGCGGGGGCCACCTGAAGGGCGGTATCCCCATCCGTTCGGAGGGTCTCCACCGCAAGCGTGTTGCCTGTGACCTGTACGTTGCCGCTGACATTGGCCTGCCGGACGGCCACCTCGTCGGCCGCAGCATTGACGACCGAATCGGCCAGGGCGACCTGTGCGTTGCCCGTGGCGGCGGCACTGCCCAGCGTCAGCGTCGAATCGCTGACGGCTACCGTGGCCGTCTCATCCAGATCAGCGTTGCTGGAGTTGATCGCGACCGTGCCCCCGCCGGCAACATTGAGCGTCTGGCCGGCCCCGATATCGAGCGCACCGTCGACCTGCATTTGCGCCTCTTCCTCAACCTGGAGGGTGGCGTTGTCGGCGACGGTCAGCGTGTTGGTGGCCGGCACCACGACCGTCGACTCCCCAACCACCTGCACGGTCGAGCCTTCTTCGATCTGAACATCCTTCTCGATCTCGAGAGTCCCGCCCTGGGAGGTGGCAATCGTGGCGTCGCCCAGCGTCAGATCGTCGCCGTCGACGGTGCCCAGATCGTCGTAGTAATCGTCTTGCGAGGCATAGGCGTTCGTCGTTTTGATAATCGTTCCGTCGCCGGTGATGTCCTCGATGTTCTGCGTGGGGGCATCGACGATCAACGTCGTTCCTGCATTGGCCGTAACGCCGCCGCCGGCGCCGCCACTGGCCCAGATCTCGTCGCCGATCAGATAGAGCGTACCACCGTTGAGGGCAATCGTGTTGCCCGCCTGGTTGTCGAGATCGCTGATCGACGCATTGTGTTCCCCCGTCTGGTTGATCGTGGCGTCGCCATTGAACGTCGGGTCGTCGAGAGTCAGCAGGCCGTCGGTGCTGTTGAGGATCACAGTGGCATCGGCATCGACCGAGACGGACGAGGCGACCAGACCACCGGCGGCCGCCTTCAATGCGGAGCCATCCTTCAATTCGATATCCACCGCCCCGAGCGAATCGGTGCCGCCGATCAGCGTTCCGGAGTTCTCGATCGCATCGTCGAAGTAGAATTCCACGGCCCCGTTGAAGGCGGCGGTCGCGCCGCCGGCAATGGTAATGGCCTCGTCAGAGCTGATATCGCCATTGAGCATGAACGTTCCGGCGTCCACCGCGAGAGATTGCAGCGACAGATCCGAATCGATCGCGTGCGTGCCGCCAGCGATGATGACGTCCAGCAGGTTCTCGAAGGTCCCGTTGAACGCGCTCGTGCCCGTGCCGAGAGTCAGATTGTTAACCTGGGCGTCGAGATGTCCCGACCCGTTCAGCGCCTTGAGGGTCTGGTCGGCGCCGAACTCGACGGCCGCGTCCTCGGCGATGGTCAAAGGAGCGGTCGTGATCGTGTCTTCGGCCTCCAGCGAGACGAGGCCTTCATAGACGTTCAGTCCGCCGGTGAAGGTATTCGTGCCGCTGAGAATCAACGTTCCTTCGCCGACTTTGGTCAGTGTCCGAGCCCCGCCGGATTCGTCGATGTCACCGGAGATCTCCAGGGTGAAGTAGTTGTCCGGCAGGTTCAGCGCATCGACGGCGTCGGCGGGAACGTCGTCCTCCACCTCGGCGTCCACCGTGACCACCGCCAGTTCCGTGTCGCCCACGAGCGTCACCGGACCGGAGATCTCGATGTGCGAACCGATCAGCGCCACCGGGATCTCGTTGTCGTCGTCGAACCAGTCGTCCATCTCCACCTCCGTGAAGCCGCCTGTGGCGAAGTGGCCCTGCATTTCGACGTCATTGCCGATCTCAATCGTCCCGATGCTGCCGTCCCAGGCATCGTCGTCCTCGGTCTTCCATTCGCTATCGTCTTCGTCGTAGTAGATCTCCGTAGGCATCCCGCCCACGACGACCTTGGACGCATCGGAGGCATCACCGGTGATGGTGAACGTTCCGGTGCCCAGCCCGCTGGTTCCGGTCTGGTTGGAGTCCTCGACGATCAGGATGCCCCCGGCCATTTCCAGGCCGCCGGCGAAATCGTTCTCCCGATAGTACACGACCACAAAGCTGCTGCCGGGGGCAATGAGAAGGCCGCCGTCGCCGGTGATCTTGTGTTCGATGTCCACCTCGGCATACGCGGTCAGACTGTGTTGCACGCCGGCACCGAGCAACGTGATCGTCGAAGCCTCGGGGTCCTGCTCATCCATCAATTCGAATTCGAACATCAGGTCGTCGCCGTCCGTGGGATTGCCAAGAACGAGGTTCGCTGCCACAACGTCTCCGCCGTTGTCGTAACCCAGGACCAGGTTGTTCATAATCGTCGCATCGGCCCCGTCATCGCTTTCGTCGCTGAGCCCTGCGGCGTATTGGTTTATGGATACGCCGTCCCCCAGAGAGACCTCGGAGGCGACGTGCGCCGCGTCGAACGTCACGGCATCTCCATCCGGACCGCCAACGTAGACGGTCTGAGTGGGGTTGAGCATTTCGTAGTCGTCATCCAGAGTGCCTGTCATGGCCAGCGTGCCGCCATGCAGGTAGATATCGCCCTCGCCGAGGGCGTTGCCCGTCGGGTCCTCGCCCGGGTCTGCATCAAAGCCATCGAGCACCAACAGACCGTCGTTGAGAGTAACGTCGCCCGCGAAATCATTCATGAACTCCGATACGAAAACCGTCAGCGTGCCGGAGCCGTCCTTGGTCAAGCCGCCGGTCCCGGTGATCGGGCCGTAGATGTAGGTGTCGCTGTCGCCGCCGATTTCGAGATCGCCATTGAGGGTGACGGTCTCGATGTAACCCGGGTCGCCGCCGGCCAGCATGATCGGCCCGGAGTTGGCGAGAACGGACAGTCCGCCGACGGGGGCGGTCAGGTCCGTCGCCAGGTCCAGCATCGTGCCGGCCGTCGAATCGTTCACAAGCGAACTCGTGGTCAGGGTAAACTGGCCGAAGATCAGCCACCGGCTGCCCGACGCATCCTCGGTGAGTTCCAGTCCGCGGATTTCGGTGTCACCGTCGAAATGCACCAGATAGGCCAGCGGCCCGAACTGCGCCGTGTCGGCGGCACCGGGCACTCCCGCACTCCAGTAATCGGGATTGCTCCATTGGTCTTCGCCCGCCCCTTGTCCGGTCCAGACGGTGACGGCGGCATTCGTTGCAAGGACGGTCCACAATACGACACCAGCCACCACGAGAGCCATTCGTTTCCTGACCACTGCAAGTCCTCCACAATAAACGGACTGTTGTCTGTCAACACTCATGTCACGGCCCCTGGCGAAAGGGGTCCCGCACAGATCGTTTCCGCCTATCTCGGCAGCGGCCCGACGAATTCTTGAGAGATTATGGAGGCCATTTCGCCAAGCCTCAGGCGTCGGATCCAACCGACAGACAAGACAGTGGCAGGTGTCGCCGTGGCCTGTCCTGCGGTAACAATGCTGATACATTGCACCCGTCTTTCGTTATCGGCCCGGCGACAATCCCGTGGTCAGCCGGCATCTTTTTTTGTCTATCACGAGGTCCCATGAGAAATTGGGGTAGACCGGGAGGCGACGGGGATCGGGCCCACGACGAGACTGCCGCCGGGCCGACCGTCGGCCTGAACCGCCGCAAGAAGGCACTCTCGCCGCGTACTACTTCTGTGCTCCCTTGCCGGATTTCGAGAAGGGCAGCGATGATTTTGACGAAATCCGCCTTGACAGGATCGCGGGTACGGCACTATACTGACCCGACTTGGCTGAAACGGCGGCGTAGCTCAGTTGGTTAGAGCGTGGGATTCATAAGCCTAAGGTCGGTGGTTCGAGTCCACCCGCCGCTATTGGAGTCTTTTTCGCCCGATGGGCGTTTTTTGATGGGTTTTGCACGATTCTGTTTGCTTTGTGCCCCCTTCGTCTAGTGGCCTAGGATATCAGGTTCTCATCCTGGAGACAGGGGTTCGACTCCCCTAGGGGGTACTTTTTCACTTTTCGTTAGTGATTGACGGGCGATTATAGGTCCTTCCCTCCCCATGCTCGACCGCGATGGTGAATCTGCGCTGATCGACCCCGACGAGCAGTTCATGCGCAGGGCGATCGATGCGGCGATGATCGCCGAGGAGAACGGCGACGTGCCCATTGGAGCGGTCATCGTTCACCGGAATCAGGTGATCGGGCGGGCCTGGAACCAGCGGGAGCAGCTCCACGACCCGACCGCCCACGCGGAGATCATCGCGCTGACGCAGGCGGCCAGTTCCATCGGAAGCTGGCGTCTGCACGGTTGCACGATCTACGTTACGCTGGAGCCGTGTCCGATGTGCGCGGGCGCCCTGGTGCTCGGCCGGCTCGACCGGCTCGTCTACGGTTGCCCGGACCCGAAGACCGGCGCCTGCGGCAGCCTCTACGACATCGTCCGCGACGAACGTCTCAACCACCGCCTCGAAGTCACCTCCGGGGTCCTGGCCGACGAATGCGCCGCCCTGCTTCAGGACTTCTTCCGCCAGCGTCGCAACAACGGCGGCGGTCCCGCCGTTCCTTGAAGACCCGCTTGCGGCCGCCGCGGGGATATCCCCCATCTCTTTAGAGGATTCTCCGGACAGAGGAGAGCAAACTCGCTTTCCGCCGCTTCGTATGGATACAGACGGGCACTTTGCGTGCCGGATCATCGAGAAGCTCTATGTGAGACGAGGCATGTTTGGAAAGAAGATCCATCTGTTCACGCTCTTTGGATTTGACGTTGGCATCGATCTGACGTGGATTCTGCTGGCGCTGCTGGTGGTCTGGTCGTTGGCGACGGGGTTGTTTCCGCACTACTTCCCCGGTATGCCGTCATCGATCTACTGGTGGATGGGTGTCGGAGGCGCGCTGGGGTTGTTCGTCTCGATCGTGTTCCACGAGTTCTGCCATTCGCTCGTGGCGCGCCGGTTCGGGTTGCCGATGAAGGGGATCACGCTGTTCATCTTCGGGGGCGTCGCCGAGATGTCCGAAGAGCCTCCCAGTGCGAAATCGGAGTTTCTCATGGCCATCGCCGGGCCGATTTCGAGCATTGTGTTGGGGGGTATCCTGTACGGCGCCGGCCAATTGGGCCGCTACGCCGGAGGGCCGGAGGCAGTCAACGCGGTGCTTCTGTACCTGGCGTTTCTCAATGCCATC
>Ga0265295_1006752_pt1 | contig 13671 bp, 17 predicted proteins | sample Munlansysbiofilm_FD_192503 | JGI IMG/M metagenome (GOLD analysis project Ga0265295, IMG submission 192503) | Leachate microbial communities from a municipal landfill in Southern Ontario, Canada - Methane capture system biofilm | ecosystem: Engineered > Solid waste > Landfill > Unclassified ... | reverse complement strand
TTATTTGACCGGATCTGCTGCGTTGCCGGGCACTTGCGGTAGACGACTACAGCGGCATGCCCGGCGTCTTGCATATCCGGTCAACTAACGCTTGCAACTTTTAGGTAATAAAAGCTGTATCAAATAACAGTATAAATTTGTTGTATTAATTAAGGAGAGCTGTCATGGAATTTACCACAATTGTGGTTATTTTACTGGTCATTGTCTGTATTGTCGTGCTTTTTTTCATCGGTTCATCCATTTCCCTGTGGGTGCAATCCCTGGTGTCAGGGGCAAGGGTAGGCCTTTTGAACATCGTGTTCATGCGTTTTAGAAAGGTTCCCCCGAAGCTGATTGTCACCTCAAAGATCATGGCTGTAAAATCAGGCCTCGATATCTCCACCGATGATTTTGAGTCCCACTACCTTGCAGGCGGTGATGTCTCAAGGGTGGTCAAGGCCCTGATCGCCGCAGACAAGGCCAATATTGATCTTCCCTTTAACAGGGCTGCCGCCATCGACCTTGCCGGTAGGAACGTTCTTGAGGCAGTGCAGATGAGCGTCAACCCCAAGGTGATTCAAACTCCACTTATCGCCGCCATGGCCAAAGATGGTATCCAGCTGAAGGCCATCTCCCTTGTGACAGTCCGGGCAAACATTGATCGGCTGGTGGGCGGGGCAGGGGAAGAGACCATCCTGGCAAGGGTAGGGGAGGGCATAGTAACCACAATCGGCTCTGCCGCTTCCCATAAGATGGTGCTTGAAAATCCCGACCTCATCTCCAAGACGGTTCTGGCCAAGGGTCTTGATTCCGGAACTGCCTATGAGATCCTTTCTATTGATATTGCAGATGTGGATGTGGGCAAGAACATCGGAGCGGAGCTTGAGACGGACAGGGCCGAGGCCGATAAGAAGATCGCCCAGGCAAAGGCTGAGGAACGAAGGGCCATGGCCTATGCCATGGAGCAGGAAATGAAGGCCAGGGTCCAGGAGATGCGGGCCAAGGTTGTCGAAGCCGAGGCCCAGGTACCCCTAGCCATGGCAGAGGCGTTCCGGGAGGGAAATCTTGGAATCATGGATTACTACCGCATGAAAAACATGGTTGCAGACACAGATATGAGGCAATCCATTGCTACTCCGGAGAAGGATGATAAGGTACAGCCGTAAGTAGCTTTTAGCTGTTAGCCTTTAGCAGTTAGCTTTTAGCTAACAGCTAACAGCTAACAGCTAACAGCTTATAGCTTACAGTAATGATAAAACATCAGAAGGAAAAAATGCCGTGAGAGCTGAAGATATAATTCCCTTCCTTGCGATGGCCGCCTATATAGCACTGATGATTTTTAAACAGCGCAAGAAATCGGGTGGTGATGCAAAGAGTAGGGTGGATAAAAAATCAACCGGTGACAGTACCCAGCTGGACAGAACCCAACGGGATAGCCGTCAGGGTAATTTCTGGGACAGGATTCAGGGTAAGACCCAGGATAAAATCCAAGGAGAATTCCGGCAGGAAAAATCCTGGGCATCATTTAGGGAATCTTCCAAAGATCCTTCCAAAGATTGGGACAGAGGGGAGGGCGAAGCCCCTGCAAGGGCTCAAGGCCTTTTTTCAAAACTGGGTGAGCGCCTGCAGGCTTTTTTCTCAGAGCTGGAGCAGCAGTTCAGGATGGAGGCTGAAAAGGCCAGGATGAAGGATCAGATGGGTGGTCCGATTGGTCAGGTTAGTAGCCGTGAATCGGAAAAATCCCAAGCTGCGGAGCAGGGTCTGTTTGCTGATTTTGACCATGTTGACTTTCAAGCTCCTGCTTTTACTTCGCAGGAAAATGACTATGAGAAAGGCTCCCGGCCCGTAAAAACCCCCAAAACCCCGACAACTGTTAGGGCAAAAAAACAAGCGTCTGGTTCATCGTTGATCAAAGAACCGTTGAGAGCCTCTCGCACGGGTGTGAATCTGACCCTTTCCCCAGACGAGATCCGTACCGCCGTTGTCTGGTCAGAAATCCTTGGCCCACCTATTGCCCTCAGGACCGGCAAGAGGCCCTGGGAGAAGTGATGTGAAAATACTGAATTTAATCAAGGAGACAAACTTTCCCCATCTCAATCTTTTTTCCATGCGTTACAGGGACACTCGAAACCAAGAAAAATCCTGGGTGTTCGCCTCAAGATCAAAATGTCCCAGATCCTTGAAGACTTCTATAGCTCCCGACGCCGTAGTAATTGTACCCCTTCATCGGGAGAAACAGAGGATCGTCATCATCAAAGAGTTCAGGGTTCCCCTCGGGGGATACCAGTACGGGTTTCCAGCAGGGCTTGTGGACAAGGGTGAAAAGAGTGTGGAGGCGGCCACAAGGGAACTCTGGGAGGAGACCGGTCTTACCCTGGTCAAGGTTTTGAGGCAGAGTCCTCCTGTTTACTCGTCATCCGGCATGACTGACGAGTCGGTCACCCTGATCTATGGCGAGTGCCGGGGTGAACCCAGCACCCTTGCCAACGAGGCCTCAGAAGACATAGAGGTGATAATGCTCTCAACCGGAGAAGCCGCTGCCCTTTTAAACACCCCGGACCTTAAATTCGATGTAAAAACCTGGATCATTCTTTCCACATTTGCAGCCACTGGCAAAATTTAGCGTCCATGTTTACTAATTTTATCTATTTCCTTGTGGCGCTTATCCTGTACACCACCTGTCATCACCCGGGTGGGGGGGGGATGCCAGATTACGCCCTGGTCTTTGCCCTGGTTCTGGCAGTCATTTTTGCCCTTGTGTGTCACATCTCGTTCAAGCGGCTTGCGGCAAGGTCTTCCCTTGAAGCTGGTGTGCAGATCGACATTCTGCTGGACCAGCTTTTGCTGCGTCTGTCCATCCTCGCCCTTTTTGTCTTTGCAGCCGACCTTTATATTTTAAAGCTCAAGCTTGCCCTGGCCGAGTTTCCCCCGTTTCAGATTTTCCCCACCCTCGAGGCTCTGGTATTCCTTTTTATTTTTCTCGGATATCTTGTGATAGTCTGGACATCAGCCTGGAGGGTGCAGAGACAGTTTTTTCCCGGCACCGTGTCAAAAAAGAGTTTTGTGATTTCAAACATCTCGTTCTCCCTTCCAGCTCTTCTTCCCTGGTTTATACTATCCTTTGTGGCTGACTCAATTCAGATTCTTCCCTTTGAGGGTCTGAAGAGAGCCCTTGCAACCCCGGCAGGCGAGATTCTCTATATGGTCTTTTTCTTGTTTGCCGTGGCAACCTTCGGACCCTACCTGATTCAGAAGCTATGGGGTTGCTCTTCCCTTGAGCCGGGTCCCACAAGGGACAGGATTGAAGCACTCTGCACTCATGGGGGCATAGGTTATGCCGATATCCTTAAGTGGGAGCTCTTTGGCGGGTCCATGATTACGGCAGGGGTGATGGGGCTCGTTGCAAGGTTTCGCTATATTCTTGTCACTCCGGCCCTTATCAATTTCATGACCCCCCGAGAAATTGATGCGGTAATAGCCCATGAGATCGGCCATGTGAAAAAACATCACATTCTTTTCTATCTTCTTTTCTTTGCAGGCTACATTGCCTTAGTCTATGCTCTGTTTGACCCTTTGCTGATTCTGATTTATGGGTTGAACCCCCTGTCATGGCTTGTAACCTTTGCCGGCATGGAACAGGAGACTGTCTCCACCCTTGTTTTCAGCCTGATTCTTATTCTGTTCTTTCTTGTTTATTTTCGGTTTGGATTCGGGTTTTTCATGCGCAATTTCGAGCGCCAGGCCGACACCCATGTGTTTTCACTCCTGGGCAGCGGACAAAGCCTTATTGACGCGTTCTACAAGATTGCACGGTTCAGCCGCACCGCATCAGATCGCCCCAACTGGCACCACTTCAACATCTCCCAGCGCATTGACTTTATGGAGCGCTGTGAGCTCAATCCTGGCCTTGTGAAAAGACATGACCGAAAGATACGCCAAATGGTGGCTGGCTATGCCGTTTTCATGGTGATGGTTGTTTTTGCGGGTTATCTTATCAATTTCGGTCCGGGAAAGGAGGTGATGAACAACTATCTTGCCGAAAGGCTCTTAATTCAGGCCCTTGAAGTAGATCCTCAAAATGTCGATGCCCACACTCTGATGGGCGATTATTACTATGGCAGAAAAATGTTTGAAAGGGCTGTTCATGCCTATGAAAATGTGCTTAAAATAGCCCCGTTGAATCTCCAGGCCCTTAACAACCTTGCCTGGCTTTTATTGACCTGCGAAGATACATCTTTCCTTGATCCGGAACGGGCACTTGTCCTTGCCCGGCGTGCCATTGCAGTTGATACCCCTTCCCATGTGCTTGACACCTATGCCGAGGCCTGCTGGCAGAACGATCTTGCCCGGGAGGCTCTTGAGGCAGCGACCAAAGCCCTTGAACAGGCGGAGGATCGCCTGGACTATTACCGCTCCCAGGTTCAAAGATTTGTACAGCCCCACAATGAAAGAGGGTAGCACTAGTGTCATTCCGCCCTTTTTAGTTATCCTGCCTGGAACCGCAAAAGGTTTGGGGTCGCATTGTGGTCCCATATCTCTCAGAGTATGGCGATGTCTGAAACGACAACAAGGAAAGCCTGATCCCAAAGGGGGGGCTTTCCTTGCTGGTGAAACTATGACTTGCTTGTTCTGTGCAGCTCAGGTCTGATTACTGACCAATGGCAAGCTTTGCAAAGTCAGCAGCCTGGGGATGTGCGTAGATGAGGATCAGGGCAACAACCAGCGCATAGATAGCCAGGGACTCGATCATGGCAAGACCGATCAAGAGAGTAACTGTTACCTTTCCTGAAGACTCGGGGTTACGAGCGATACCCTGAACAGCGCCGCTGAGGCCCATTCCCTGACCAATACCGCAACCAAATGCTGCGACTCCAATTGCGATGCCTGCTGCCCATACACATGCTGTAAAAAAATCCATTTTTTCTTCTCCTGTAAATTAAGGTTGTTGTGATTCATGCGGCTTCTTCCGGTCCCCGCATAACTATAAAATCAACCGGCAACACCATGTTGACGGCTTAAGTTCGTTGTTTAGTGCGCGTGCTCCATGGCTCCGGTAAAGTACATGACCGAGAGAAGGAAGAACACAAATGCCTGTACAAGGCCCACAAAGATGCCGAGAGCCATGATGGGAAGCGGTGCAAAAAAGGCGCCGGCAAGGCTGAACAGGATGGCAAGAACCAGTTCATGACCCATCATGTTTCCAAAAAGACGGAAGGAGAGGGAGAGAATTCTGGCAAAGTGGCCGATGAGCTCAATGGGCAGCATGATGGGAATCATCCACCATACCGGGCCGATAAAGTGTTTGTAGTATTTTACACCGTGATATTTTACACCGATCACATGGGTGAATACAAAAACTGTCAAGGCAAGGGCTGCCGTGGTGTTGAGGTTGGCAGTGGGAGGAAAGAAACCGGGTACGAGACCCAGCAGGTTTCCCACGAAGACACATAGGAAGATAGATGCTACAAGGGGAAAGAACCATCGGCCCTCTTCACCGCATACATCCACCATGAATTCTTCAAGGCCCGAGATCAGAACCTCAAACACGTTCTGTACTTTGCCCGGAACCATCTGGACGTTTCTTCCTGCAAGCCATCCCAGGATGATAAGAATTGCCATGACAACCCACATATAGACGACATGGACGTTGGCGTGGGCAAAATGCCCCAAACCTATCATTTCAAACAATTTTATAAAGAATAGATATGGATGTTCCACTTACACAGCCTCCTTGATAATAAGTCTTGTTAATTCAAGTGCAGTCGCAGCAAAAAAGCTCACAACCACCACCGAAAGACCTGCAATGAGGCCTAACGGATCAACAATATTTTTTGAAATAAGCAGGAATAACATTACCCCGCTCAGTATAAACCTCAGGTAATATTTGACGATTACGCCGGAGAGTATGGATTGTCCCTGTGTGGCGACCCGGGATGTGTTTTTGAATGCCCGGCGAATTGTAAATCTGAGAGCCTGGAAGTTGAGTGTGACGATGAGGCCGCCGCAGAAGATGCCAAGGGCAAAATGTCGTGGAGTGTTGATAAAGGCAAGGAGGCTGACCACGCAAAAGATGAACCAGTTGGATTTTGAGATAAATATTATCATGCGCTGTTGAATGGTCATCATCTTTTAAAACCGTGTGCTCCCTTTAAATATTTTGCTGTACCTTTTAAATTAAAGCTTTTCACTCCGTTTTACCGCCATGGCAAGATTTTTGAATCCTGCCGCTATCCCCAGCCCCAGAAAGACAAGTGTCAGAACCGGGGAGGTATCAAACCTGTTGTCCAGCCAGACACCCAGGAACAGGCCAATAAAGATTGAAATTGCAACTGAAAGACCGAGACTGCTGTAATAGGCAAGGTCCTTGATGTTCTTTGCTGTTCCTTTTTTCATTTTACGAGGAATTACCATATCAACTCTATCAAGTCAACGTGAAAAACACTTTATATAGATCATCAGGTCACAATCAGCTTACAATAAGGTTGCCGCAGGAGTGGTCAAGACCCACTTTGCCCACTATTGCGGCCGCAACCCCCTTTTGATTCATCCGTTCTACACAGGTTTCCGCCTCGCTCTTGCCAATGGAAAAGAGGAGCCCTCCCGAGGTCTGAGGGTCGAAGATCAGGTCTTGAACGATGGGTTCAATGCCCTTGTCCAGGAAGGTGTTTTTGCTGCAAAACGAACGATTTCTAAATGTTCCTCCAGGCACCAGGCCCATCATGGCATACTCCTTGGCCCCGTCGATGGCAACGACCTTGTTGGCGAAGAGGTGCATGGTCTTTTTCGATCCCCTGGCCATTTCGAGCAGGTGGCCTGCAAGCCCGAACCCTGTGACGTCGGTGCATGCACTCACAGGGTAATCAAGGAGGATCTCGCAGGCAGCCTTGTTGAGCTGGGTCATGGTTTTGACAAGATTTTTTACGTGATCTTCAGATGCGAGTTTTCCTTTGACCGCTGTGGCAAGGATACCCACCCCAACGGGTTTTGTTAAAATCAGCACCTCTCCTGTTTTTGATCCCCTGTTGGTCAGCACCCGGTCCGGGTGGACAACGCCTGTGACGGACAGGCCGTATTTGAATTCAGGGTCATTGACGCTGTGGCCTCCCACAAGTGTTGCGCCCGCCTCTTCGATCTTGTCAATACCCCCCTGGAGGGTTTCCTGGAGGATCATCTCGTCAAGCTCATCTTCGGGAAAACAGACTATGTTCATGGCGGTTAGTGGAATTCCGCCCATGGCATAAACGTCGCTCAGGGCGTTTGCAGCGGCCACCTGACCAAACTCGTAGGGGGAGTTGGTCACCGGTGTCAGGAAATCCAGGGTCTGGATCAGGGCAGTAGTGTCGTTAATGCGGAATACCCCTGCATCATCCCCGGTCTCAAGACCCACGATCAGATTCGGATGGCCCTTGACCTTCAAGTTTTTTACAATTCGATCCAGAACCCCTGGATCAATCTTGGCCCCTCAGCCGGCGGCCTTTACCTTTTCGGTTAAATTTATCTTTTTATGTTTCATTGATACCCTCATTTTCAAGGACTGTTTCAAGTTTGATCACGGCGGCAAACCTGCCAGTGGTGGTGTTGTGTCTGTACGAGAAAAAGGTGTCGGCTGCGCATCGGGTGCAGATGCCCGCCAGAGTTATGTTTTCAGACTTTAATCCTTTCCCTGTGAGTTGATCAACGCTTATCCGCCAGAAGTCAAAATGGTCTTTTTCATCCTTATATTTCCACAGGTGTTCGGGTATCTCCCGGGAATAGTTGATAAATTCGGAGCAGCAGGGACCAAGGGATGGCCCGATTCCGGCAAGGATCGTCTGGGGGGTTGATCCGAAGTTGTTCACCATTTCATCAATGGTCTTGCCTAGGATGTTTTGGATGCTGCCCTTCCATCCAGAATGAATGTTTGCCACCACTTTTTTTACAGGGTCTACAAGGAAGATCGGCTGGCAGTCGGCCACCTGTATTACTAGGGCAAGTCCGGGAATGTCAGTGACCATGGCGTCTGCAGTCTGGCAGTTGTAATTGCTGAAGTCAGAAGGCTGGCCGTCTATGGTGCTTTGAATTGTGTCTTGTGTGCTGGTGCATGTGGCGGCGTGCCGGAACTGTCCGTCCATGCTGCGCTTCAGAACGAGAACCTTGTTTGAGTGAATCTGGTTGAGATAGACCTCGGGACCTATCCCCAGGGCGTCAGCCACAAGCTGTCTGTTTTTTTCGACCATTTCCCTGGAGTCACCCGTGGAGAGCCCTACGTTAAGTGAGGAAAAGGGGCCGGTACTTTGTCCCCCGAGCCGGGTAAAGATTCCGTGGATTACAGGGGAAGATTTCTTAAAGTGAAGGTACTCAAGGTGAAGCGTTCCCCGCCTGTCCCTAATCATTCTTGTGGCTGGTTTTTTTATATCACCCAAAGGTTTGAAGTATCCTTTCAATTATAATGGTGGTGGAGATCCCAGGCTCCAGGGTTATCCTTGCCACGCTGCCTTTGTTTTGTTTTACAAAATCCCCACCGATGATCTTGTCCTCGGTCCAGTCTGCACCCTTGGCAAGAACGTGGGGGATGATATCTCTGATTAGAGATTCAGGGGTTGGCTCGTCGAAAATTACCACATAATCTACACAGGCGAGGGCGGCAACCACCTGGGCGCGTTGATCCTGGTTGACGATGGGACGCTTGTTCCCCTTGATCTGCCGGACAGATCGGTCTGAATTGAGCCCGAGGATCAGAACGTCCCCCCGGGCGGCTGCGGCCTCAAGGTAGTTGACATGGCCCGCATGGAGGATGTCAAAGCATCCGTTGGTAAAGACTATTTTTTTGCCCCGGGCACGTTTTTCCCCGGCAATGGCTTTTATCTCAGATCTAAGGACAATCTTGTGGAATTTTTTATGGATGACTTTGCCGGTTGGCTTGGGTGTCATGGAGCCCTCCATCAGTTCGGACATTTATCGGCGTTAGCCTGGCAGATTTTTTCACTTTTCTTTTCAGCAAGCCTTGATTCCCGGCGTTTGATCGCCTCCCTATTTCGTCTCATCTGATCGGGTGTCTTCAGGTCAAGACGGGGTGCAGTAACCGGTTTGAAATCCTCTCCAAGGGCAACAAATGTCAGGTAGGCTGATCCTGTATGATTTTTTTTGCCAGTGAGCAGATTTTCGGTTTCCACCCGAACACCAATTTCCATGGACGTTTTTCCCACGTTGTTGATGCTTGCCTTAAAGGTTACCAAATTTCCGATTTGAACGGGGTGGTGAAAATCCAGCCGATCAATTGAGGCAGTCACACAGATCCGTTTGGTGTGCCGCACAGCAACCACTCCCGCTGCGGTGTCGATGAGCTTCATGATCACCCCGCCATGAATCAGTCCAGCAGGATTGGCATCCTGGGGCTGCATCACCTGGGAAAGGGTTGCCGAGCTTTGTTCAACTGTTTTAAGATCCATTGTTTTAAGGTCTGTATTTTGATCCATGGGTGATATTTCCTTTTGTGACAGGAGGTTTCAGATTGAATTGAGGAGGTGGGGTTATGGTGTACGAGGTTCTGATTTGTTCAAATTTAAATGGCGGAAGTGCATGGGAATCGAACCCACCCGGGACGGTTTTAGCGCCCCACATCGGATTTGAAGTCCGAGGGCCCCACCAGTGAGCCGTGCACTTCCGCAACAAGTCGATAACGAGGGATTATACCTGAAAAGCCCTGTTTGTCAACCTATAGCAGAATAAAAAGCAGGCAACAAAAAAGGCTCTCAAACTTGTTCGCTTGAGAGCCTTTGTATCCTGGCTGGATGATAAGGATTCGAACCTTAATTGACGGAGTCAGAGTCCTTTTAAATGCCCTTTCACAGACCTGCACAGAGTCTCACGTATTGCATTAAACTAATTGACATTATTGGTTATTATCTTTATTGTCGGTTCATAGGTCATCATTAAGTTTCACGAGTCTTGATGGATAAATGATGGACTAATGATGGACAACTTTTCTAAGAGGAAAAATTCATGGCTGTCAAATGGCAAAAATCAAGTTACCCCTGGAGTTAGGTTCCGGTCCCATCCAAAAAGAAAGCACGGTGTCAAATTTGACCTCTATTTTTCAATTTGTTATCGCTTGGATGGAAAAAGGATTGAAAAAGGTATTGGGTGGACTTCTCAAGGTTGGGGCGAGAAAGAAGCGAATAAAATTCTTTCCGAACTTCAAAGAAACCAAAAAAAGGGCAATGACTGAGCCCGTCAAAGAGATCATGCAGGCAAAAAAAAAGTAACATTCCATTCTTGCAGACACACAGCGGCATCATGGATGGTGATGCAGGGGGTTAGCCTTTACCTTGTTCAAAAAAGTTCTGGGCCATTCGACTATCCAGGTAACTGAAAGATATTCCCACCTTGCCCCAGATCAATTACAGCTTGCGGCAAATGCTATTGACCTGGGGTTGAGGCAGCACAGACAGGAAAATGTAATTCCTTTCAAAAAACGAGCATGATTTGTTCCATGGGGATTGGGCTGGAGTCAAGATCTGGATTGCCAAGGCGGTTGTACTGGGTAATGGATTTTAAAAAGACAATGAAAGTATAATGAGCAGGGAGGCTAAAAAAATGAAAAGATATGTAACGGCAATTATTGAAAGAGAGGGTACAGGATATGTGGCCTTGTGTCCTGAGCTGGATATTGCAAGCCAAGGTGAAACAATCAGCGAGGCAAAAGAAAACCTGCAAGAGGCCCTTGAGCTTTTTTTTGAATGTGCCTCCCCTGGAGAGATAGAAGAACGCCTTCACAACGAAGTGTATATAACACAAATGGCGGTTGCAGTTGGTTAGGCTGAAAGTGTTATCCGGTAAAGAGGTTTGTCAGATTTTAAGCGCTTATGGTTTTGAAGAAATCCGAAAAAAGGGAAGCCATGTAATAATGCAAAAAAAAATTCCAGACAGTACAATTACCGTTCCTGTTCCTGACCATACAGAGATCAAAAAGGGAACTTTGCAATCTATAATCAGGCAGTCTGGATTGAGTAGGAAAGAATTTGAATAAGTAGAGTGTTTCCATGGGGATAGAGCTTGAGTAATCTTTTCCTTGACCCAAATGGAGCCAGGCAAGAACGGGGCGCTTGTAAAGAAAAAATATAGAAAAAAGATAAAAAAATAATATCCTTACAAATAGATTGTAACTATAAAAGGGTGTTGAAAAGAGTGCTGACCGTTCGCTTATTTTTTAACGGCATTTGAATTAACGGGTGTCGTTTGCACTGAAAAACTTAGGCCAGCCGTGTCATGGTCATCATAAAACCAATTACCCTGGAGGTTTATGATGGCCCCAAAAGTTGAAAGGATAGACACGATACCGCTTATCATTGCAACCCTTGAGAAGATGAGTGTTCAGAAAACAATTGACAGCATTTATCTTGCACATGGCAACTGGAGCGGTCTCAGCTATGGCCAGTTGACGGTTTTATTCGTAACCTATGTGATGCATTCCTTGACCCATCATTTTTCCGGGATGGAATCTTGGACCAATCAACACAAAACAGTTATCGAACGTGTCGCAGGCTGGACCGTGGGTGAAAAGGATGCCACTGATGACCGTCTGGGGAGACTTGCAGAAGTGATAGGGGAAAACGACGAATACATATCAGAATTTCAGCTTCGAATGGGGCAAGGCATTATTGGTGCGTATCAATTACCGACAGAAGTTGTTCGCTATGACACTACTGCCTTCAATGTTTACCATGCCCCGGAGAATGCTAAAAACGGTATCTTGGGATTTGGCCACAGCAAAGATCACCGTCCAGATCTTCTTCAATTCAAATAAGGAGTGGCAACATTGGACCCGGCTGGAGTTCCAATCTTGAGCGAAACCCTTCCCGGTAACCGTGCCGATGATCCCTGTTATTTTCCAGCCTGGCAGCGCATGGTCAAAACCATAGGCAATCCCGATTTTTTGTTTATTGCAGATTGCAAGGCTGCTGCCCTTAAAACCCGTGCCTCAATTGATCATGAAAAGGGATATTACCTTTTCCCTTTGCCAATGACCGGTGAAACTCCCCATCACATTAAAGAGTTGGTTCTTAACCCGGGGCAAGTTTTTCAAGAAATTGCAGGCATGCAATGTTGAGGCGTATTTTCATCTTGAAGTCAACGAGTCCGTAACTTTGAAGAAAAATATGTCGGCAGAGGACGCCCAGGGCCGAACACCCCTTTAAAGAAGAGGGTGCATCCCCGCACAACCTTTGTTTTTACGTTTGCCGAAAAGGATCAAAGGCTTGATGGTGATGTTGACCATAGCCCTTCAGGCATTGACCCTGATGGAATTTGTCGTTCGTAAAGAATTGTCCAAAACAGATGAACCTATCCCAGGGCTTGTTCCCGGCAATCCGAAAATGAAGACGAAACGCCCCACTGCGGAGCGACTTCTTTCACAATTCGGCAATCTTCACCTTTTAATCGAAGAGAAGGGAGGAAAAATTTCCGTTGTAGTGGTTGAAGAGTTGACGACTCTACAGAAAAAAATCCTTGCGCTCCTGGAGTTGCCAGAAAAAATTTATGACCTTTCCTTCAAAAACGCAAAAAAAGAAATTGGTGTACAAAAATGAGCGAAACCCAAGTAATGATGGACAGAATAGATCAAAAGTAAAAAGGCCCTTAGCGTTATCTGCTAAGGGCCTTGTGTTTGCTGGCTGGGTGATAAGGATTCGAACCTTAATTGACGGAGTCAGAGTCCGTAGTCCTGCCATTGGACGATCACCCAATGAATTTAATAGAGGTTTTATATCCTATGATGCGCTTTGAGTCAATAGGATATTTGTTAAAAAATTTATGGCTGTTCTTCTTGTGTTTCGGTTTCTGGTAAAGTGTTTTCCCCTTTTTTATTTGTTTCTGCTGCAGCTGGGCTGTTTTCCTGTTTCGCAGCTTGGATGGGCAGGACTATTTTGGTTGACTTAACGTTCATCAATGCGTCATGGATAGTAGCTTTGTATCGGGTGATCGTCTCTTTTTCCTCTGTTGTTGTTGCAAAATCAGAGGCTTTGTCCACGAGGTCAATGAGTGGCTGGAAATTGGGAGAATCTTGTTTTTTGATAAGGTTGTCTGCCATGCCAAGGTAGTAATTAAAGGGAATGGGAAAGATGTCTTGTTTTGAATAGATTTCTTGTGTCATTTCCGGGAGCTTTATGTTTTTTAGAAAGAGAACCTTTTGGGTGCTTATGGGTGCAAATTGTCCCTTCCAGATTTCTACACCAGCATTGGTGTGCTTGATATAGAATTTTTTGGAGTTGCTGATACTTGTACCCACGATCATTAAAAGAAGCAGGATAAAGAAAACTCCTGCAATAATAACAGGGATGTATTTTGTTTTAGCAACTGAAGCGCTATCAACTTCCTGGATTTGGGCCTGATTGTATTCAGCTTCTTTTGCCTCTTTCTCAGCAATTTCCCTGATAACTCTTTTAATCTCGATAGTTCGTTTCGCTGCCTTTTCAGCGGCTTCTTTAGCGAGTTTTTCCTTCTCAGCCTTTTCAGCGGCCTCTTTAGCGAGTCTTTCCTTCTCAGCCTTTTCAGCGGCCTCTTTAGCGAGTTTTTCCTTCTCAGCCTTTTCAGCGGCCTCTTTGGCGAGTCTTTCCTTCTCAGCCTTTTCAGCGGCCTCTTTAGCGAGTTTTTCCTTCTCAGCCTTTTCAGCGGCCTCTTTAGCGAGTTTTTCCTTCTCAGCCTTTTCCGCGGCCT
>Ga0265295_1006751_pt1 | contig 13673 bp, 12 predicted proteins | sample Munlansysbiofilm_FD_192503 | JGI IMG/M metagenome (GOLD analysis project Ga0265295, IMG submission 192503) | Leachate microbial communities from a municipal landfill in Southern Ontario, Canada - Methane capture system biofilm | ecosystem: Engineered > Solid waste > Landfill > Unclassified ... | reverse complement strand
CACATAAATCACTAAAAAAAAGAACGGAACTTTCCGAAAACGAACACAAGGTTGTATCTTGCACGCTCAATTTAGAGATTTGAAATTACTACAAAAAATAACGCAAAGCAAAACCTTTGGTCTTCAGTTCTTTATGATGGGCCGATTTGCCGGTATGCTACTGGTTTCTGTTCTATTGGCTAAATCGTCGTTATGGATGAGCAATCCAATATCGACCTACGAAATTGGACAATATGAGTTATTTCTATTTATCGCCGGATTTATTAACTTTTTCTGGGTTAATGCCTTGGTTCGAGGAATGCTTGGACACGTTGAAACCCAATCGCGTGCCATTGTTAACCAACAAGTTACACAGGTATTCTATCTTTTTGGTGCGCTTTCAATGGCCTTCACTGTTTTATTTCTCATTGCGCAGTTTGGCTTTTCGCTGTTCGAGAACAAAAGCATACTCATTATTGGAGGTGCCACCCTTTATTCCCTACTGTGGACTCCGTCGATGTTGTTGGAATATACTTTTATACTGCGCAAAGAGAGTCTGCCGCTCTATCTAAGTGGATTTATAACGCCGCTATTTTTTGTATTTTTTGCTCTTGGCGGAGCAATTATAACCCAATCAATTGAAGGAGTGATCATTGGCACTCTCTTTTTTGCTGCATCTCGGTTTATTGCCACTTCGTTTTCAACCTTTTCGCCGGGATTTCACAAACCCGATTATAAATGGATAAAACGATTTATAATCTTTTCGTCGCCCCTACTTCTGTCTGCAATTATAGCTGAATCAGGGATTTATATCGACGGAATCATTGTAAATTCATTATTCGACGAACAAGTATTTGCCGTATTCCGCTACGGCGCACGGGAGCTGCCGTTAAATACAATTATGGCTCTGGGATTAAGCAATGCAATGATACCCATGTTGGTAGCATCCACAAACCCGCACAGAGAACTATCGGAACTTAAACATAAAACAAAACGGCTACTCTACATTTTAGTGCCCATCTCCACCCTGTTTTTAATCTTTAGCGACTGGATTTTTATTCACGTATTTAATGAGAGTTTCAAAGAGTCGGCAATCGTGTTCGATGTTTACCTTTTGTTGGTTGTTCCTCGACTGCTCCTTCCCCAAACCATAATTGTTGGATTTAAACGACATAAACTTCTTATCTGGGTATCCATCTTAGAGATCATAACCAATGTTACCCTTAGTGTCTGGTGGGGAATTTGGTGGGGAATATTTGGTATTGCCATGGCAACACTCTGCTCCTTTGCGGTTGAAAAGATAGTTATGATTACTTTAACAAGGAAGTACATCAATATTCCGGCATCCAAATACATTCCAGTCAAAAGTTTTGTGGTGTTTGCACTAATAATTACGGCTGTTTTTGTCATTAAATATCTTGTTTTTGTTTAACAAATCCACTACCACACTGTCAATTTGACAAAATAGATAATGGAATAAAAAAATGTATGCCAATATTAATCTTCAATGGAAACGGTACACTTTTTGGAATTTTGAACCGTAATAACTAAAAATTAGAAAACTATGCTTAGAACGTCAAACCCTACCCTGACCGATAAAATTTTCCGATCGGCGGGAGTTGCCGGAACACAAACCGAATCGATGACCATTAGTGGTACAATAAACAAAACCCTTCTTCTTTTAGTCCTCACCATTGTCTCCGCCGGATGGATCTGGGCAAAAGTAATGGCTGATACAACAGCATCATTTCAAGGTTGGATGCTAGGAGGTGCCCTTGGCGGTTTCGCTGTGGCCATGATCATTTCATTCAAAAGAGAGTGGGCAGGATATCTTGCTCCAGCTTACGCACTGCTCGAAGGATTGTTTTTAGGTGCAATATCCGCATTTTTCGAAGCCATGTATCCAGGCATCGTCCTCAGAGCCGTAATGTTAACATTATCCGTAATGTTAGTAATGCTAACCGCCTATCGTTCAGGATGGATTAAAGTGACCGAAAAATTCAGAAGCATTCTCTTTACTGCAACCGCAGGGATTGCCCTTGCTTATTTTGCCACTTGGATTTTAGGCATGTTTGGTGTTCACTTTGACGCAATGTACGACAGTAGCCCTCTTGGAATCGGAATATCATTGGTAGTGGTTGCAGTGGCGGCATTGAACCTACTGCTCGATTTTGACTTTATAGAAAAAGGATCGGCCGCCAATTTACCAAAACATATGGAGTGGTATGCAGCATTCGGACTTATGGTAACGCTAGTTTGGTTATACATTGAAATGTTGCGTTTATTGAGTCGCTTTGCAAGTAAAGACTAAATAATTAGAATAAATAGAAGGCTGTTTGAGGCTATTGTTTTGCAATGGGACTGTTATTCAAATAACAAATCCACATCAAAATAGTCTCAAACAGCCTTTTTTCATTTAATGGTTCTCCGTTTTCAACAAAAACAATAACGTTATGTACCTACGGAGCGTAGGATTCATTTCAATTGACAATTTCTACCGCTATTTACCACCAACGACGGCGGATTTTTATTCATGGCAATTTGTTCTGTTTTTCAATCTCTTCCTCTAAAACACTAAGCACCCTGTAATTATACACTAACCCTTGCTATCACGACTTTTCTGCCTTTTTTATTCGATAATATCCGCCGTTGTGCTTTTATAACTAAGACAATATAAAGAAAAAATAAAAATGTTTGTATATCCATTCATTGTTTTACATTTGCATTGTTTTGCAAACTAAAGCGGACCATTTTATGATTTGCAACTCAATAGATGTTTAACCATTAAAGACAAAACGGATGAAAAGAAAACGCATTTTTTTACTTCTGGCATCCGGGTTATTGTTGATAAGCCATAACCTGTTGAGCCAAAAATACCAACAAGAACCCCCAAACCTGGAGAGCCGATTCCTTGAATTTATTAAGGATAACCGTGTTGAAAATCCAAAATCCGGACCCTACATTCCATTATTGGACACTGCAAAAATATGGAATGAAGCTATGAGAATTGAATTTGGATATATCGCAACAACCACCAGACATACGGGTTCAGCGACCGATACATTAATTTACAATGACACCACTTACTCAATACTCTTTAATGATATTTTTGTAGCCATGGCACTAAGAGAGGATACAACAGAAAGAAAAGTTTATTCTCGAGATTACTATTATACAGGCTGGGGTCAGGAACAATTACTGTATGACTTTGGAATAGAGGTTGGAGACACTATGCCGAATTCAACATCCGTATTAGACTCCATTGTTCAAACCAATTTCTTTGGTCTAATACGTAATGTATTCTTTTTTCATGGATTGAGTGATCCCGAAAACATACCTTATTACAAATATTGGATTGAGGGAATTGGTTCGCTTGCAGGTTTGCTACGTCCTAATTTTGTCCCCGGTCTGTATGACACGGGACAATCCGAGCTTTCCTGTGTCTTTCATAGTAATGAACAAGTATATCAATCTTACTGGGCAAGTGTTTATGGTTGCAATTTTGAATACTTTGATACGGATCCTCCGTCCCTACAAGAGGCATGGTGCACTCCCGACACAATCGAAAATGCTGAAGTGGCAAATGTTTTTATTCGTGCAACCGATAACATTACAGGTTTTACACATGCCTATATAGAACTTCAGTCTCCCGATAATCGGCTCTATGTTTACACTAATTTTACAACAGTGGAAGAGGGGCTTAAAAAACTGGAGATTGATTGGCTTCAAAGCCCAAAAAGGTTTTGGAATGCTGTGGGAACGTGGTGGGTTAGCGTTATATTAATTAGCGATGCTGTGGGAAACGAAACATTTTATACTTATAACGAAAGTACATCACCGGCAAAATTTTACGTAAGGAGCATTATTGGCCTTGAGAACGAAATGAGCACCTCCGTAACCTTGTTTCCTAATCCTGCCAACAATACCATAACACTTGAGTTAAACGAGAATATTTTACCACGTACACACTACACCATTTACGATCCAAGCGGAAAGGCATTGAAAAATGGTCCAATAGAGGTCAACCTTACCGAAATATCGTTGGAAAACCTCCAACAAGGCATCTATATTCTAAAAGTAACCGCCGGAAACCAAACCACCTATTTTTCGAAATTCATTAAAATATAATATAACATCGTATGAAAAAAACACTGAAAATGGCTGCTTTGGCAGCAGGAGTAGCGTTGTTGTCTTTGAAAGGCATAGCGCAGCAAAATATAAGTTAACCGAAGCAGGGCAGTTCGATTATGATGCAATGACACAAATTGTTTCCATTCATATTGCGTTGAATAGCGTAAACTATTTTGAACTCACCGCAGAACAAAAAGCAACGCTTTATAGGTTGGCGGAAGATCTTCAAACCCGCGCCGGAGCATTAGCTCGTGGTATTTTAGTTTTGGTTGACCGTGCCGAGTTTCCACTTCCCGAAATAATTATTGACGAGGACGAGAATGGCAACAAAAGCAACGCTGCTGAAACAGAACCAGTGTTTACATTCAATGCATCGCCAAACCCAGCAAACGACTATTTTGTAGTTGAGTACGACTTAGCAACCAAAGAGATGGCAAATGCTGAAATACGTATGTTCAACAAAAATGGAGAACAGGTTTACAAGCAATTGCTCACAAAACGGGCATTCCAACTCTTAATTCAAACCGAATCGTTTGAACCCGGAGTTTACCTTTGCCGACTGTACAACAACAGCAAGCAGTTGGAGAGCAAAACCATTGTCATTAAACCAAATTTAATGACCGACAGCGAAATCATAAACGAAGCTGAAACCATGCTTGGCAACGAAACGCTGTTTATGGTCTATCCAAATCCAACATCCGATTTTGTAACCATCAACACCAACCAAACAGAGAACTGTGTGCTTGAGTTATACAACGCAAGCGGTGTTCGGGTTTACCAATCGAATGTGATTTCAACCACCACAAAAATCAACACAACCGATTACAAAACAGGAGTTTATTATCTTCGACTTGTAAAAGAAGGTGCGGTTTTAGAAACCACAAAATTGATTATCGAGTAAACAATTGAAATAGAGTAATAAAAACTCCTCTAGGACTTATGTTCTAGGGGAGTTTTTTTTGTTGCAGATTGCCGAATTACCAGGTCATTGCAAGTGAAGCGAAGCAATCTTTTCCTATTCTTTTCGGCAGATTACCACGAGCAAAGCTCTCCCCGAGAAATCGAGGCAGGCTACAATGATGGTTTCTTTGCCAACGAAGTGACGCAATTTGTCATTGTTCGCAACAAAACGCAACTACAAATGTTTGATTTTCCCCTTCCGGAAAATACGAACCTAAAAATGGACAGGCTTTATAATTAACAAATCGTTAAGAAAATATGTTTAAATATATTTAAATATATTTTGTAACTTTATCCTTGTCAAACTAAAACTAAACAACATGGAAAATCAATTTTTTACTTTTATTAGACCATTTTTAGCGTATATAGACAATGGTCATTTTTACAGAAAACCCTTTAGTTGGTTGTACGCTCTAATGGCAGTTCTAAACCTCATTGCTCCCTTCTATGTGTTATATACAGCCATCGACAACGATGTATTTAGGGGCGGGGCCAAAATCATTTTCCTATTTTTTCTAATTTGGATAATGGTTGCTTTTGTAGGATGGATTAGCTTTCAACTTTGGTGGGATCGAAAAGACAGAGTACTCTACACCACAAGTGATAATGATGAATTTGTGGCAACTCCTGTTTTCTCTCATCTAATCCAAACAACAGGCGAATGGCTTGGAATATGGATAGCTGTGTTGGGTACTTGGGCCGCACTGCTAATTACATTGTTTTTAGGAGATGAAGGGGGTTATTTAGCGCGTCAAATAGGTTTGGATTTTATTGATGCTGGATTTATGGCTATTATCATAATGCCAATTTACGGATTTATGACTATAGTGTTTACAAGATTTTTAGCAGAGCTATTTAGAGCTCTTGCTTCAATTGCAAACAATACTCGCAGAATCTAATTCAATATTGTAAAATACAAAACTCCAGTTTGCAAAAGTGAACTGGAGTTTTTTATTTGCTTTTTACGATATATGAATCCCTTTTATCAAAATGCGATATGATTTCCCACAAAACCGGGCATATCACTACCTAAAACATTCTGAAACAAAACAATATCCGTTCACACAAAAACTATCTATTTTTCTGCATCAGTTCAAAAATAACCTCGCCTGAGGAGCCTCCGGGGGTCACAATATTAAGCATAGCAGCAATGGTTGCGGCAATGGAGGTGCTGGATATATTCCTATAAATTGTTGTTCGAGGAACTCTCCAACCATACCAAATAAGGGGAACATGGGTATCGTAATCGTATCCCGAATTTGATTGCACCATAAAGTCAGACTTCTCAATCCAACCGGGTTCAAGATTTATGATTACATCGCCCGAGCGTCGTTGATGATAACTATTTTGCATGAGGGCAAAACTACCGCGATTAAAATTAGTACTTTGCAAAGTGCTGGCTGTCACGGCATTTACGACCCCTGAAAATTGTAAGGCAAACCGTGCAAGACGCTCCTGAACATCGGTGAGTGATAGTTTTGCGTCCTCAATTAAGGTATGATTCAAATAAAATTGTTTGTCACTATAGGCGGTGATCCAATCACCTTGCCCATAAACTACATTCAGATAGCTTTTTGCTAGTGTATAAAGTTGGTTTTGATCAAATATGTCAGCGGGCAGATTCATCGTATTAAGATACGCCGGAACATGTGGACATCCTCGATCCGAGGTCATTATAAAAAGAACATCTTTCATTCCAATCTCCATGTCGAGAAAGGTTATAAATTGCGCTATATCCTCATCGAGTCGAACGTAAGCATCCTCCAACTCCACCGACATTGGTCCAAGTTCTTGATTAATAACTCCAATGGGATTAAGACCAACATACAAGACATCGGGAAAGTCGTCCCTCCCCAGGGAGTCGTTAACAATCACCTGCTTAGCAAAATCGAGGGTAAATGTATTCCCAAACGGGGTTCGGGTTAAAACGCGATAACTTTGCGCTATTTTACGCAAATTTAATATGTCGTAAACGAACCCTGTTTTCTCAAATTTAACGGTCTTGCTTGTTCCTTGTACAGAACCAGTGGCATAACTATTCAAGTCCAATTTAGGAGTCCATTTCCGATCGACATAGAGTTCAGGAAACTTTTTATCGTTAAAATCGCGCACCCACAAAGGCAATGAATCGGCATAGTATGAGCTTGTTATCCATTTGCCTGAAAACTCATCGAACCACCAAGCTCCATCGGCTGCATGTCCGCCGATAATAGAAGCGGCACGTCCATTAAATGCCACAGAATGAATCTTTGATTGATGATGATTACTTAAAATCAGCTCATCGGAAAAGGTGGTTGTGAGCAAGTCGCGGGGCGAGAAGTTGTTAACTTTCCCCTTTGCTTCAATGGCGGTAACTTTGGTATCGATTCCTGCCGATTTCTCTTCGTTTCGAATTCGAGTGTACCATTTATCGGATGGAATTCCGTGCATTGAAGGCATCGCTCCGGTTGCAATGGTGGCATATCCGGCTAGTTGTTGGGTCAGCAGATATTCGTGACGTGCATTTGTACAAAGCGATCCTTCGGCGAGCAATCGATTGAACCCCGATTTCCCAAAATTATTGTTAAACTTTGCCAAATAGTCGTATCGCATTTGATCGATGACCATGACCACAACCAGTTTTGGGTTTTTAGACGGTACATTTGGAACCGACTGTGAATGAACACTCTGAACACAGAAAACAGCAATTAGAAAAAAGAGAATACGCATTGATAAAGAATATTGTTAGCTAGATATAAATTATAAAAATGCTTACACATTGAACCGAAAGTGCATAATATCGCCATCTTGAACGACATAATCTTTTCCTTGAATGGAAAGTTTCCCGGCATCACGACAGGCGGACTCAGAACCCAGTTGTGTATAATCATCATATTTAATTACTTCGGCACGAATAAATCCACGTTGGAAATCGGTATGAATCACTCCTGCTGCTCCGGGTGCTTTCGTTCCTTTATGAATTGTCCAAGCACGCACTTCGACTTTTCCGGTGGTAAAATAGGTCTCTAAGTCGAGCAATTTATAGGCACTCTTAATCAACTTGTTAACGCCTGGTTCGGTTAAACCCATATCGGACAAGAAGGCTTCACGCTCTTCATATGTTTCCAGTTCAGCAATATCGGCCTCAATGGCAGCTGCAATTACAAGCACCTCCGCTTTTTCAGCTTCCACCGCTTTACGCAATGCTTCAACATGACGATTACCAGCAACAAGTCCCTGTTCGTCCACGTTGCAGACATAAACTACGGGTTTGTTGGTGAGAAGATACAAATCAAAAAGCAGTTTATTTTCGTTTTCGTCCAGTTCAATGGTTCGTGCCGATATTCCTTTTTCCAGCGTTGCCTTGTACCGCAATAAAAGCTCTAGGATCTTCATAGACTCTTTATCGCCTCCGGTTTTCGCTTTTTTCTCCACTTTCTGAATTCGAGCCTCAACCGTTTCAAGATCTTTTATTTGCAACTCAATTTCAATGGTTTCTTTATCACGCACGGGATCAACAGATCCATCAACATGGGTAACGTTATCGTTATCGAAACAGCGTAGCACATGTATTATGGCATCGGTTTCGCGAATATGTCCCAAAAACTTGTTCCCCAATCCTTCGCCTTTACTGGCACCACGCACCAAACCTGCAATATCGACAATCTCAATCGATGCAGGAATAATTCGTTCAGGTTTGTCAATTTGTGCCAATCGAGTTAACCGCTCATCGGGAACATTTATCACCCCTATATTTGGTTCAATAGTACAAAACGGAAAATTTGCCGCAGCCGCTCTTGCGTTCGACAAACAATTAAATAGGGTTGATTTCCCAACATTGGGTAAACCAACAATGCCACACTGTAATCCCATGATTATATAGATAGTTTATTGTTTAACAACATGTTCTTTGGCTTATATGAAACCAGCCGACAAAAATATTGTTTATATTTGGTTTTTCTATGACTTTAATAGACAATCAATCCATTTTTCCTTTTATAGAAAAAAACGAACCTCTTTAAATGAACACTTTATAGTATGGATACACTTTTTAACTATGATTTCTGGAATAAAATAGTCGAAGGGCTGTTTACTTGGGCAAAATCCGAAGGAATCGGGATACTAATTTTAACCCTTCTCTGTTTAATTGCATTACGCTTGAATGCCACATTTTTCAAACGATTTGGAAAAGTATTAATAAAAAGAGCGACAAACAGTAAATTGGTCGATCCGTTTGAGGCTGAGAAACGGATTCTTACCCTGAACGGAATTCTGCACAGCATTGTAAAGGTACTGATTTGGATCATATTCATTATCAACATACTAAAGAAAATAAACATCGACATTGCCCCCATTCTTGCCAGTGCTGGAATATTGGGTTTAGCCGTTGGTTTTGGAGCGCAGGAATTGGTTCGCGACATCATTTCCGGATTCTTTATCCTTTTAGAGAATCAGGTCAGAACCGGTGATTTTGCAAGCATTAATCAGACTCCTGGCTTGGTGGAAAAGATTGAACTCCGCACCATTACCCTGCGCGATACCGAAGGAGTTGTTCATGTTTTCCAGAATGGTAAAATAAATTCGCTTTCGAATATGACCAAAGAGTGGTCGGCCATTAATTTCCACATTAGAGTTGCCTACAAGGAAGACGTTTCGAAAGTAATGGCAATTATGAAAGCGGTGGGCGACGAAATTCAAAACGATGCAAATTTTACCGATAAAATCCTCGAACCCATTAACATCCTTGGGCTCGATAAATTCACCTATTCTGCATTGGTGATTCGGGCTCGTTTTAAAACCAAACCCAGCGAACAGTGGAGTATAGGCAGAGAATATCGTCAACGGTTGAAATTAGCGTTCGAAAAGGAAAATATAGAGATTCCTTTTCCACAAACAGCCATAACTTGGAATGAACAAAAACCGATAAAAAAGGTTACTAATGAATAAAAACAGCGAAATTATGAGCACAGAGAAGGTATTTACAACAATGAAAGAGGCTGGAAAGCCTTTAAAAGCAGGCGAAATTGCCGAATTGTCGGGATTAGACAAAAAAGAGGTTGAGAAGGCGATGAAAACTTTACAAAAGGAAGAGAAAATTGAGTCTCCAAAACGGTGCTTTTGGCAACCCAAATAAACGGAAAAAGGCGCTTTGAATATTTAATTCCAGAGCGCCTTTTTTATAAAACCAGATTCTATTTATTTTGCAATTGAGACCATAAAATTTCGTCCAATAGCATTCCACAACCACTTTTTATGAACCATGGCAGCTACAACAGCTCCCAGTCCATTGGCAGTAAAATCCCAGAAACTTGCTTGGCGCGATACGGTAAAAAGCCCCTGCGCTATTTCCAACACACCACCCAAAACAATGACTAGTGATACAGAAACCAAAATCACTACTTGCTGAGAAACATGCTCTTCAAGTTGCATTCTCGATAAAACAAATATGGTTAAAATACCATACATTATAAAGTGAACCGCTTTATCGCTATTTGAAAAAAGAGAGACTTCATTATAACTGATGCTCATAAGAGAAAGAGCCATAACAACCCCTAGCCACATCACTGATATTCCTGTAAAGACAAGTTTCATACGATATATATTTAATTTCATGGTAACAACAAACCACATCCTTTATCGATGTTCAACAATAAACAGCAAGAGTTTGAATGTTTTCATTGTGTGCTCCAATAGGAAGTTGCTCTTCTCCTATTTGTTTTCAAAGATACGATTCCCAAACGTTCAAAGTTGTATTAAAACAAGCGATTTTGGCAAACCTACCTTTGGGGTTGACGAACATTAATAAATAATGATTAAACAAATAAATAGGATCTACAGGTTCAATATTACAAGCAAATTCCGTATTGACAACGTGAAAAAAACATGAAATTTTCGCACTCAAATTACAAACGGAATAAATATCTCTTTATATTTGTAAAACCTCTCAAATCCAGACAATTTATACAATGACAAACAAACAAAAAATAGTTATAGCCATAAACGGCGCAAGCGGGATGCTTTATGCACAAAGGCTTTTAAACAAACTTGCAACATCGGATGCGGTTCAAGATATTGGCGTGGTTTTTTCGAAAAATGCGGAGTCAATCTGGATTTCGGAACTAAATAAACCTCTGCCAACAGACAACAAAAAAATCACCATTTATAATTCAAATGACTTTTCAGCACCATTTGCTTCAGGCAGTGCGCAATACAACTCCATGATTATTTGTCCTGCAAGTATGGGCATTGTTGGTCGAATTGCTGGTGGAATATCCAATTGCCTAATCACTCGCGCAGCCGATGTAATCTTAAAAGAACGGCGCAAGCTGATTGTTGTTCCACGCGAAACGCCATACAATTTGATTCATCTTAAAAACATGGAGACAATAACGTTGGCGGGAGGCATTATCTGCCCGGCTAATCCGTCGTTTTACAATAATCCAAAAAGCATTGAAGAGGTTATCGATACGGTGGTAAATCGAATTTTAGATCTTCTAAAAATTCCAAATGACGCTTTTCGTTGGGGGGAATAAACTTAAAAATATCAGATCGACAAGATCGCTTTTGCTAAGGCAGCGGGGCACTCAATAAACGAGGCGTGTCCACAATTCTCCATTAAACTGAGATGTTTCACAGCAGTTCCCTTTTCCATTTCACGCACAGCAATTAAGGGAAGGAACGAATCCATATCGCCATAAATAAGGTGAATGGGAACATCGCCATTCAGCAAGGAACGATTATCGTTGCGACCCATCATGGCATGCAAACAGGAGACAATACCTTTAGGATCCATCGTCTCAACATCCGCAATCCATTGGTCAATAGTTGGTTTCAACCGTTCATAATTGCAGTCGGCAACTACATTTGGCATAAACGCAAATGCTATTAGAGGCAATTTACCGTCGTTAATCATATTAATTTCGCGCAATCGGTTTCCCTTTTTCTCCTCAGTATCGGCGTACACTGCGCTGTGCAACAGACCAAGAACGTTAATTCGCGTGGGAATTAACCGAGCGATTTCTTGCGAAACAAATCCGCCCATGGAGTGACCGTACAGTGAACAAGATTCAATATTTAGAACGTCAAGCAAGGCTACTATTTGAGCCGCTATTTGTGGCATCGACTGCGTTGAACTAAGCATTTCGGATTTTCCATGTCCGGGAATGTCCACTGCAATCACGTTGCGATTGGGAAGATATTGCTCTATAAACGATGTAAAGACGGCATGTGTTTCCATATATCCATGTAAAAACACCAATGGAATGTCTTGTCCATTTTGTTGCCAAAAACAGACTTTTCGCTGATTTAACGTCACATAATTAACCATTATCGAACAATCAAAAATTTATCACTTCCCAAACTCACTCCATTGTTGTAAAACCGAGCTAAATACGTACCCGCGCTAAATTCCGAGACATCGAGCGTTTCCTGAATATTGTTTCGGACTTTAATTTGTGTCATCAATGCGCCATCGAGGCTAAACACATCGACTCTGGAGCACGCTGTTTCTCCAAATATAAAATTAACGACGCTCTTAACCGGGTTTGGAACAATGGTAATTTCACACTTCTGGGGAACAAAATTTGGCACGTCAACTTGATAACGTTTAATGCCAAGGGCATACTCTCCAGCCATTAAACTATCAATGGATATTGCCACACTCCCCCACGTTATATCGAGTATTGTGGGGATACTTTTCCAATCTTCCGAAACTGTAGCTCGGTACATAAGTTTAACGCTGTCTTTCATTTGTGCCGAAAATGTGGAGTCAATTGGATTATTCGATAACTGGCGTGTAAAACGTGTTCGGCCTTTAAAATCACCGTAGGGAATCATATCCACTTTCCAATAGTTGAGCGGTGTAAGTTCAATATCGCCCACCATTTGACCGTACTTTTCAGGTTTTGAGTAATTATAGGTAACATGAATCCATGCTGAATCGTTGGTTAAAGGAGGATAAACCACCAGGTTGACTCCCGAAAACGATTGCTGAGATCCCGAAACAACCTTCTCCGCTTTTATGGTAGCATCAGCCAACCGACAGTAATAGTCGGGAATGGCGAATTCAGGTTCAAAAGGCAATGTAAAAGATGCTGTACCGTGCGCGCCATCAAATTGGACCAATCGAGTAACCGTATCTTTCGACGAATTAAAAAAGGTAACCTCTACCCGACTGGCATCTCCCATAAACTGACGAGCAATGGATTTTTGTGTTATTTTAACCGTTGTTTGCGTACCATTAATCAACAAATCGGATATTTCGTAATGTGGAAATCCGGGATTAAAAACCCAAGTATCAAAAAAGGGATTCATGTCAACCCCTGTTTTAGCCGATAAAAAATCCCGAAACTCATAGGTATCTTTCGAGCTATACTCATTTTCAGCAAACCACAACTTTAAAACGGCAAAGAAGGTTGAGTCGCCAAGATATCCTCGAAGGGTGCGGACAACATCGGCACCTTTTTTATACACCGTTGAACCATATGTATTTTCATGTCCTATTCCATACAGTGCTAAAAAACCATTATCGTTCAAATGCGCTCTTTGAATAACAAATATATGATTGCTTAAAGAGTACGCTTTCCCGGCCTCATAACCATGTTTTCCATCCACATAAAGTGCTT
>Ga0265295_1006749_pt1 | contig 13675 bp, 9 predicted proteins | sample Munlansysbiofilm_FD_192503 | JGI IMG/M metagenome (GOLD analysis project Ga0265295, IMG submission 192503) | Leachate microbial communities from a municipal landfill in Southern Ontario, Canada - Methane capture system biofilm | ecosystem: Engineered > Solid waste > Landfill > Unclassified ... | reverse complement strand
GCTTTGGGAAGAGTGGCCGGCGAGAAGCCTGGCTCATATTCCTTTAGGCTTGGCACGTTGTCACTGGGACCCAACTATGAAATTGTCCTGGTGAATGACGCTTCGCTTAATATTGTAGCGGGAGGCGGCACTTATGGCGCAGCCTCATCACCTACACGCAGCATGGCTAGCAAGCCTGCAGGATTGGCTGAAAATAGCACTGAGCCTGACTTGGACACCCTGAGCCAGGAGCCTTTTGTAGCCCCCGAAATGACGCTCTTGTCTATGGAGCAGCCGGAAGGTTTTGTCCACGGCGAAAAACTGGAAGCAGTACGTCTGAAGGCCAGAGCGGCGGCAAAGCTCTTTGGCGAAGCAGACCCGGTTTTTGCCTACGAATTGCAAAATGCCGAAGACTGCGCGCTGGTTCTGCAAGGACAACTTGCACGCCAGCCCGGCGAGCAGGTCGGCAGCTATGCCATACAGCTAGGTACTTTACGCTGTGCGGACGGGCGGGCGCTTGTTTTGGAGCCTGCGGATTTCAAGATATTGCCGCGTCCATTGCGGGTCAAGGCGCTTAATCAGCAGAAGCATGCTGGCGAGGCCGACCCGGTTCTGGGCTGGCAGATAGTCGAGTCCGGTCATGATTCGCTGCGCCTGTATGGCGTCTTAAATCGACAGAAGGGCGAGCTGCCCGGCGACTACATTATCAGCCAAGGCAGCCTGTATCTGGCTGAGCGCAACTACGAGCTGCAGTTTGAAAACGGGAAGCTGAGCATCCTGCCGCCGGCCTACCTGGTCAAGAATCTCAGTGCCGCAGAACTGCTATACGGCCAGAAACTAGGAGAAGCTGCCTTGAACGGAAATGTTGTCTATAGTCAGGGACAAAGCCTAACACCGGGTGACTTTGCCTGGCAACAGCCCGAAAAGCTTTTGTCGGCAGGGAGACACACGATGGCCTGGAATTTTGTCTTCAGTGACGAGACCCTGGGGCAGCTGCAGGGCGAATGCCCGGTGGTAGTGATGCCAAAACCGCTGCGCCTGCTGGGAGGAAAGCAGAGCAAACGGCGCGGCGAGGCAGACCCGGAGTTGACTTACAGCCTGGAAGACGCCGAAAGCATACCCACACCGACCCTGCAAGGCGCCTTGCAGCGCCAACCTGGCGAAGAACCCGGAGTGTATGGCACCACACTCGGGAGCTTGAACGCCGGCGATAACTACCAGCTAGAGTTTCTGCCAGGCTCGCTAAGCATACAGGCCGAAGAATTGCTGGTTTGCAGCAAATGGGCGCAGATTTATCAAAAGGGCGAGAACATCGAGTACGCTGGACACCAATATCAGTTTGGCGCAGAGGCCTTTGCCAGTATCGAGGAGGCGCTGCCCTTGCTGGCTGACGGCGGCAAGCTGCTTATCCTGCCCGGAGAATACCGCTCGCCGCAAGGCTGGAAGCTGGAGCGCAGTGCCAGGCTGTTGGCAGTTTGCACCGAGGAGAGCTTCCCGCTGCTGCAAAGCTCTATGGAAATCAGCGGTGCCGGCGCCAAGAATATCTTGCTTGAAGGCCTGGTCTTCTTGCAGGAGGACAAAACCACTGAGTCCTGCTGTCTACTTATCGATAAGGGTGCCAGCGCCATCACCTTGCGCAACAACATCTTCATGGGCGCAATCAACGCCCTCAAGGTGCTGGCTGTAAACGAACTTCATATGCAGGGCAATATCATTGAAAGCGGCGCTTGTTGCCTGCTTTTTGGCAGAGCCGGACAAAAAATGCCTTGCTGTACCGGAGTACTCATGCAGCAAAATACCTTTAGAGCCGCCGCCACAGCTGACCCGGACTACAGGCATATCATTGTGCATGACGACTACATCAATCTTAATGGCATACTGCCGGCCTGGAATAACTCATTCGGCCAGTTTGAAGTGAATCAGCAGAGTCAGCCAGCAGTGATCGAGCAGGTGAAAAGGCTGATCTCCGACAAGGAACAGCCTGGCTGGCCAGGCAAGGCGGAGCTGCGACTGCAGGAAAAACCCTCGCACTAAAAACAGCGCTTGCGCCTACCCGAGTGTGCCTTAGTGTCCAAATGTTTTTTTGAATCACTAAGGCACACGAAGGGGGAGGACACGAAGAGACACGAAGGCACACAAAGTCACACCAAGTCATCTTCGTGTGACTTTGTGTGTCTTCGTGTTCAAAATCCTGCCAGTCCACCTTTTTAAACATGGTTCAACTTAGGTCTGAAAAGTGTTGTTCTCCGCCGACTTTAGCCGGCGTATGTTCGTAGTTCAAGCTCAGTGCTTGCAATGTAAAGGAGGCGTTATGTACCGCTGGCAGAAATTGGATGAAAGTGAGCGTGTCGAACTCTTGCTGAAACGAGAAACCTATGCTTATCCTAAACATAGTCCGCCGCATTTTATTTCATCAGAAGCTAATTGCTACCATTTTTATGCCGCTAATTATCAGCATAAGCGAATCATAGGATACAGTGATGCGAGGCTGCAAAATTTCACACAGGAGCTTTTGAGTATCTGTAGACTAAAGGCTGAGGAATTGTACGCCTGGTGCGTGCTCCCGAATCATTGGCACCTGCTTTTGAAAATCATCGAACTAAAGGAGTTTTTAGCAGAAATCGGGCGCCTGCACGGCAGAACCTCATTCTATTGGAATGGAGAAGAAAATTGCCGTGGACGCAAATGCTGGTTTGCTTGTGCTGATCGGCGAATAAAATCCATAAGGCATTTTTTTGAGACGCGGAATTATATCTTACAGAACCCAGTGAAACATGGATATGTGGATTCTTGGGAACAATGGGAATACTCGAGTGTGCATGAATATCTTGCCGCGGTGAGCGAAGAGAAGGCAACCGAGAACCTGCTGAAATATCCTGCGTACAATATGGGAAAAAACTGGGATGAAGAGTGAAAATCTCTCCAAATGTTGAAATGTGCCGGCGGAGAACAACACTTTTCAGGCTTAAGTTAGCGCCAATAGGCTGGAAGCCGGCTTGTCCCAGGGTGCTGCTTATAACGGGGTCGGAGCGCCGGCATCCTTGCCGGCATACGACCAAATAAGATAAAAACAAACCAGAAACTAAGTCAAACAACATGCAAGCAAGCCTATTGCAGAAATAGCATTTCTGTGCTTTTACAGCTGATGCGGTCGTATGCCGGCTTGTCCCAGGGTGCTGCTTATAACGGGGTCGGAGCGCCGGCATCCTTGCCGGCATACGACCAAACAAGATAAAAACAAACCAGAAACTAAAGCTATGAGCTAGCGGAGAGCGCAGACTGAAGTCTGAACTACGAACTTACGTCGGCCGAGCACCACCCTGGGTAAAAGCCCCCCTGAATCCGGCGCCCTGCAGGGGCACCATGATCCTTGGGTCTAATGCCCATTTTAGACGAAGACAACTTAGTGTGCCTTTGTGTGTCTTTGTATCCAATTAGCTTTTAGCAGCAGCGCGGTTTCAAAATGCGCGGTGCGCGGGAACATATCAAATAAGGCGAGTTTTTCGACCGCATACTTGTTTTTGGCGCAGAGTATTTTCAGGTCCCTGGCCAGGGTGGCCGGATTGCAGGCGACGTAGCAGACATAGCGCGGCTTGAACTTGAGTATGCTGTGCAGCACTTTTTCATGACAGCCGCTTCTGGGTGGATTCAGTAGCAGCAGGGTTTGCTTGGCCGGCAGCGTTTTGAGTTCCTTGGGCAGCGCAATTTCGCTTTTCTGCCTGATTATGCGGCAGCCCAGGGCTCGCTGTGCCAAATTGTATGAGGCGGCCTCGCAGGCCTGCGGGTCGCTTTCGATGAGCACGCGTTCGCGGTAGGGCGCTCTGAGTGCCAGGCAGTAGGTGCCCGCTCCGCCATAGGCGTCTACCAGGGTGTCGGCTTCCAGCTCAAGGGCCCAGCCCTCCAGCACTTGGAAAAGCTTGTCGGCGACAGCCGGATTGACCTGCCAGAAGCTGCCCAGGGGCACGCTGACTTGCTCTGCGTGGATTTGTTCTTTCAGCCAGGAGACATTGACCGGTGCGCGGCCAAAGAAGTAGTGGCATTTGCCGTCGGCGCTGGCTCTTAGCGTTAGGCTGCCGGGGATTTCTTTTTTGGCGTTCTGCTTGGCCCAGGCGCTGCGCAGCGCCTTGCCGAGATTCTGGTTGATGACAGGCATGGCCAGCGGGCACTCGCGCACGGTGAAAAAACGCTGTTCATCCTTGAGGCAATAGCCGTAGCTCAGATGCACGCCGTGGTCGTCTCTAACCGCCTCACTGGGTTCGAGCTTAAGCTTGTTGCGGTAGCCGTAGAGCTGCGGCGCCGGGCAGGCCGGGCTAAGCTCGGGCAGCTGCGAGAGGCCGCCGACTCGGGCAAGCAGGTCATAGAGCTGCTTTTGCTTGGCGGCAAATTCGGCCTGATAGCTTATATGCTGATAGGCGCAACCGCCGCAGCGCCCAAAATGTTTGCATTCCGCTGGTATGCGTTCGGGGGAGGGCTGTAGTATGTCGATAATGCGGGCGCGAAAATAAGACTTGCGCGCCAGGCTGATCTCGACGAGGAGCTTGTCGCCTATGGCGGCAAAGGGCACAAAGACCACGGCGCCGTTGGCGGCGCGCCCCAGCCCGTCGCCGCCGAAGCTAAGCTCGCTGATCTCTAGTTCTAATTGGGTTCCTAATTCTAACATATCAATAAAAATGCTTCAAAGCTAAGGTTAAGGCAGTCTTTTTTCGGACGCTAAGATAGACCCCGTCCAAAAAGGTCATAACGCCGAAAGGCTGTTAGTGGCGCCCCTACAGGGCGCCGAATTCGGGGGGGGCCTTTACCCAGGGTGGCGCTCGGCCTGCGGCCTCGCTTACCCTGGGCTTTATTAGGTTGCCCCTTCGGGGCACCATGTGACAGATTCTCAAGAAAAAATTGAAATTTCAGACGAAGACTACTTGGTGTGTCTTAGTGTAGCTTCGTGTGTCTTCGTGTCCAAATTCCTGCCAGGCCAGCTTTTTGGACGCGGTCTAAGACATACTTTTGGTCTGGCGCATGATTATGTCAAAAAACTCGAACAGATATGCCTCTGACATATTGTGGCGCTGTGCGAAGGCCTTGATTTTTGTCCGCAGCTGTGCGTCGTCGCCGCTTTCGGCCAGTTCCCCGCCTTGTTTTCCAGTGATTTGGGAGATTTGACTAGCCAGCGCATGGCGCGCGCCTAGCGCTTCGAGCAGTCTTACATCGAGCTGGTCGATTTTCTGTTTCAGGCGGCTAAGGCTGTTGCGTTCGTCCTCGGCCTGGAACTGCGGGTTGTTAAGTACGAGTTTATCCAACAGTGCTTCGAGCTGCTTCGGGTTCAATTGCTGCGCCACATCGCTGAGGGCCTTGCTCGGGTCGTAGTGTGTCTCTATCATCAGACCCTGAAAATTACGGTTCATGGCTTCTTGACAGACGGAGAAGACCATGCTTGCGTCTCCGGCGATATGGCTGGGGTCGCAGATATAGGGCAGCTCGGGGAATATCTGCCTGAATTTCTGCAGCAGCTCCCACTCTGGTTCATAGCGCCATTTGCTTGGTCTGCGATTGACGAAGCCGCGCAGGATGACGCCGAGTTTTTTAACGCCGTTGCTGCGCAGTCTTTCGCAGGCGGCCACCCAGGCTCCCAGGTCCGGGGTAATGGGGTTTTTGATGAAGATAGGTGTATCGATGCCGCGCAGGGCCTGGGCCAGCTCTTCCACTGCAAATGGGTTCACTGTGGTTCTTGCTCCCAGCCAGAGCACATCCACGCCGGCATTCAGGACCTCCTCGAGGTGTGCGGGGCGGTCGATTTCAATGGCCAGGGGCAGTCCGCTCAGCTCTTTGGCTTCCTGCAGCCATTCCAGGGCGACATTGCCGGCGCCGGCGAAGCCTTCGGCCAGGGTGTGCGGTTTCCAGACGCCGGCCCGGAAGAGGCTCAGGGGCAGGTGTGCCAGTGCCTGGGCGGTGGCGAGCACCTGTTCGCGGCTTTCGGCGCTGCATGGCCCGGCGATCAGAAAAGGACAGCCGCTGAAGGTTTTCAGGCCCCATTGGCTCAAGCTGTCAAAAGCAGTGTTCATAATGCTGTCCGGACTATCATTTTAGACGGTGTTTGACTATTGTTCATACAGGCTTTCCAGGTGCAGCTTCAGGCCTTGGGCGATGGGTGTCTTCGGCGTCTCCAGGCAGTCCAGCCGAATTTTATCCAGGCTGTATACCCTGTGACAGAGGAATGACTTATGCTCGGGGTGTTCCTGCCTATACTGCAGTACCGGGAGTTCCTCGATATTGAGTTTGCGCTGCAAGAGTGCGGCCAGTATTTCGTAGTATTGCACTGATTCAATGATGTCCGGGCCGGCGCAGTTATATATCTGCGCATTGCAGCAGGGTGAGAAGACGCTGCTGAGCACCAGTTTGGCCAGATCATCGACAAAGATAGGCTGCTGCAAAAATTTGCCGGCGCCGACCAAGGACAGCGGGCGCTCGGCCAGCAGGCTCTGGATCAGCTCTGGGTCTCTGCCGTGCTTGGGTAGGCAGCCCAGCTGCGAACCAGGGCCGTAAACATGGCAGGGACGAAAGATGCTCCAGCGCGAGAAATGCGGCTCGGCGCGCAGGAACTCCAGTTCGCAGCGGCGTTTATGCGCGCCGTAGCTGTCATTCTGCAGAAAATGCGGGTTGTTTTCCGGCTGCGGAAACTGTCTTTTATCCGGGTCGAAGACGAAATCGCTGGAGATGAAGGCGAGATGGCGGCAGTGTTTGCCGAACAAGGCGATGTCCTGTCTGGCGTCTTCGGCCTTGTAGCCTATGCAGTCGACCACCAAGTCGTAGTCCGGCGCCTGTTTTTGCAGCGCCGCCTCGAGTTCGCCGGGCACGCTGCGGTCGGCCTTGATGGCTTTGGCGCCGGCGGGCAGGGGGCGCAGCCCGCGGGTGACACAGCTGACCTCGTGCCCGGCAGCCAGGGCCTGGCGGGCCACTGCGCCGCTGACAAAGCCGCTGCCGCCCAATACCAGGACACGCAGAGGACTCAGAGCCTTGAGCTTTTCATGTTGTTCACGAGGCTCGGCCTCCAAACAACAGCAGGGCGGCCCGCATTTCGGCGGCCGGGCCTTTTTGGTTTTCGGGGAGCCACCCTCAGGTAAAATGGCTTTGTGACGCATAATGACTCCAGTAGAAACCTGCAAGAAGGTAAACACATATACAATACATTAAATTCGCGGCTTTGGCGTGAATCAGCGGAATATGTTCTCAAGGTATAGCATGAAAGCCTAGGGTGGTTTGAAGAAACTTGGCCAGCTTTGTGTCTTTTGGTGTCCCTTGGTGTCTCTTCGTGTCCGAAAAGCGCTGGCGCTTTGTTTGCTTGTCTGCTGGGGCTATGCTTGAAATTTTCCGTATCGGCTTTACTTTGTATGCGTTACTTCAAAACCGCGGCAATCCGGGGCAATTTATGCAACAAAGGCTGATTTTAGACACCAATATCTTTTTATATGATCCCCAGGCGATGGAGACCTTTAGTCAAAGCGAGCTGCTTATTCCTTTGGAGGTAATCGAGGAGATCGACAAATTCAAGCACGAGGCCAGTGAAACCGGCAGAAATGCCCGCCGTTTCGCGTTGCTGGTTGACGCTTTGCGCCGCCAGGGTTCGCTGAAAAACGGCATAGGGATAGGCAAGGGCTGCAGTCTGCGCATAGTCTCCAACAACTATGGCGAGTCTGGCGCGGTTTCTGGCGGGGCTTCGGAGGCGCTGTTGCGCCTGGCTCTACAGCTGCGTCAGGACACAGCTTTGCCCGAGCCGGTGATAGTCACCAAGAATGTCAATTTGCGCGTGAAGGCCGACGCCCTCGGGCTGCCGGCCCAGGACTATGAGCCGCTGGCTGAGCACGCCGCCGAAAACCTCTACGGCTGGCGGCGCCTGTCGCTGCCGGCACCAGAGATGGCCACCTTGCAAAACGGCGGCGCGCTGGACTTCCAGGGTCGCGGTTTGAACCCCAACGAATATGTCTTTGCCCAGGAAAAAGGCGTCAAGAAAAACGCTATTTGTGCCCGCATGGACTTTGAGGGCAATCAGCTCTGGCCGCTGCTCGACAGCGAAAAGCTGCTTTGCGGCATACGCAGTTTGAATATTGAGCAGAGCTTCAGCATAGACGCGCTTTGCGACCCTAATATCAGCCTGGTGACGCTCTCTGGCAAGGCCGGCACCGGCAAGACCCTGCTGGCCATAGCCGCCGGTCTGCAGCAGATATTCGGCGACAACTGCTACCAGGGCCTGCTTATCTTCAGGCCCACCATGCCGGTGAGCCGTGACCTGGGCTACCTGCCCGGCGAGATCAACGAGAAGATGCGACCCTGGATGCAGCCGGTCTTCGACGCCCTGGAGTTTATACGCGGCAAAGACCGGAAAAACCCGGTTCGCGTGCTGCCCAACGATTTGATGAACTGTCCTGAGCTAAGCATCGAGCCGCTGACCTATATTCGCGGACGCAGCATACCAAACCAGTTTATTATCATCGACGAGGCGCAGAACCTGACGCCGCTGGAGGTGAAGACCGTGGTTACCCGGGTGGGAGCGGGCAGCAAGGTGGTGCTTACCGGAGACCCGGAGCAGATAGACACACCCTATCTGGACGCGCGCTCGAACGGCTTCAGCTGTCTTATAGAACGCTTTATACACAGCCCTCTGTCCGCTCATGTCACCTTGCTTAAGGGCGAGCGCAGCGAATTGGCCGAAACCGCCGCCTCGCTGCTCTGAAACTCGAGCCCAGACCGGCCCTGTAGTGTGCCTTAGTGTGTCTTAGTGTGCCTTAGTGTCCAAAGTGCAGGCTGGTTTTTCTAAATTTTGCCACGGCGGCGTCCATTTCTCTTATACTTTGCAGCAGGTTGTTTTCGCCGGCCAGGTGTCTGAGCATTAGTGCGCCCTGGGTTTGGCAGTAGCGCTGATGCGGCGGAAAATATTCCCGCAGCAGGAAGCTGATATATCTGGTGATGCGCAGGTCGCCGTAGGCATGCGCGCGCTCGTTTGGGGGTGCCTCGATGGCGGCGCAGCGCTGTGACTTGATGGCCTCGATAATGCCTTCCCGCGAGTTTTCCTTGGCCAACACTACGGTGTAGTACCAGTTAAACAAGTTGCCGTCCCGGGTCTCAGAGTACGATATTCCATGAGCGAAGTCGCCGCTGCCGCTAAGCGGATAGGTATCAGTGCCGTGCGAGTCGCTTACGCCGACCACTGGAAAACGGTTGCCCTTGGCTGATTCCTCACACCAGCGCACTATCTGCAAGTTATTGGAGCGATACTGGTGGCGATGGAAGCCGCCAATAAGCTCGAAGGCGTCAAAGCGTCGGCGTTGGAACATGGCGTCGATAATACCTTCGTTGATGGCGCTTTTAAACTGGTAATACCAGTATGGGTGGCAGAATACGGCCAGGCCGCCGCCGGCGCGTATCTGGTCGAAGACCCATTCCGAGGCGGCCACCGGAAAGTAGTCCAGCCTAGTATCAGTCTGCTCGATGTTTTCCAGGTAGGCAGCCACCTCCTGGCGATATTTCGCCTCGTCGTCAAAACACTTTTTATTGACACTGAAGCTGGAGGCGAAATTGATGATATGCACCGGGTTGCCGGTGCTGTGCACCTCTTCGCCGGGGTATAGCCTGAAATCCTCGAAGTGTTTCTGCCAATAGTCTATGGCTCTTAGGGAAGGCTCGTAGTTGCGATGGTCGCTGATGGCGCAGAAGTCAAAGCCGGCCTCGCGATAGCGCGCGGCGACATAGAGCGCGTCCTGAGCCCCGTCCGAGCCGCTGCTGTGTATATGGAAGTCGCCCTTTAGCGGCTGTAGGTTCAGCAGGTCTTTTTGCAGGGAGTAGAAGCGGAAGCTGCGGATGCTGCGCTGCAGTTTTTTGTCGGCCTCGGCGTATCCCCGGACCTGCAGCACGTGTTCCTGTTCGCCGGGAAAGAAGGCCTGCATAACGATGCTGCCGTCCGGCAGCAGTTTCCAGTCTTTGATATTGTCCGGCTTGCCGGGCTGCCAGCGCGATTGCTCTGTTTCGGGGTCGTAGTTCAAGCCTTCCTGGGCAAAAAAACGTAGTTCAAGCAGTTCGGCTTGCGGAAACTTGGCATGTTCATAGCGCGGGCGTATAGTCACGGTGCTGAATTCATCGGCGGCTACGATTAGCGGAGTAACATCATAGTAATGCATAAAGGCTTCCATAAAATAAAAAAAGACGGCAAAAGCAACAAGCCATGAATGTAATGCCAGAATAATTTACAGCAAGCAATAGAAGCTGCTTTTTTGTCGCCTTGCCTGGCGTTTGCCCAGGCTGGATTTTGGACACTAAGACACAAGAAGCGGATATCTTCCAGAGTGTCACGGAGCTGGGTAGGAATGGGAGGCCGAGCGCTTTTGAGTAATGTTTTGTTTTTGATTTTACAATCCAGTGTTATATTGTAATTAAGCCGTTGTTTTCCATACTGCCATCTGTCAGCGGTTTCAGCAAGCTTATAAGTTTAGGAGCAGTGCAGCCAAAAACGCCAGTCTCAGGCAATGCAGTATAGGAGCGGCACTTAAAAAACATACAATTGACTCCAGAGGATAGGCAGATGAAATTAACCATCAAAAACCTGGGTGTTATAAAACAAGCCGAGTTTAGGCTCGGAGAGCTTACCATTATCTGTGGTGAAAACAACACCGGCAAGACTTATGCGACTTATGCCTTGTTTGGCTTTCTTTATTTTTGGCGCAGGCTTTTTCGCGTCGATATCCCGGATGCGGACATTCAGGTTCTTTTGCGAGAAGGAAGTGTCGAGCTTGATATCCAAGATTATATGGTTAAAGTCAAGTCTATTCTTGATAAGGGCTGTGCGGCCTATACACAACAGCTGTCTCAGGTGTTTGCCTCCTCCGAGAAGCTTTTTGCCAACAGTCATTTTGCCCTCGTCCTGGATGCAAACGACCTTTTGCCGGTTTTCGCTTTTGAGCGCATCATGGGAGCGGCTAACAGCGAGTTGTTCTCTATTTCAAAAAAAGCGGATTCCCAATTGGTTTCCATTTCCTTGCTCGTAGAGAAGGCGAAGGTAAAAATACCGCCGGACCTGATTAGGCGCATTATCGGGGATGCCTTGAAGGAAATCCTCTTTGGACATTTGTTTCCGCGTCCTTTTATCGCCAGTGCCGAGCGCACCGGCGCAGCCATATTCAGGAAAGAACTCAACTTTGCGCGCAATAGGCTGCTGGAGGAAATCGGCGGCATGGAGAACGATGTTGATCCTTTCGAGTTGCTCTCAAAGGTCTACTCCGACTACGCCTTGCCGATAAAAAGAAATGTTGACTTTACTCGTCGATTGGAAACGCTGGTCAAAAACAATAGTTTTATATCCAAGTCGCACCCTGAGATACTCGATGATTTCAGCGACTTGGTAGGCGGTGACTATCTGGTGAGCAAAAATGACCAACTATACTATGTTCCTAAGGGCAAGCGGGTCAAGCTGAGTATGGATGAGAGTTCAAGCGCGGTGCGCTCCTTGTTGGACATAGGGTTTTACCTTCGCCATGAGGCTGCTCCAGGTGATTTGCTTATGATTGACGAGCCGGAGTTGAACCTCCACCCGGCAAATCAGAGGCGCATGGCTCGTCTCTTTGCCAGGCTGGTAAATATCGGGGTCAAGGTGTTTATTACTACCCACAGCGATTATATCATCAAAGAGCTGAACACCCTGATTATGCTCAATCAGGGGGGGGAAAGATTGAAGCTTTTGGCTGAGCGTGAGCATTATGAAAGCTCAGAGCTGCTAGACGCCGACAAAGTAAAGGTCTATATGGCCGAAAATGCGCTGGTCAGAGAGAATGGGGCAAAACGGGGCAGCAGAGGGCTGACTTTGGTGCAGGCCGAGGTTGATTCTGGCTTTGGTATAGAGGCGCGCAGCTTTGATGAAACCATAGAAACCATGAATCGCATACAAGAGGAAATAGTCTGGGGAGATGAGTGATGCGGGATATTGAGATACTTGGGCAGTTGCTGAAAAGCAGCGCACTGTTGTCGCTGGAGCAAGAGCATGGTAAGAGCTTGGTAAAACTCCAGGAGCCCCAGACAAAGGACTGCTGTGTAAGCATAAGGAATCTGCCCGCAGATGCGCTGGTCATCAAAGTTGATGCATTCAGCTCGCCGGATAAGATTTTCAAGGGAAAAAACGGGGAGTGTTGCCGTGCGGACTACGTCATAGTAAGCGAGGAGAAGAGATGCATAATCCACATTGAGCTTAAGCGTAAGAAAGATAAGCTCCAGCAAATAATCAATCAGCTGCAAGGCTCCTTTTGTTTTATGCAATATTGCCGGGAAATCGGTAGGCTCTTTTGGAAAAAGGACAAGTTTTTAAGCGATTACAGGAATCGTTTTGTCAGCGTTGGGCATATTGGCATTGCAAAGCGAAAAACACGCATTGCAGCAAGTGAGGGATGCCATGATCTGCCTGAGCGAGCGATGAAGATAGACTGGCCCCACTATATACAATTCAATATTTTAGCTAAATAAACCGCGTCCAAATAGCCTTTGAACCACGAATACACACGAAGGCACACGAAGTCGGAGCAGGTTTTTAAGCTTTGCTTTCGGGAATATGGACTGGGTTATGGCGGCATTTAAACAAAAAAAGCCCCCGACCGGATTCTGGGAGAGAGAAAGGGAGGGAGGACAAACGAGAACCGATCAGGGGCATGCAATGTTTCCACTGCATATTGATTTAGACTGGTGTTTTGCGGGAAGGTTCCAGAAATAAAAAAATTCGCTGCTTTATTTGTTCTGCCGGACTGCTCCGGCAGAACTGTGGTTGGCTTTAGGGTTTAGCGTCTAGGGCGCGCCGGTCTGGCCTGTCTGCCCGGCCTGTGCTGTGCTGGGCGCTGCGGTGCGCTGTAGCGGCGCGGCGGCGGGCTATAACGCGGCGCGCTGTAGCGCGGCGGGCTGTAACGCGGGCTGCCGCCGATATAGTGTATGCTGGGAGCCACATACAGCGGCGTGGTGAAGACCGAGGGATTGATGACGGTGGTGGTCACGCTGCTGGAATACACCGGCGCGCTGTAGAGTGGCGCGCTGTACACTGGTGCAGCCTGTTGGACCACCACGGTCTGCTGGGCGGGGAACAAGCTGCGTAAGACCATGTCGGAGACCAGCAGGGCGCGGTCTATGTCACGCATCTTGACGGTGACGCTGCGTGCCTGTAGGCTGGATATCGCGCCTAAGGCCAGGAAGATAACGACGAGCAGATTGCTGTTGCTAAGTTTTTTATTCATGGCGTACTCCTTTCATATTTGAGCCGAGTGGGGTAATCGTGATTCTGCTCATGAAACGAGCCAGCATTGAATTTATTGTTTGAAAGCGTAGTAGATTGGTTTTTGGACACAGAGCTTGGAGCGTCTTATGTCTTGCTGGCGGAGGCGCGAAGCGCCTTTTTTAATCTTGTCGGCGATGGCGCGAAGCGTCATACTAAAATAACCCCAGGCGCGGAACCCGAAGGGTGTAATTGCCTGGGGAACAAGATACCCACCGAAACCGGCGCCTGAAAGGCGCTACAAAAGTCCTAAACCCTTGGAAACAAAGAAAATCCTGTGGTTGGTGTTTTCTCACGCCGGCTAAAGCCGGCGGAGAACAACGCCAGCTGAAGCTGGCTAAGAACGCAAGCTAAAGCTTGAACTACGAACATACGCCGGCTAAAGCCGGCGGAGAACAACGCCAGCTGAAGCTG
>Ga0265295_1006748_pt1 | contig 13675 bp, 16 predicted proteins | sample Munlansysbiofilm_FD_192503 | JGI IMG/M metagenome (GOLD analysis project Ga0265295, IMG submission 192503) | Leachate microbial communities from a municipal landfill in Southern Ontario, Canada - Methane capture system biofilm | ecosystem: Engineered > Solid waste > Landfill > Unclassified ... | reverse complement strand
TGCAATAGTTTGTTTGTGTTTTTTTTGTGTTGAGCGCAAGCTCTCATGTTTTGGTTGTCGTCCCTTCTTCTTTCGTCTTCTATCCGGATACCCCGGGGTATCCTGCATACAAGAAGAAAGAACGGGGAAAATAAAAAAAGAGCGGTTATTTTTCGCGATGATAATACAGCTCAAAATACACATCGCAGAGTTTTCCCTCTGCAATCGTATATTTTCTAAAATCATTCCCGTCATTCAGCGTATATTCACCTTCTGCATCCCGCTCCCAGAACAGATCATACTGACGTTTGAGCGTCCCGTCACCGGAATCATACCAGAACTCCGAAACCGTCCCGTCATCTGCAAACACATACGTCAGCTGAAAAAACATTCCTCCGTCGGCATACTCCTGATCTGCATGCCAGATACCTGTGATCTCATCATTTTTCGGGTCCATATAACCAAGTTGTATGCAAATCATGGCGTATTAATATTTGCGCCATTGTAGGTCCGCTGGAATGGGTTTGTTGATAATGTAAAAAAACACCAATATTTTTCAGGTTATTCGCTCGATACTCTTCAAATAACTGATAAAAAATTCGTAGTTAAAGCCAGTATTATAGGTAAGCGCGTCCAATAATAGTGTATGAAGTACACAAAACTCATACTCGCCGTTTTGGCAGTGATCATCGCTGGCGTAATCGCAGCAGGCTGCATCGCTCCGCAAAACAGCCAGACACCTCAGGGAGAGTGGATCCTTACCGGTATAGGTTCGGACAACACGCCCGTGATCGGCATAATCTCTCTAGAAATAACGGACACCGGCATCTCCGGAAACAGCGGGGTAAATGCCTACTTCGGCTCAGTTACCTTCGGTCCTGAAAACAATCTCACCATCACCGGTCTTGGATCGACAAAAATGGCGGGACCTGCAAATCTCATGCAGCAGGAACAGAAATACTACAACACCCTCAAAGCCGTAACCGGCTGGAAGATCATCGACGGGACCCTCACTCTCACTGACAACACCGGATCCGCGCTCCTTACATTTGCCGATGCTGCAAAAAGCCCGGCCGGAACCTGGACGCTTGATTCCGATCCGTCAGTGACCCTGTCCATCCTTCCCGACGGGACCATAAACGGCCGCGCCCCGGTCAACAGCTACTTTGGGACCTACACCCTCTCAGTCAGCAACGGGCTCGCCTTCGCCGGCATCGGCTCGACCCTCATGGCAGGAGACGACCCGCGAATGCAGAATGAGTCGGCCTTCTTCACCGCGCTGAACAACGTATCCGGCTGCAAACTTGAGAACAGCACCCTCCATCTCACCGACAGCGCAGGAGCCGTTCTCCTGACCTTCACCAAAACCCCTGCCATCGTTGGAAAATGGCTTCTTGCATCTGATCAGAATGTTACCCTGCACTTCAATGCCGACGGATCATTAGGCGGACTGGCTCCGGTCAATGTCTACGGCGGATCGTATACGGCCGCAGACAGCACCCTTTCAGTCGGTGACGACATCATCTCGACTATGATGGCGGGAACAGATGAAGAAATGCAGGCTGAATTTGCCTTCTTCGCTGCGCTCAAAGCATCAGCCGGCTACAAGATCATCGACGGAAGCCTGATCATCACCGACAAAGACGGAACAGAACTTCTGGTCCTTCTTCAGGGATAACCTCCCTCTTTTTTCAGACTGTGCAAAAATCGTGCCGCACGTCCATCTTAATCATTCAGAAAAAAAGCAAGCTGATGAAGATCAGCAGAAATGATTCAGTCGTAACGTTTCGGCGTACATGCATGTCCGGCGATAAACTCGCGGATCAGGTGCGCTGCGACCATCGCCGTTTGCCCCGCATCATTTGGGAGGACCTCTACATAATCAAAGCCGACCGCCTGTTTTGCCAGGGCGCGGATCACCTCACGCACATCACCCGGGGTAAGTCCGAATGGTTCGGGCGTTCCAAGACCCGGCGTCAAACAGCTGTCGATCGAATCTGCATCGATCGAAAGATACAAAGACTCTGTTCCGACAAGCTTTGCAACGTCAGCCAGTACAGAACCGATCCCCCTGCTTTTCACCTCATCCGCCGTAAAGACATGATACATCTCCCGTGCACGGACAAACTCCTCCCTCGATCCGCTGCGCGCTCCGATGATGATGATTTGTGAAGTAACGTCATGCACCCGCGCCGTCACGCAGTCATGATTAAACGGCGACCCGCGATACTCATCCTGCATATCAAGATGGGCATCACAGACAACATACCAGGTTGGCTGCAGAGCTCTCACCGCTCCGATCGTTACTGAATGCTCTCCGCCCATCATCACCGGGATCTTTTCATCTTTGATAAGATCCAAAACAACATCCTCCACCTGATCGACAACCAGATCCGGCAGACACTCTGCATACAGATCACCCATGTCGTGAAACGGGATATCTGGAAGTTCTATATCATAATAGGGATTGTAGGTCTCGATATTATAGGAGGCTGCACGGATCGCCGCCGGCGCATCCCGGCATCCCGGCTTATAAGATGTTGTTCCGTCAAAAGGGACGCCGAATATTCCATATGCTGCGTCAGAATATGCAGTTTCCGCATCCGCAAAAAGAGTGTTAGAAAAAGACTGCATAGATGGAATTATTGTGCAGTCTTAAAGGTCAAGCTTGCGCTTGCCAAGCGACTCGATGTAAGGAACTTCCTGAGCCGGCTGGAATGATGCCAGAACGTGTGCGTCCTCTACAATTAATTCAAAGTTATTGAAGTCTTTCATATCCATGAACGTGACAACGTTTCCTGCGATCGTCAGGATCTGTCCGGTCTTTCTCTCAACGATCGGTGCATAGACCGTCGCCGATGTCGGTGAGACGACTGAGCGTTTCTGTCCGTCGAAAAGACCGACTACATCTAAACGCGCCTTAGCTGCTCCGTGTTTTCCTGGTTTGGAGATGGAGATGCTCTGGATCTTGCATGGTTCATCGTCGACGACAACGTAACGACCTTCTTTCAGTTTTCCAACTTCAGTCTGTTCCTTCATAGTATATCTCTCTAAGTATGGGAGGTAATTGCTTATGAGTGTTACTACACCCCGTGGGCGGGCAAGTATTCATGTGGATATCCCGCCAATAGAACTAATACGTATGGATCCCGTAGAGTTTCTTTCAGTTTGCGATAAAATCGCGCCCATGGTTGAGGAAGCGCTGGCTCCCCTCATCGGGACAGAGTACGGCGCCGCAGAACTCTGCATGGGTGCGGACAACACCCCGACCGAACGTCTCGATAAAATCGCCGAAGATATCATCCTCGCTGTGTTCCGGTCACGAAAAGTCTGCAGAGCCGTCCTCTCTGAAGAAGCCGGCCTGGTCACCGACATTGGCGGAGAATCCGGTCTCGCCTATCTCGATCCGGTCGACGGCTCATTCAATGCCGGCGCGGGCATTCCCTTTTATGCGCTGTCGATCGGATTATCCGAAGGAGGGGTCATGACCGCAGGTTATGTCAGAAATCTCGCGAACAAAGAGACCTTCACGGCGATCCGCGGCAAAGGCGCCTTCCTTGACGGACGCCCGATCCGTGTTTCGAAAAAAGCCGAGCTGAACATCTCGGCAATGAGCATCTACGCACGTGCGCCGGAGATGATCTCCCTTCTCGAAAAGGGTATGCGTACCCGCCGGGGACGAAAACTCGGCGCCTCTGCGCTGGAACTCTGCTATGTCGCCTGCGGAAGGCTCGAAGGATTTTTAGATCTTCGCACAACCCTGCGGATCACCGACGCCGCCGCCGGGATGTTCATCTGCGAAGAGGCCGGAGGCATTGTTACGCAGCCTGACGGATCGCCGGTTGCGTTTCCCGATGATGTATGCGCCGGCCGCCCTCTCCTCGCGGCCAACCCGGTGATCCACGCAAAAGTGTCAGAGATACTGAGGTCAAAATGAAGATCTGTATCGTATCCCGGATAGATTATAAAGAGCCGGTCGAACTTGCCCAGTCGATCGGTTGGATGCTTCGCGACCTGGGTCACGAAGTCGTGTATGAACAGTCGGTTGCCGCCGAACTCGGCTATACGCCTGTCTCGCTGTCGGAGGATTTCTCAGCCGATCTTATCGTCGTTCTCGGCGGTGACGGCAGTGTGCTCCGGACCATCCGGATGCTGGACCGCCAGGTCCCTGTCGTCGGGATCAACCAGGGGCAGGTCGGGTTTTTAACGGATATCGAACGGGACAAAGCTGAAGAGATCCTCACCTCCCTTTCCCTGCCGCTCCCTCTTGATCCCCGCATGCGGATATCCATAGAATACAACGGCAGATCCGTCGGATCGGCGCTCAACGAGGCGGTCATCGTGACCTCCCGGCCGGCAAAGATCCTCAAGTTTGAGGTGTTCATCAACGGAAAACAGATCGATGAGTTCCGTGCGGACGGGCTGATCATCGGGACGCCGACCGGTTCGACCGCCTATGCGATGAGTGCCGGCGGGCCGATCGTCGACTCGACGATCGAAGCGATGCTTTTAGTCCCGCTTGCTCCCTACATGCTCTCTTCGCGCCCGTACCTGATCAACTCTAAAAGCGAAGTCGAGATCCGCCTTGTCTCCGTCAAACCCGCGCTGCTGGTGATCGACGGTCAGGATCAGTATGAAATCGGTGAAAATGCCAGACTGCTCATCCGAAAATCCTCACAACCCGCTCTCTTCGTCGATGTTGGCAGAGGATTTTTTGACAAGGTCGAGCAGAAACTGCGTCTTCTATGAACGATATTAAATAATCAAATGACGTATTTTACCTCATGACAGATTATGCAAAAATCTCGGCGACCCTTAAGGAAGCCCTTCACCTTACCGGCTCGCCGGTCGCGGTAAAACTCGCATCGTCTCCTGAGCAGATCCCTGCCGGCATCCCTGAGATCGAAGAGACCGTTCGTCATTGTCGGATGGTCTCCCTCGCACGGGAAGGAAAGATCTTTTTTGCACCTGACGCCAAACATCAGTGCGGCGGGGGTGCCTGGGTCCTTGGTCTGCGTGAGATCGGTCCCTCGATGGACTCCGGCGAACACTACCTGAAACTTGGAAAGTACAGTTCGCTTGGTGCAAGCAAACGCACTGTATATAATGTTCCTGCTCTGCCGCTTTCGACTTACGCTACGGTCTATGCCCCCCTGGAAAAAGCGACCTTCGTTCCGGATGTCGTGATCATCTTCGCCAATCCGTTTGCCATGCTGAAACTTGCCCAGTCTACGCTTTTCCGGCTTGGCGGAAGGCTCTACCCTGAGTTTGCCGGCATCCAGTCGATCTGCTCGGATGCGACCGCCTATGTGTATCAGAACGGCGAACCGAACTTCTCACTCGGGTGTGACGGTTCACGCAAATTCTCCGGCATCGCCGACGAAGAGATGGTCGCCGGTCTCCCGGCCGAGCGGCTGGAAGAGTTGGCTGAAGCCGTTTTGAAGGTCACGACCGCCCCGGGTTCGAAAAAATAACTCCCCTTTTTTACCACAAGCCGGTGATCCATCCGTAGATCCCGTACACGACACAGCCGATCGCCACGATCATCAGCACGATGTACATCAGACTCGGTCTTGTCCTTTCATCCGCATCCATACAACCATGTTGTTTGTCTGACGATATAAGGCTCCCGCAGAGCAAACTATTAAACGGCTGAAACAAATTATTAAGACGATGATTCATATTCGACGAGATGTCTGCGGATACTGCGGAGCCTGTGTTTCCGTCTGTCCGAGAGGGGCCCTCGAACTCATCGATGCCTATCTGACCGTTGACGAGACCCTCTGTAAAAGCAAATGTAAGATTTGTTCTACGGTCTGCCCGCTTGGGGCGATCGTACTGGAGGAACAATGAAGGAAGCATACGATGTTTTGGTTGTCGGCGGAGGTCCTGGGGGAGCTCTCGCTGCAAAGGCCGCTGCCGAGCAGGGTCTTTCCGTTCTCCTCGTCGAAAAACGCCCGGCAATCGGGGCCCCCGTCCGCTGTGCGGAGGGTATCGGCAAGGAAGCGCTGGCAGAGTTCATCGATCCCGATCCGAAATGGATCGCTGCTGATCTCGACAAGGCGGTTTTGATCGGACCTGACGGAACGAAGTTCACCATCGGCGGCGAACATGCCGGAGGAAAAGTCGGCTACGTTCTTGACCGGAAGGTCTTCGATCGTGAACTGGTCTGGCAGGCCGCCGAGGCAGGCGCCGAGATCCAGGTACACGCTCGTGCGTCCGCTCCGATCATGATCAACGGCAAGGTCTCCGGCGCTGTTATCCATCAGCATGGAAAAACCTATGAAGTCCGTGCCAAAGTCGTTATTGCGGCCGATGGTGTCGAGTCGAAGTTTGCCAAATGGGCGGGGATCAACACGACCGTTCCGCTTGCCGAGCTTGAGACCTGCGCCCAGTACATCGTGAACGATATCGACATAGACGAACGGGCAAATCTGTTCTACTTCTCATATACGGACGCACCCTGGGGATACATCTGGGTTTTCCCGAAGGGTCACCGGTGTGCGAATGTCGGTATCGGCATTGCCGGCACGAAATCCGGCGAAGGGCACCGTGCGAAGGATTATCTCGACAGGTTCATTGCCCGCGAGTTCCCGAACGGAAAGATCACCGAGCTGATCGTAGGCGGCGTCTCCGTCTGCAAGCCGCTGGAATGCACGGTCGCCGACAATCTGCTCATCGTCGGCGATGCCGCCCGTTTATCCGATCCGATCACCGGCGGAGGTATCTACAATGCGATGTACACCGGAAGGCTTGCGGGCGAAGTTGCCGCATCCGCGCTGAAAAAGGGGGATACCTCGAAAAAAGCGCTGATGGTGTATGACGAGACCTGGCGAAACGGCCACCTTGGTCATGCCCTTGCAAGAAACTATGCGGTAAAAGAGGCGTTCATCAAAATGGATGATGCGAAGTTCAACTCGATCGTCCATTCGATGACGGATCTTTCTCTTGATGAGATCACGGTCAAATCACTGGTGATTGCAATATTCAAGGCAAACCCCTGGCTCGCTCTTGAGCTGCCGCGGTTGCTTCTCACCCTCTAAATCTTTTTTTATGTCCAGATGATGTCAGGCATCTCCCGCAGCGGGATGTTTTTGAATGTGTATTTTGGGTGACCGGCAAGGAGTGCGAACTGCGCTTTGCAGGTGTCAGGAATGCCGAGGGTTTTTGTAAGCTGCGGGAATGCGCCCAGAAGGATCATGACAAATCCTGCCCAGCAGGTCCCGAGCCCGATCGACGGGGCATAGATATCAGCATAGGTGAGGGAGATGATGCTGTCGACAAGACCCAGGTCCTCTTTAGGATCGGCAGCTGCGATGAGAAGCGCGGGGGCGTTTCTGCAGACAACATCGTTTCCTGCATCCAGTTTCCGCAGAAGTCCGGATGCGAGCCCGTACATGCGGTGTTCCTTTGGAACCGTTCTGAGGAGTTCGGCGGCTGCGGAGACGAATGCCTTTACTTTTTCCGGGTCATTGACGACGATCCAGATGACGGGATGTGCATTACATCCTGACGGCGCATGGGCGGTTATCGCGATGAGTTCTTCGCATTCGTCGTCTGATACGGGCGTGTCTTTCCAGCGGCGGATAGACCGGCGGCTTTTGAGATGGCGGGCAAGGATCTTTTGGTCGGCGAAACCAGCCGGTTCGGTTTCCAGATCGATATGCATGGCGCCGGTCGGGCAGACGGCTATGCAGTGTCCGCAGGATATGCAGTCAGGTCCGGGATGGACGACCGGGGAGGCGTCTGCATCCTGCCGGATAATGTTGTTTGGGCAGATGTCAGTGCACGATCCGCAGGTGGTGCAGATCCCGTAGTTTATCATAATATGGCCGGAAAGGTTGGTCATATGCTAGTATTGGACTGCGGATAAAAAAAGTGTGCGGTCAGAGGTTTTCTGCCGCGGCGATGAAAGGTTTGGCGCCGGAGACTCTTCTGAAGAGTTTGAGCATCCACTTCTCTTTCCAAGTGTAGTTGAAGCTTCCTCCGGATGCATTCGGGTGCCCTCCTCCGCCGAACTGTCTGGCTATCAGGTGGCTGATCTCCGGAACACTGCGGAGAGAGAACTTTCCATTGTCGAAGACAAGAAGTTCGATGTCGGTTTTCAGCTGCCTGCGTGCTTCTGCTGAGGTCTCGCTTGGGTAGCCGTAGGCCGGCATAACGGCGATCGTGTATTTTCCCCGGTATATTTTCGCGGCTCTGATGCTTTTTTTCATACACTTGTTTTTGTCGTGCTCGATTTTCTCAAAGATGCGGGAGACTTCTTCGTCGATGATGATTCCTTTCGCGAGTTTGTCCCGGATGAGTCTGAGGTTTTCCTGTTTGGAGGTGACGATGCCGAGTTTTGCGGATCTTGGGTCCTGGTGTTTCCAGAGGTCGTAGTCACATACAACGCCGGCAACTTCGCGTGCGCTTTGATTGTCTTTGGCAAAGACCGAGGCAACGACGCCGGTGGCACATTTTGTCGTGTCTACGATGAGGGTCTGGACAAATGGTATGACCTTGTGTTTTTCCGCCTCGGTCCATTTGTGGTGGTCGTACCACTGGATGATCCAGCCTGCTGCGTGGGCTTTTCGTATCTGGTCTTCGACGCCGTTTTGATAACCGAGATCGCTGATGATGAGGGTGTCTCCTTTCCCGTTGCATCCGCCAACCTGCGCGAGAAACCAGCCGAACCGCCCGACGGATGAGAAGAGGGTGAGGATCTCGTCGCCGAATGTCATCCGGCAGACCGCATCCGATCCTGCGGCGTCCAAGTCGTTATGGGTCAGGTGGACGATATGTGTGGTTCGTCCGACGATTTTTTCCTGAAGGGTCTGTTTATTGGTTCCGTTTTTTGTATTGGCGCTCTTGACCATTGTGTAGTAGTGGGTTTTTGGAATGGATAAGGTGTTTGAGAGATGCAATCAGATTATTATAAATAGTTATTATGCTAACATTAGTTACGCAAGAGCCTTTATAGCTCAGTCGGGAGAGCGCCAGACTGAAGATCTGGTTGTCGCCGGTTCAATTCCGGCTGAAGGCATGCTATTGTCCTTTTTTTAAATTGTGATCAACGCTATTTATGTGATTTGTTGCTCGTCGATATTTTCGCGCAAGTTCTATTAAAAAAAGTAAAAATTATGAATACATCCCGTCGGGAATCGGCGTGAGCTTTGCGTTCCTTCCCTGTTTCACCGCCGTTATCGCCTGAACAAAATCCTCTCCGGAGATCTTTGTCCTCCCTGCCCGGACGGCGTTCATACCTGCCTCAACACAGATGGCCATAAGCTCAGATCCGTTCATATTCTCCGTCTCCTTCGCGATCTTCTCCAGTGAAACGGTCCTGTTCAGATGCATCTTTTTTGTGTGGATAGCAAGGATCATTCTCCGTCCCTCCTCATCCGGAAGCGGGAACTCAATGATCCGGTCGAATCTTCCCGGGCGGAGCAGCGCCTGATCCAGAATATCCATCCGGTTCGTCGCCGCGATGATCTTCACATTTCCCCGGGTATTGAACCCGTCAAGTTCGGATAACAGCTGCATCAGTGTCCGGTTCACCTCATGATCCCCGGCTGAATACGCTTCATTGCTGCGTGAGGAACCGATCGCGTCGATCTCGTCGATGAATATGATCGCCGGCGCCTTTTCCCGTGCAAGGGCAAACAGCTCTCTGACGAGCCGCGCCCCCTCTCCGATATACTTCTGCACGAGTTCGGACCCCACGACCCGGATGAATGCGGCGTTCGTCTCATGAGAAACCGCTTTTGCGAGCAGCGTCTTTCCCGTACCCGGCGGACCCACAAGCAGGACCCCTTTCGGCGGCTCGATGCCCACCTTTTCAAACAGCTCCGGTTTCAGGAGCGGGAGTTCCACCGCTTCCCGGAGAAGGATCTTCTGCCGGTCGAGTCCGCCGATATCCTCGTAGTTCACCTCAGGCGCCCTCTCCACCTCCATACCCGAGATCATCGTATCATATTTGTTCGGCAGCACCTCTACAAGAACAAACGACTGGGGATGCAGAGCGCACTGTCTTCCCGGAACAAGCTCCGCTGAATTGACTGTCTCGCTCACTTTCGAAAGAAACTGCGGGCCTGTCGTGCTTCGAACGATGACCCGCTCGCCGGATGCGAGCGCCTCAATCGTTCCGATCACCAGCGGAGGAGTGCGATATTGTTCCAGCTCGCCTTTGAGTTTTTTTGCCTCGCGTTTATACTGATCCCTTTCCGATTCCACAGCTGCCGACTGCAGTCTGAGCTGCCGGACCGTCTCACGCAGCTCATAGTTGCGTCCCTCGAGGGCAATATTGGTCTTTCTGAGTTGTGCAAGCTCCTCTGATGAAATAACCGGTTCTACCGAGATGGTCGGCTTGATCACATCCGGGTCGTCATCCTGCCCTGGTTCAGTCATGGTATTACCCTATGTTTGGTATATCTGATGAATTGAGTAAAGTATCTTTCGGAATGCCGTATCTGGGGTTTTGAGGAAAATGCTGAAAAATCATCTGACTGCGGACCCTTCGGCTGTCCACTGATTGCCGGATAGGAAAAGGGTTAATGTATGCGAGGGAAAATATAGATGAGCGAGTATATCATGCAGACAGAATATTGTGAGTTATGCGGGGCAGCAATGACAAAGAAAGGCAAACTGGTGCAGATCGAGGGGGCTAAACCCATGAGGGTCTGTGATAAGTGCGCCAAACTCGGTACCGAGGTCCAGGCTCCCCGTGCTCCGGTCCAGTCGTTCGGCCGCCCGACGGTCGTGACGAAGACCCCCTCAAAGGGAAGTCAGCAGCAGGCGAACCGCAAGCGGGATATGTTCGATTTCATCGAGGGCGATATCGTTGAGGATTATCCTCAGAAGATCGCAGCCGCCCGCCTGGCAAAGGGTTTTTCCCAGAAGGATCTTGCGTTTGTTTTGAAGATGCAGGAGGGAGATATCAAGAAGTTCGAACGCGGCGACCGTGCGCCGACCGAGGCGGAACGAAAGAAGCTTGAGAAGGAACTTGACATCGTGCTTCTGGATACGGCAGATGATGATGATAAACTGCAAAAGGGCGGGGTCGCGTCGACAACGCTCGGAGATGTTCTGCAGGTGAAGAGGAAATAATGTCGTCGCCGCTTATTCTTGTGAACTTCAAGTCATATCGTGAAGGGGCGGGCAATTCGGCAGGGCAGATCGGTTCTGCCGCGGAGCTCGTTATGCAGGAGTCAGGGGTCACGATCGGGGTCGCTCCGCAGTTTGTGGAGCTGCACCCGTTCTGCAGGCATTACGAGATCCCGGTGTATGCTCAGCACATCGATGCGGTGGAAGGGGCATTCACCGGCAGGATCCCTGCATTCACCGTGCGGGCGGCGGGCTGCGTGGGTTCGCTGATCAATCACTCGGAACGCCGGCTGACGATCGCGGAGATCGAGGCATGCGTGGAGGCGGCGAAGTTCAATCATCTGGAGTCGGTGGTCTGCACGAATAATGTGGGAGTTTCCGCGGCGGCGGCGGCGTTTTCGCCGACATATGTCGCGGTCGAGCCGCCGGAGCTGATCGGATCAGGAATCTCGGTCACAAAGGCGAATCCTGATATCATCAGAAACTCGGTCGCTGCAGTGAAACGGATCAGCCCGGAGGTGAAGGTCCTCTGCGGTGCAGGCATCCAGTCGGGTGAGTGCGTGAAGACCGCGGTCGATCTTGGAGCGGACGGTGTTCTGCTGGCTTCAAGCGTGGTGAAGGCGAAGGACCCGGAAGAGGTTCTCCGCAATCTGGTGTCTCTGCTGTAAAATACTCTGATCTTCTTTTTTTCGGTCTGATTTTATCCCCGGGTAAATGATTAAGGGGATTGGGCGGTCAACAATAATTATGATGAAATGACTGCAGGAATACTCCTCTGCGGAGAGATCAGATGAACACTGAGGATAAGCCGATCATCGCGGCGTTTCCTTTGCGGGGAGAATGGCTTTCTCCAAACACGCCCGGGACAAAAATACCGAGTCACGGCACAGACCGGTTTGGAACACGCTATGCGTATGACTTTATTCAGGTGGACTGGAAGAGAAAGGGCCGCCCTGCCTATCGCGTGAGTTTCCTGCACTATCTTCTCTTCGGGGTCCCCTTAAAGGAGTATTACTGCTGGGGCCAAAACGTGTATGCGCCGTGCGGCGGGACCGTTCTCCGGGCAGAGGACGGCTGCGAAGAACGGCCGCGCACGCATTTTCTCTCGGACCTTGTCAACGCATACAAAAATGCGCATTATTTCGATCCGGCAAAGGACGATGTACAACAGGTTGCGGGCAACTACATTATTCTGCAGTGCGGCAAAAATGTCTACGCTGCGCTCGTCCATCTTCAAAAAGGATCGATCTCTGTTACTCCTGGACAGAAGATCAGCAAAGGGGATCTGCTTGGAAGAGTAGGTCACTCCGGCAATTCGTTTGCTCCCCATCTGCATTTTCAGCTTATGGACAGCAGCGACATAGCGACGGCAAACGGCATTCCGTGTGCGTTTGAAAAGTATGAGGTCTGTCAAAACGGCGTATGGATCCCGGTTTCTAACGATATTCCGACAAATAAAGACAAAATCAGGGCGTCTCCGCAATCATTCTGATCAGGATGTTCCCCCTCTTTTCTGCCGTTATCACGGCCTCTCCAAAGTATGTTTTTGGAAACTCTTCATTATTAATATATTTGTCGATAATATGATTAGTATACAAAAGATAGCGAGGTAAAAAAACATGTATTGTCAGCAATGTCAGGAATCAAAAATCCCCGCCTGCTCCCTTGGGGGCGTATGCGGAAAAAGCAAAACGACCGCCGCATATCAGGACGCCGTCCTCTATGCCCTCTCGGGACTTGCCTACCGGCTTGAAGCCGCAGGAAAAACCGTCGACCCGTTCGCTGCAGAAGTTCTCTTCGCAACGCTCACCAACGTCAGTTTCGACAACGCCCGCTTTTCTGTCTATCTCGAACGGATCATAGCCCAGAGAGACAGACTTCCCAAAGTCGCAGGCGAACCAAAGGAATGCTCCTGGAACCCGACTTCCGAAGAAGACATCCTCAGCGCAAAAGAGATCTCCCTTGACGCAATCGAAAATGCAGACATCCGCTCTCTGTATTCTCTGCTTCTCTTCGGACTCAAAGGTCTTGCAGCCTACTACTCCCATGCAGTCGTCCTTGGAAAAACCGACGACACCATTCTTTCGTTCATCACCAAAGGTCTTGCCTCCCGGTCAAAACCGCTCTCGGCGGATGAAAGGACCGCGCTTGTTCTCGAATGCGGAAAGGTCGGCGTCACCTGCCTTGCCCTTTTGGACACGGCAAACCACGCATACGGCGTCCCTGAGATCACCAAAGTCAACACGACGCCCGGAAACCGCCCGGGGATCTTGGTCACCGGTCACGACTTAAAAGACCTCAAAGACCTCCTGCAGGCAACACAGAATGCAGGGATCGACATCTACACCCACGGCGAAATGCTTCCGGCGCATGCCTATCCCGCATTAAAAAAGTATCCGCACCTCAAAGGAAACTACGGAACCTCCTGGGCGAACCAGAGAGCGGAGATGGCGAAATTCAACGGCCCGATCCTGTTTACGACCAACTGTCTTGTGCCGCCCGGACCGGAGTATAAACACCTCGTGTTCACGACCGGCGCCGTCGGCTTCCCCGGATGTCACCACATCCCCGACTCGCCGAACGGAAAGGACTTCTCGCTCCTGATCGATCT
>Ga0265295_1006747_pt1 | contig 13676 bp, 9 predicted proteins | sample Munlansysbiofilm_FD_192503 | JGI IMG/M metagenome (GOLD analysis project Ga0265295, IMG submission 192503) | Leachate microbial communities from a municipal landfill in Southern Ontario, Canada - Methane capture system biofilm | ecosystem: Engineered > Solid waste > Landfill > Unclassified ... | reverse complement strand
GGGAAAATACCTGGGGAAGAAATCGTAGGCGGTTTTGATTGACTCCAGGCAGGCGGCTTTGCTCAGCGGCGCGCCGGCAGGTATGTGCATGAACAGGACCGGCTGCCCGATTTCTAGCGCCGCCTGCCAATCCCGCGTACTGATGCTAAAAATTTCTTCCTCCAGACGCCCCAGCGCATTGATGCGATTGCCGCTGACCTGGTGTTTTTCCGCTCTAAAGCTGCTTAGAAAAGCGGCTTTCTCGCCCTGGTTGGCGAAAAGATAGCCCTCCTTGCTGACCTCGAGATTGCCTTTGGCAAAAAAGCAGAGTTCTCCGCTTTGTTTATGCTGGTACACCATGACAGGCTCCTGCCATGTGCCGAATTGAAATTGCAGTCTGCCCAGAGTGAACAGATTAGGCTGCATATGGTTATGCAGCCAGGCCTGGTTCATGCACTGGCGCTTGCCTGCCCGTTCAAAGGCAGTGTCAGTCCAGACCTTTAAATCGCGCATGGACTGCTGCAAAAAGTGCAGCGGTATGCCGCGGCTGGCATAGTATTTTTTCACTTTTGGCAATGCCGCCAAGGTGGCCAAAGTAAAGGCGGCATAGTTCCAGCGTTCGCCTTTTTTGCCAGTGTCGCGCAAAATATAGGGAAAATGTCCCTCTTCCGGACCAGCTAAATTCAGCCGCCAATGGCAATGCCAGGCAAAACGGCACTGTATTTCCTCGGAAGCCGCCTCCGCCGCTCCGGCACGGAAAAGTGCCAGCGCCTCCGACTCCAGGCCGGAGAGCTTAACGATCTCATCCACAAATGCCTCGCGCAGAAAAAATGGCACGCCGCCAGGATAAGTCTGCTGCGAGGCTGACCAGCCCGGAGCAAATTTTGCCGCGCCCTCAGAGTCCAGCCCCAGTGTCTCGTAGAACAAGTCAAAGTTCTGCCATTGCATTTCAGTGTCCTTGCAGGTTAAAGCAGGTTATATTAACACAGTGATGAAAACAGTGGTTTTGTCTCCATAATATAGTGCGGTTTTCCCTCGCCCGAGTTGATTGCACGCTCTAGCTGACAAGGGGCTAAGAGATAATGCTGCCAGCCTTGCCTTAGTGTGTCTTCGTGTCCAATTAACTTTTTTGGTCGGGAAGTAGCCAATTTCACGAGAGTTTTTATGTTGCCTTCCAGTTCTCTTTACATTAGCACCCGCGGCGGCATCAAGCCCCTGGGATTTGCGGAGGCGGTTTTGATGGGCTTGGCCGAAGACGGCGGTCTCTTGCTGCCGCAAGCCATACCGGACTGCCGCCAAAGCCTGCCGGCCTGGTCGGCACTGAGCTACAGCGATTTGGCTTTCGAGATTATGTCGTTGTACATAGGCGCAGCCATCCCCCCGCAGGCCTTGAAAACCCTGATCCAGCAAAGCTACGCCGGCTTTGACAGCCCAGAGGTGGTGCCCTTGCTAAAGCTGGACGAGGGGCTTTTCCTGGCCGAGCTTTTTCACGGCCCCACCCTGGCTTTTAAAGATGTGGCCCTGCAATTTCTGGGCAACCTCTTTGCCTGGCTTCTGCAAGAGCAGGGCGGCAGGCTTAATATCCTGGGAGCCACCAGCGGAGATACCGGCAGCGCCGCTATCTGCGGCGTGCGCGGCAAAAAAAACATTAATATATTCATACTCTACCCGGAAGGCCGGGTCAGCGCGCTGCAGGAACGGCAAATGGCCACCGTGCCGGATGCAAATGTGCACTGCCTGGCAATCGAGGGCAGCTTCGATGACGGCCAGCGCATTATCAAGGATATCTTCGCCGAGCTGGACTTCAAAAAAGAGTACAGCCTGGCTGCCGTCAACTCAGTGAACTGGGCACGCATCCTGGCTCAGATAGTCTACTATTTCTGGGCTTGTTTCCGGGTGCAGGAAAACTACGAGCAAGCCCAGCGCTTTCAAGTCTCGGTGCCCACTGGTAATTTTGGCGATATCTTTGCCGGCTACATGGCCAAGCGCATGGGGGCGCCTATAGAAAGACTGATCCTGGCCAGCAACGAAAACGACATACTCAGCCGGTTTTTCAACTCCGGCGAATACAGCCGAGGCCCGGTCAGCGCCACCTTAAGCCCCAGCATGGATATACAGGTGGCCAGTAATTTCGAACGTTATCTTTACTACCGCTGCAACGAAAATCCGGAAGAAACAGCCAGGCTGATGCAACAATTCGCTGCCGGAGAGAGCCTGCGCCTGCCTGACAAGGACTCCGATTTCGCGGCCGGCTCAGGCAATAGCAGCGACACGCTGGACTGTATCAGGCGGCATTATCAGCGTAGCGGCTATGTCTTGGACCCGCACAGCGCCGTGGGCGTCAGCGTGGCGGAGCGATTCCTGCAGAAAAGCCATCCCAGCATCTGCCTGGCCACCGCTCACCCCGGCAAATTTCCAGAGGCCATCAGAAGCGCATTGCAGGATGAAAAAGCCGGCAGACACCCGGACTTGGAAAAACTTAAGGACCTGCCCTTGCGAAAAACCGTCATCAAGGCCGACAAAGAAAAAATCAAGGACTTTATACGCAACAAGCTCAAACAAGAACAAGCACAGTCATAACAGAGCCGCATAGGGGCACCACAAGTCTGCCTTAGTGTGTCTTGGACCCTGTCTAAAAAGGGTGTGGCATAGTAGCGCCTCTACGAGGCGCCGGTTTTGATGGGTACCTGCACCCCAGGCTAAAGCCTGGGGTTAAGCATGGTTATGCGCCTACGGCGCAAATATATACGCTGTTTTATAGCAAATTCTGCTAAGGGACAAAACAGCTCTTTTCTGCAGTACAATTCATCAGATGATTTTGATTTTTCCTGTAGTGTTGACCTTGGTTAGGTACCCACAAAAACAAAATTCTCTTGAAAAACGTAGTTTTGGGAAGATTTTCTAATTTTTCCGGGATTCAGTCTATTTGTTGCCCTGAAAGGGCAACCTAATACAGCCCAGGGTAAGCGAGGCTCCGTAGGAGCCGAGCGCCACCCTGGGTAAAAGCCCCACCCGAATCCGGCGCCCTGTAGGGGCGCCACTAACGGCCTTTCGGCGTTATGACCTTTTTGGACGGGGTCTGTCTTGGTGTGTCTTAGTGTCCAAGGCTCTAGTCCCCTAAAAAAAGGAGACCTAGTGGAGGCGTTATAATGCTTCTGGGCTGATTTCTGTTGCTCCTATGGGATGTCTAATAAAGGTTTTAACTATGAGAGGCATATTAAAAAAACTTAGCTTGAGGGGCTTTAAGTCAATAAAGCAATTAGATGATTTCGAGTTAAGGCCGCTCAATGTACTGATTGGAGCCAACGGAGCCGGGAAAAGCAATTTTGTACAGCTTTTTCGTATGCTGAATGCCATGGCGGATAAAAATTTCGCCAAATTCATTCTCGAACGCGGCGGCGCTAACAACTTTCTTTTCAATGGCAGGAAAATTACCCCTAAGCTTGAGCTGGAGCTAGAGTTTAACTCGCGCAGTGCATTTTCTGACGGGTCTAATTTCTACCGGGCCGAATTTACTCCCACTGTAGAAGACACTTTTCTGCTTGAAGAGACGAGGCAATATGCCGGGCACATGCCCCGTTCCTACGGTGGACCCTCAGAAGAAAGCCGTCTGCAAGACGAGAAGAATGAACCCGATAAGACTGGCAATTTTCATGGCCTCGGCTACTTTGTGTATGAAACCATAGCCAACTGGATGGTCTATCACTTTCATGATACCGCTGCCTCCGCGGCAATGAGGAATTATCAAATAGTCGAATACTGCCAGAGGCTGAGCGACGATGCCGGCAATATCGCGCCTTTCTTGCTGAACCTAAAAAACTCCGACCGAGCCGCTCGCCAAGACAGCTATAAGAGCATTGTCGAGGTGCTGCGCCTGGTTATTCCTTTCTTTGACGACTTCCGCCTGGACATACGCAAGTTCGGCCAGGCCGAAAAAGTCTGCCTGAGCTGGAAACAAAAAGGCTCTGATTTTCCTATGCAGCCATACCATCTTTCCGATGGCTCCATACGCTTTATGTGCTTGGTATGCGCACTGCTGCAGCCCGACCCGCCCTCACTCATCGTGATTGACGAGCCTGAGCTGGGGCTGCACCCTAGGGCTTTGGCTTTGCTGGCCGAATTAATGCAAACCGCCGCCCAACACACCCAGATCATTGTGGCAACGCAGGCACCGCTGCTTCTTGACCAATTTGCCCTCGATGAGATCATCGTGGTAAAACGCGAAAATGGAGCCTCGCTCTTCCAGAGGCTTGAGGAAAATGAGTTCTCCGTCTGGCTGCAAGAGTATTCACCTGGAGAGCTTTGGCGTAAGAATGTGATCGCCGGCGGGGTGGTTTATGAGTGATTACATCAATCTCATCGCCATAGTCGAAGGTGAAACCGATGGCTTTCACGTTTGGAAAACATTTAGTGTGTCTTAGTGTGTCTTAGTGTGCCTTAGTGTCCAAAGCTCCGTGCCTTAGTGTCCAAAGCTCCGTGCCTTAGTGTCCAAAGCTCCGTGCCTTAGTGTCCAAAGCCCTGTGTCTTAGTCTGCAAGAGTCAGTTTTTCCACATGGCTGGTCTGAGCAGGCTTTCGGGCAGGGGTACTCTGAGCGCTTCGATTTGAAGCATTATGTCTGCGGACAAGGGCGGCATTTTGGCAATGGCGATATTTTGTTTGAGCTGAGCCAAGCTGTCCACCCCGAAGACCAGCAGGTTCACTTCCGGTTTGCTCAGCACATAAAGCATATAAAACTGCTGGCGCTCCAGACCAGTATCCAGGCGTATTCTTTCAAAGCCGCGCCTGGCTCTATGCAAGCCCTGGAGCTGCTCGGGAAATTCCTCTTGCAGCAGCAGCCCCTGCAAAAAAGCGCTGCGGGCGAATTTTTTTATGCCGGGCTTTTTGAGCATATGCTCGAAGCGCCGGTCCAGGATATTATAGGGCAGCTGCAGCAGCTCGAAGTCGGCGGGGATCTCGGGGTGCGCCAGGCTGTCCAGCGAGACCCCGCAGTGTTGCAGCAGCCCCTGATGTTTCATTTCCAGTAGTTTGTCGGCATGCACGCTGTCCTGTTCGTTATGGAAGAGGCAGCCATAGATGCAGTTCCGCCTTAGGCGCTGCAGCGAGCGTTGCAGGTTTTCGCGGATAAATGCCGCGGGATCGCCAGTCCCTTCCGTCATTGGAGGGATTTTGCTCACGATATTAAAATCCAGCTTCAGCTCTTCGAGTGCTTTTCCCAGCCGTTCTTCGGCATTGCCATAGGCTGCGGCGGTATCCAGGTAGCGCAGGCCTTGTTGGTGCGCGTAGTGTAGAATTTCCAGCACTTGGTCGTAAGGCACCTGTCCATCCCGATTGGCAATGCCGTAGTTCAGGCCGAACTGTACGGTGCCCAGCATTAGTTTTGCCCTGTTCATTTGGCCGTGTAGCCTCCGTCCACAGGAATATTGCTTCCAGTAATATATGCGGCGGCCTGTGAGGCCAAAAAGACTACTATTCCCTTTAGGTCGCTTTGATTTCCCAGGCGCCCCAGCTGTGTGCGCCGGCTGTAGTTGGCCACAAAAGCCGCCGGCATGGACTCCTCTTGCAAACCGCCCGGATGTATGCAGTTCACCCGGATATTATGCTTGCCGAAGCAGCTCGCGGCAAAGCGCGTGAAGTTGACCATGCCGCCTTTTTCGTAGAAGTAGATAGGCGAAGGATCGGGGTTCATGTCGGTCCCCTGATAATTCTCCATTTCTATGCCTACCAGGCCCATCATCGAGCCGATATTGATAATGGAGCCTCCGCCGCGCTTTTGCATCTGCTTGGCGCCCAGGTTGGTCAGAAAGAACAGCGCTGAAGCATTCACGTGCAGCGAGCGATCAAAGGCCTCCAGGCTTTGCTCCCAGCCATTCATGGCGCAGCGTATCACTGCGTTGTTGACCAGGATGTCCAGTCCGCCGCAGTCTGCTTCGATTTGCTCCATTACCTGGCGCATTGACTCCTCGCAGGCCAGGTCCAGCCGCAGTGCTTTGGCCTGCAGACCGCGTTGGCGCAGCTCGGCGGCAAGCTCTTCGCACTGTGCGCGGTCCCGCGAGGCAATATAAACCAGCGCGCCGGCCTCCGCCAACGCTTCGCTGAGCTGTCGCCCGTAGCGCCCAGCTCCGCCAGTGACCAGGGCAGACTTTTTATCCAACGAAAAACTCTGCATAACATTCATATCAGAACCTCGATATTTCCTTGTTGTTGACTTTCTATGCCGCCAATCAGCAGGCGCATAAGCTCTTCGGTTTCACTGAATGGGTAGGGCCTAACACCGCTTTGTAAAAAATTTATGAAATCGAGCAGTTGGTCGCGAAAGGCCTGATAGGTGTCGCTAAAAAGTATTTCTTTGTGGCCATGAGTGCCGCCCAAGCAAATTGCGCCGCCATAATGCAGGTCTTCGATACAGGCTATGCTGACCAGGCAGCCGCTGCGATGTTTGAGCAGCAGCACTCGGGCATCAGTCTCGCCCAGGCTTTGAATCGAGACGAAGCCGGGGCCTAGGATGGGATAGACGGCCTCCAGTGCATGTATGCCGTAGGTCTCCCACTGTTTTGCCATGGGCGCAAAGATATGGCGCAGCTGCCCCAGTTCCGAACAGCAGCCATGATAAGGGCGTAGCTCCTTGCAGTAGCGCAGCGAACTGGAAGACATAATGGCTAGTCCCTGCTTTAGCCAGCCGCTGAAAACCTGCAGGTCGGCTTGCCTGTCGCAGAGCGGTTTGTCGATAAAAATCGGCAATCCGGCTTCGACAAAGGGCCTGGCGCGTTCCACGTGTTCAGCGCCTATGTCGGTGGCTATGATCAGCGCGTCAATCTGTCCGAGCATTTCCTCCGGCTTCTCAACCACATTTGGGATAAGGGCGCACTGCGCCACCTTTTTGGCATCCTCTAGTTGGTTGCAATAGACATGAGTCACCTGAGCCGCCTGTATGCGCTGGCTTTCCTTCTCCTTGCCGAGATACTCGACAATGCCGGGAAAGGGGCATAGCTGTCTGAATGCTGCGAGACTAAAGCCGTTGATGATGGCACTCCAGGAGTAGGGGTGCCCATTGCCGGCAGTCATACCTATCATGCCCAGCCTGATGGGCGAGTCGAGCTTAACGAGGGGAGCTTGCATACATGACTCTCTTTAGACCCCATCCAAAAAGGGGGGCATAGTAGCGCCTCTACGAGGCGCCGGTTTTGATGGCTGTCTGCACCCCAGGCTGAAGCCTGGGGTTAAGCATGGTTATGCGCCTACGGCGCAAGTAGACACGCTATTTTATAATAAATTGTGCTAAGGATAAAACGGCTCGTTTCTGCGGCACAATTCATCAGATGATTTTGATTTTCCTGTAGTGTTGACCCCGCCTGGTTAATCACAAAAACAAAATTCTTCTGAAAAGCGCAGTTTTTGGAAGAAAATCTAATTTTCTCTCTGCGATTAAGTCCATTTGGTGCCCCAAAGGGGCAACCTAATGTAGCCCAGGGTAGTGCTCGGCTCCGCAGGAGCCGAGCACTACCCTGGGTAAAGGCCCTCCCGAATCCGGCGCCCTGTAAGGGCGCCACTGATGGCCTTTCGGCGTTATGACCTTTTTGGATGGGGTCTAGCGCCAATAGGCTAGAAGCCGGCTTGTCCCAGGAACCCCACATCTTTTTTGGACGGGGTCTATTTACAATCTGGAAAGCTTGCTTACCCAAGACCCCGTCCAAAAGGGGGGGGGTGAACCGCTATCGTTGTTCTTTGACTTGAGTGGGATAACAGCCATAGTGCTTACGGAAACAGTTGGAGAAATACGCCGGACAGTTCCAGCCGGTGATCCTGGCGATCTCCTTAATGTAATACTTGTCCTCAAGCAGTAGTTCGTATGCTTTAGACAGACGCTCTTTGATCAGAAGCTGACGCAGGCTGCCTCCTTTTTCCGACATGCAGATACGGTTCAGATATTGAGCGGAAACCCCGGCAAAATCGGCGATGTCCTTAACCTCGATGCTGGAGATGTAGTAATTGTGCTGAATGTATTCCAGTGCCTTGCTCAGTGGCTTGAATGTGCCGCGCGTGTCAATGGAGCGGTGAAGCAATTCGAGCAGATCAAACAAATGCTGAAGAATGGCGGACATCAGCTTTTTCCGGGTGGACAAGAAGCGCCGCTCGCCGCCAATTTTAATCAGGGCGGCAAGCAGCTCAGGCAGCGTGTTAAGCTTGAAATCCTCGTCCGCAATAAAAAAACGCAAACAGTCCGGGCTGCCTAGATGCCCTATGCGCAAACTATAGTGGCTGATCTCAACAGAAAAAAAATAGCACGGCGACGTGGCGTGCACCAGGCCGGGAGAGACAACGACGATGCCACAGCCCTCGTCTGATCCCTGCAAAGGCACAAATTTCAACTCCCAGTTTTTATGCATATGCGGGCAGCTGGCCGAGAGCAGTTCCTGCCCATGCAGCTCTTCCTCAAGTTCGATTTCGAACTTGCCGGAGAGCAGGTTTTGCAGAAATGCGAGGATGCTGCTCTGGTCTATCTTCATGGCTAGACGTACCTCATCCAAAATGTGGCCTGGCAGAATTTTGGACACTAAGACACAAAGGCGCATTTGTGGCTTGTTTTCGCGCTTTATCTCAGGCTGATACCCAGCTGTTCGAGTTGAGCGCGCAGTTCAGTGTAGCCATTGCGGATAAAGTGGTAGTCGGCGCCGCCGGCAAAAAAGCGGAAACCGTATTCCATATACTGGGGCAGCTTATCTGGCCGGCAGGGTATGCCGGCGGCCTTGCCGTGTTTTTGACAGGCCGCCACGACTTGTTCATATATCTGCAGCATGCGCGGATGCTCGAATTCGCCGGCTATGCCCAGGTTCATGGAGAGATCACCCGGGCCGACAAAAAGCACATCTACGCCTTGGACGGCGGCGATCTCTTCTATGTGCGGCAGGGTCTCGGGATCCTCAATTTGGACGATCAGGAAATTTTCCTCATTCGCTTTTGCAATATATTCTCGCATTGGGGTCAGTCCATAGGCCGCTTCGGCATTCACGCCGTCCAGGCCTCGACGGCCTTGCGGATAGAATTTCATATCGCTTACTACTTTTTCCACTTCCTGTGCATTTTGTGCTCGGGGCAGCATGATACCCTTGGCGCCGAACTCTAGCACATGCAGCATGGGCTGATAGTTTGCCGGCTTGATGCGTATTACTGCGTCCATGCCGGAGATGCGGCAGGCCCTGATGATGCCGTCCATTTTGGCTGCGTCTATACCCACATGCTCATTGCATATCCACACGCAGTCATATCCCAGCAGTCCCACCAATTCATAAAGAGCCGGATCCTGATAGTGAACCTTCACCATGTAAACCGGCTGACCCGACTTGATTTTAGTTTTTGTGCTCATTTAAATTTTTCAGAAGTTGGTTAATATTTAGACCGCGCCCAAAAAGCTGTGTAGGCAGGAATTTGGACACGAAGTCATGCGAAGTCAAACCCGCCTCTTTGAGTCATCCTTTTAGCATTTAATTCTAGCTTGCAGGGTATTGCCGGCCTGGCGTTGCCCGGGAATATTTTCCCCGACGCAGATGAGCGCCTCGTTTTCGGAGATAATGCAGGGATGGAAGTTGCCCAACAAGGCGGGCTTTTGCCTGTTTTCGTCTACGTAGCGCAAAGGGAACACGCAGGTCTCGCTGGATTTTATCAGGCAGCCCTTGTTCGGATCAAATTCGGCTATAAAAAGCGGGCTGCGCCAGCGCATCACATCTTTATTTTCTTCGGTTTTGCGCGTATATACCAGGTACAGCCTACCGCCCAGTTCCAGCCAGTGTTGCTGTGTGGTGCTCATAATCAGCGCCTCGCCATCCTGCCAGCGCCAGGCCTGCATGGAACCCCAGTTCAGACCGTCCTGCGAAACCGTAAAATAGCCGCGCTCGTCTTCGGCGCGCAAGGTCATATAGAATTTGCCCTCGAAGTAACAGAGCGATGGTTCCAGCAGTCCTCTTCCCACCGCGTGTTCCAGGATTTCACCGCGTTTTTTGGCATATATACTTTCGCCGTCAAAGCCGCATAGAAATGTGACGCAGCGCCGGTCACGCCGTCCCCAGTCACCCACTGAAAAAGGTATGAGCATATCGCCGTCGGGCAGGATGACTTTTTGCGAGCATCCGCAGACGAAAGAGCTGCTTTGCTCGAAGCGCTCAAAGCGCAACATTTTACGCTCCGACCAATTGCCCTGCTGGTCTGCAACGCTATATACCGAGTAGCGTTGCAGATCTTGCGTTGCTGTGCCGCTGAAATCGCCCATTGTGTCAAGAAAGCCTTCCTTCAGGTAGAACACATTATGCCCTATGGCCAGCGTTTTTCCGCTTTTACTGTGGTAGTCAGGAACCACATCACAGACCCCTTCAAAAATTCGCTCATCCTCGTAGGGGTGGATTCCCAGGCTACTTATGGGGCTTGGCTCGCTCCAGCTTTCACCCAAGTCATCTGAGCGGCTGCACAGCGGTGGCCCGTAGAAATCGCTGCCGCGCAGGGTTTGCAGCGTCATCAGCAGCTCGCCGCTATGCGCCTCAACACAGACCTTGGGATGAAAGTAGGCTTCCTGCTCAGCGCTTTGGCTGAAAATTATCTTCGTCTCAATCTGTAAAGCCATTGCATCTCTCCGTGTCAGAAAATAGTTTGTTTTCTCAAGCTGTAACTAACGAGCTTGGATGTACTTCATGTTTATTATAGTTTGCAGAGCATAAATATCAATCCAGGGATTATATAAAAAACGTCACAGGTACATATAATAATTGAAACCAAATGAAAATGTGGAGCCTCTGGGACAAGCCGGCTAGAAGCCTATTGGCGCTAACTTACACCCCGTCCAAAAAGGGTGCCTGGCAGGATTTTGGACACGAAGGGGAAGAACAAGAAGAGACACGAAAGGGCACGAAGGCACACTAAGGGTTTATGCGGCGCTTGCCTGTTTTGGTTTGTTGGAGAACGAGGTCGGAGCGCCGGCTTCCAGCCTATTGGCGCTAACTTAAGCCTGAAAAGTGTTGTTCTCCGCCGGCTTTAGCCGGCGTATGTTCGTAGTTCAAGCTTTAGCTTGCGCTCTTAGCCGGCTTTAGCCGGCGTGGGAAGGCACCAACTACAGAAATTTATTTATATCCAAGAATTTCGGCCTCTTGTAGCGCCTTTCAGGCGCCGGTTTTGGTGGGTATCCTGTTCCCCAGGCACTCCACCCTTCGGGTTCCGCGCCTGGGGTTATTTTAGTATGGCGCTTCGCGCCACCGCCGACAAGATTAAAAAAGGCGCTTCGCGCCCTTGTTTAGGATAATATCTTGCATAGCAAGAATTTACCTAGCACTTTTAACAATGGTTTTTTCCTTGATTCTTCTTTGAAAACTGTTAAGTTAGCGCCAATAGGTATCTAGCCGGTTTTCGTCCCACGTATGTAGTACAGCCTTTAGGCTGCTCCCCGCTCCCGCTCCCGTTCCCGTTCCCGCTCCCGTTCCCTGCCATTCAGCAGATTAGTGGCGCCCCTACAGGGCGCCGGATTCGGGGGGGGCTTTTACCCAGGGTGTCGCTCGGCTCCTGCGGAGCCTCGCTTACCCTGGGCTGTATTAGGTTGCCCCTTCGGGGCACCATGTGACAGACTCTCAAGAAAAAATTGAAACTTCAGCAGGAAATTTGCGTTTTTATGCTATTTCATCGAGCTTTTCTGTTTTTTGGGGATGAAATCGTTTTGTTGGGAAATCTGAATTTGTAGTTTACCTGCTTAATCTGCTTCCTCTTTTTTGTGCCTTTTGTGCCTTTTGTGCCTTTTGTGGTTAATAGGCTTTTTGGATGCGGTCTAAGTTAGCGCCAATAGGCAATGCAGCCGGCATTGAGCAGGGTGCGGGAACGGGTACGGGAACGGGGAGCAGCCTAAAGGCTGTACTACATACATGGGACGGGGAGGTCGGAGCGCCGGCTTCCAGCCTATTGGTGCTAGATTGCGTCCAAAAGGGGTGCCTGGCAGGATTTTGGACACTAAGACACACTAAGTCACACTAAGTCACACTAAGGCACAGCAAGTCATCTTCGTCTAAAAGGGGCATTGCGGCAAAAAAAAATGCATTTTTCATGCTATTTCATCGAGTTTTTTTGCCTTGTCTGCCTCCCTTTTCCCAATAAACCAAACCGTATAAGCCCTTAGTGTGTTTTCATGTCTCTTCGTGCCCCTTAGTGTGCCTTTATGATTCAAGGGCTTTTTGAACGGGGTCAAGCTAGCCCTCACCCAAAAACTCGACTAGGCGGAGTTTTGCCTCAATCTTGGCTTCATCCTCGGAGGATTTGCATTTCAGAAAAAATATCGCAAACAACTTGACTTTTGCCAAATTATGTATTAAACTTATAATATGTCCAACATATCCAATATGTCTTGCATATCTCGTTTTCATTTTTCTGGTTGCTATCATGTTATCTGATTTAGAGTTATCATCGGCCACTTTGGCGGACGGCGTCGAGAGTCGTCTTCTCAGTTATATTCGTGACGCCAGCCTGGTTCCCGGCGATGCCTTGCCCAGGGAGGAGGATTTGGCTGCTGGTTTGCGTGTCAGCCGTCACGTGGTTCGCGAGGGGGTCAGTCGTTTGAAGGCGCTTGGTTTAGTCGAGTCTCGCAAGCGTCGCGGCACGGTGCTTCGTTCTCCCAACGCCTTTAACGGTTTGCAAAAGCTGGCCGAGGCGGATTTGTTTTCCTTGACCGAGCAGCAGGAGTTCATGGAATTGCGCGTGGCTCTGGAGCTGGGCATGTGCAGTTATATCTTTATGCGCAAGACGCCCGCAAAGCTTGCCAGACTGCGCAGTCTGGCCGGTGTCCCGGACAGCTCGGTGCAGGAATACGGCATAGAGCTAGACTTCCACAGCTATCTCATGGAAATAGGCGGCAACAAGATCGCCAGCCAGTTCAGAAGCATTCTGGAAGAGGCATTCAAGCCTCTGTATGGGCGAACTGCTCCGATTGACGAGGTTCTGAAAACTCCCACCCACCATGAAATCTGCGATGTCCTCGAACAGGGCGGCGCGGAGGATTTTCACGGCATTATGCTTAAGCACTTCACCCGGTATATGACAACAAAACACACTAGACCGCGTCCAAAAAGCCCATTAACCACAAAAGGCACAAAAGACACAAAAAAGAGGAAGCTGATTAAGCAGGCAAACTGCAATTGCAAGATTTCGAACAACCTGTTTTTGTCTCAACAAAGCAAAAATCCAATGAAATAGCATGCAAAACGCATTTTTGACAGGAAATTTAATTTTAGACGAAGGCTACTTGGTGTGTCTTAGTGTAGCTTTGTGTCTCTTCGTGTCCAAAATCCCGTCAGACCATCTTTTTAAAGGGGTCTAGCGCCAAAGAGTGCGCTACCATATATCTATATTTTTTTGACTGCAATTTTTGAAAGGTTAAGCATGAACTACAAGGTTTTTTCCGCCACAGTTACGCCTTTGCTGGCTGATGGCTCTCTGGACCGGGTCGGGCTGGCTCGGGTCTTCGAGCGCAATCTGCGGCATGGGCTTAGCGGTGTCTTTATTTTAGGCTCGATGGGTGAATGGGGCAGCTTCAGCGAGGCCTTCAAAGAGGAGCTGCTGGCCGAATCAAGCCGGCTGCTTGCTGCTCGCGGCGAGCTTTTGGTGGGGATCAATGCCAGCAGCGTGGCTCTGTCGCTGGAGTATATGCGCCGCTATGCCAAATACGACTTTGACAGCT
>Ga0265295_1006746_pt1 | contig 13681 bp, 13 predicted proteins | sample Munlansysbiofilm_FD_192503 | JGI IMG/M metagenome (GOLD analysis project Ga0265295, IMG submission 192503) | Leachate microbial communities from a municipal landfill in Southern Ontario, Canada - Methane capture system biofilm | ecosystem: Engineered > Solid waste > Landfill > Unclassified ... | reverse complement strand
AAGAAAGGCGGACATGGCGGACTCCGGAAAAGCGATGGAGTCCAGTGTGCCCTGGCATTCGGGGCCTGCCTATTCGCAATTCCCGTCCTGGCTGAAAGTGTCCTGATCGTAGTGCGCACGAGGCTGCGGCGCGGCGCGACCCGAGCCGTCAGCCTCGTGAAGCGCTGGCCTGGAGTGCAGGCCAGTCAGCCGATGCGCACGCGCAAAACGCCCAGTCCCTCGATGGCGGCTTCGATCTGATCGCCGGGCACGACGGCGCCGACTCCGGCTGGTGTGCCGGTATAGATCAGATCGCCGGCCTTCAGTTCGAACAGCGTGGACAGGTAGGCGATGGCCTCTGGAACCGGCCAGATCATGTCCGACAGGTTGCCGGACTGGCGCAACTGACCATTGACCGACAGCGTGATCGCCCCCTGTGCCATGGCGCCAACGGCAGCCGTCGGATGCAGCGGCCCGATGGGCGCGCTGTGGTCGAAGGCCTTGCCGGTTTCCCAGGGACGGCCGGCTTGCTTGGCTGCACCCTGCAGGTCACGGCGAGTCATGTCCAGGCCGATGGCATAGCCCCAGATACAGGCAGCCGCCCGTTCTGGCGTCAGATCGCGCCCCCCCGCGCCCAGTGCGGCCACGAGTTCGACCTCGTGGTGCAGATCCTGGGTCAGTGGCGGATAGGGCAACACACCCACGGCGCCCTGGGCCACATTCAGGACTGCATCAGCGGGCTTGGCAAAGAAGAACGGCGGCTCGCGCCCCGAGTCGCCCATTTCCCGCGCATGGTCCGCGTAGTTTCGGCCGACACAGTAGATGCGCCGCACGGGAAACCGGGCGGCAGCGCCCTGGACCGCCACAGTGGCGGCCTCAGGACGTGGGATCACGGTATCGCACATGCACGCGCCTTTCAGGCCCGGGCCTGTTCGTAGCGTTCGGCGGACGCACGGATTTCCTGCTTGGCGGCATCCACGTCCGACCAGCCCTGGACCTTGACCCACTTGCCCTTTTCCAGGTCTTTGTAGTGTTCGAAGAAATGCTGGATGCGCTGCAGTTCTTCGGCTGGCAGATCCGCCGTCGATTCGATCTGGCGGTAGGGCGGATACAGCTTGTCGACCGGGCGGGCCAGCAGCTTGGCATCCTTGCCGGCTTCGTCTTCCATGTTCATCACGCCCAGGGCGCGACAACGGATCACCGAACCCACTTGCACCGGGAATGGCGCGATCACCAGCACATCCACTGGATCGCCATCTTCGGACAGGGTCTGGGGGATATAGCCATAGTTGCAGGGATAGTGCATGGCCGTCAACATGAAACGGTCCACGAACACGGCGCCGCTGGCCTTGTCGACCTCGTATTTGACCGGATCCGCGTTCATCGGGATTTCGATCACGACATTGAATTCATCGGGCAGCTTGTCGCCGGCCGGCACTCGATCTAGGCTCATGGATTTCCTTGATAGGTCAGACAGAAAAATCTCTGCGGGCGCCACCGTCCGATGTCTGGGACATGTCCACTCCAGGAATCGGCGCGGTGTCGAAATAGTCGTCTTCAGTGGATGCTGCTCCGGGCCCGGCCTGCGGCGGCTTGGGTGCCGGCACAGAAATGGGCACCGCATCGGCGCCGGTTTCGTCCTGAATGTAGACACCGCTGGCCGCAGGAGGAACGGATGGCGCCAAATCGCTTGGCATTGTGTCATCCGTTTCCTTGAAGCGAGGATCATCGCTTGTGTCGGCAGCCGGCAGCAGGCGATTGACCGCAGGCAGGTCGGCATCCGCTGCCTGGCAGGCCAGACGCCAGTTGCGCAGTGCCTGGTCGGCATGGCCCAGCGCATCGTGCAGATTGCCTAGCAACGCATGGATGTGGGTATCGGCCCGCAACGCGAGGCTGCGTTCCAGATAGTGTTCGCCCTGCCCCCACAGCTGGGCAGCCAGGCAGAGCTGGCCCAACGCCGCCAGCAGGCCGGGATGATCGGGATTGGACCGCAGCCAGAGTTCGGCATGGCCGATGCGCTGGCCAGCCCAGGCCGGATCACACTGGGCATAGAGACGCAACAGACGGTCGTCCAACTGCCGTCCGAGGGCGGCTTCCAGGATGCGGGCCGATTCGGCCGGATGACCCAGGCGTGCTTGGGCCTGAGCGCCGGCCAGTGCCACATCGGGATCCAGTCGTTCATCGGCGCTCAGGTCGCCCCAGAGCGCATTCCAGCCGGATTCCTCGACCACCGCCAGGCGCTGGGCCGTCGATTCACGGATGAATTGGCGGGCCTGGGTTGCGTCAATGGCCCCGCGTCTGAGCAGCAGGCGGGTCAGCGCGTACACGCGATCCGCATGGCCCAGCTGACGATGTGCGCGCAGCAGCAGGCGGGTGCCGTGCAAGAAGCGGGACGAGGCGTCCTGCAAAGGTTCCAGCAAGGCCAGGGCTTCCTCGGCGCGATTCTGGTCCAGATACATTTCTGCCATCACCGTGTCCACCGCCTGACGCAAACGGGAATCCTGGCCGGCGCCTTCCTGGGCAAGTTGCAGGACCTGATCGCGGCGCGCGGTTTCACCCAGCAGATGCAGGGCGCGCGCCGCGCTGAGACCGGCCAGGACCTTGCGGTCGGCCGAACGAGTGCGCGACAGCAGGTTGGACAGGTCTTTTTCGGCTTGAACGTAGCGGCCTTCCAGGACGTGGATCCAGCCGCGTTCGAGCAATTCGACATCGCGCTTCTGGGCGCGGCGCCCGCGCCAGGCGCGCAGCCGGCCGGGGCTGTTCGCCAGCCAGTTCAACGCGCGCAGCAGCCAATGCAACGCCAGGAAAGCCACCAGGGCCAACACCACGGCCAGCGACAGGGACAATTCAATGCGCCACGGTTGAGCAATGATCAGAACGTTTCCGCCGTGTTCGCGCAACACCAGCGCCAACGCCACGGCAGCCGCGAAAAGTATCAGGGTCCAGATCCAGGATCGCATCACATGTTCCTCAGGCCGCGTCAGCAGAGGATTCAGCGGCCGGTGGCACCGTTGCGTCGTCGGCCGGCCCCGAGTCTTCGGGGATGCTGCCTTCCTGTTCGTCCTGTGCTGCGGCGGCGTCCCGGGCGGCAGCGATCGCGGCCAGGCTGTTGTCCACCGTCGGCAGCTGGATTTCGATTGCCGTGTCACGCAATTCACGGGCGATTGTGAGGGCTTCGCGCGAGGTCTCGGCGCGCATGTCGTAGCGCTGGTCTATGGCCCTGGACAACTGGTCGAGTTCGGTCTGCCAGATGCGGGACTGATGCATCATCAAGGCCAGCTGGGCGGTCACAGCCCGCTGTTTCAGGACCTCGCGAAAGCGCAGGGCCTGATCGGGCGACATCAGCAGCGCGGCTGAATCGTCCACGCGGCGCACATCGAACAAACCACGCAGATCCTGCGAAACCAGGCCAGCCATATCGCGTGTCCATTGCCAGGCATCCGCAGCCACAGCGCGCCAGCCGTCGGTGGCCGGGGTCGCCGGTTCATGAGGCGCAGCAGGCGTTTCAGGCGCCAAATTTTCTGGCATCACCTGGCTGGCCGGCTGGCCGGCTGCGTCCGGAACCAGCAGGGGCGCAGTCCCGATCAGGTCGGACAGGCGGTCGATGCGTGCGGTCAGGGCCGAAAGATCGATGGTCGCCACAGCACGCAGGCGGTCCAGGTCGCCGTTGATCGACTGCTGCAACGCCGCCAGCCCCGGACGGTTGGCGCGCGCCAGTTGGGCCTGCGCGGCTTCGAGGGAGATGATTGCATTGGCCACGTTGCCGCCCAGGGCGAGCTGCTGCTGGGCGATGGTCACCAGATGATCGATATCGTTGAGCAGCAGCAAGTCCGAACCACTGTCCGTCATCATGCGCAGCGCCTGGTCGAGTTCCTGGACCTGGCCTGCGGTCGTTTCCAGCGCACTGCTCAGTTCCTGGATCCGGACGGCCTGTTCCTGGACCTGGGACAGGGCCTGCACGGCCTGAGCGCGGGTTTCCTGGACGAGTTGCACGCTTTGCTGATGCTGTTGCTGCAGATCGGCCTGCAAGGCATGGTACTGGCGATTCTGGTAGTACAGCGCCCCGCCCAGGATCAGGGCGAGCAGGACCAGCAGGATCACCGCCCAGGCGGCCCCCCCCGACCGTTTCCGCCTCGCCCCCGCCTGGGCCGTGGCCAGCGCGGATGCTGGCGCTGCCGACTCTGGGGACGGAACGGACGAGCTGTGATCGATATCGGTCATGGCGGCGTATGGGTCCTTTTAGGCAGATCTCGCAGATGCCAATATAGCCTGAAACAGGGCGGCCTCATCGGGTGCGCTCAGGCGCACGGTCAACGCATCCGCTGGGCGGTCCGCATAGATGCATTGTAAACGCCGCGCGATCCGCTCGTGCAGGGTCACGAGCTTCAGGGTGGCGGGCCAGTCCATGGCCTGTCGGCGCAGGCTGTCGGCCACGGCATCGACGGCTTCCAGGCTGGTCAGCAGCAGCGTGCAGCGGCCCGGACCGGCCAGGATGGCGCAAGTGTCGCGATCCCAGATCGCGGGGCTGCGACGATACAGGGCATGGCAGTACACCGACCAGCCTCGTGCCTGCAACTGCCGCGCAAGCCAATCCCGCCCCTGCTGCGCCCGCATGATGTGCGCACGGCCCGGCACCAGACCGACGGCCTCGATGACGGCCAGCAACGATTCCGAATCGGGCGGGGCCCCCTCTGCCGGGGCCAGGATGGCATCGGCAGGGACATGAAGCCGCAGCGCCTGAGCGGTGGCCGCGCCCACGGCCGCCGCCCGGACGCCATCCGGCCAGGGCGTCGCAGCGCAACGCCCATCAAAGCAGGCATCCACCGCCTGACGGCTGACGAAAACACAAAGATCGCCCACCTGAAGCACAGGCGGGGCCACCGCCAGCCGTTCGATCTTCAAGGCGGGGGCTTCGACCACTGCCAGGCCTGCCGCACGCAAGGCGGCCGCCAGCGGTGCGTTGCGCCCTGCAGGGCGCGTCAACACGACCGGGGCAATCAGGTCCATCTGCGGATGGCTCAGGATGCGGCGGATGCGGACAGGCGGGCCAGGATCGCGCCGGCCCCCTGATCCAGCAGGCCCTGGGCCGCCTGCTGGCCCAGCGCTTCGGCGGCACCGGGTTCGCCCACGGTTTCGATGCGCAGGACACGGCTGCCATCCGGTTCGGCCACCAACGCCTGCAGGTAGAGGCGGCCATCGCGCAGGACGGCATGCGCCGCCAAGGGTACCTGGCAGGATCCCCCCAGCGCACGTGATACGGCACGCTCGGCCAGGGCGCAGGCGGTGGTCTGACCACAGGCCAACGGCGCCAGCCAGTCCTGCAGATCGCTGTGATCGGCCAGGGTCTCGATTCCCAGGGCCCCCTGCCCCGCCGCAGGCAGACTCACGTCCACCGGCAGGACGGCGCGAATCCGATCCCCCAGCCCCAGACGCTGCAAGCCCGCTGCGGCCAGCACGATGGCGGCATAGTCTCCCCGGTCGAGTTTGGCCAGCCGGGTATCCAGATTGCCACGCAGGGGCTTGACTTCCAGATGCGGATAGCGAACGCGCAGCTGGGCTTCGCGGCGCAGGCTGGACGTCCCGACGACCGCGCCCGCAGGCAGTGCATCCAGGGAATCCGCTGTGTTGGACACCAGGGCATCACAGGGGTCGGCCCGTTCCAGGATGGTGGACAGGGTAAAGGGCCGCGCCAGATCGACCGGCACGTCCTTGAGCGAATGCACGGCCAGGTCCGCGCGCCCATCCAGCAGCGCCGTCTCGAGTTCCTTGACGAACAGCCCCTTGCCACCGACCTTGGACAGGGTCCGATCCAGGATCTGATCGCCGCGCGTGGTCATTTCCAGCAATTCGACGCGGCAGTCCGGGTAGAGATCCTGGAGACGGGCCTGAACGTGACGGGCCTGCCACAGCGCCAGGCGGCTGGCCCGGGTGGCGATCACAAGGGATTGGGGTGCCGGAGCGGCGGTCATGCGGTATACCTCGAGAGCAGCAGACGCAGCAGCAGGCCCAGCGCGGCCAGAACGGCCAGGCCCTGCAACAGGGTGGGACGTTTCAGTTTCATGGGTTCACCGTGAATCCGGGTAGCCGCCGCGTGGACGAAAAAAAGCCCCCACGCCGGGGGCCTGGGTGATTGGCGCAAGCGCGTCAGCCGCCCTGCGCCGATCTCCCATTACAGCACGGTTTTCAGCAGCTTGCCCATTTCCGAAGGATTCCGGGTCGTACGGATCCCGCAGGCTTCCATGATTTCGAGCTTGGCATCGGCTGTATCCGCGCCGCCCGAGATCAGGGCGCCCGCGTGGCCCATGCGCTTGCCCGGAGGCGCCGTGACGCCCGCGATGAAGCCGACCACGGGTTTCTTCATGTTGTCCTTGGCCCACTGCGCGGCATTGACTTCGTCGGGGCCGCCGATTTCGCCGATCATGATGACGGCATCCGTATCCGGATCGTCATTGAACAGCTTCAGCACATCGATGTGCTTCAGGCCATTGATCGGATCGCCGCCGATACCGACCGCGCTGGACTGGCCCAGGCCGAGTTCCGTGACTTGCGCCACAGCCTCGTAGGTCAGGGTGCCAGAACGGCTGACGACGCCGATGCGGCCCTTGCGGTGGATATGCCCCGGCATGATGCCGATCTTGATTTCGTCGGGCGTGATCAGACCCGGGCAGTTGGGGCCCAGCAGCAGGGTCTTGCGGTTTTCGGCGCGCATGCGGTTGCGGACTTCCAGCATGTCGCGCACGGGGATGCCTTCGGTGATGCAGATGGCCAGGTCCAGGTCGGCCTCGACGGCTTCCCAGATGGCGGCGGCAGCGCCTGCGGGCGGCACGTAGATGACCGAAACGGTCGCGCCCGTGGCCTGCTTGGCGTCCTTGACGGACGCGTAGATGGGGATGCCTTCGAAGTCCTCGCCGGCTTTTTTCGGGTGCACGCCGGCCACGAAAGCGGCGCGTCCGTTGGCGTAGTCGCGGCACATGCGGGTATGGAACTGGCCGGTCTTGCCGGTGATCCCCTGGGTGATGACCTTGGTGTCCTTGTTGATCAGAATCGACATGTTCTATTCCCTGTGGTGCTTATTTCGCGGCGGCGACAGCGGCGGTCGCGGCTTCGGCCATGGTATTGGCGCTGATGATGGGCAGGCCCGAGGCCGCCAGCATCTGCTTGCCCTGTTCTTCGTTGGTGCCTTTCATGCGCACCACCAGCGGCACGTTCAGATTGACGGCCTTGCAGGCAGCGATGACGCCTTCGGCAATGACGTCGCAGCGCATGATGCCGCCGAAAATATTGACCAGAATGGCCTTCACGCCGTCGTTCCTGAGCATGATCTTGAAGGCCTCGGTGACCTTTTCCGCCGTGGCGCCGCCGCCGACGTCCAGGAAATTGGCCGGTTCGCCGCCGAACAGCTTGATGGTGTCCATCGTCGCCATGGCCAGGCCTGCGCCGTTGACCAGGCAACCGATATTGCCATCGAGCTGGATGTAGGCCAGATCGAATTTGCTGGCTTCAATTTCGGCGGGGTCTTCTTCATCCAGATCGCGATAGGCGACGATTTCGGGATGGCGGAACAGCGCATTGGAATCGAAGTTGAATTTCGCATCCAGGGCGATGATATTGCCCTTGCTGTCACGGTTCAGGGGGTTGATCTCGACCAGCGAGGCATCGGTTTCCATGTAGCAGGTGTAGAGCTTCTGGCACACATCGATGAACTGGTCCACTGAGTCGGCCGGCATGGCAACGCCCTGCGCCAGCTTGTCGCCATCGGCCCGGGTGAACCCCTGCAGGGGATCGATCTGCACGGTCACGATTTTTTCGGGCGTGGAATGGGCGACTTCTTCGATGTCCATCCCGCCTTCGCTGGAAGCAATGAAGGCCACTTTCTGCGTGGCGCGGTCGGTCACGACGGACAGGTAGTATTCCTTTTGAATGTCGGCGCCATCCTCGATGTAGAGGCGGCGGACCTTCTGGCCTTCGGGGCCCGTCTGGTGGGTGACCAGCTGCATGCCCAGGATCTGGCCTGCCAGGCTGCGCACATCGTCCAGAGATTTGGCGACTTTCACGCCCCCTCCCTTGCCGCGCCCACCGGCGTGGATCTGCGCCTTGACGACCCAGACAGGACCTCCCAGTTTTTCGGCTGCCGCCACGGCCTCCTCGACCGAAAACGCGGGGATGCCGCGCGGGACAGTCACGCCAAACTTCTTCAGCAATTCCTTGCCTTGATATTCGTGAATTTTCATGAGTTACCTGTCAGTGGAGAGAAAAGAAAGCCGCCGGCCCGCCGCTTCGACGTGCCGGATCGATGAACGCCATCGGCCCGCAGTCCTTGGAAGGGGACATCAGGTCTCATTGGCATTGGCCTCGTCGGGAACGAACCAAGGGGAATAGTGTGTGCGCACTACCGGCCCCCCCACCCGCAGGGCGTGGCAGCCATCCAGTTGGAAAGGCCGTTCGCCCGTATCGGACTCACGCTGGCGCCCCGCCATGGTCTGCACCGCCACCGTGGGCAGGACATTGGTCAGTTCAGTGACGTGGGTACAGCCCGCCGTGCGGCCAAAGCGCTCGCGCACATGCCGGCGAAACTGGTTGAGCAGATTCAGGCCGACCAGGTGGCGGTATTCCGGCGCGATGGCACTGCAGAAGCCACCATAAGGGGCGGCCTCGTAGGCAGCTTCGGCGGCGGTGATGGTGAACTGCTCGTCGATGGTGACGCGCAAGCGCATATGATGCACCGGCGCGCCTGCGGGGTGCACGCCCCCACCACGAATCGGAAAATCGTAGGCCTTGGTGTCGATGAGTTCGGCTTCCAGGTCCCACAGCCCGTCATCCCGGGCATAGGATTCGACACGGATGGAGCGTGTATGGACAGGACGGCGCGGACACGCCGGATCGGACAAGGGCATGGAAAACGAAAAGGCCTGAATTCGTAGAACCTTTCAATTATATACCGTGTATAAGCCCCCGATTATATCGGGGGCCGGATCCGACCCGTGTCCGCTCAGGCAGCTTGTCTCAGCGTCCGGGCCGCCTGCACCATCGCCTGCAACGCCGCGCGGGTTTCCGGCCAGCCGCGCGTCTTCAGGCCACAATCGGGATTCACCCAGAGCCGTTCGGCAGGCAGGCGGCGGGCCGCACGGCGCATCAGATCCACCATCCAGTCCTCGCGCGGCACATTGGGTGAATGGATGTCATAGACCCCCGGCCCGATATCGTTCGGATAGGCAAAGTCTTCGAACGCACCCAGCAATTCCATGTTCGAGCGCGAGGTCTCGATGGTGATCACGTCGGCATCCATCGCCGCAATCGACTCGATGATGTCGTTGAATTCCGAATAGCACATGTGGGTATGGATCTGCGTGTCCTCGCGCACCCCGCCGGTGGACAGGCGAAAGCAGTCCACTGCCCAGTCCAGGTAGGCAGCCCAGTCGTCGCGCCGCAACGGCAGGCCTTCACGAAACGCCGGCTCGTCGATCTGGATCACCGTCACGCCGGCCTGCTCCAGGTCCAGGACCTCGTCACGCAGAGCCAGGGCGATCTGGCGGCACGTCCGTTCGCGCGGCTGATCATCACGCACAAAGGACCATTGCAGGATTGTCACCGGGCCGGTGAGCATGCCCTTGACCGGCCGATCCGTCAGGGACTGCGCATAGACCGACCAGGCCACGGTCATGGGCGCCAGGCGCGCCACGTCACCATAGATCAAGGGCGGCTTGACGCAACGAGAACCATAGCTCTGCACCCAGCCGTGGGCCGTGAAGGCGAAACCGGCCAGCAATTCACCAAAATATTCCACCATGTCGTTGCGCTCGGGTTCGCCGTGCACCAGGACATCCAGGCCGATTTCCTCCTGGAAACGCACGACGCGCTCGATTTCATCGCGGATCGCCTGTTCGTAGGCCGCATCCCCCAGCGTACCGGCCCGCCAGTCGCGGCGCAACGCGCGGATTTCCGGAGTCTGCGGAAACGAACCGATGGTCGTCGTCGGATAGCGCGGCAGTCCCAGGCGTGCCTGTTGCGCAGCAATGCGCCGGGCAAACGGCACCCGATCGCGGCCGATCGAATCCAGGGTGGCCAGGCGCTCGGTCACGTCGTGGCGATGGATGCGGCTGGATGCCGCACGGCTGCTCACGGCCTGGCGGGCCGCCGCCAGCGCGTGCTGATCGGCCTCGTCCGCGCCCCCATCCACCAGAATCCGCAGCAGACGCAATTCATCGAGCTTCTGCACGGCAAAGGACAGCCAGCCGCGCAGTTCGTTGTCCAGCGCGGTTTCCAGGCTCAGGTCGATCGGCACATGCAACAGCGAGCATGACGGCGCCAGCCACAGACGTTCGCCCAGGCGTTTCGCCGCTGCGCGGACCTGCTCATGGAGACGGTCCAGGTCGGCGCGCCAGACGTTGCGGCCATCGATGACGCCCAGGGACAGAATCTGGTCGTCGCGCAGCGCCGCCAGCACAGCGGCTTGCTGGTCCGGCGCACGCACCAGATCCACGTGCAGCCCCTGCACCGGCAAAGCGCGGATCACGTCCAGATTGTGCTCGATGCCGCCAAAATACGTCGCCAGCAGAACCTTCGGCCCCTGGGCCGTCAGGCTGGCATAGACGCCGGCCAATGCCGCGCGCCAGGCCTGCGGCAGATCCAGCACCAGAACAGGCTCATCGATCTGCACCCACTCGACCCCCTGGGCCGCCAGGCGCCGCAGCACCTGCTCATAGACGGCCAGCAGGCCGGGCAGCAAGTCCAGTTTGCCCGCATCGCCCGCCCCGCCCTCGTAGGCATCCCCCTTGCCCAGCCACAGCCAGGTCAGCGGCCCCGGAATCACCGGGCGGACGCGATGGCCCAACGCCTGGGCCTCGGCCACTTGCTCGAACAGCGCTTCGCGCGCAATGCGGTAGGTCTGACCGGGATGCAATTCGGGCGTAATGTAGTGGTAATTCGTGTCGAACCACTTGGTCATTTCACAAGCCGCTGCCGGCGTGCCCGACGGCGCCCGGCCCCGCGCCATGCGAAACAGAGTATCCAGATCGACCGGCGCATCATCCGCCTGGCCAAAGCGCGCCGGCACCGCCCCCAGCATCGTGGTCCATTCCAGAATGTGGTCGTACCAGGCAAAATCGCCAACCGGCACCCAGTGCGCACCCGCATCGACCTGGATGGCCCAGTGGCGGGCTCTCAATGCACGGCCTGCTTCCAGCAAGCTGGCCTGATCGGATTTGCCGGCCCAGTAGGCTTCCTGGGCTCGTTTCAGTTCTCGGTTTGCACCAATTCGAGGAAAGCCCAGATTATGAATAACTGTCATGATAAATTCCATTTGAATTAAAATTTCTCAATGAACGCTATTCTGCCTGGCTCATCAGGAAATAAAAAATCAAATCTCGCACGAATAACATGAGAAAAATTCATGATTGAATTCAGACATCTGGAAACCCTGTTGGCCATCCGCGATGGTGGCAGCCTGCAGGAAGCCGCCGAGCGCCTGCATCTGACGCAATCGGCCTTGTCACATCAGGTACGCGATCTGGAAGTCCGGCTGAAAACCCCGTTGCTGAACCGACGCACTCGCCCTGCCCGCCTGACGACAGCCGGTTTGCGACTGGTGGCGCTGGCCGAAGATGTACTGCCGCGCGTGCGGGCGGCAGAACAGGAACTGCGCCGCCTGGCGGCTGGCCGCGCTGGCCGCCTGCATGTCGCCATCGACTGCCATTCCTGCTTTCAGTGGCTGATGCCGACGCTGGACGCATTCCGCAAGGACTGGCCGGAAGTCTCCCTGGATCTGACGGCCGCCTTTTCCTTCGCCCCCCTGCCCGCTCTGGCGCGCGGCGACCTGGACGTGGTGATCACTTCGGATCCCGAGCCACTGGAATCGGTGGCCTACACCCCGCTGTTCGCCTATGAACTGGTGCTGGCGGTCTCCAGCCAGGGACGGTTGGGCTCGGTCAGCCACATTCACCCCGAAGACCTGGCTGATCAGGTCCTGATCACCTATCCGGTCGACCGTTCCCGCCTGGACGTCTACACGGCCTTTCTGGATCCGGCCGGCGTCGAACCCGCCGCCCTGCGTACCGCTGAACTGACGCCCATGATCGTGCAGCTGGTCGCCAGCGGCCGGGGCGTGGCAGCACTGCCCAGTTGGGCACTGGATGAATACAAAAATCTGCCGGGCCTGAACATCTGCCGCCTGGGCACCGGCATCTGGCGCACCCTGCAGGCGGGCATCCGCATCGAAGATGCGGATACGGCCTATGTGCAAGCCTTTCTGGAACAAGCGCGGCGCACGTGTTTCGAGACCCTGCCGGGGATAAAAGACAGCGACTCAGTCGGCCCCGTCCGCCGATGAAACATCCGCATCGAAATGCCCCCGCCTGTCCAGCAGGCGCCGGATGCAATCGGCGGAAAACCCGCGCCCTGCCATGAAACGGTATTGCCGGGCATATTCACGTGGATCCGCGGGGGGATGACCGAATTTGCGCTGCCAGACGGCGCGCGCGCGTTCGGCTTCGGTGGCGTTCAGGGTGTCCCGCAGATCGGCCAGTTGTTCGTCCGCGACCCCCTGCTGACGCAAAGCGCTCAGGATGCGCTGCGCGCCCTGACGTTCGGCAGCGCGATGCGCATAGGCCTGGGCATAGCGCTGATCGGACTGCCAGTGTTCACGCGCCAGATCATCAAGCACGGCCTCGATGGCTGCAGGATCGTCGCACCAGGCAGACAGCTTGCGCTGGAGTTCAAGGCGGGAATGTTCCCGGCGCGACAGATAGGCCACCGCGCGGGCCTTCAGGCTGGGGCCGCCGCCAGAACCACGCCCAGGCGGACCTTCGCCGCCCGGCCCGGTACTGAAACCGCCGTCTGTTCTATTTCCCATCGGCCTCGGAAGCCGCTGGCACGGCCCGAGGCGCGATGCCCAGGTGCTCGCGCACACGGTTTTCGATTTCGAAGGCCATGTCCGCGTGTTCCTTGAGGTATTCGCGGACGTTGTCCTTGCCCTGGCCGATGCGTTCGCCGTTGTAGCTGTACCAGGCGCCCGACTTGTCGATCAGGCCGGCCTGAACCCCCAGATCGATGATTTCGCCTTCGCGGGAAATGCCCGTGCCGTACATGATGTCGAATTCGACCTGCTTGAACGGCGGGGCGACCTTGTTTTTGACGATCTTGACGCGGGTTTCGTTGCCGATGACCTCGTCGCCTTTTTTGATCGAGCCGATGCGGCGGATATCCAGGCGCACGGAAGAATAGAATTTCAGCGCGTTGCCACCCGTGGTGGTTTCCGGATTGCCGAACATGACGCCGATTTTCATGCGGATCTGGTTGATGAAGATCACCATGCAATTGGCGCGCTTGATCGTGGCCGTCAGTTTGCGCAGCGCCTGGCTCATCAGGCGGGCCTGCAGGCCAGGCAGCGAATCGCCCATGTCGCCTTCGATTTCGGCCTTGGGTACCAGCGCGGCGACCGAGTCGATGACGATCAGGTCGACCGACCCCGAACGCACCAGGGCATCGGTGATTTCCAAGGCCTGTTCCCCCGTGTCGGGCTGGGAGATCAGCAGGTCTTCCAGGTTGACCCCCAGGCGCGCCGCATACTGGACGTCCAGGGCATGTTCGGCATCGACAAAGGCGCAGGTGCCGCCGATTTTTTGCATTTCGGCGATGACCTGCAGGGTCAGCGTGGTCTTGCCGGAGGATTCCGGCCCGTAGACCTCGATTACCCGGCCACGCGGCA
>Ga0265295_1006745_pt1 | contig 13681 bp, 18 predicted proteins | sample Munlansysbiofilm_FD_192503 | JGI IMG/M metagenome (GOLD analysis project Ga0265295, IMG submission 192503) | Leachate microbial communities from a municipal landfill in Southern Ontario, Canada - Methane capture system biofilm | ecosystem: Engineered > Solid waste > Landfill > Unclassified ... | reverse complement strand
AAGTCGTAAGTCGTGAGTCGTGAGTTGGAACCCCAACCCCAACCTTAACCCTTAACCCTTTTTTTTATTCAACTATATTCTTACTACCAACATAAACCTTATGACCTTCACCTGCATCAAGTACAGCATTATAGTCACCACTTGGTTTTTTGAAAGTAAATTCACTATCAGCATCAAATTTACCCTCAATTACCGCCTTACCATTTTGTTCCACTTTAAAAACAGTACCACTTGCACTGCTTCCATCACTAAAACCACCCTCGCAAGTGACACTTCCATCACCATTGTCAAAGCATGACATCAAAGCAGTATGACCAAATGCAAAACTGCTAGCTATTAATAAACCAAATATTGTTTTTTTCATTTTTATTCCTTTTTTTTTAAAAGTGACTGAGAGACTAAGAGACTGAGAAACTAAGCAAGAAAAGTCTCTATTTCTCAGTCTCTCAGTTTCTCTATTTCTCAGTCTCTAGTTTTTATTATATTTATCATAATGACTATGTATTCCCCTAGTCTTAGGTACAAATCCCCCTTTCCAGTTGATTTTTTTGGTAGGCAAAAGCCCTAAAAAAGTAGCAATCAAAGCCATAGCCACATAAAAATACACCATAGTTTCAAGTCCACTCCATCCATAAGCTAAGCCCATATTAAATAGTGCTATACATATCCCAATACCTATCGTAATAGGGAAGAAAATAGCAAACAACATCCATCTGTATTTGCCAGTTTGAAGTTTGATAACTATCATACTAGCAATACATGGAGGTGTCAAAATCATAAATATAATCATAATAACTGCGTGTAAATCACTATATCCACTATTTTGTGCCATAGCTTCTTCAGCTCTTAAATTATCTGCTTTATTGTTTTCATATAAGCTTCCAAGAGTTGCAACTGCTGATTCTCTAGCTGCAAATGAACTTAAAAATGCTATATTTATCTTCCAATCAAATCCAGCATACATAGTCACTACTTCCATAGACCTACCAATACTTCCAAGTACTGAATTTTCTATTTTTGTATCTTTGATTTCTCTAAGAAGTCTATTTCTATCTTTTGATAAGTTTCTCAAAGCTCTATTGACTTTCTTTGAATCACTGTCATTTGCTCGAACTAACTCAAAAAAGATTTTGTTTTTTGACTCAAAATCTGCATCAAGTTTTTCAACCGCTTCAGGTGTAGAAGTATTCATCCTTTTTGCACGATACAAATCATAAAAATTAAGTAAATCAGCTACCATTTCTTTACTTTTTATTTGTTCATAGTATGAATTATTCTCTATAGCTTTGTCAAAATCTTCCAAAGCTTTGGACTCTTGTGTAGCAAAATATTGTTTTTGATCACTACTAAGCCCTGGAAACTCCAACATCACAAAAAGTACCACAGCCACAGCCATAACAATAGTTACAACTTTTTTGATATATATCCACACCCTTTGCCAAGCAGTAATTAGAACCCCTTTAATTGTAGGGATATGATAAGCTGGCAGCTCCATCATAAAAGGTGTAGTTTCGCGATTTACTAATACTGTACTTGTCACTATCTTAGCTACAATAAGAGCTATAAATATAGTAACAGTAGAAATCAAAAACATCATCACACCCATATCTGAGGCAAAAAATGCTCCAAGTAATAGTGTATAAAAAGGAACTTTTGCAAGACAATTCATATATGGAACTGTCAAGATTGTAGCCATCCTAGCTCTTTCATCTGCGATACCTTTTGTAGCCATAATACCAGGAACTGCACATCCACCTGTAAATGCACCGCCTAATATCAAAGGAAGAGTAGATTGCCCGTGAAGTCCAAATTTTCTAAATACCCTATCAAGCAAAAACGCAATTCTAGGCATATATCCACTATCTTCAAGTATTGCAATAAGAGCAAATAGTATGATAAATATAGGAATATAGTTCAAAAGTGCATTTACACTATTTACCATCCACACACCAAAATCACTAATAAGAGGAACTGTAGCAATACTAGCTTCTGGCAATACTCCGATAACAAAATTTTTAAAAGCTGCAAGAAGCGGCCATGTATAGTCTGTAATTTTATATCCACCCACAATTGCAAGCTGATAAAACAAAAACATTACAAGAGCCAAAATAGGAAATGCAAGCCAACGATTTAGTATCACCATATCAAGCTTTTGAGAAAATGTTTTTTCTCCCTTTTTGTGTTCTATGACAGTTTTATGAAATATTACATCCGCAGAGTCATATCTAAAAGTTGCAAGAAATTGATTTATATCCCTATCATAGGTAGAATGAAAAAAATTCTCTTGAGTTTTTACAAAACTTTCATCAAAAGATTTATCCTCACTATTTATCTTGACTATAACTTGTGTATCACCTTCTAATGCTTTGATCGCAAGCCATCTTTTTGAAATTGGTGCTGTATTTATGCTGATTGTTGATTCAACATCTTTTATACAAGGTTCTAGCTCTTCATAATTTATCTCAAAAGGGCTATATAATTCTGAATTTTTATAAGTGCTAACTATTGCATCCAAAATATCATCTTTGCCTATACCTTTGGCACTACTTGCACTTACTACTTGCACTCCTAACATATTAGATATTTTAGCTATATCAAGTTCTAGTCCATTATCTTTTGCAATATCCATCATATTAAGAACTACAACGACTGGAATACCCGTTTCAAGAAGACTAAATGTAAGATACATACTTCTTTTGATATTAGAAGCATCTACAATATTAACTATAATATCAGGCTTCTCATCTATCAAAAAATCTTTTGCAACCCTTTCTTCTAGGGAATATGAACTAAAAGAATAAGTCCCTGGTAAATCCACGATTTCTATTGTTTCATATTTATAGTTGAAAGTAGTAGATTTTTTATCCACAGTAACCCCAGGATAGTTTGCTATGTGTTGATACACACCACTTAAAAGATTGAATACTGTTGATTTACCACTATTTGGCTGACCAGCTAACGCTACTTTTATCATCTGTTTTCCACTATTATATTAGATGCTTCACTTCTTCTAATAGCTATATTGTATCCTTTGAGATGAACCTCTATGGGGTCAAAAAGTGGAGCATTTCTTACGACTTTGAGCTCACTATTTGGTACAAATCCCATATCCAAAAACTTTTGAACTATTTTCTTATCACCATCTAACTTTTTGATAATACAAAAACTACCTTCTTCTAAATCATTTAAACTCATTTTTTTCCTCTCTCAAATAACTACAAACTACGAACTATCAACTATTTCTTATTCGGACAAATATTCGCTAGCTCACAAAACTTACAAATTACACTATTTTCATTTCTATTTGCACAAACAAAAGGAATATTTCTTTTTTTTGCTTCTGTTTTAAACTTATACATAGCATTGTGACTCAAAAAATTAGTCAGCATTATTATATATTCTGTTTTTTGTGGTATTTTTCTACCCATATCTCTATTGCTTCTAAGAGTCCAATGTGTTATATCGTTTACACCAATTTCATTCAAAGATGTGGTAATAGCATCTATCTGATCACCACCAATTACTAGTACACTCATAATCACTCCTTTTATTGATAATTCAATCAATAATCATTATTGAAATAATACCAGAAGAAAACTTAATATAAGTTTAAATTGATAATTGATATCAAATTAAAGAATTGTGATTTTTATTCTTATTGTAGTACAATGCTATTTATGGATATGCTACATAAAATATATGAAACTGATGTACCAAAGATTGATTTTATAGATAGAAAATTTAAAGTCGACTCTAAAAAAACTATAATTTATGGCCCACCTAGAAGTGGTAAAAGTTATGTTGCCTATGATTTCTTATCTCAATTTGAAACTAAAAATAGATTATACATAGACTTGAATGATTTGAGAATCGACCACAGACATATACAAGGACTCAATGAATTTATAAAAATCAATAATATTGAGGCGGTAGTTGTAGATAATTATGATGACACAGTTCCTTTGCCAATATGTGAAAATATAATTTTGATTTGTAAATCTCATTATGAAATAAATGATTTTTATACTTTGCTTGTCATGCCACTTGATTTTGAAGAGTTTTTGGTACATGATACAAAACATCAAAATACAACTACAAGCTTTAATAACTTCTTGAAATTTGGTAACTTCCCTGAAAATCTAAATCTTCTTGAAAACAAAAAAATAAAACGAATTCAAGAAATAATTAGACTGATTTCCAAAGATGAATTGGAACTACAAGCTAACAAAACTATCATCAACTCTCTTGGTGAAAAAACATCAGTATTCAACCTTTTCAACCAACTAAAAAGAAATGTAAAGGTCTCGAAAGATAGATTTTATCAGCTATGTAAAAGATATGAAGAACAACATATTATATTTTTTGTACCAAAATTTGACCAACCAAAAGCTTTGAAAAAACTGTTTTTATATAATCATTCCCTAAAAAATGCAATTAGTTTTTCAAAAAACTTCAAAGCAGAATTTGCAAATGTTGTTTTTTTAGAACTTTTGGGGAAATATGAAGAAATTTATTATCTTGATGGTGTAGATTTTTATTTAGACAATGGCTCAATCATAATGTGTGTACCATTTTTTAATGACATCATGATAAGTACATTAAGTAGCAAAATTTTCCCACTAATTGATGTTTACAACATCAAATCTGTCACAATTATATGTGTAAACGATATGCAAAAAAGCTTTTTCATAGGCGAAATAGAGTGCAATGTAGTACCGTTTTTTGTGTGGGCGTTGTTGTAAAATGTTGGATTCTAATATGAAAAAACCTCAGTACCTCAGTACCTCAGCACCTCAGCCACTCTCCCTTTGCGGTATCGATGAAGCAGGTCGTGGGCCACTTGCTGGTCCTATGGTATTTGCAGGGGTGATTCTTACAAAAGAGATAAAAGGGCTAAATGATAGCAAGCAACTAAGTGAGAAAAAACGGGAGGGTTTGTTTGATGAGATTTTGGAAAATTCTCACCACAAAATAGTCTTTACCTCAAGTCAAGAAATAGATGAGTATGGGTTAAGTTATTGTATTAAAAATTCACTTCGTATTATCACGGAATCTTTGGAAGCCTCACAATATATCTTTGATGGCAATAGTTCTTATGGGTTTAGTATGATAGAGCATATGATAAAAGCTGATGCAAAAGTACCAAGTGTGAGTGCTGCATCTATACTAGCAAAAGTGAGTCGTGATAGATATATGTGTGAAATAGCCAAACTATATCCCCAGTATCTCTTTGACAAACACAAAGGTTACGGTACAAAAGAGCATACAGACTTGATGGAGCAATACGGACTAAGCCCCATACACAGGGTTAGTTTCAAACTCAAAAAAAAGGTAGTTGAAAAAAGTTTATTTGACTAGAAGATTGTCGCAATATTTTCCTGAATTAATCCTTGATTTTGACTAAAGTGTCACTATTTCTTTCAAGTTAATTGAATCTTTCTTAACTATTGTGATACCCTTCGAGATCAAAGAGTTTTTGAACCCCTCCCCTATTTTTTCTGTAATAAAAAAGTTTACACCATATCTTACAAAAATCTCTGGCAATGCAATAGCTGGTTTTGCTTTTTGAGTATTTACTGGGTTGTTTAAAAAAGTCTTATTTACTATATGTTTGTTTTTGATTTCAAAAATACAAATAAATTGATTTTCTGGAATAAGATTTGTAAAAATATCTTTAGAATCTGAACAAAATGCAACAACATAACCACTCTCAATACTTTGTAAATGAAGATTCTTACCATTTAATACAGCCATAGCTAGCTTTTGTCTAGCACCTTTTATTATTCTTGCAAATGTGGGACGAGATACATCCATACGACAGGCTGCATCTTCTTGGTAAAGTCCAAGTAAATCCATAAGATAAATAGCTTCTACCTCTTCAGGTAATAAACTAACCTTTTCACTACTACCACCAATTGGTGTAAAACTTGTATTTTTTGGTCTAAAACTTATGGTTCTTTCATTTTTGTGTCTAGGCATTTGTACTCTTATTTTGGAATATTTATTCAATTATATCACAATTTAACAAAAATTTAATACAAAATACTTGACATATGTTCATAATAGTTATATAATTCGGACATATGTTCATAATAAGGAGAATAAAATGAAAATAATAATCCCAGTTGATAGTGACAAAAAAACAATTTTTAAAAGAACAGGTAGAGCACCTTTTTTTGTTATTTTTGAAAATGACAAACTAATAGAAGTAAAAGAAAACTTACATGCCCTATCACATGAAGATGATGACAATGACCATGAACATCACCATGAAGAGCATTCTGATAAAGAAGTAGCACACCATAGAGAAGATATATTAGAGCTTCAAGGGTGTGATGTTATTTTAGCACAAGCTGTTGGTCCTAATATGCACGAAGCATTGGAATCTATAGGTATTAAAATTCAAAAAATAAGTCGTGTAGATGGTGAAGATGTATATGAGGTAGTAAATAAATTTTTGGAAGGAAAACTAAAAAGACAAACTATAGATAATTTTGCATTTAAATCATCAAAATCAAAAAGATTAGTTTTCCCTACAAATGAAAATGCTGGTACTTTAAGTAAAAGAGGAGCTCATTTTGGTAAAGCTAACTATTATACGATAGTAACAATTTATGATAAAAATATTGTAGATGTAGAAGTAATTGACAATCCTGGGCATAAAAGTGGTGGATGTTCTGATGCAGTTTCAAATATCATGAGCCTAAAGCCAGATGCTTTGATAGTTGGAGGTATTGGTGGCTCACCAGCTCAAGGGTTTGCAAAAGTTGGACTTGATGTTTATTTTGATCAAACTAGTATAACAGTCAAAGAATCTATTGATATGTTTTTGCAAAATAAATTAACAAAAATTGACGGCACTGGAACTTGTTCAGTACATTAATTTTAGTTTTAGATATTAAAAGGCATTAGACAATGAATATAATAAAACAAACTTACAGTATGTATATTGATGGTTTTAGAAATATGACAATTGGCAAAACTTTGTGGAAAATAGTTTTTATAAAACTATTAATAATACTTGTGTTTTTAAATTTTTTTGTACATGACAAAACTTTTAAAACAGAATATCAAACTTTTGAAGAAAAATCAGAGTTTGTATCTGAGAATTTGATAAGGAAATAATTATGGAAGAAGCACTGATTAACTGGAGTAGAGCACAATTTGCTCTAACAGCGATATATCACTTTTTATTTGTTCCACTTACTTTGGGACTTGGATTTATAGTAGCTATTATGGAGAGTATTTATGTAAAAACTGGCAATTTGATGTGGAAAAAAATCACCAAATTTTGGATGACTTTATTTGCTATCAATTTTGCAATAGGTGTGGCAACTGGTATTATAATGGAATTTGAATTTGGTACAAATTGGGCAAATTATAGCTGGTTTGTAGGAGATATATTTGGAGCACCACTAGCAATTGAAGGGATTTTAGCCTTTTTTATGGAAAGTACATTTTTTGCTGTAATGTTTTTTGGTTGGGATAAAGTAAGCAAAGGTTTTCATTTACTTTCTACTTGGCTTGTAGCTATTGGCTCAAACCTTTCAGCTCTTTGGATATTAGTAGCGAATGGGTGGATGCAATATCCTGTGGGGATGGTATTCAATCCAGATACTGCAAGAAATGAGATGAATAACTTTTGGGATGTGATACTCTCACCTGTAGCAATAAGTAAATTTTTGCATACTATTGGAAGTGGTTATGTAATCTCTGCACTTTTTGTAATAGGCATCAGTGCTTGGCTTATCCTAAAAGGCAAAGATATGTATATGGCAAAGAAATCAATGATTATCGGGGCTACTTTTGGACTTATTACCTCACTTTTCCTTATCTTAAGTGGTGATGAGTCGGCTCACCAAGTAGCCCTGACACAACCTGTTAAACTTGCAGCCATGGAAGGTATGTATGATGGCAAGAGGGAAGCTGGCATAGTCGCACTTGGTATATTAAATACCAATAAAACACTTTATAATAGTGAGCCAACATATTTATTTGAATTAGAGATTCCTTACGCTCTATCACTTCTAGGATACCATGATACAAACGCTTATGTAGCTGGACTTAATGATCTTGTATGGGGAAATGAAGAAATGGGAATAATGAGTGCAAAAGAAAAAATAAATAAAGGGAAAATTGCACTAAATGCTTTTAGAGAATATAAAGATGCAATAGCTTTGAAAGACTTTGAAAAAGCCAAAATATCAAAAGCTACTTTGGAAGAAAATATGCCTTATTTTGGATATGGGTACTTAAAAAAACCAGAAGATATAGTACCACCTATTGGGCTAACTTTTTATAGTTTTCATATAATGGTTGCACTTGGTAGCTGGTTTGTTTTACTTTTTGCTATTGTTCTTTTCTTATCAACAAAAAAAGATATTACAAAATATCCTATTATTTTAAAATCAGCTCTTTGGTCTATCCCACTTGGATATATAGCAGCTGAAGCTGGATGGATAGTGGCTGAAGTAGGTAGACAACCTTGGGCTATACAAGATTTGATGCCTGTTGGAATTGCAGTTACTAATATATCAAGTACAAATGTAATGATAACTTTTTGGATGTTTGCCATCCTTTTTACCACATTACTTATAGCGGAAATAAAAATTATGACAAAACAAATAAGCTTTGGCTTTAATGGAGGTCACTAATGTTTGAGAACTTAACACTTTTACAGTTGCAACAATACTGGTGGATAATTATATCTTTACTTGGTGGATTATTTGTATTTATGATGTTTGTTCAAGGTGGACAAACACTTTTAAATAAACTATCCAAAAATGAAATAGAAAAAACAATGCTAGTAAATAGTATTGGTAGAAAATGGGAACTTGGATTTACTACGCTTGTACTTTTTGGTGGGGCATTATTTGCTGCGTTTCCACTTTTTTATAGTACTAGTTTTGGTGGAGCATATTGGGTATGGATGGCAATACTTTTTTGTTTTATTATCCAAGCAGTAAGTTATGAATACAGAACAAAACCAAACAACTTTTTAGGGCAAAAAACATTTGAGACATTTTTATATATCAATGGAAGCCTTGGGGTGTTTTTGCTCGGAGTTGCTATTAGCACTTTTTTTAGTGGTAGTGAATTTTTGATAGATTATAGAAATTTTTCTTATTGGCAAAATGATTTAAGAGGATTAGAAGCTTTGCTAAATCCATCAAACTATTTACTTGGATTTGCTCTTGTTTATTTGGCTAAGATTATGGGAGCTATGTATTTTATAAATAATATTGATCACAAAGAGATAAGACAAAAAGCTATACGAAGTATCAAAATAAATATGGTTATGTTTTTACTTTTTTTCTTGACATTTTTGGCTTGGATACTTTCTAAAAATGGATTTGCTGTGGATATAAATGGTTTTGTGTATATGCAATCTTTTAAATACTTATTTAACTTTCTGGATATGCCTATAGTTTTTGGAATGTTTGGAATTGGTGTAATTATGGTAATAATAGCTGTTTTTATGACTATTCATTTTGCTAAAACTTGTTGTATCAAAACAGGTGGTGTTGGGGTGGTGCTTACTGTAATGGCACTACTACTAAATGTTGGGTTGAATAGTACAGCATATTATCCATCAACATATGATTTACAAAGTAGTTTGACTATTGTGAACAGTTCTGGTAGTCATTATACTTTGACAGTAATGGGATATGTATCTTTAATGGTTCCTCTTGTACTAGCTTACATAGTATATGCTTGGAAATCTATGGATAAAATAAAAATTACAAAAAAAGAAATGGAAGCACCAGATGCTCACAACTACTAGGAGGAAAATATGGATTATACAGCTTCACTTATTTGGCTAATTATTTGGCCAATAGTAATATATTTAGGATATAAAATTTCAATAAATAATGCTATAAAGGAGTAAAAATGATAGCAATACCAATAAAAACAAACAAAGAAAATAGTGCAGTTTCTCCACTATTTGGAAAAGCAAAATATTTTGCTATATCAGATAAAGGTGCGATAAAAATAGTAAAAAATACTTATCAAGGTGGTAGAGCAGTTGTACAGTGGTTACAAAGTCTAGGTGTTCAAAAAGTTATTGTTTCTCATATTGGGCATAATCCTTTTGGAATGTTACAAATTAGTAATATAAAAGTATACTTTGCGGGAGAAGAGAGAATTGAATTTAAAGAAATTCTGCTAAAATACTCTGATGGAGATTTGATTTTGTTAAATGAATTTAATTTTGATATATTTATGAAAGATGATGACCATGATGGTAAACCAGATTCCCATTCGCATCAAAAAGGACCAGGTAATGGTTTTGGTGCAGGTACTGGGTTGGGTAATGGAGGAAAGAATAAAAAACATATTAAAAACTCTATTCATAATAAATTTCAAAACAAGTTTGCTAAAAGTTTCCAAATAAAGGATTAAATGTGATGATACAAGATAACCTTAAAAAAATTCTTTTTTCAATTATTGGACTCGGGGTAGTTTTAATTATCGCTAATTCAATTTATCAACAAATAAATAAAAAAGTAGCTAAAAGTAGTAGAATTGATTGCCACAAAAATGTTACTGTTTTTGAAAGAGTTTATAATACTGAAGAGATTAAAAATGTACAAAAAAATATAGAAAATGGCTCTTTTGACATAGTATTGAAAACTGAACCATCAAAATATATGCAATCGCAACTTTTTAATTATGTTGATTCAAATGTAATTAACCAATATATTAATGATTCTTTTGGCTTCAAAAGTAGTAGTGATGAACTAAAAATCAATGTATTACTTTATGAAAACGACAAATTAGACCCAGGTAAGAAAAATGATGAAGCAAAAGCATATGCCGGATATTTGATGTTTGATTTTTATCTAAATAATACAATGATTTATAAAATTCAAATAGATTTTATGGATATGCAAGGTCGTGATATAGGAAGAACAATAGATTGTATTAAACAATCCGTATTATCAATTTAAATAGATTTTTAGATTTAAATCCTGAGTCAAGCTCAGGATGACAGTCATAAAACAGTGCTTGACAGTCACAAAACAGGATGACGGACAAAGTACTGTCACTCTGAACTTGATTCGGAGTCTATTCTATAACTTAATCAATAAGTTCAATTTACAAAATAAAGGAAATAAATGAAACAAATGTTATTCAAAGAAAAATATCCAGTGTTTACACTTGAAATATCAAAAAGTGAAACGAAATATCAAAATATAGATGAGATTTTTGTATTTTTAAAACAAAAAATTGATGCTCATCCAGTTGCAACTTTTATAGCTGAGTTTGACCATATGAGTCACACAAAATCATTTAATGATAGTGTAATAGCTGATGGGATAATAGATGCAAAAAATCTTGTTTTTTGTTTTGGCAAAGAGATACCTACAAGTAAAATACTTGCGGTTCGTCCTAGAAGTATAGGAATTTGTGAGTTTAAAGACCATTTTGATATTTCAATACTTGAAGTTCCAAATGAAGGGTTGCATACTATATTGGAAAACTGGATAAAAGAAGTAGCAACACTATAACATGACAATAAATATACCAAATTTTAAAAATATTGAGCTTAAAAATATTGTTTGTGATTACAATGGGACTATAGCCAAAGATGGTAAACTACTTGAAAATGTATCCCATCTATTTAATAAACTTTCAAAAGATTTTAAGCTTTATGTAATAACAGCTGATACATTTGGAAGTGTAAAAGAAGAACTAAAACATCTTGACATTGAAGTAATTGTTCTTAAAACGACAAATCATACTCAAGAAAAATGTGATTTTGTCAAATCTTTGGATAATGAGTCATGTATTGCAATAGGCAATGGCAACAATGATGCTTTGATGCTTCAAAATACTGCTATTTCTATCGCTGTGATAGGGTTTGAGGGATGTGCTACAAAAGCTATGTTAAATAGTGATATAGTTGTCAATAATATTGAAGATGCGTTATCTCTACTGTTAAATCCAAACAGACTAATAGCGACACTTAGAAAATAAGTGTCGTTTATTTAATCTTAGTCATAATATTTATAGATATCATAAAAAACAATGCTTGTATAACTGATGCTAATACAAAAGAGTAATATTCATTTATATCTATTGCATTATTATTTAAAGCAATAGTAGCAATTGCAATCAAAAATGTCAAAGGCATAGAATAACTAAAACTAAATAAAATAGTATCACGAGTTCCTAAATAAGAACGATATGCAACAAAAGAGCTAACTAGCCTTACTATTATCATAGCCAAAACAATAAAACCTGCACTATGCAATATCTCTTCTGTAAACAAAACATCTAAATCCAAAGTACTACCTACATATATAAAAAACAATGGTACTAAAAATCCAAATCCTACACGATGTAGTGTATGAGGAAGTTCAACTTTGTGTTCAAAAAAGTTAGCAATAAAAACTCCAGCTATAAAAGCACCCAAAACCATATCAATACCAAGATATTGCATTATAGCTATCAAAATAAAAAATAAAGCCATTGATACTCTGATATCTTGACTCATAGTATCGCTATCTGGCATAATATTTCTTCTAAGTCTTGGAAACCACCAAAATAGTACATGAAGACCTTTAAAAGCATAAAATGCAATCATAAGAATAAGTATAAGTATTGCAATATTTTGATAAAACTCTTTACCGATACCATGTGATACTATCGCATCAAAGATTACAATTGCACAAATACTAATAAGCTCACCAACTACACCTATAATAAGTGCTAGTTCTAGCCATTTGTGTTTTTTCCCATGTTCATTAATCAAAGCCATAATCATACCAAGAGAAACTATAGGAATTGCAACAATATAAACTGGATTTAAATCAAATAGAAAATAAATCAATACAGATAACCCATACAATAGTACAAAATATATAAATGTTTTTTTGAAAATACTATCACTTAAATTAAAGAAATTTTTGATATTTATTTCAAGCCCTGCTAAAAACATAAGATAAAAAAAGCCTATTTTTGCGATATCTTTAAATAATTCGTTTCCACTTTCAATAAAACCAACCCAAACTACAATTGCACCTAAAACTATTTCAACAACAGAAACAGATATTTTAAGTGTTTTTGAAAAAATAGGTGCTAATATAATCAAAAGTACTATTTGTGATAGAAATGCTAAGTTTTCCATATAAACCTTTTATATTTTAAGAGGCTTGTATTTTAGCTAAAATCTTCTTAAAGGACAAATTAGTCTATATTCGTATAAATTTGATTTATGTCAAGGATTTTCTTTTTGATATATTATAAAATTCGATAATTTAAAACTCAGGAGAACAAAAATGAATACAAAAATTAAATTAGCAACTATTGCCTTAGCAGTTACTATGACTTCATCTTTATTTGCAGAACCAAGTTATACTAAATGTATAGCATGTCATGGAGCAAATGGTGAAAAAGTAGCTTTAGGGAAGAGTAAGATTATCAAGGATATGAGTAAAGCTGATTTCATCGCTGCACTTCAAGGTTATCAAAATGGTACTTACGGCGGACCAATGAAAGGTCTTATGGCTGGTCAAGTAAAAGGACTAACAGCTGATCAGATGGAAGCTCAAGCGACTCATCTAGGATTGAAATAAGTGTTTTTTAACACTTATTTCGAATCTATACTCTACTATTATCTTCTCTTACTTTAGGAAACACTACAACAAACATAGCACCTTTGCCATCTTCATCT
>Ga0265295_1006744_pt1 | contig 13681 bp, 11 predicted proteins | sample Munlansysbiofilm_FD_192503 | JGI IMG/M metagenome (GOLD analysis project Ga0265295, IMG submission 192503) | Leachate microbial communities from a municipal landfill in Southern Ontario, Canada - Methane capture system biofilm | ecosystem: Engineered > Solid waste > Landfill > Unclassified ... | reverse complement strand
CGGTTTTAGCAGGGACATAACGCTCCGTGTCGGTGGCATAGACCCAAAGGGTTAAATTCTCTTTTTCTTCTTGTTTTTCAATCCACAAAAAAAAGCTTCCAATGTCATTAAAAAAGTAGGTATCGCCATTGGGTTTAATGGCTTGTGCGGTGTTAAAAAGCTCTAAAATAGGAACATTATCTTGAGAACAGTAGTAGCGCTCTAAGATAATTTCTAAAGGCTCTTTAGCGGTGTTGTTATGGATGACATAGATGTTAGAGGGTTGAGTGTCACTAAAGGCGATGAGTAAACCTAAAATGCCTCCCACACAAAGCAGTGCTAGCACGGTTTTTATCATAATAGGACTCCTGTAAGGAGATAGTAATGGACAAAATAGAAGGTACAAATCGTCGCACTCAGCACTAAAAAGAAAGAAGAGTACTTCAAGAGAGCGTTGGTGTTTGCTCCTGTGATGCGCTCAATCAAATAGGGCATCATCCCAAAAAAGATACCTAAAAAAAGAAAACCCCAAATAAAATAGCCAATGTAGTAGTACTCTTTTTGTAACATACAGTAGGGGCATTTGTGGTTGGGCATTTCGTAAATATACAGACCAAAGAAGTAGGTAATGGCATAGTATCCCACAAAGAAAAAAAGAAAATTGCACAGCAAGGTTGCAATTTTTTGTTTAAGGGTATTGAGCACTAAAATGCTCACCAAAAGAAGATAATACACCACCACTAAAAATTCTTGGGTATATCCAAAGGGGAGTTTGGGAGATTGAAAAACCACGGAACAGCAAAAGACAGGCACTTTTAGGGGGATATTTGAAAAATAGATAATTTCTAGGGCAAATTCACTGCACAAGAGAATAAATAAAAAGCTAAAAAGCCAATATTTGGGTTTGAGATGGGGAAAATTGGGAGCCGTTAAATCCAATGTGTTAATGAGAAACCAAAGTCCTAGTCCAAAAATGAGCATCAGCTTTAAAAATAAAACCAAATTACCATACACGTTAGCTCCCACTACTCCAGCTGAGCACATGGCTCCGGGAACTACTCCTGCTAGGGAGTTAAGGGAGAGGATAAAAAAGAGAAAAAGAATGATTTTAACCGCAACCGTGAAGTATAAAATTGTATTGACCAAATAATTTTTTTTCTCTAAATGGTACTGTAAAGCAGTGCTACTCTCAAAATCCCAACGGCGTAAAATCAGGATAATGTTGCCCTGTGCAATGCTCATTAAGAGCAATAAAATGACCTCAATAAGCAAGAAAACGACAATTTCAGTGGATAAAAAGATACTCATGGGATTATTTCTCCATCTTTCATGTGTATGTATCTATCAATGGCTTTGGCTTCTTCAAATAACACATCGTGTGTGGCGACCACAACGGTTTTGCCTAGGGCTTTAAAGGTATCTAACATCTCTATAAACAGACGACTATTGTGGGTGTCTAGGTTTGCGGTTGGCTCATCGGCTAAAATGATGGGAGGGTTCATCACCAAAGCACGGGCAATCGCACAGCGTTGTTTCTCCCCGCCACTCAAATCCGATACCCGTTGTCTTTTTTTGTGGGCAATGTTGGCAATGTCGAGTGCTCGCATGACTTTCTCATCAATGTGTGTGTGGGAAAGATGGCTGAGCATTAAAGGCGCTTGTACATTTTGTTCGACAGAAAGACCATTTAAAAGGTTGAAGGATTGGAAGATAAATCCTATTTTTTCATGGCGGTAACGTGAGCTTAAAATATCAGGCAATTTAGCGATGTTTTCTTCTTCGACGATCATATCGCCAGAGCTAGGTTTACTCAGTCCTCCCATCAAGGAGAGAAGTGTGCTTTTTCCACTACCACTCACCCCTTTTAAAATGACAATTTCACCCGTTTCAATCTCAATATTAATCGCTTTGAGGGCATGAAAGGCATTGGGTTTAGAGGCGTTGTAGATTTTATGGATGTCTCTTAGTATCATCTGTTTCATCGTACCGCCTCGCTCATATCAGCAATAGCAATTTTCCATGAGGGAAGAATCACACACGCCAAAAAAGGAATGACACTAAAGATAAAGAGTAAAAAGAGCATATTCATATCCATAATGGGGGTAAATTCAACGCTGTGTTCAAGTTCTGAGCCTAAGAAAATCGAGCGAAGCAGAGGTGCTTGGAAGAAAAAGACATAAAGGTAAGCAATCCCCACACCTGATAAAAACGCACTCAAAGCAACCGTGCTGTTTTGGATAAACTTAATCGCAATAATGTCTTTAATTCCATAGCCAATGCTACGCAAAATCGCAATCTCTTTTTTCTTTTCGCCATAAACAAGGCTGATTTGGTTTTTGAGCAAAATGAGAAAAGAGACCATGCAAACAAGGTACAAAATCATAAATACGCCTCCTTTGTAGTAAAAAAGGTGTTGGTAATTTGCCAATATTTCCTCTTTGGAAGTGGCTTTCACATAGGGTAAAGTCTCTACAATTTTAAGGGTGAGTTCACCTACTTCATTGGGGTTTGGAACGGTGACATAGAGTTTGGAGTAGTGCTCCATCCCCAAATCCAAAACGGCTCTAGCATTGGCAGGATGCATATAGATGACATCGTTACACAGAAGGTTGGTGGCTTTGGATTCGATTTGCTCGATGTTAAGGGTGATTTTTCCTTTTGGGGTAAAAAAGTTAAACTGATCTTCATAATGCCACGCTTTAATGGCGGTGTAGACACCACTTCCCACACGCATTGCGCCTAAACGTAAAGAGCTATCGCCAATCACATGAAACCAAACACGCCCTTGAGCAAAGTAGTAGTAGCCATCCACAGCTCCTTCCACCGCTGTAACACCTCTCAGCGATTCGATGGCTTCTTTATCCTCTTCACTTAAGGTATAGGCTCTCCCTGCTAGGGTGTTCTCTACGACAATGTCAGGTTGAAATAAGGTAGCTACTTTTAAATCGCTTTGAATGGCATCGGAGACAAACAAGACAGCGCTAAGCAGAGTGACGATAAAGGTAAAAATTAAAAAACTAAAAAGATGGTCGGCTTTGTCTTTCAGGAGTAGGACAATGGCGTATTCACTCAGATTTTTAGGGAACATAGACAAATCCTTTATAAGCGCTCTCTTTAAAACTAAGGGAGAGCTCTGTGTATTTCATCCGTGAGGCAAGGGATTGAATCTCTTTTGCTTTGGTTTGGGATTCAAAGCTTAACGCATGGAGGATGATGACGCTATAGAGTAGCCCAAAAAAGAGGGCTACATAGCGTAGGGTTTTCATAGGCTTTTGAGCGTCTTTTCGCTAATGTCATCAAAGCGTAAAAGACGTTTTCCACTGTGGTCTTTCATAAACGAAACGGCTTCACTTTCGCTCGCAAATGGAATTAGCTCCGTTCCCATGGGCCCATAGACATTTGCACCAATGACATAAAAGGCTTTGGTTGCATTGAGTTTTTTCAAGCTGTAATAATCGCTCACATAGATGTGTTCAAAATGTTTTTTTTGCGCAAAAATATACTTCATCATATCTTTAACGCCATCAAAATAGAGCGGTTTTTCAGGGGTTTCAATGACAGCAACCCATTGGGGGTATTTGGCAACGAACATACCACATACAGGGCATTTTGCATCGCTTGGAACGATGATTTTTTCTTCCGCTACAGAGGGTGTTGTGCCTGCTTTATGATCCCAAAGATACAAAGCGACCATTTGGTATTGACCTTCTGATTCGAGTCGGCATGCTTTTTTGAGGGCTACTTTTAGAAGCGCTATGTTTGCAAAAGAGGCAGCATTGACTTTTTCACAACCGTTATTATAGAGTTTTTCACCCATGCCATAGACAGAGCGCTCACGTTTGTTTTTAAGCATGGCACTATCTTTTGCAAAATCTTCTTTGGCAATGGCATACGCCTCTTCAAAGTTTACGATACGACCACCATTTTCCTCTTGAAAAGTTTTGGCATCGGCTTCGCTTACAAAGGCATACTGGCTGTTCATCGTCATGGTGCCAGGTTTTGAGCTTCCTACGACATAAAAAGCGTTGATTGCCTCAATAAAGCCTAAATTTTTGGTATCAATCACTTTGGCATCTTTAGGAAACACTCCTTTGGTGTCTTCGACTAAACAGTGGATTGAGCAGTATTGGTGGTCTTTATGCGCATGGCTGGTTTTTTGAAACTTCACCAAATCCATACCGCAGTTGGGGCAGTAACGTTTCGCATCACCGCTTTGAATAAGAACCGCTTTCTCTTCTGGAACACTTTGGAACATCTCTTGTGCAAAGCTTAGATTTAAGCACAGCGCAAAGAGCATGATGATTTTTTGGAACATGGTTTATCCTTTACATGTAAATTAATGGCTATGAGGAGATTTGAGGATACGCACATTGTCGCATCCCACCTGAAGCCCTTGTGTACAACTTTGCTCAAAAAGCTCGTAAGCCTTTTTCTCATCCAAAGCAACGCCTTTTCCCTCCGCATATAAAATGCCCAAATCATTGCATCCTTGAGCAAAGTGATTGCTACACGCTTTTTGATAATACTCACTGGCTTTTTTATAATCTTGTATGACACCCTTGCCTGTGGAGTAGAGCAAGCCTAGATTGTCACATGCCATTGCTATGTTGGCGTCGCAGGCTTGATGGTAGAGTTCACTTGCTTTTTTATCGTCTTGAAAAACGCCTCTGCCATTGGCGTATAAAAATCCTAGATTGTTGCAAGCGTAAGCATTACCACTTTTACACGCTTTTTGATAGAGCTCACTGGCTTTTGTGTAATCTTGTTTGATTCCAGCACCATTGGCGTATAAGAGCCCTAAACTGTTGCAAGCGACATCATCATCGTCTTGGCAGGCTTTCTCATAAAGCGCTTTGGCTTTGGATAAATCTTGTTTGACTCCTTGGGCTTCGACGTACATCAACCCTAGGTTGTAACATGCGGAACTAAAGTTTTGCTCACATGCCTTTTCATAGAGTTCTCGTGCTTTATTAAAGTCTTTGGCGACATTGCCATTGCCCTCTTGATAGACAACGCCTAGGTTATAACACCCTGTTGCCTTTCCCTCTTTGCACGCTTTATCGTAGATCTCGACCAACTTTTGATGATCTCCATTCTCTTTGGCTTCCATGCCCTCTTTGATAAACCCAGCAAACGCACAGATGGCACTGAGGCTCAGGCAAACTATAAAGCGGTTTGTTTTCATAAAAACTCCTTTTTTTTCTTTACATGTAAAATAATTAAATCGTGTGAACATGACGTCCACGATACGCTAAAAGACAGAGGAGCATGAGTGCTAAAAGCGTATAATACACTCCATCTGGAATAGTAGGACTCTCGCCTGTTGCAGCATACGAGTGCATTCCCGTGAGGTAGAAATTTACCCCAAAGTAGGTCATAAGGATGGAGGAAAACCCAAACACAGACGCTACAGAGAAGGAGAAGAGCGAATAGATTTTGGGGACAAAACGCAGGTGCAAAATGAACGCATAGACGATAATGGAAACATACGACCACGTCTCTTTAGGATCCCATCCCCAGTACCTGCCCCATGACTCATTCGCCCAAATACCCCCAAAAAAGTTTCCTACCGTAAGCATGGAAAGTCCGATAATGAGGCTAAGTTCATTGATGGTGGCGAGGGTTTTAATTTGCTCGTTAAATGCTATTTTACTGTTTTGTTTTTTGAGTGCCATTAGCATAAGTGTTATGATGCCAAGCAGAGCACCCAAGCCTAAAAATCCATAACTAGCGGTAATCACCGAGACATGAATACTCAGCCAGTACGATTTTAAGACAGGCACGAGGTTGGTAATTTGGGGATTGACAAAACTCATGTGGGCAACCAACATCATAATGCCCGCAAAAATAGCCGCAGCACTCAGCGATAAAAGCGAGCGTCTAAAGACAACCATTCCCGCAAACGCTGCTGACCATCCAATGTAGACCATAGACTCATACGAATCACTCCATGGAGCATGCCCTGAAATATACCAGCGAAGTCCTAGCGCAAACGTGTGAGCGATAAGAGCCAGTGCAAAAATCAGAAGGATAGATTTTTCTACTAAGACAAACTGTTTTTGACTCAGTAGGCTAAAGAGCGCTAGACAAAAAGCAATACCTCCTAAGATGAAATAAAGAGGAATCAGTCTTTGAAAGAGGGCTAAACGGTTGTAAAGCACCTCCGCTTGAACATGTGTTTGAGAAGGTAATATCTCCAAAGCGTGTACGGTTTGGTAATTTTTGAGGGTGTAAAGCGCTTGAGAAGCTTTTTCCCATTGGTTATGATTAATTCCCTCTTGCACGCCTGAAAAGTAGTGACTCAGCGCATTTTTGATTTCAGGGGCGATTAAAGGGTTAGCAAAGGCATCATTGGGGCTTAGCCATGTATGGTTTTTATCCTCAGGCAGAGGAATAAATTTAAAGAGTACTCCTTTAAAGATGAGGTAGGCGATGTTGAGTTTTTCATCAAATTTAATGAGTTCATTTTCAAAGGTGCCCCGTTTGGATTGAGGTTTTTGGTTGGCTTCATTGATCGCCTGAGCCAATTTATAGGCACCATTTGCATCAAAAACCTGAGAAAAAGCGACATATGCTTGCTCTTTTGGCAGGTTAAGTAGTTCTTTAATACGTGCATTAGTGAGTTTGACGAGTGGAATATCTTGCCACATTTGAGGCTGAGCACTCATCCCTAAAATCATCTGTTCAGCGCTTAAATGATAAAAGCTATTGCGACCGCTGAGTTTGTAGATAAGTTCTACCGCTTGCGTGCTAAAAGGTTTGATCCTACCTTGCATATCTTGTACCAAAAGGGTGCTTAGCTCTTCTTTGGTATGAATAGCACTGTTTCGTGAGAGATGTTCCAAATAGGCGTTAGTGTCTGCCTTGAGCGTAGGTGTGCTGAGGCATCCCAAAAAAAGTAAAACCATCACCAGTTTGCTCTTTTGCAAAGAGGCTTTTAAAGTTAAAAAACGGCTTTTTTTAGTAAAAAAGTTGCTTAAAAAGCCAAGGGTTAAAAGAAAATACCCCGCATAGGTTGGCCATTTACCGGGGTCTTTGTTGATTTCTAAAACGGTTCCTTTTTCATCCAAATCGTAAGAGGATTGGAAAAAGGTGTAGCCCTCATAGTGCAAGGGGTGGTTCATAAAAATCGTGTAAGGAAAAAGTGCTTTTTGATGGCTATCTAACACCTCGATGTTACTGCTGTAAGAAGAGGGGCTCATGGAGCCTGGGTAGCGTTTTAACTCAAAATCTTTTAAGCCTAAAGAGAAGGGAAGGGGAACCACTTTAGATCCCCATGTGAGTGCAACACTCAGCTCGTTAAAAGAGATGACCACAGGCTCTTCAACCCATCCAGCACCTCCATGCAAGGTTTGGGTAAACATCTCTGTGCCATAACTGACATAAACCTCAAGGCTAGAGCGTTCCCCTTTTCCTGCATAGTGATACTCTTTATAGGCGACACTTAAGGGTTTCCCATGGATTACATGTAAAAAAGAAAACGTATTATCTCCTAGTTGCCCTAGGAATAAAGGGTGTTCAAACGATGCTTCAGAGGTTTGAAGGTGTAAATACGGCACAACCGTGATCATCTCATTTTCATGCTCGCCTTCTCGAATGTGAATAATCCCTTCATACCCAAAATAACGAGTGAGTCCAGCTCCTATTAAAATCACCACAAATGCGCTGTGTACCAAAAATGAGCCTAAGCGTTTCCACATCCGTGTCTTATAGATAAAACCGACAAGGCTTAAGATTAAAAGCACCATGACCGCTTCATACCACCTCGCATCATAGATGAGTATTTTAGCGGTTTGGGTATCGTAGGCACTTTCGATAAAGGTCGCAACACCGCCACCAATGCCTAAAAGTGCCAATAAAAACAGTACCATACCGTATGAAAAAAGAAGACGAACCACACCTTGAAACACTCGCATCAAAACCCCTTAAGCACTAAACGTTTGTCCAGCGTATAAAATAAATAGCCGCAGTGATAAAACACCTAAAACACTTGCCATACCGCTGATATAAAAGCTCATACGACTATGCGCCACTGTTTTTCCTAAGAAAAAGTTGAGTACCAAAGGCACACTAAATCCAAGCCCAACAACCCCAACCCAAAACAGATGACGATAACTTCCTTCAAAAAAGGCAGCCGCTGCATCTTTATCGACGTTTGTACCAACGATTAAAGAGACAAAAAGCATAAAAAGAAGCAACATCTCTAGCGCCATAATAGGCCACTCAAGGGTGTGCAGGGTTTTCATATCGCCATGATGCGCATCTGCTTTGAAAAAATACGCAGCAATCACGCTTGAAAATGCCGTTCCTGCTGAGAGTCCAGAGACCACAAACAAAGCAGGTAAAATAGCGGTATTTAAGAGAGGAAAGCGCACCAAAACAGAGATAAGAAAACCTGTATACGCACACACCACCAACGCAAAAATAAAGGCTAAGAGGTGAATCATTGGACGTAAAGGTTTAATCCATGCAAAGAGAAAAAAGAGTTTTGCAAGGGGTGTTTGCCCTAAACGCTCTTTGATCCATGCCTCAAAAACCAAAACAACGATAAGAAACGTGAGTGGAATGTACAGACACAGTGCTAAAACACCAATAGACATTACCGATGTAAAATTGTAGTTAATGAGAATTTTCCAAAAGTAAAGCGGTTTTTCCAAATCGCCTACTAGAAAAATCATTCCCAGCGCAATCGTGACAAAAGAGACAAGTGAAGCTGCTTTTAAAAGTGGGGTCTCTTCGGTTTGCTTTTGATAGTAGCGAAGTGCTAGTGCGATAATCAGCGCACCGCCTGAAATACCAGCTAGTAGCAAGTAAACGCCAATGGGCCAACCCCACTCCACACCGTGTGAAAATCCCACACTAAATTCTATGGATTCATTCATCATTAAACTCCTGTCTTAACAATAGGGATGTAGCGAAGACTTGGTTGCGTCCCAAAGGAGGGTTTCATACGCACCGAATCTTTTACATGTAAAAGCTGGTTGATATACGATGCTTCATCGTTTAAATCACCAAAGACTAAGGCTTTGTATTTGCAGGCTTGTACACACGCAGGTTCTTCGTTTTTGGCAAAGTTGGTGTTAAAACAAAAATTGCAGTTCTCTGCGGATTTGGTTTCATGGTTGATAAAGCGCACATCATAAGGACATGCGACAATGCAGTATTTACACGCAATACAATCGTTTGTATTCATGGTGACAATGCCCGTTTTTTCATCCCTGTAACAGGCGTTGGTGGGACAGACATTAACACAAGGTGCATCCACACACTGTTGGCACGATACACGGGTGTATCGTTTTTCCAGTGGGGTATTGGGGTCTGTTTTATTTTCGACATAAAGTCGTGCTTGTTTTTTTGGTACGGCATTGGTCTTTTTGCAGGCGACCTCACATTCGGTACAGCCCACACACTTATTTTGATCAAAAATCATGCCATAGTGTGGTTTTTTAGGTTTCTCTTCTTCTTGCGTTTGGGTACTGTGCCCAACAGTACTCAAAACAAGAGAGCTTGCTCCTAAATATTTTAAAAAATGTCTTCGTTTTGTATCTTGTTCCATTCTCGTCTCCCCTTTTTGTGTGACTATGAACTTCTACAGTTTTTTAAGTGGTTGATGGGTCTCTAAGGCCTCTTTCTTTGCTTCTTCACTGAGTGGTTTTGCACTGTTGTTCAAGGCACCTGGTTTTAAGACTTTCACCAATTCCACTTCAAAAATGACCGTTGAACCAGCAGGAATCGCTTGAACATCCGCATTACCATACGCCAATTCGCTAGGAATGACTAGTTTTGCTTTCTCGCCCTCATGCATGAGCATCAAACCCTCTTGTAAGCCATCTACCACGTTAATCATGGAAAGATGTGCGGGTTGTTTGCGCTCATACGTGTTGTCAAAGAGTGTACCATCCAGTAAGCTTCCTTTATAATGAATCAAGACAATGCTCTCAGGTTTTGGCTTTTCACCTTTTCCCTCAGTGATTTTTTCATACTGAAGTCCTGATTTTGTGGTGATGACATGTTTGTTTTTAGCATTGGTCGCAAGATATTTTTTGCCCGCATCTAAATTGGTATTGAGCTGTTGCTTAAATCTCTCTTGGCTGATTTTATTTAAACCCTCTGCTCGATTGTTAAGATGGGTGATAACTTCTTCATCGCTGAGCTTCTGCTTTTTCTTGAGCGCATCCATAAAGCCTTCAATCACCGCTTCCATATCTGCTTTGACACCAAATTCTGATTGTTCAAAAAGTTGATTTGCAATATAAGCGCCTGTAGATACGCCCATACTGTAAGACTCTTTTTGCACATCTGTTTTAAGCTCAACCGTAAACCCTTCTGTGGCTAAACAAAGAAATAGAAACAACCCAATAGAGATTTTTTTACCACTCATAATCATGCCTTTACCGTAAAAAATGGTGGACTAAGCTTCATGCTTAGCCCACAAGTTAGTCGCTTAAGCGACACCTTTTTAGAGATTTTTCTTCATGACCCGTTGCGCTTCATTAATATACTCAACCGCTGCATCTAAGCGTTGTTTGGTATACTTAAATCCATGCACACCCCATGAACCGTCTTTTTCGATTAAATCAACAGTATCTTGAGCTTTTTCGATGAGCTCATACACACGTGCTTTATCCGAAGGTGCTAATTTTTTCACTTCAAGCAGAGAGTAGAGTCCTTGAATGCCCACTTTGACTTGTGTAAATTCGTCTTTGACAGGTGTTTGCCATCCCATCACTTCGTTATAGACTTGTTTTTGGTCTTTAAAGTGAAGTGTCTCTTTGAGTTCAGAGTTAATAGGACTATGACACCCTTTTGCATCAACTTGGTCTTTATCTGCCCATGTTGTACGTGCACATGCCCACATTAAATCTACAAAGTTACGGCCATCTTTATTACGCTCAAAATGCCAATCTTTGGTATCACGAGGACCTGTTGCCGCAGAACTGGCTACCATTGTTTTCATTTTTGGATCGACTTCGATTTTCCACATATGAGAGCGGCGTTGGGTATCAAAGCCTGCTTGATCTTGGAATTGGATAGCATAGAAGTTTTCACAACTCATCAAAAATGGCATATGGCAGGTCGCACAACTGTTTTTGCTGTGTGTGTCTGATTTTGAATGAATGTAGGCTTGTTCTTTATGACAATCCGCACACTCTTTTTTCAATTTTGGTTTGGTATAGAATGAACTTAAATAGCCTTGGTTGGCGTTGTAATTCATTCCTTTGACATCTTTTTCCCCTGCTAAATCACCTGTAACATCGTGTGGATCATGGCAGGTCGCACAACGCATACCTTTTTGGTAGTGTGCTGTAAAATAAGATTGCGCACCCTCAGTACCACAACCAGGTCCCATGGATTTGAATTTAGAACTAAATGCCAAATCAGGTTTGCCGACATTAAGTGGGTTAGCTCTTGCCAAATCAGGACTATAAGAGAAGCGTTGGTGACAGCGTTCACAGTTAGAAATCAGTAAGCCCGAACTACCTTCTAAGTGACCTCCTGCGCCATGACACTCTTCACATGAAACACCTTTAGAGATGGTATGTTTTTGTAGCTCTTTTGGATTTCCCAATGCGGCATAGAACTCGTTTTGGTTTTTAAAATCAAACTTCCACGGGTGGCATACTTCACAATAGGAAGTTGACGCTTGAAATGACATTGATTTTTTGTATTTGGCGGCATACGATGCTAAGCCTCGTACATATCCACCATTGTCACCATACTCTTCAAGCGTTACAGGAAATTCAGGTATCCACTTCTTGATTTTTTTAGCTACTTCAGGGCTTAAGTTGTATGCCCATGTACGTTGCCATTGGTTAGCACCTGCTGTAATTTGACCTGTACCATTTTTCAACAAACCTCCCTCAACATGGTAGGTTCCACGTAACAACCATGCGTCAAAAAAGCCCATTTTTGTTCTAAGGTGACCTATAGTACAATAGATGACATCAGGTGTAATACCTTGAGGTAAAATGGATGCAGTGTCTTTGTCAAAGACAGGCTCATTCAGTTTGTTATTAACCTCTGGGTGTTCGCCTGGGAAACGGACTGTGGTGGCGTGTCGTGATCTGCTCCAGGTCTCATACTGCGCAGGGTGACACTCACCACACTTCTCTGGTCCTATGAATTTATTGGGATATTGCAGGGTTGAATTACGTGCAACCCGATACATCATAGAACTAAACCCTTCACCACCGCTTCGTTTTGAGGCTTTAGAAAAATCAACCCCATGACCCTCTTCAAGCCACTCATGACCACGGTCTCCAACGACGAGTTTTCCCACCGTTTTCCCACCGTATTTGGTAAAAATAGGGTGATTTTTAAAGAGCCAGTCATACATGGCTTTCTCTTCAACAATATAGTCTTGCAAAGAGATAACGCCTCTGCTCTCTTTTGTTCCCTTAGGATTTGCAATGACCTCTCTTGCCTCCTTACTCATTTGCATGCCTTCCATAGCACCAGCGCTGGTTGCGCTAATGGCACAGAGACTGGTACACATGAATAAACCAAGTAACACTTTGTCCCATTTTCTCATGTTTCCTCCTTTGAGACATTCCAACCTTAATTGTCTGCTTTGATGGAAAAATCGTGGGTATTTTTCCTCTCAGAAGTGAACAATTAAAACATCTTCGTATAGAAATGTTTCGTAAAAATCCTAACATGAAAAAAGGGGAGAAAAGGGGGAAGTATTAAATAAGTGTTAAATTGAAAGATTAAAACATAAGTGTAAAGATAACACCTTCTTCACTGTTTTTTACATGTAAAGAGGCGTTGTTTTTGTGCATAATCATTTGACTCATATAAAGCCCCAGCCCATTGCTAGACTCTTTGGTCGTTACATGAGGCTCAAAGATTTTATCAATAAGGTCAGGGTCTATCGTGCCTGCATTGTTAAAAAGGGTAATAATGGGCGTTGTATTTTCTACAAAGGCTCTAATTTCTATCACGCGTGTAGGTGTTTGGTGCGCTATAAAAGCCTCTTTTGCATTGTTCATAATGTTAATGAGCACTTGAACAATTTCATTGGGATAGCCTAAATGGATAAAATTTTCTTTTATCTCAATGCGTACGTCAATGGCGTATTTTTCTAAAGAAGCACTGAGCAATCGCTTTGCTTGATAGATAATTTCTTGTGCGCTAAACTCTTTTTTTGAACTATTTGGGGCAAAAAAGTTTCTAAAATCATCAATCGTATTGGACATGAAACTTAGCTGTTCATTGGCTTCTTTTATTTTTTGTGTCAGTTTTTCTTTGGTGAGTTTATCTTTGGTGAGTTTATCTTTTGCGCTGTGCAATTCAAGATTAATCAAAATAGCGCTGACTTGTGCTAAGGGTTGACGCCACTGATGCGAAATATTGCCTATCATTTCGCCCATCGAGGCAAGTCTGTTTTGACTCATCATCAGCATTTGGTTATTTTCTTGTAGTTTAAGTTCACTTTTGTGAATTTTATAGAGAAAAAAGATAAACAACATAAAGACGATGAGCATGACCGTTCCCCCTACGATAAACTCTTTGACATGATACGTTAGGATGCTCAAAACGGGGATTTTAAAGGTAATCATTGCGATAACATCACCTACGTTACTTTTAAATTCGGGAATACTATGATACTGCTCCACCATGCGTTTAGGTGCGCTGTTAGCAACATGACACTCCACACAGGAGGGGTGAGAGTTGCGTATAGGAAGCCCTACAAAAAAGT
>Ga0265295_1006743_pt1 | contig 13686 bp, 17 predicted proteins | sample Munlansysbiofilm_FD_192503 | JGI IMG/M metagenome (GOLD analysis project Ga0265295, IMG submission 192503) | Leachate microbial communities from a municipal landfill in Southern Ontario, Canada - Methane capture system biofilm | ecosystem: Engineered > Solid waste > Landfill > Unclassified ... | reverse complement strand
ATTAAAGGACCGTCTACGATTTTTTAATGACGGGCTTTGTGTGCCTTCACCTGTGGCGAGCCATACTAAATCAACTTCCAGTTCCTTCGCTAAAGCTACCAGCACGCTGGTACGCGGCTCTGTGTCTTTCAAATATGAGCGTAATGTTGTCTGGGGCACTCCTATTAGGGCGGCAACATCTTTGACGGCTCGGTTCCCCATAGCCATCTTAATCCGAGACGAGATCGTTTCCATCAGAGCCTCCAGTTAAGCACAGCCCAAAACGTCTGGACGTTTCAGTGCGGGAACTATATCACAAAAAAAAAACGTTCGACACGCCGAATGCTGTAAAAATAAAACCGAAATCTGTAAAATGTTTTTGACTGTTGACAAGTAAAGCAAATAGTGTGAAATAGCCTCCAGTAAATGGCTCTGATGAGCAGAAAATGGCTAATTAAGGCGGATCAGACAAATTAAAGGAATATAGTGAAAAATACAGCCCACGACCATGAATGGCTAAAGTACGAACTCCGAAAGAGGGGATATACGCTCTCTCAGATAGCGGAAGAAAACGACGTGACGCGTGCAGCAATCTCAAGGTCTCTGCGCCATCCGTCACGTCGACTGGGACCAGTCATTGCCGCCATCGTCGGGTTGCCACCAGAAGTGATCTGGCCCGATAAGTTTTGCAAGCCGTAGCACCGGAGATTTTCATGCGAAATGTGATCCTGATTGTTTGTCTACTAGCCCTTGTCTCTGCCCCGTTGACAACCTGGGCGCAGATTCCCACCCAAGACCCGCTCGGATTGTATCCTTCTGTCTGGGGTCAGGCTGCGCGCAATCACGGCATCGATCCCTACTTGCTTTATGCAATCTCAATCATCGAGTCACGGCAAACCTACGAGGATGGTCTGGTTCGACCTCACCCCTTTGCTCTCCATCGCAACGGCCGCAGCTCTGGCTCGGTCTACCCTCAGACCATCGCAGAGGCGCAATCTGCTCTGGCGACCATACTGGACGAAACATCGAACGTTGACATTGGCACAATGCAAATCAACTGTCGGTGGCATTGCGACAAGGTTTCAGACCCCTCCGATTTGCTGGATTACAAAACCAATATCCACGTTGCGGCACAAATCCTTTCTGAGGCTATGGCATCTGCTCCACAAGATCCGATTTTGGGCGCTGGTCGCTATCATAACTGGACGGATGAAGCCAGGGCTCGTGGATACGGCTTCAAGGCAGTCAGGCTCGCCGTAGCTTTGAGAAAAATAGAAACGCGGAGAGGCGCATGAACACCATCTATCAAAACCCTCGCAGCCGAGCGCTGGTGGAGGCCAGAAGAAGGAAAAAAGAGAAAAAGCCCGAGGTGTATCTGACAAAGATTAACCAGGAAGGCCCTGAACCTGGCAGCGACCTCCACGCTCTCAATAGACAATACCTGCTGCTGGCACGAGAACTTAGTCGCCATCAGCCGGCAAAGGCGGAAGAACTCTTAGGGGTTCCAGCAAGGTATCAATCCTGCTTGGCTGGTTTGACTTATGCTCAGATCGACTCGCTGGCTTCTAGCCCGACAGTTTTGTTTCAGCTGCGTTTCTCGCACACCAATTTTTGGAAATCCTGCAACGAGAAGACCTCAGAAGCCATGCGACCATATACCCATCTCGTTGCTACCGCGATGTCTCTCGCCCAAACTCAACATCAAGAGGTTGAAGATGGCCGTTAAGTCAAAATTAGCGTCGACAATGGTCCTGGCAGAAAAAATGGTAGCTATGGGTGCCAGGCCGCCCATTATTTCATCCAGTTTCGATGCGATCAGCCCTGGCATGGCGAGGTCTCTGTGGAAAGAAATCCATGGCACGGGATCACCGAACGGACTTTGCCCGAACAATTCCCTTGGCAGACTCAGGAATAATACGATGGCCCTACATGCAAATATGTTTTTCCTTTGCTACGCCAGGAGAGGGAGCCATGTATTGAAGACGGCCGATCCCGCAGAAATCATGGAATCTTACGAGGGCTATATCGAAGCCATGAATCGTTCCGGCTTCGACGCCGCGCTGGACTTTCAAACGGCTTGGTATATCGCCCGCGACATTCGCAGCCATATCCTCGAAGTAAAATTTTGCCGATCCTGCCGGGTGAACTATCTTTTTGAACCAAGCATGTCATCCCTTTCTCAGTGCCAACTGTGCCGCATCTCGTCAGTCTCTGAATGTGGTCTCTGTACTGCTAACTGATATTGCTTCATGCAACGAAAAGGCCCCAAAAATCGTGCTTTTCAAAGCACGATTTTTTTTTGGAACAGATAACCTTCGACGGAGTGCTCAACCACTATTCTCAGACAAGGAAACCGGGATGGAGAAAACTGTTCTTGCCGTGATCATGCTTACCCTTTCCATCACCTTCAGCGCTCAGGTTTCAGCCGAACCGGCAAATTTCTTTGACCGGAAGGCAGAAGGCTGGTTCTGGTACCAACGCGATCCTGAGCCACCCAAACCGCCCAAGCCAAAAAAGAAGGAGGAGCCACCGCCCGTTGTGGTTGTCAAACCACCAGAACCGCAGCGGGAACCGGAACCGCAGGAGCCCGCTCCACTCTCTGCGGCTTGGCTGGAGGCCAATCTGCCAAAATATCTCCAAGCTGCCCTGGATGATCCGTCACAGGCAAACATCACAGCCTATCTTTATTTGCAGCGCCTAGCCGTTGATATGTCGCAGCGTTTCGCGGAGGGTGCCCAGGCGGTTGTCTTCACCGACCCTGTTCTTGATGAGTCGGTCCGAAGACCGCTGGCAACCTTCGGCGCGAAAGAAATGAATGCTGACGCTCACCGGCACACCGATGAGATCTTGCGGCGACTCTCCAGCAAGGTGGGGGTCTGGCTATTCTTTCGTTCCGATTGTCCTCTGTCGGCGCAGCAAGCCTACGTTCAGAATCTGCTGAAAAGAGACCACGGAATTGACACCTTTGCGATTTCACTTGATGGAGCAGGGCTGCCGGGAGGCGAGTTTCCTGACTTCGTGAAAGACGAGGGGCAATCACAACAACTTCAGGTTCTAACGACGCCAGCTCTCTTTCTTGTCAACCCGAAGGAGAATCACATTATTTCAATCGGACAAGGAAACTTGGCATTCGACGAGATAAAAAAAAGAATCCTGATTGCGTCAACAACCGCAGGCTGGCTGTCGCAGGAGGACTTTAATTTATCACGGCCTGTTCGAGGGGAAATTCTCGATCCTAGAGATTTAAGGGAGCTGGGCAAGGATGATATAGGGTCGCCCGAACAAATTATCAACATACTGCGTAACCGCCTCTCGAAAGCTAATTGAAGGAGTCTCTATGCTGAAAAAAATAATTCTGGCAGCACCATTGATCTTATCTATATCAACACCATGCCTAGCCGACTTTAACAGCCAAATGAATAAAATGTTCGGCTCTATGACAAATGTGACAGCACCTACTTCATATATGGACCAAAGCCGCGGAGTAATCAGCGGCGGGCGAGTCACAGTGAAAAATAAAATTGTTCCAACGCAATTTGCCTCCTTTCAGCCACCACGCATTGATTCTGGATGTGGCGGCATCGACTGGCACGTCGGATCGATCTCATTTATTAGCGCGGACGAGTTTGTTCAGGCCATGAGGTCGATAGGTGCAAACGCTGTCGGGTATACATTCAAGTTGGCATTGAGCAACCTTTGTCCAAGCTGCGCCGCGATCATGGAGGATCTGAGGAAGGCGATGGCTGCCATGAATAGCCTCGCCTCGGACAGTTGCCAAGCCGCACAGGGGCTTTTGGGTGTTGCTGGGATAAACGAGGATTCCTTTTTGAAAGGAAATCATCTTGAGAAGATGGCCGAAACCGTCAGAACAGAACTTGGTGGCACACAAGGAGCACTTTCCTGGATCGACAGGATAACTCCTCAAAAATCACCAAGCAAAGAACTCGATTTGTCCGATCAAGAGAAAATGATCGGGAATGTCGCTTGGACAGTCATCAATAAAAAAGCGAGCAACGGAGCCAAACTTACAGATTCGCTTGTTGACGGCACGCGCGACATGGCTCAGACAATAATGTCTCTGACTGGGACCGTTATTGTGTCTATCGGGGATGACGAGAAAAGTACATACAACGTCATTCCTGTCGAACCTACTATTACCCTTCGAACCTTAATGGGTGAGCCAAACAAAAACAGCACAATAACTCAGCTAACCTGCAAAAGTACCGGTGGTGAAATTTACGAGCAATGCCTCGAAGTAGTACCTGTAGAAGGCGTTTCAATAGAGCCGATGATTAAGAAGGTGCGCAGAATACTTCTTGGGACGAACGAATTAGCCATAGACGGTCTCGTAGGTAAATTCGTGGATAACAGCGACGCCCTAACAGCGGAGGAAAAAGCCTTCATGGAACTTTCTCCGTTGCACAGCAAAAGGATACGAGATTTAAGCATCTTCGGACCCCGCGCAGCGAAAATCTATGCTGAAAATGCCGCCGAAAAAATAGCCCTTGATCTAACATCAGAACTCGTTTTTGACCTTATTAAAGAAGTTCGAACCTTTGCGTCAGTTAGTGATAAAAAAATTATTTCTGATTATTTGTCTAGGCTAGAGGCAAGGGTGAAAGAACTTAGAGCAGAAGAGCTAAAGATAACCCAAAGTATCCAGACAGACGAAGCCGTTTCTATGTTGTTTGACAATTTACTCAAAGCAACAGACAGGAGCCAATACGCAAAAATTGCGTCAGATATTATTATGCAAGAAAAGAAGCTAAAAGAGGGTAAATAGGGAGGGGTTATGCCATTTACTTTTGATATCTGGAGTGTTGGCGACTATCACTTTTTAGCGAACACCTTAAATAGTGTAGCTGCTTGGGCGGGTACCGGTAGTCCCGAAAGGATAGCCTCCATAGGACTGCTGATTTCTTTTTTTATCATGGCCGTGCAGGGGCTTATGCGCGGCGGTCAAATGCCACAATACCAAAACGTACTCCTTGGTTGGTTTTTCTATGCCTTCCTTTTCGGTCCAGGCGTTACGGTGATTGTAAAGGACACCTATTCGGTCAACGTCGAGGTTGTTGATAACGTTCCCCTTGGCCTTGCGGCAACCGGCAGCATTATTTCAAACCTGACTTACAACATAACAGACGAACTCAAGCAGGCCCTTTCCTTGCCGACAATGGTTGACGATGTGTTTGGAGGTGCACTGAAGATTTTATCTGACTCGCGCAGCCTTGCTTTCCCTACCAATAGCGATCAAATTAACAGGTCAATTATTAACTATATTAGCGATTGCACTAATATCGGAATACTTCGAGGCGATCTTAACGTAGAGGAAATTCTCACAAATGAATCAGATCCAGTAAAAGCGATAAAATGGTATAGCAATGTCTACACAACGAAGGTCTATTTAGGCGATCCAAACCCTCCTTCTGTCACCTGCACAGAAGCCTACAATTCCATAAGTGGCTACCTGACTAATTATTCCTTCTGGGCCGAGTGGGATCTTTATTTAGAGTCAAAGTATGACATTGTGGCCCCTTCAGGGAAAATTCAGCAAGTATTCGACGCCATTTCCACCAGCAGCGCCAGCGCAAAGGATTTCATGCTTGCCAGTGCGATGTATGAGATGTTTCGTACCGCCCAGCAAACAGGGAATATGACCATAGCAGACCCGGCTTTGGCCTCTGCCATCTCTGACACATTAGCAGCTCGTGACATGCAGAGCGCATCAGAAGCTCAGTTTTTCAAACGAATCGCACGGCCTGGAATGGCCTTCTTCGAAGCAATGACATACACCGTCGCCCCATTTATGGCATTTCTGGTGGTCCTGGTACCTCTCGGCATCTCCTTGGTTGCAAAGTATTTCATGCTTAACGTGTGGGTGCAGCTCTGGATGCCATCAATGGCGATTCTTAACTATATGGGCAATTACGTTTTGCAAGGCAAGATTGATGCTATTGCCACTAAGGGCCCAGTTACCTCGATGCTCCAGGCGCAGGAAATCTTCATGTCCACTCAGGATTGGATGTCGACGATCAATTCCCTTGCTGCCATGGTCCCCCTTGTGACTCTGTTTCTGGTCTCAGGTAGCATGATGGTAGGGTCTGCCTTTGCCAGCAAACTCGGCGGTGCAGACCATTTCGACGAAAAGAAACTTTCACCGGATACCCTCAAGAACGATCCGGTTTTGACCAACAAGCAGGGCTCGTTTACAAACACCATCGCCGGTCGGGAACAGATCGGCGCACCGACTGTCGAGTTCAGCGCTTCCAATGTTCTTTCGGCTGGAGTCTCCAGCGCAACAACTGAGGCTCTGCAGACATCTAAAGGGATGTATAGCGAGCTCGCCAAAAACGCTGCCTGGTCAAATTCTGCAACTGTCAGCTCCGCTGACATTGCAAACTACTCTCAAAGTACCGCCATGAATCAAACGCAATCAGGCAGCTTCCTGCGCGAAAAAGCAGGATCTATCCTCAAAAGCTTTGGTTTGCAAGAGGCTTCAGCAGACAAACTCGCTGCCGCCCTCGCTATTGATGCGAGTGTGGGCCTTAAGGAGGGAGGGTCAGGTTTAGGCGGCAAGGCCACGCAGTCCGTGATGAACGAGTTTATGCAGGGGAGCGGAAAGAAAGTTGATGTCGCTAGCAACGAAGCCTTCCGCCTGTCTGAGTCAGAGCAGATCGACCTGGCGAAACGTACAGCAGCAGACATTAGTAGCAACAAGGGTACTGCATTTACCGGTAGCAATTCCATTGGGGGATCTGAGGCACTAAGAGACCAAGCCTCGCAAGTTTCATCCGCCGCAGAGACATATCAGCGCGCACTGAGCAGCCAGCAGTCAATCGGCATGTCAAAAACCACTTCAGCCAAGGAGGTTGGGGGGCTTCTTGCACGCACTGAAGCAGGTCGCAGCGCCATTCAGGACGTTGTTTCTAAACATGGTCTAGGTGCACAAGCGGGTATGCTGGCCTCCGAATACCAAACCGCTTTTGGCAGTTCCGCTGCCGAGGCAAGTGCCAGAGGAGGGGTCCACGCCCTTTACAATGCCGCCATGTCCAGTGGCAGTGCCAGCATGTTCAATGATCTCAGCCGTCTTACCGGTCTGGCTTTCAATTCGGCAAGCCCTCAGATCAATGGCTCTGCCTCGCAAAATCAGGGTGTATCGGGAGGCGCTGCGGGAATGGCCGTGCCAACGTCCTTTAAGTCGCAAGGAGCCCAGCAGGCCCAGTCCGCGGTGGCAGCAGCAGAAGCGAAACACAATGCCGGCTCGCCGCCAGGGGCCGGAGCCGTCGAAGCTCAGTACGGCGTAGCGAAAGGACAGTTCGACAAACAGGCAATGACCGGACAGCTGGGGATGGCGAATCAACAGGTCGAAGCGGCGCAGCACCAGCTAAATCAAGGGCGCAACTTTAATACCGCAGCAGACGGCGTAAGGAACGTTAGCGCCAACATCCAAAACAGCGTCGCGACGTTGGGGTTGGCCTTTGAAATGGGGGTTGCTGCTACAGCTGGAGCGATTGACGGAGGCTCAAAGGCCGCCTATGAAGCGTTTAACCAGAAGGCGAGCACATTGGTGGAACAAGCCAACAAGAACCCACAAGACGAGAGCCTTTGGGATAGGTTTGTAGAGGCAAAGAACGAGTTTTTAAGTAACTCCTTTTTAGGCCGGGCCGACAAGGCGGCATCTGCAGGACTGGCTGGAGCTGCTGATGGTGCACTTGAGGCGGTATCTGGTGTGAAGGAAAGATGGATGTCCGACTATAGGAGTGAAGCCGAGCACTTTGGCGTGACCGGGGACGCAGCAGAATTGTATGCACGCGCAAGATTTCACCAGGTAGCAGGCGGAGGGCTTAACGATTTAATCGAGTCCTTACCCCCTATGGGGTTCCTCACCGAACAAGTAATTGGCAGGCTCGAAGGCCCAGCCCCGGACGCAGGTCTAAATGTTGACTCAAACATAAAGTCAGCAATTATAGAGTCGGCCGAGAACTTTGATCGAGGCTTGCTGTCCAATATCGGGACATATCAGCAAGCGGTGGATACGCGTGACGGGTTGATGGCGCAAATTGGCGGAAGTGATCAGCCTTACGCATGGACCCCAAGACCCTCATCACCGGCGCCATCATCAGCCGAAAACCATGCCCTATTGAGCCAGGAAGGTGCGAATAAACCTAAACTGAAAACACCAAGGCAGGCAGGAACCCTTAACTGATCCTTCCTTCTGCTACACCCGCCGCCCTTCGTATCAAGAAGGGCGGTTTTTTTGTGCTTTTCGACACAGGCGTTTTGATTTTATCTGCTAGGATATAGCCATCTGGGTGTCCTACCGTTTCTGTCCAATGACAGATTCCGTGCGACACTTCCCCTTCCGCATTACGCGGAAGACTGGCAGCTGACCAGTATAAACGAACCAGCTTCCGTCAGCGTAATCGCTGACGCCTAAATCCCCTGCCTGGGAGGAAACACTGCTCCCGCTGGGGGAGTCGTGTCTTCCTCTCGGGTCACCACTGACCCGGCCTGAGCGCACCGGGTTTCAAATTTTCCCGGCCTGCGCACCGGGGAGGAGGATTTATGAAAGTATTGGCTGCCCTTTTTGTCGTCGCCGCTCTCGTGAGCGGTGTTGTCTCGAAGGCCACCGTCGATCTCGTTCAAGCGGCAACGCTTGAGAGGGAAGCTGCGATAGCGCAGCTTCTCGACGACTAACCCCACACGGGAGTCATGACTCCCTTGTGGGAGAACCATGATCTCCCGTGCGGGCCAGACCAAGCAAGGCCCGGCGGAAGCGCACCGGGCCTTTTCTTTTTCAAAAGGCCGGGACGCGCTCACCGGCTAAAGGAGGAAACATGGTCACCATTCTATTCGTAATCCTGCTTGCTTGGAGCATAAAAAGCTACCGCGACAGCAAGTGGGAGGTCAGAACCCAGCCGGCCACAAAGGCCCGCAGGGTTCTGACCAACCAACCAACTCTCTCATGGGCAGGAAACCAAGACCTGCCCTTAAACCTCATAGACGCTCGTGCCCTGGCGGCACCTGCCTTTATGAGAAAAAGAACTCCCGCAGTTGAAAAGCTGCGGGAGTGGCACCTTGGCGGGGCCTCTGGCCCCGCTAAGCGCGTTTCCCGCTCCGCGTCGCCCCGGCGACGCGGAAAGAAGTCGGATCCCCCTGCGGAGGTAATCCTCCCGGAGGACATCGACTTTAACTAGCAATTCGCCCGCCAGCGTCGAAACGCTGGCGGGCTAGCCTTCACGCCTCCGGCGGTGGTGGTTCATCTCCTTCAGGGTTTCTCAAGCAGAGAAATCTTGAAGGAGATGAACCACCACCAACAGCCAACAAGGGAGGACATTATGTTTCGTGAAGGCGCTGCAAAGCGGATTTGTTTGTTTTCGGCTACTGGTTTTTTTGTTGTTGTCTCTTTTGCTATTCGTTTTGCTTAGGAGAGATACCAATGAATAGAACACAGATCGCCGGACTGATATTGGGTGGCGTGCCTGTCCTTTACGGACAGCTGGCGGATTGCTTCGAAGCAGATCGTCAGCGCCTGGAGAAAGAGGAGTTGAGCGATGCCGAATATCTGTGCCAAACCCTGGCCGATGTCGGTATCTGTCGATCTCCTTTGCCACTCACAGCAAGAAAACATCTGAACTGATCTCAACCTGCCAAGCAGAACCGATCAGGCGCAGACGGTTATCGCTTCCCCGACAAAAAACAAAAGCGACAGAAAAATTAAGCCCCCGGCGCATATCGTGCCGGGGGCTTTTGTGTTTTCTGGGGGAACAGAGCCTAGTCCGTGCCGTTGCCAAAACCTGAGAGATTCATTTTCTTTCGCAACCTGGAAGCACCTCCTGTTGGCTCCTGATCTGGCGTGATCGCATGGGGAGTCGTCCCTTCAAGCTTTCCCTCTCGCACCGCAAGCATTCTCAACCGCTCCGCCCTGTATCGTTGAGGCACCCCGCGCAAAAGTGCGTAAAGTTCAGGGTGGGCCTGCGGGTCGACGAGGACCATGACGCGCAGCTGTCTGTCCATCAATCGACCCCATACCACCAGAACCCAAGGGCATTACTGGTAACGGAGTTCTTGGGAAGCACAACTTCAGCATGGGGGAATATCTCGCGCATTGCCCGCTCGTAGTACGTTGCGCCACCACCGGTCAGGACAATGAAGCTGATGTCTTGCGCGCGCGAACGCAAGGACATCTTGATTTCGTTCACCAGCGCTGGGCCAAGTGTGGCCGCCGCACGATGGACCGCAGCCCCGATTTCTACGACCCCGCCAGGGATTCGGAATGCTTTTCGGCCAGCACGGATAAGCCGCTCAAGTTTGTCCACCGAAACTGCGAACCCGTGGCTCTCGCGGATATTGGCGCAAGCAGCCTCAAGCAGCATGGATGTGGCGGTCGTCGACGAGCCGGACCATTCCTGTCGCACCGTTGTGCCGGAAAGATACACCCAATCGACCGAGAAAAATCCAGGATCGACTACAAGCACTTCAGCTTCCTCGAACTCGTCCTCGCGCCCGGCTGTTACGTCGAGATACGAACCGATAGGCTGAGGCAGCACCTGGACCTCGCGCACAGTAATAGAGTGATCGTTTAAGACCCTGTGAGTGCCAACCATGCGGCGAACCAGATCGTCCACTTTCCTCGCGTCCTTAAAGTGGCTCACCGGCAGGCCGGTTACCAGGCGATCCACAACCGTCTGCTCTGTGCCTAGCAGCGCCGCGTGGAAAAGCGCCCGATATTCAGGGGAGGTGGGGTAATCCTCGTGCAGTGCTCGCGTCCAACACAATATCTCAGGCTCAATGCCAGCGACATACTGCGCATCGTCCAGCAATACCAGCACTCCAGAGGTGAGTTGCCCGCGAATGTCCCTGCTGGCAGCAGACAGAGGGGCCGCTCCGGCAGGCAGCACCTGTACCTGCATCGGTTTTTTTTCCGCAAAGCCCGAAACGACTTTCAAATTGCCATATCCAATATCGAGACCCACAACAAACATCCATCTCCTCCTTTTTCTCTCGGCAAAAACACTCTCTCCGAAACCAAAGTCGACAAAGGCGACCTGCAAGTCGACAAAGGCGACTTGCGACTCTAAAAAGCCATTCTCTCCGAAACCAAAGTCGACAAAGGCGACCTGCAAGTCGACAAAGGCGACTTGCGACTCTAAAAAGCCATTCTCTCCGAAACCAAAGTCGACAAAGGCGACCTGCAAGTCGACAAAGGCGACTTGCGAAGTAGTGCGAGGATTGTCGCACCGGGGAAAAAAAGATGTGGTTCGAAAAGCGCACAAAAAATGCTCTTTTCGCAACACTGCTACACCGCGACGCACGACCGCGCCGTAAGGCAATACGAACTCATGGCTCAAGACAAAAAAAGCCATACCGTTTTACGAAATGTGAAAATCAAGAAAAAGATAAAATGATAACCACCTGAGACAGCGAGAAAATAGTACAGATTAGGTTATCTGAGGCAGAAGACGATAGGCGCACCTTTTTTACTATGAAACCGAACTATGCTTTTTTACGAAGATAAAAAAGTCAACTGTTTTGCCATAATGAAAACGCAGTATCTAATATCACGGAATTGCTCGTTTTTTTCTCTAAAAAATATCTGGAAATGCAAACTAACTGAAAGTCATTTTAAGCACTGCAGGTTTCCAGATAGAGCGTCCGATTGCTTACCGCCTTCAAGCCGACGATAAACTAAACATTTTACTATTGTGATAATGAATAACTTTGATATAAACTATGTAACTGAAATCTCGCGATAAATACCGTTTTTTCTGCCGGAATAAATCTGAACAAAATCGGCAAATTTTTACTATGAAACTGAACTATCCTTTTTTACGAAGATAAAAAAGCTAACCGTTTTGCCATAATGAAAACGCAGTATCTAATATGCCGGAATTACTCGTTTTTTTCTCTAAAAATATCTGGAAATGCAAGCTAGCAGAAAGTCGATTTTACAGGCGGACATTTTCCAGAGTCAATTTTTAGCTTTTCACGTTTTGTAAAAAACGAATAAGCAAAAAAGCTATAACCATACGTTTTAAGAGGGAAAGTTTTTCAAATGCGCTTACATTTCAAAGGCAATAAAATTGTCCTTGTTTTCACCCATGGCAAAACGAAGCCGTTTTCACTATAGATAGGTTATGGCAAAACAGCCCCATTCTGGCGGGCTCGATATGGAGGGAAATATGGCAGAAGAGAAGCGGGAGCAAACTCCCGAGGAGCAGATGCAGCAGGCGGTGCAGCAGGCGCTGGAGGCGATAGACCAGGCGCAACAGGCACTGGCGGTAGATACGCAGTCGTATGTGGACTGGTATTGGCAGGAATCGACCAAGCTGCAGGAACACGCAGCATGGAGCGACAGGAGCAGACTAGGCTGCAGGATCAGGAACATTGGGAGCGGCATGTACGTCCAATGGTACATCGCAGACCGATGGGCTAAGACAGCCAAGTCGCAGTACATTGGCAAGCCGGCAAAATCCCTTAAGTATTCACTCACTACGCTATTGCGATACGCACCTGCATGGCAGCACAAAATCGTACAGGACTCTGAGGCAGTGTTTGCGCAGAAGCGCCACGCCAACCAACAGCTGGCCCAGGCCCGCGTGGCACTGCGACGGCTCGCGCCCAGTGAATCCGCCGGAGAAACAGACGATGGCCAATAACCTGACGGCGGCGCTGCGGCGTACCTACGACCTGCACGGCCTGGCAACACAGGGCATCAGCTGGCAGGAATTTGCCCACAATCCATACCGCTACTTGCGGCTGATCGGCTCGGGCGAAGCCGGCATGGTGCCGGTCCCGGTGTCGCAAGAAGTCGAAAATAGGAGGAAAAATGGAAACTGAGCAAGGAGAGATCGAGGTAGTACAGGACCCGGAAGCGTCGGACGAGGATCTGGCCCAGATAGAGGCCATCCTGCACATCGAACCCTGGCAGATGGACGGCGAGCAGGAGTTCACCGTCGACGCCCGGCTGTTGCACGCCGCTCTGGCGTCCGGGAAGGACTTTGCCACCTGGTTTCGCCAGCAGAATCCCGGAAAAATCTGGAAAAAGGGTAGAGATTTCGAGGTTATCCCCCTCAAGGGAGTTAACCCCCAGGGCGGCCGGCCCCGCGATAAGTACGTCCTGTCGTTGCGTATGGCAACGCATATCGCGATGCAGTCGCAGTGCCAGCGCGGTTACCTGGTGCGCGACTACTTCTATTACGCGGAGCGCGAGCTGCGGCGCAGCCAGCAGCTGGAACACTCCGGCACCGCCGTGGCGCTACCATCGGCGACACCGGAGTCGCTGGACCGCCCTGGCCGCAACGCCTACACCCTGTCGCATCGGCACATGGCCGAACTGGGCCAGCTGCTGATCGACGGCCTGGACGACCGCAAAAAATATCACCCGCCGTTCGCGCGCAGCCTGGTCGAACACTCGCTGGGGTACCACTTCAACCTGGCATCGCTGTGCGATCTGCCGGTACGAGACCGCGACGAATGCGAGCGCCTGGTGGTGGCCTCGATCGGCTTGCTTAACAACATCGACGAGAGCCGCGTTCCGCCAGGAGAGCGTCGCTGGCGATTCCTGTACGGCTCCTTCAATGAACGCTCCCGCCACTAAACCGCACTAGCGGTTGTAGTGGGGGTTTCTTCTCGGTTCAACGAGGTTTGCACTTGCGACGGTTGCCGCATGCGGCTGACATCCTCTCCTCCGAGCGTAACTTCGGG
>Ga0265295_1006742_pt1 | contig 13689 bp, 13 predicted proteins | sample Munlansysbiofilm_FD_192503 | JGI IMG/M metagenome (GOLD analysis project Ga0265295, IMG submission 192503) | Leachate microbial communities from a municipal landfill in Southern Ontario, Canada - Methane capture system biofilm | ecosystem: Engineered > Solid waste > Landfill > Unclassified ... | reverse complement strand
GACGGGTTCATGCAGACGGATTTATCGAGCCTCAGCAGACGCTATTTAGCCTTCCCGTCGATACTGCAGATCCTTACATTCCTGGATATATCCCAAATGAGGGTAAATCTATCAGCTTTGTCTTCGTAAACAGTGCGGAAATAATCCTGATATTAGTTTCTGGCACTGATGCCACCAGCTATTCCACTCCCAATGTGGCTGAGGTACCACGGTTTACCACTTATATTCTGTTCAATAATAGTCTCGCTTTCATAGGTGGAGATCTTTATTATCCCGATCAGCTATGGGTCTGGAATTATCTGGATGAAGATATTTATCCGGTTTATGACTATCCCCTGGGGCACTACCCACATGTAGCAAGATTGGGAACTGACAGACTGCTTATTTCTATAGGGCAATGGGCTGACACTCCCGAACAAAACCCTGCTATGCTGATGGATAGCCAGTTTAATCTAAGTCCTACAAATGTATACAATAAAGTAATTTCGCCCACTTATTCTTTTGATGAGAATCATTTTTACGCTAATTGGCATCTGTATGATTATCCTGGTAGTGATGCTGATTGCAGCGGGGTAATGAGTGTGGACTCAGGCAATTTTACTTTCGAGACTTGGTCTGATTTTGGCCCTATGGATCCGTGGGGAGAAGGATACCACTTTCGCTTTGCCCTACCGGGAAATCTGCACGCCTGCATATATTCCTGGGCCGGGATGTCGTCTCCAGATTTTTCCAGCTACGAGATCTACAGCTACGACGGACAAGGAAATGTAGATTTGTACACTGGCTTTCCACAGATAAGCAACGATCCAAGTTCTCCCAAGTATATGGGCCTTTATCAGGATAAGCTGTTATTGATTTATTACGCTGATGAACAGCATGATTTCCGGCTTGCAGATACGGTTAACCAAGAGTGGATCCCTGTGGTGGGCAGCCCCATTGACTGGACTGACCCTCGTAGCGAAAACTTCCGTTTCATGAATAGCGATCACTACATTTACGGCATCTACAAAACGTATGATGGCCCGCTAACATTAACTTGCCTGAAGCTCGATATCTCAGTCTCTACAGATGATCCCGTAGCCGCTCCACCTGCCCTGAGAGCTTATCCCAATCCCTTCAAAAGCTCCGTAAAGCTGGAGTTTGATTCTATAGACACTTGCCCTGCTGTGGAAATCTACAATCTGCGTGGCCAGAAGGTCAGGACACTACTCTCACAGCCTGATGGCACCCTCTGGGATGGCAAAGATGCCTCCGGAAACCGTCTGAGTTCCGGGATCTATTTTGCCCGTCCGCAAACTGGTAGCAGGAAGGTCTTGAAGCTCCTCAAATTGGGAGATTGAAGTAAGGAGAAACTGCCTTTGAGACAATGATGATTGGGCTTGGTGGAGAGAAATATAGCCACATTATCCTGGCAGGAATACTGGCCACGGTGTCCGAGGGTTTGGCCTGCGCAGAGTAAATACTGAGTTCAGCTCTGGTGTTATATCTAAGATACATATCGAGCGACAAGGATTTTATCATGTATTTACTGCCAGCTAAATATATTTTTTAAAAGCAGAATATGTGGAAAGAGAAACATCACTAAATTGTTGAAAGATAAGCAATTGTGTCATTAAATATATAGCAGGCAGAGGAAATAAAGGGATTGTAATAAGAGCATTTCCACAGAAAATAGCAACTATGTACTTGGCAGATTGCTGTATCCGTTTATTATATCACTAAACAAGTCAAGAACTGCCTCAAGGCAGCGAAATGAAAGGAGAAAAAACATGAAAAAGATTGCGGTCTTACTATTGGTAATAATCCCAATAGCTCTGGCATCTGTTAATTTTACAGATTACACTATCCCCACATCATGGGGACAAGAAGCTTTTTTAAATGGCAATTTTAACTTTAAAAGTGGAAATCAAGATCAGGCAAGCTATAATGGTTTGTTTGGAGGAAACTTTTTACATTATTACAATAGCTTACCTCTGAACTGGAGAGTCGGCGTTGATGGCAATATGGAACTACTCAATGGTCCAAATGAAATCGATGAGTCTCATACCGGTTATGGTATCACAGCCTCTACCAATGCTGATAAATATTTAAATAATACCAATGTATTTGGTTATGGCGCTCTTGATCTGGGCTACCGTAAGAACATGTTCCTTGATGATGCCGATGATCCTTATGCCAAAATCGGTGCAGGAATGGGTTATGGCAGAGTCATTGATGCCACAGTTTTATCCAAAGCCATACGGATTGTGGAAGAACTGATCAAATACGAAGTCATCAAAAACCCACCCACTACACAAGGTTACATCGCTTTAGCCCAAATAATTGACAAACAAGGCGAATACAAAAGCAAATACGGCAATACTGAGTACAAAAAGTACTGGTATGAAGACATGGAAACTGTCTTTAATGATGAAATGCTTCTCCCCGAAGGCTCACTGCACGCTTTGGGCATCATCAGATTGCAAGAAGTATTGGATCAAAGATTCAGCAGCCGTAAATATGGCTGGACTGTGCGCGGCGGAGTGGGATATATACTTTCCAACTATGATGGCAGCGATTCTGATCCATCTTTAGATGTTTCTGCTGAATATGCCTACCCTATTTCCCAAAAGCTGCAATTCATCGAACGTATGGATTATTCCACGATTCTTTCCGATGATTTATCCCATGTGATCAGGAACAAAGCTTCTCTTACCTATGAGCTTTCTTCAATGATGGATTGGGAAAATAAGCTCACGACTGCTATGATTATCCCCAGTAACAGCGAGCTGAACACAATAATTGATAATACCCTTGAATCCATATTCTATTACTACCTGACCAACAAAGTCAATTTGAATGCTTCCTTACGCTTCCACTTGCTTGATGACGGTTATAAGGCAAGCGAAAATGAAGTCCTTAACGACGATTTGGACATCACTTTCTTTATCGGAGCTACCTACAGACTGAGATAAATCCTATCAAGTCATAAACGAGGGGGGAGATTATTCCCCCCTTTTTTTATGCCTTTGCGCAAGGTATCTTGATCAAGAGAACGCAGATCTGCCGGATTGATTGGATTTGGGGGTTTTAGCGTTTTAGCGTTTTAGCGTTTTAGTGTTTTAACGATAGGCACGCTTCCAGGCTGGTGCGTCAATTCTACTTTTTCCAGTAATGCTGAATTAAGCCTGCCTTGTCTTTCCTTCCTGCATAGGCCACCGTGAAGATGTCGGGGAGATAAGAGGGTTTATTCCTGCTATCTCCACGACATCTCCACGACGGCAAAGGAGAGAGGAGGCAGATTCTATGAAGGTTGTAGCGTTCTAGCGTTTTGGGGTTTTAACGATAGGGACGTATTGAATCCAGTTCCGGCGCAGCAATTCTCAATTCTCCATCCTCAATTTTCCATCAAACCCAGCTTTTCTCGATGCGAGACGCATCGAATCCAGCACGCCAATTCTCAATCCTCCATTCTCCATTCTCAATTAGATTTAACTTTTTTCTTGACTGATATGAGAGCTTCTCAAACTGTGGATTATAGTAATAATTACAAGGTGAATATGAATGATACTTAGTGATCTCGTCACATTGCTGGAAGGGGAAGTGCTCTTTCCTGAAGCGGACTTGGATAGGGAAGTACCCTGTGCTTTTGCCTCGGACATGATATCCGACATCTTGATGTGCACCAAAGAGCCCACCCTGCTCCTCACCGGTCTTACCAACAACCAAGTAATCCGTCTCAGCGATATGATCGATCTTACTGCCATAGTATTTGTGCGGGGCAAAAAGCCTCTGCAAGATGTGATCGACATGGCGCAGGAACGGGGTCTGCCGATCATCACTACCAAGTTTACCCTTTATCGGTGCAGTGGCTTGCTTTTTAATGCGGGTCTCCGCAGTTGTAAGATTTAGAGAAATGCCAGAATATTGTTATGTAGCCGAAGGCTTTGAGGATGCAGTGCGCCAGTTCGAGGAACATGCTCCCCTAGCAGAGGTTAAGACAGAGTTTGCCATTCCTGAAAAGGATTTCAATACCGCAGGCAAGGGCTCCAGCGAGCTCAAAAATTTGCTGAAACGCCTGGGTGTGGATTCCGTAGTGCTCAGAAGAATCGCCGTGGCCTCCTACGAAGCCGAGATCAATGTAGCAGCCCATTCCAAAGGTGGCATCATGTACGGCACCGTGTACGACGATCTCATCCATGTGCGTTTTGAAGATGAAGGGCCGGGCATTGCCAATATCGAGCAAGCCATGACCCCCGGATTTTCCACCGCAGATGATCTGGTGCGCGAGCTGGGTTTTGGTGCAGGCTTGGGGCTGCCCAATATCAAAAAGAATAGTGACGCCATGCGTTTGGTTTCCGTGGCTGGCGGCCGCACCAAGCTGGAGTTTCTCATCTATTTCGCAGGGCGCTTTGAATAAGAAAGATAGTCCCTACTTTCACGCCATCCAGATCCTGGAAGACAACTGCACAGGCTGCACAGCCTGCGTGCGCGTCTGCCCCACCGAAGCCATCCGGGTGAGGGATCGTAAAGCAGATATAGACCCCTATCGCTGTGTGGACTGTGGGAATTGCATGGATGTTTGTGAGTTTCACGCCATCATCCCATCCAGCGATCCCCTTGACATCATAAATAATTACAAATACAAGGTGGTGATCATTTCCTCCAGTTTCTTTGGTCAATTCACCGAAGACGTAAGCTATGCCGCAGCCAAGCAGGCTGTGCTGCAGCTAGGTTTTGACGAAGTGGCAGAAGAAGCGATGGTTACGGATTTCATGATCTCCATCATCAGAGATTATATCCGGGAAAACCGGGATAAAAGGCCAATTTTGGGCAGCAATTGCCCGGCTGTGGTGCGTCTCATCCAGGTAAAATACCCTTCCCTGCTTCCCAATCTTTTGCATCAGGAAGCCCCGATGAGCATTCTCACCCGCTATCTACGCGATAAAATCGCCAGAGAGCACAATCTGAAAGATGAAGAAATCGGCATCTTTCTGATCGTGCCCTGCGTGGCTCATGTGACTGCTGTCCATCAGCCGGAAGGTGCATACAAACATCTGCAAGACGGTGCCTTTTCCACAGGCATGATCTATGGCCGGGTGCGTGAGATCCTCAAAGATATCCAGAATCACCCGGTGGATATCGATACTTACCCCCAAGGGCTCACTTGGGCGCTATCTGGCGTGCAGGCTGATCTGGTGGATACAGACGACATCCGGGCGCTCTCTGTAAATGGAGTGGAAAACGTGATGGACATCCTCTCCAAGATCGAGGATCACTATCTGGATCAATACGATTATGTGGTGCTGAGAACCTGCACCAATGGCTGTGTGGGCGGATGCCTGAATGTGGAAAATCCCTTTGTGGCCATGAGCCGCATCAAGAAAATGAGCAAAGAAGGCACCAACAACGAAATCCATGTGGAAGAGCTCCAGGAGCTCTACGATCAAGGAGAATTTACGGTTTCACCGCTGGCCCCACGCCCGATCATGGAGCTCGATAAAGATATCAAGAAAGCCATTCAAAAGATGAAGAAAATCAATGAATTCCTCACCATGCTTCCGGGCCTGAATTGCAGTGCCTGTGGCTCTCCCACCTGTTATGCCCTGGCCGAAGATATTGTTTTGGGCAAGGCCTCGATCGACGACTGCCTGGTACTGAGACGCGGCAATCCGGATGGGGATGATGATAAATAAAACGAAAAAGGATATAAAGATGATAAAACTATCTGAGTACATTGCTGCCATCAAGGGGGAAAATCACACTCCGGCTCTGGATCCGGATGAGATTGAGATTTCCGGCGCTTATGTGAGTGATATGCTGAGTGATGTGATGGGTTCTGCCAAACCGGAACAGGTCTGGATCACCATCATGAAACACCTGAACGTGATCGCAGTGGCTTCCATGACGGGGATTCCCGCCATTATCTTTGCCAAAGGACACGCGCCTGATGCTGCGGTCTGCGACAAAGCTCTGGAAGAGAGCATCTGCCTGATTAGCAGCAAACTTGAGACCTTCGATCTGGCCGGAACCCTGTACAAGCTTTTGGGAAAGTAATCCGAATCGATAATGCAGAGCTTTCGTGCTGACCTGCATATACATAGTGTGTTATCTCCGTGTGGGGGATTGGAAATGTCCCCATCGGCACTGGTGAAAAGACTCAAGGAACTGAGTGTCCAGTGGTTCGCCATTACAGATCATAATAGTATGGGGAACTGTCCCGCCTATGAGGCGGTGGCCAAAAAAGCCGGATTGAGCTTTAGCTGGGGGGTGGAAATCCAGACTGTGGAAGAGATCCATCTGCTGGCCTATTTTGATGATTCCAGCAAGGCTGAAGCCTTTGATAAGGAGCTATATGACTCGCTATTGCCGCTCGAGAACGACCCGGATTTCTTTGGAGACCAAGTAATCATTGACGAAAATGAGAACATTTTGAGAGTGGAATCCAGAGCTTTGATAAATTCATCCTTATGGGATTTGGCTACTGCTACACAGCGGGTATCTGCCTTTGGCGGCCTCGTGGTGCCGGCACATATCGATGCTGATGTAAACAGTATCATTTCCCAATTGGGCTTTTTACCGCCCAGCCCGGATTTTGAGATTCTGGGGATCACGGCCAGGCTGGACCTGCCGCGATACCTTGCTCAGCATCCTGAGCTGGCAGTTAAAGCTTTCATTAGAGCTAGTGATGCTCACTATCTGGCAGATATTGGGCTCGGTTCTTGCATTATAAGAGTGCAAGCGCCCACTGCACATGAAATTTTGTTGGCCGCCCGCAAGATCGACGGCCGCTATATAGATAATGATACACGATAATGAAAGAGAAACAAGGAGGAGTTATGGCTTCCGTAGCTCAAGATCAGTCCCGGGTCTATGACACCTTGGCTGAAGCAATCGAAGAAAGAAAAGATCTGCGTAATCCGCTGATCGAGGTTTTGCGCATCGCGCAGGAACTATTTGGTTACCTGCCCATCGAAGTGCAGGAATTTATCGCAGAGAAAATGAACATCCCCGCCAGTAAAATTTATGGCGTAGTTACTTTTTACAACTTCTTTACCATGAAACCTCGTGGTAAATTCACCCTTAATGTATGCATGGGAACGGCATGTTTCGTAAAAGGCGCACCGAAACTGGTGCAGATGATCTCGGATTATCTGGGCGTAGGAATCGGTGAAACCACAGAAGACGGCCTCTTTACCATGAGTGCGGTTCGCTGTGTGGGCGCTTGCTCACTGGCCCCTGTATTTGTGATCGGCGAAGACGCCTTTGGCCGCATCGATACCAAAGACAAAGTAAAAGAAATTCTGGATCGGTACGAGTAAATAGATGCAAGACATTTCTTTGCACCTGCTGGATATCATTGAGAATTCCGTGCGAGCGGAAGCCAAAAATATCAAGGTGCGCGTAATCAATAATGTGCAAAAGAATCGCCTGCGCATCATCGTGGAAGACGATGGCATAGGCATGGATTCGCACACTCTGGAAAAAGCCCAAGATCCTTTTTACACTTCAAAATTGCAGCGTGAAAAGAAAGTAGGGCTGGGCATCCCGCTATTCAAGCAAAACGCAGAAATGGTAGGCGGCACATTCAAAATGGCCAGCGAACCTGGCTTTGGTACAGTGCTCACTGTGGATTTCACTCTGGATCATATCGATAGAATGCCTCTGGGAAATCTCAAGGACACGCTTTTAAACGTGATCATTGGTCATACCGATGTAGATTACTGTGTTCATTTAATCTACCGCGACAAGGCCAAAGAGCAATGCTTTTATCTGGATACCAAAGCTATTCGCGAAGAACTGGGTGATATCCCACTTACATATCCCGATGTAATCGAATACATCGATCAATCATTATTTGAAGGAATACAAAATACAAACATGGAGGATGTCTGATGAAAACACTGGCAGACCTAAAAAAAATCCGTGAAAAAGCCCAGGAAGATATGAAACTTCGTGGCGGCAACGTACGCATTAAAATCTCGGTCGGGATGGGAACATCCGGGATCGCGATGGGCGCACGGGAAGTCATGAAAACTTTCTTGGAAGAGATTGCAGCAAGAAACCTTAGCGACGTCTTGGTAACTCAAACGGGCGAAAAAGGACTTTCTTCAATGGAACCGGTGGTGGACCTCATCGAAGAGGGCAAACCAAAAGTGACATATGGAAATATGAATCCAGACAAGGTTAAAAAGGTAGTAGTCGAGCACATCGTAAATGGCAGAATTGTCTCCGATTATGTTGTCGCGACAGGCGACTAAAGATAGGAGGATATAAATGTCTCTGAAACATATTGACCTCCTGATCTGCTGTGGATCCGGCTGTATTTCGGCCGGCGCCCTGAAGATTAAGGAACGCTTTCACGAAGTGCTGAGAGAGCACAAAGCCACAAACGAAGTAAACATCATCGAAACCGGGTGTATGGGTCCCTGCGACTACGGTCCTGTAATGGTGATCTATCCCGAAGGCATCTTTTACCAACATGTGACCCCGGAAGATGTAGAAGAAATCGTAAGTGAGCATTTTATCAAAGGACGCCCAGTAACCCGTCTGATGCTACAAAATGAAGAGAAAACCTTCTCTATACAAAAAGATGTGCCTTTCTACCAGAAACAGATTAAAGTAGCCTTGGAAAACTGCGGCTACATCAATCCTGAATCTTTGGATGAGTACATCGCTACAGGCGGCTACGAAGCCTTGGGAAAAGTTCTGACAGAAATGTCGCCCCAAGATGTGATCAACGAAATGAAAGCCTCCGGCCTGCGCGGCCGTGGCGGTGGTGGATTCCCCACCTACATCAAGTGGCAGATGGTGCACGATAACAAAGGCGCTGAGAAATACATCATTTGTAATGCCGACGAAGGAGACCCCGGTGCCTTTATGGACCGCTCCATCCTGGAAGGCGATCCCCATCGCATTCTGGAAGGCATGATGATCGGCGCATATGCCATGGGTGCCAACATGGGATTCTTTTATATCCGTGCCGAATACCCCCTGGCTATCAAACGCATCAAAATGGCCATCGCCCAAGCCAAAGAAATGGGCCTCATGGGTGAAAATATCTTCGATTCCGGTTTCTGCTTCGATGCCGAAGTACGCACCGGAGCCGGCGCCTTTGTCTGTGGAGAAGAGACCGCTCTGATCCACTCCATCGAAGGCGAACGCGGCAATCCCACTCCCAAGCCTCCCTATCCTGCTGTGCAGGGCCTCTGGGGCATGCCCACCGTGGTAAACAATGTGGAAACCTTCGGCAATATCCCCACCATCTTCCGTAAGGGAGCAAAGTGGTTTGCCAGCATGGGAACCGAGAAATCTCCCGGCACCAAGGTCTTTGCCTTGACCGGAGACGTACGGAATACCGGACTGGTAGAAGTGCCCATGGGTACCACCCTGCGCGAACTCATCTTCGACGTGGGCGGTGGCATGATCGGTGATCACAAGTTCAAGGCCGTACAGCTCGGAGGACCCTCCGGTGGCTGTCTGACCGTGGAACATCTGGATACTGGCGTGGATTATGAAAGCCTGAAAGAACGCGGATCCATGATGGGCTCCGGTGGCGTGATCGTGATGAACGAAGAAAAGTGCATGGTAAATGTGGCAAAGTTCTTTATGGACTTCTGCGTGGAGGAATCCTGCGGGAAATGCTCCCCCTGCCGCATTGGTCTCAAACAAATGCTGGCAATCCTGGAGCGCATCACCTCCGGCTTTGGCCGCGAAGGCGATATCGAGGAATTGCAGCGTTTGGGCGAATCCATCAGCAAGCTTTCCCTGTGTGGACTGGGGCAGACCGCTCCCAATCCTGTGCTTTCCACCATCCGCTATTTCAGGGATGAATATGAAGCGCACATCAGAGATCGTAGCTGCGCAACCAAGGTCTGCAAAGACCTGATGCACTACCAAATAGATAAAGACAGATGCATAGGCTGCTCACTTTGCGCCCGCAATTGCCCCGTGAAATGCATTACCGGTTCCCGCGAAGAAAAGTACATCATCCACCAGGTGGATTGTATCAAATGTGGAAACTGCTATGATGTATGCCCGGTCAAGGCGATCGAAAAAGAACCAGGAATGCATCCTGACACTGTGGCTCACAGATCTGAGCTAGGCAAAGCCGTGAATCGGTATGAAGACTTATAAGGGGAGAATATGTACAAAGAAATCTGCGTAAAATACGCCCCAAACAAGGATAACCTGATCTACATCCTGCATGAGATTCAAGATGCTCACCCTCAGCATTATATTTCTGCTGAAGCGGTGCATGAGATATCTGAATACCTCAAGCTGCCGGAAAACCATATCTATGGAGTACTTACATTCTACTCCATGTATTCCACTACCCCCCGCGGCAAGAATATTATTCGCCTCTGCGAATCGCCCCCTTGTTACATCAAGGGTTCTGCCAATATTCTGCGGAAGCTGAAATCAATCCTGGATGTCAGCGTAGGCGATACCACAAAAGACGGGAAATTTACCCTGGAACTGTGTGCCTGCCTTGGTGTGTGCGGAAATGCTCCGGTGATGATGATCAACGATGATGTGTATGGAGATCTTTCTGAAGAGAAAGTGGAAGACATCATCGATAAGATCAGAGGGAGGAACTGATGAAATACTATCGTTCCCATGTGCTGATCGGCATCAGCGAAACTTCTCTGGCTGCAGGAGTAGAGAGCTTTGTCAAAGCCTTAAGAGCCCAGCTCAGTAAAGCCGGCCTTTCAGACGAAATCAACCTTCTGGAAACCGGTCCTCTTGGCTTTTTTGGCAAAGGCATCTGCCTCACTGTGTATCCTGATAACGTCAATTACGAGAATCTGAAAGAAACTGATATCCCGGTACTGGTCGAGGAGCACCTCCTCAAAGGCCGTCCGGTAGCCAGCCTGATGCTCGAATCCGCCGGCAAATTCAGTCCCAAGTTTAACTACGCCAGCCGCATCGTGCTGCGCAATTCCGGTATCATCGATCCGGAAAGCATAGACGATTACATCGGCACCGGCGGTTATGAAGCCTGGGAAAAAGCCCTCACCAAAATGCAGCCCAAAGACATCATCGAAGAGGTGAAAGAATCGGGCCTGCGTGGACGTGGTGGAGCTGGATTCCCGGCTGGCATAAAGTGGGGCTTTACCGCTCCCCTTCAGGCCGAGCAAAAATACGTGGTGGTAAATGCCGACGAAGGCGAGCCCGGTACCTTCAAAGACCGTCTGATCATGGAAGGTGACCCTCATCAGCTCCTGGAAGGACTGATGATCTGTGCCCGCGCCGTGGGCGCCACCAAAACCTATATCTATATCCGCGGTGAATACAAACTCTGCATCATGCGTCTGCAAAAGGCGATCGATGACTGCCGGAATTATGGCATCATCGGCACAAACATCTTCGAAAGCGGTTTTGATCTGGATATCGAGATCAAGATCGGTGCCGGAGCCTATGTATGTGGAGAAGAAACCGCTATGATCGAATCCCTGGAAGGAAACCGCGGCCATCCTCGCTCGAAACCGCCCTTCCCAGGTATTAAAGGCCTCTGGCAGGCTCCCACGGTGGTAAACAACGTGGAGACCCTGGCCAATGTCCCCTTCATCATCAAACAAGGCGCCCAGGAATACAAGAAATACGGAACCCCGCAGTGCACGGGTACCAAGGTCTATACCATCCTTGGCGATGTGGCCTATCCGGGTCTGTGCGAAGTAGATATGGGCACCACCCTGAGAACCATCATCTCCGAATACGCTGGTGGCATGCAAAAAGGCTTCAAATTCAAAGCAGCCCTGGTGGGCGGTGCAGCCGGTGTGTTCCTTCCCGAAAAACTCCTGGATGTAAAAATGGATCTGGTGAGCCTGAACCAATACTCTGCTGTATTGGGCAGTGGCGCTATCCTGGTGATGAACGAACATCAAAGCATCGTCGATATGCTCTGGAGCATCCTGCGTTTCTTCCGTCATGAATCATGCGGTCAATGCGCTCCTTGCAAAAACGGCACCCAGCAGCTTTATCGCCTCATCACCAAGATCAAGAAAGGTGAGGGTACGATGGAAGATGTAGATCTCATGCAAATTATTGCCGAGACTATGCTGGAAACTTCATTCTGTGCTCTGGGACAATCTCCGATCATGGCGATTCGCAGTGCTATCGAAAACTTCCGTGATGAATTCATCGCGATAACTCAAAAATAAACAAGAGGAATAGAATTATGGCTAAAAACGTCAACGTTTGGATTGATGGTCAACATCTGGAAGTACCTGACGATATGACCATTATCGAAGCCGCCGACAAACACGGGATTCATATCCCCCGGCTGTGCTACCACCCCGATCTGCCACCTACGGCAAATTGCGGCGTCTGCGTGGTCGAACTCAGTGGCATCCCAGTTCCAAAACGGGCCTGCTGTACGCCCGTCGCAGAAGGAATGAAGATCACATCAAACAGCAAGAAATTACGCAGCTACAGAAAGACTCTCGTTGAGATGATCCTTTCAAACCACGAAGTGGTCTGCCCCACCTGTGCGGCAAATAACCACTGCGAACTGCAAACCCTGGCCAACAACCTTGGTGTGGATCCTTATGCTCTGCCTACCATCCTTGAAATGAAGGAAGTGGACTACAGCTCCCCATCCATCATCAGAGATCCCAACAAATGCATCTCCTGTGGACGCTGCATCACTGTCTGTAATGAAGTGCAAACCGTGTACGCTCTTACCAATAGCGATCGTGGCATCAATAGTGAAGTCACCACTGCTTTCGGTATGGGCATGAACAATAGCCCTTGCGTGGCTTGCGGTCAGTGCACAGTGTATTGCCCCACCGGCGCCTTACGTGAAAGAAGTGAGCTGGACGATGTCTGGGATGCTATCCTGGATCCGGACAAACACGTGATCGTGCAGGAAGCCCCCTCCATCCGCGTATCTCTTGGTGAAGAATTTGGCATGCCTTTTGGTAGCGTCACTCCCAAGAAGATGTATGCCGCGCTCCGAAAGATCGGCTTTGATTCCGTAATGGATACCAATTTCACTGCCGACCTCACCATCATGGAAGAAGGCACAGAGTGTGTGAACAACCTGAAATCCGGTAGTAAACGCCCGCTCATCACCTCCTGCTCTCCGGGCTGGATCAAGTTCATGGAAACCTACTATCCCGATCTCGCGGATTGTGTTTCCACGGCAAAATCCCCCATGAGCATGTTCGGTGTGCTGGCCAAAACTTACTATGCCCAGGAACACGGCATCGACCCTGCCAAGATCGTCTCGGTAGCCATCATGCCCTGTACTGCCAAGAAGTTCGAAGCCCGCCGCCCTGAACTCAGCGATAGCGGATATCAGGATACGGATTATGTGCTCACTACCCGTGAATTTTTGCGCATGATCAAAGAAGCTGGCATCGATTTCGCCAATATTCCTGAAGAAGAACCGGATGAAGGCATGAGCTTTTACACCGGTGCAGGAACCATCTTTGGAGCCACTGGTGGCGTGATGGAAGCTGCTATCCGTTCGGCCTATACTCTCGTGACCGGCGAAGAGCTGGAAAACGTGAATATCATGGCTGTACGTGGAATGGAAGGTGTGAAAGAAGCTACTGTGAATATCCCCGGGTTCGGTGATCTCAGAGTGGCCGTAGCCCATGGCCTGGGCAATGCCCGTAAGGTGATGGACCAAGTACGTGAAGGCCTGAAAACCAAGGGTGAATCCCCCTGGCACTTCATCGAAATCATGGCCTGTCCCGGCGG
>Ga0265295_1006741_pt1 | contig 13693 bp, 9 predicted proteins | sample Munlansysbiofilm_FD_192503 | JGI IMG/M metagenome (GOLD analysis project Ga0265295, IMG submission 192503) | Leachate microbial communities from a municipal landfill in Southern Ontario, Canada - Methane capture system biofilm | ecosystem: Engineered > Solid waste > Landfill > Unclassified ... | reverse complement strand
GCTTCTGTTAACGAAATAAAACAAGCACCGGGAGATATTGCTGTGTACCCTAACCCTTCAAATGGTAATTTCAGTATTACTATTAACTCAAAAGAAAATGGCTCTGCCGAAATAAGCGTTTATAACCTACTTGGACAGTTAGTAATCTCTCAACAAATGCCCATTAATCAAGGTAAAAATAACACAAGTATTGACATCAGTGGTTCTTCCACAGGTATTTACTTCCTCGAATATTTGTATTCGGGCGATAACGAAAAAAAAGAGTCCAAAGTCATAAAAATCATTTTAGCTAATCAATAATTTAAAAACAAAAAATCATGAAACTAACCTTTACAAAAACCATCATTTCACTGTTCTTTATAATGGTCATGGGCTATTCGTTTGCCCAATCGCCTCAGGCATTTAACTATCAAGCAGTTGCTCGTGATTTTTCAGGAAATATTCTGGCTAACAATACATTAAGCATTAAGGTTACGCTGCATATCGGGTCTGCAACAGGTGCTGTTGTTTATTCTGAAGAATTTGCTCCGATAACCAACGAATTTGGCTTGTTTACACTTGCCATTGGTACAGGAACCACTTTAAGCGGCAATTTTAGTACAATTGTGTGGAGTTCCGGAAATTATTGGCTACAGGTCGAAATGGATCCTGATGGTGGAAGCACTTATACCGATATGGGAACCAGCCAGTTGTTGAGCGTTCCTTATGCTATGTATGCTGAAAATTCTAATAATTTACCCACAGGAACTTCAGGACAGACTTTGAGAAATGATGGAGCCGAATGGGTTGCTAATAGCTTGTTATTTAACAACGGGTCAAAGATTGGTATTGGTACAACTTCTCCCAGTTTTATGCTTGATCTGCAGGCTACTACAAATGCTTACATGAATATTCAGACCACAGGAGCAGGTAATGGAGGTGTTTTATTAGACAGATCAGGTACAAGCACACTAATACGTATAATATACAGAACAGCAGGCACAAATTATTGGGCACATGGATTATTCGGAGCAAATAATGATTTTTCAATTAGTAAAAATCAAGCAACCGATGACGGTACATTCCATATAGCTCATGCAAGTGGATATGTTGGAATTGGAACTATAACTCCAGGTGCGAGTCTTCATATAAAACAGACTACTCCTAATCGGGCAATCAGATTTGAACATGAAAGTAATACTAATTATTGGAATATTGGAATAGGTTTATCTACCATGAATTGTAAATTTGAGTATAATGGTTTGGGTATGGGGCACATATCATCAGTAGATGGAACTTATTCAACAATTTCTGACAGAAGATTAAAAAAAGACATCACGCCCTCAAGCAGTTTGCTTGATAAAGTGAAATTACTCAATGTTTATGATTTTTATTATGTGAGTCAGGAATCAAAAGGGAATAAAACAAGGGGGTTTATTGCTCAGGAAGTTGAGGATATATTTCCAGACCTTGTTTCAGTTTCTGACGAAGGTTACAAGTTGATTTCTTACTCAAACTTTTCTGTTGTGGCAATCAAAGCAATACAGGAGCAACAAGGCGAAATCGAATTACTGAAACAACAAATCGAATTAATGAAACAGGAAATTGAACTTCTGAAAAACAAATAGTCTTTACTTTGACACCGAGATGATCTTATCAGTGTGATGTTCAGTGGTAGATTAACTTAATTTTTATTTTTCAAAAAAAAAGCCCCGAGTATTTACTCTCGGGGCTTTTTTTATATTTAAAGATTGACTTTAATGGAATTCGTGTTATTCGAAAATTATTAAATGCTTGTTTTTATCATTTACACATCCTATTTCAGCAGTATAATCAAAGCCTGATTTCTTTAAATCGGAGAGCATATTTTCAGCATTTTCAGGCGGACAGCAAATAAGCAAGCCACCCGATGTTTGTGCATCAGTCATCAGCATTTTCTCTTCATAACTGAGGTTGGTGGCAAAATGAACCTGTTCCGAGACATATTCCATGTTTCTAAAACAAGCTCCTGGAATGCATCCAATTTGCGCAAGGCTCATAGCACCTTCAAATAAAGGTGTCTTTTCGAGATGAATGTTCAGACTGACTCCGCTTGCCTGTGCCAGTTTTAGCGCATGTCCTGCAAGCCCGAACCCTGTGATATCGGTAGCACATTTGACATTATATTTTTGCATGATCTCAGCACCTTTTTCATTGAGTTGCTTCATACTGTCAAGGACAGTCTGGTACTTATCTTGTGAGATTTCCCCAATGCGTTTGCCTGCCATAATAATTCCGGCCCCGATTCTTTTAGTGAGAATCAGAATATCTCCCGGACGAGCAGCTGCGTTGGTGATAATCCGTGAAGGATGCACTGTTCCAGTCACTGCCAAACCATATTTTGGGATTTCATCAACAATGGTGTGTCCACCCATCATCACACCGCCTGCCTCAATAACCTTATCAATGCCACCACGAAGAATATCGCGTAGAACTTCAAGCGGAACCCCCGCAGGAAATGCCACTATATTCAGTGCCGTCAAAACTTTTCCACCCATGGCATATACATCGCTCAAAGCATTTGCGGCAGCAATTTGTCCAAATTCATAAGGATCGGAGCATACCGGCGAAAAGAAATCTGTTGTTTGGATCAATGCAACGTCATCACTGATTTTATACACTCCGGCATCATCATGAGTGTCAATGTTCACGAGTAGATTAGGATGTGGAGTTGATGGCAAGCCCGCAAGAGTTTCGGACAATTGAGCCGCAGGAAATTTTGCGGAACATCCTCCATATTCTACTGTTGATAAAAGGTCATACGTGTTCATGGCGTTTTGCTTTTTTACAAGGAAATGACTTTAACTGCTTTGCTCATGGCATCTAAAATATCATACATGTTTGAAATTCTGCCAACAGCCAATTCATCCTTTTTATTATAATAATCAAGACAGGCACCGCACACAAGTATCTCAACTCCAATCTGTTCTAGCTTTTTCAAAGAATCAATAACATGAGAATCTTTTAGAGTCATCAATATTCCGGAATTGAGGAATATCATTTTGTTGGGTTTTTGTTCTAATTCTAAAATAGTGTTGATGGCAGATTTGATGAAATTTTCACCAAGTTCGTCAGATCCTTCACCCATGTGATTGCGTTGAATGCTCATCACATAATTACCAGTCATTTGAGAATTGATATCACAATATTCATCAATCTTCGCATCCTCAGGAATAACTCCAGTTTTGCTGACCACAAGCCTGAACCCATCATCAAATATTTCTTCTTTGACATTCATATTATGTTCGCCGAGAAAATGCACAACATTCTTCATTGAAATTTCATTGTCCAGTAAAATTTCAAGTGTTTCATTTTCAGCAAGTTCAGCCAGAGCCTTTTTTGTCATAATCAGAGGGATAGGGCAGGACTTGCCTTTAGTGTCTATTGTTTTCATTTTGAGTTATTTAGATAAATATGCATCAATAAAGTCTTTTCCTTTTTGAGTCATCTCAATTCTCGTCTCTATATCATCGCCATGCGTGAACCTGATCAGTTTCTCGGCTTCAAAAATCTCACCAAGCAAAGCTCTTTGCTTTTTTGTGCCGGAGACCACTGTTTTGAATTCTGGAATTGTGAGATTTCCGTTTTTTTGGTTCAATGCTTTTAGCAATTCAATCCTGAATTGATCAACAATTGAAGTATGAATGATATCGTCATCAAAAAACCTGATTTTCCCGGTGTTGGCAAGATATGCAAGATATAATCTGACGTTTGCTTTGGAGATATTTTGTTCCTGCGCTTCGCTTTCTATGTCAGCCATGACGGGCTTTTCGTCTCCAAAAGCAAGAATCCTATTTTCAAGCCAATTTATTTTTATCAGAGTCTTTTCATCCAACTTTGGCTTGTGCCCAAACATAATCCATGTTGCTTTATACTGATCAATGAGACCACTGCTCTTAAGTTTCGCCAACAATAAATCCAAATACAATTTTCCGGTTTTTTGTTTTGATGACAATCCAAGTTTCCCCATGAGCTCGCTGGTTTCCAAGCCTTCTGCAAGCACTGGATTTTTGTCATGATGTTCGTTGAGTGACTTAAGAATTTTTATCTGAAACGATGCTTCACATTTTTCGGATATAAAAATAATGCTTCCATTATTGTCATACACCACAAATATCCCTGGATTTTCTCTGATTTCTTTCTGAATATCATCTTTGCTTTTACCCAACTTTTCACTGATCTGTTCAAGAGTAAAAGGTCTGAATTCACGATTTAAGAGCATGCCAATGCTTTCACTGGTTGCACTGTCTGTGAGGATGTTAATGCAAAGAGATTCAAGAGCTTCCGTAAGTTTAGGTGTGCGCTTTCGGTGGTGTAGGGGCGAAGCGTCGATGATATATCCACCGCCAAGAGTCATATCAGCTGAAGAAGTCCTCAGAATAAACTTGTCGCGATTCATAAGAATTGCAGGCTTATTGAAATGTAACTGCACAATACCATCTTGACCTCCAGTCACAATATCCTTGTTGAGAAGATGCACTTTTGCCTGACACTCGAAAGTTCCGGAAATAAACGTTACATGAGTCCACAACGTAAATTCTGCAGCATTGTTAAACGTAGTGATATATGCATCTGCCATTTCTGTTGTTTCTAGCAAACGGTTGCTAATTAACATTCCCCTCTGGAAATCATCTTGTTTTAATCCAATCAGATTGATAGCAGCACGATCTCCTTTTTCCACATGATCTTCGCTATTGCCGTGACGCTCAATGGATCTCACTCTCAGCTTCTGTTTGTTGCCTGGAAGCAAATACACATCATTTCCCACAGATATAGACCCGCTGAGGACCGAACCTGTCACCACACACCCAAATCCCTTCACAGTGAAAATTCTGTCAATGTACATTCTAAATAAACTGCTGTGTTCCTTGTCGTCAATCTCTGCTAACTGATTATCGATAGCAGCGATGAGTTCATCTTTTCCCTTTCCAGTATGTGCTGAAACTCCAATAACGGGAGCATTTTTTAAACTTGTATTCGCCAGATAGTCAGTGATCTCATACTGTGCCATCTCAACCAATTCTTCATCTACCAAATCGGTTTTTGTAAGAGCAATAACTCCCTTATTAATGCCAAGTGCCGTGATGATATTTATGTGTTCAATGGTCTGTGGCATAATTCCACTATCGGCAGCAATGACAAGCAACACAAGGTCGATTCCACAAGCTCCTCCAACCATGGTATTGATAAAATCTTTATGACCAGGAACATCAATAATTCCTGCAGATTCACCCGATGGCAACTGAATATGAGAAAAGCCGAGATTGATCGTAATCCCTCTGTCTTTTTCTTGCTTGTGTGTGTCGCAATCAATCCCAGTCAGCATCCTGATTAGCGATGTCTTTCCGTGGTCAATATGTCCGGCTGTACCTATGATGATGTGTTTCATGCGTATATGGTTAAAAAATGCTGGACAGCTTGGTTAATCATTTTCTTTATGGATAATTCGAGAGTGAACTTCGCTGATTGTATTGACAATAATCTCAATATCAGCATTTTCAATGGTCATCACATCAAAAAGAATAGTTCCTTTTTTGAGAATCCCCAAAACAGGCGTGGAATGGAGTAGGAGAGCGCTGTGCATTTTTTCAGCATACTCTGACTTTTCTTTTTTTGATGTGGCTTTGAGCTTTAGGATAACTGCATAACTGGGAACATCATTCCCCGGAAGTGAACCACCGCCGATTTGAGTTGAGTTTTCAATGACCTCACAATCAACTGCTTTAGATTGAAGAGCTTTTGCAAAACAGTCAGCAGTTTTCTGAATGTCATTCATGGTTTTTGAAGTATTGCGAAAGATCAAGTTTTTCTCAAACAACACTTCTTCATTCAAATAATAAGAACATGCTGTTTCAAGCAGTGCCAGAGTTGTTTTACACACTCGTAAGGCTCGCATCATCGGTGCTTTTTTAAGCTTGTCGATAAATTGCTTTTTTCCTGCAATAATACCTGCCTGCGGACCTCCCAGAAGTTTGTCGCCGCTAAAACAAATCAGATCGGCTCCACTTTGAACTGCTGTTCTGATATTCGGTTCGTGTTTAAATGCTGGGTGATTCACCTCGCGCAATAAACCTGAGCCTTGATCATACATCACAGGAATGTCAAGCTCTTTGCCCAATTCTGCCAGTTGTTTCAACTCAACTTCTTCAGTAAATCCATGAATAACGTAATTGGATTTGTGAGCTTTGAATAACATTGCCGTTTTTTTGCTGACAGCATTTCGATAATCTTCAATTCGTGTTTTGTTGGTTGTTCCCACTTCAACCATTTTGCAGTCTGATGCAGCCATAATATCAGGGACCCTGAATGATCCACCAATTTCAACCAATTCGCCACGCGAAACGATTACTTCCTTCTTTTTGGCAAAAGTGAGAAGGCAAAACATCACAGCAGCAGCACAATTATTAACTATCAAAATATCTTCGGCTCCAGTGAGAAATTTCAAAACTTCGACTGCGTGCTCGTTTCTATTTCCTCTTTGACCTGTATTTAAATCAAATTCAAGGTTATTATACCCCTTAAGCAAATTAAAAGCTTCAGAAAGCAGTATATCGCCAAAAGGTGCACGTCCCAGATTGGTGTGAATCGTAATTCCTGTGGCATTATAGACTTTCTTCAAGCTTCTGCAAGTAAGAAGTGTAACAATTTCATGAATCTTGCTGATCACATCTTTCTGTGTCGGAGCCTCATGACCTGCTTGAATGCTATTTCTGAAAAAATCTACGGATTGTCTAATGGCAAAAACAACTGATTCTTTTCCGTGAATGGAAATCAGTTCTGAAACTTCCGGCTGCAGCAGGAGTTTATCAACAGCAGGAAGGCTTTGCAATGCCTTCTGTAATTGACTCATAAGTTGTGGTTGATATTGTACATGTTTTTGAAAACTTGCAGAGAGAGCAGGGATCGAACCTGCCACAGCCAGTGTTATCCGTCTGTTACCGGTGTTGAAGACCGGCTGGGACACCAGTCCCGTTCCCTCTATTCTAAATACAAAAATACTCTTTTTTGCGGAATAAATAGCAAAAGAGCAGGAGCGCATTTAATTATCATGATGTTCTTTTTCTAAGTTCTTTTGTATTTTAAATATACACGAATTTTAAAAACATACAACCTAAAGCTTCATCCTTTCCAGTTGTTTCATGGTTTCTTCGTATCCGATATCAAAGAGCATCGGAGCTTTTTTGAAATCGAAAATTTTAAATTTTGTAAGTTCTGGAGGTTCAATAAATAGTGTGCATCTGCTCATTTTGTTCTCTGTATTCTCTTTGATAGCCAGATGAAATGTACGTTCTAAGATTTTAAAAATGCTACCCGGACTTTCAACTTCATCGAAGGGATTCACATGTGATGCAATGATATGATCACATTTCCCTTCTAGTGCTTCGATGGGCAGATTGTTCATCACGCCACCGTCAACATAACTTTTCTGTTTCCACACCACAGGTTGGAAAATCACAGGAATGGATGTAGAAGCCAGTACAGCACGCGCCAGAGGTCCAGTATGAAGATGTACGCATTGCCCCGAATTCAGTTCAGTAACTGTAACCCAAGTTGGAATTTTTAGATCTTCAATATTTGGAGGCAATGCTTCAAGCATGAGTTTGTAAAGTGCAATATTTTTCACAAATCCCATATTAGGAACGCCAATTCTAAAGTATTTCAGATAGCTTTTCTCAATAAGAAAACCCATAATATCAATAGGAGAGTAGCCACTTGCAAAAAAAGCAGCGGCAACGGCTCCTGCACTTACTCCACTGATGTAATCAATGTGGATATCTTTTTCCAGCAGCGCCTGAATAACCCCAAGATGAGCAAAACCACGAGCTCCACCACCGCTAAGTACCAGTCCAATTTTGCCTGAGGTTAATTTTTTACGACGTTTCAATTTTATCATGCTCATATTTGTTCTTTACCAGATTTTGAATGTTCATTTATTGTTTCGGCCAGACGAATTCTTTCTTTCAGATTTTTAGATAAAGTTTTCAACTCTTCATACAAAGCAGGATTGGCTTCAGTCAGTGCAGGTGACATTTTATTCAGGATCGTTTCAAGTTTAGAGTGAGCATATTGCGTTGATTTAAAAAGTGATTTGTTTTCTTTATTCTCCCTTTCAATAAGAATCACATTTTCGAGAATAAAGTAATATTGTTGGCTAAAAGTCATCAGTTCCCACGCTGTTTCGCTACCAAACATCACCAACAGGATTTTCCACAATGAGCATTCTGGATTGTATGCTGCAGGATTCCATTGATAATCGGCCAAAGTTGCATATTTGATTTTGTAAATTTCGGTGTTTGGACAGCCGTTGGAATAGAAGTGAGGAGAAGAAGATGCATAATCATCAGGAAGAACCACATCCCATGGCTCAAACAGATTGCACAATTTGATTTTTCCAGGATACATAGATGGATAACCGCCGTAGATTCCTTCAAGTGAGCGGGCATACAGCGTATTATCCCACAACATCGGTTCACTGCCACACAAATCAGCATATCTCTTGACGTCCGCTTTGTCAAAACTAATTGAACGCACTGTGTTACCTGTCCAAATGATATGCACATCTTTAGGAATCATCAGTTGCAAATCTCTAAAATACGCTTCGGCACGTCCACGGCTTTTGTCAATAAATTCATTCAGATACCAAGGAGGACAGAATTCAAATCTAATGTTGCCATAAGTCGTATGCAGCCATTTGTAAAGCGAATTAATCATATATGCCTGAGCATTCTGGAGGTTGACGTGCATCTGTATGTCTTCGTCGTCCCACAAATCATACAACTTGCGATAATCCTCACGATGTGGCACAAAATCATCTGCCAGAAGCATCAAAAATGAAGCTCCCTGATCAAATGCAGGTTTCAGAAATTTTCTGATCATCTCCATTCCTTTTTCGTTGTGAAGCCATATTTTTCTAAGTGAATCAGGAATATCATCTGCATGCATCTCATACTCCAAGTGATTGTATGGATTAAACATCACTCCGAATTGTAATGTGCCCTTTTTTTTGACATAATCAGCAATTGCAGTAGTGCCCATCTGTATAACAGGATTGGGTTTGTACCAGTATTTTGCATTTCCATTTTGATAATAGGGGAGATACGCTTTGTTGAAACGCCAAAAAGTCAGATAATCAAGCAACTTCAAATCATTTTCAACTGGATGCAGACTGTCCCACGGACTCAGTTGAAAGCCACGACCAATATATTCGGGAAAGTCAATAAGATGACAATGTTTGTAAACTCCTGTTTTGCTATCAAGCAGTCTGACGAGGGTGGTGGCAGCGTAATAAAGACCAACATCATCTGCGCCTGCAAGAACAATGACTTGCTTTCCTGAAACAATGGTGTCTGTGATGACATACCCTTGTTCGCGCGTGCTAAATCCGGGAATAGTGGCTGAACATGAACTCGTATCAAGAGCTGAATAACGAGTTAGAAGAAAAATCAGTGAAGCATTGTTCAATTCTCCGGCTTGTGGTTTAGTAAAAGTTTGGATATTGCAGTCGGGATAATTGGCAATGAGTGTATTATGGAGATTCTCTGAAAGATAATTCATGGTGTTGATGTTTGATGGATTTTGATCAACATCCAAAATGACAACAGGATACACGACATTATCTTTTCCTGAAGAAATGAGTGGAATATTTTGTTTGAATTCAATATGTTGTGGAGTTGGCAGAACGAGATCAGTAACACTATATGTAGAGTCTTTGTACCATGCAATACGCTCAAGAGGAGTGAAGTTCCATTTTGAAAAATTCAGGTTCACATCATCAACCCAAAGTGTTCCCGTGCCTTTCAGGCCAATAAATATTTTAATATATCTGCATTCATCTGGCATATCTCCTTCAGACCAAGGGTAGTTGTATGTCCTTCCAATAATTTCAGTCCAAGGCATATTGTCAATGGCAAAATAATTTGAAAAACTATATCCCTTAAAACCATTGTCAAGAAAAGTTCCGGTATAAGGATAAAACCTTTCGGGACTCATTGGTTTCCGCCGTTCATCATAAAAATACACACGGATATTCACAGCATCATTGAGCTTGCATCCTCTACGTTCGTTTTGTGGTTTTATATTCTGAGCCTTCACTTTTAAAGTCAAATTGTAATTTCCAGGCACTATAGAGATAAAATCACTCATAATACCCGAACCCATGGAGTCCGCCTCGTTGGAACTGGTTTTATTGATTCGAACAGTGCGTTTGCCAAACGGTGTAAAAACAGAATCGTTAGTGTTTTCAAGATAACAGACGCCACTTCCAATAATGTCCCATTCCTTGATAATCGGTTTCATTAATGTATCATCGGTTTGTACTGATCCATTTTCAAATGAAAAATTTGGAACAAGATTGCCTGTTCTCATTTCTTTCATTCTAATATTGTAGGGGATGCTTGTGGGATCACTACTTGTCCATGCTTCTGAGGTTTTTCCTCTTCTCCATTCATCGGTACATGAAGAAAATAGTGACAGTAAAACAGAAATGATACCCAATAAAAGGAGTGTTTTTTTCATAACGAATGTTTGTGAACTGTAAAATTACATTTTTTATTCATTTTATGAAAACAATAAATACAGCTTTTATGCGTAATTTCATATAATGATTGTATTTTTGAAAAAAACAAATCATGTCCATCCGAATTCATACCATTATATTAATACTCTTAGCCTCATGTTATTGCAAGGGGAATGTTTTACCCACCCACAGATATGATGACTTTGTGTATGACAGCAATATTAAATCTGTGAAGTTTTCTCATCCTGAATTTGATTTTTCAATGCCTATTCTTGAATTAAACTCAGACAACATATTGATCCTCAGTTTTGATGACCTTCGTGGAGATTATCGAAATTATAAATATACCATTGAATTATGCGACGCATGGTGGATACCTGTTGACTTAATCCAATCGGAATATATCAGTGGTTTTTTTGAATACGATATTGTTGATTATAGGTTTTCAGGAAACACGAGAATTCCATACGTTCATTATTCCCTAGTTTTTCCCGATGAAAATCTAAAACCTAAAAAGTCAGGCAATTATATAATGAAAGTCTGGTCAGATGATTCAGGTGAAAATGTGATTGCCTTTACAAAAAGATTTTATGTACTCGACAGTCAGTTGGCAATTACAGGAACAACCACAGCCGGAACGCAGATTGATACAAAATGGTATCAACAAGAAGTTGATTTTCAGATAGATAGATTACAAATGAATATTGTGAATCCTTATGAAAATCTGAAGGTTATTGTACTGCAAAATGGCAATTGGCGCAACGGCTTGTTTCAGCTTAAACCCAAAATTGTTAGAGGAAATATTTTGGATTATGACCTGGAAATGGTCAATGCTTTTGACGGCGGAAATGAATTTCGCAACTTTGATATCAAAAGTATGAAGTATAAAACTGCCGAAATAGACGGGATTCAACTCATTGACGGTCAATATCATTTATTTCTAACACCTGATGTGAAGCGTAATTTTCTACAATACAGTTATAGAGGTGACATCAATGGTAGATATTATATCAAGTCTGATGAATATGTTGATTCTGATGTGGATGCTGAATATGTGTACGTTTACATTACCCTGTTATCCAATGCAACAAGAACTGACGGGGATATTTATTTGTATGGTGAACTCACAAACCGACAACTGACAGATGAGTATAAAATGAAGTACAATTACGATCGAAAAGCGTATGAACTCACCTTGTTATTAAAACAGGGATTTTATGATTACGAATATGTTTTCCTTCCTCAAGGACAAGTAATTCCCAATGCTGCCGAAATTGAAGGGCGACATTTTGAAACAGAAAATGAATATTCTATCTGGGTATATTACCGCCCTCCTGGAGAACTTTACGATCAACTCGTTGGAGTACAGTTCCTTTCAACAAGAAACTAATTACCAAAATTAAGCTTTGTAAAAAGAACTCTGTTTTAAAGCGTTCTGTTTACATCAAACTGTTCAAGTAATTCAGTCATGCGCTTGAGAAACATGCCTCCCATGGCACCATCAACTACGCGATGATCATAAGATAAAGACAAAATCATCATAGGCTCAATTCCAAGTGCATCTCCTGTTGGAGTTTCAATAACCACCGGGCGTTTCTGAATAACTCCTGCACCTAGGATAGCAACTTGAGGTTGATTAATAATGGGTGTTCCTGTCAACGAACCGAATGATCCAAGATTTGTGAATGTAAATGTTCCATCGGCAATATCATCAGGCTGAAGTTTGCTTGAGCGAGCATTTGCTGCAAGTCTGTTGACATCTTTTGCTAATCCAAGTATATTCTTCTGATCTGCATTTTTTATAACTGGTACAATAAGATTTCCGTTTGGTAGGGCTGTGGCCATTCCAATATTAATATTTTTGCGCAAAATAATTTTGTAGCCATCAACTGAAGCATTCACATTAGGAAATTCAAGCAAGGTTTTGGCAGCTGCCTCAATGATAATGTGGGTATATGTCAGTTTTTCACCCCACTGCAATTCAAACTGCTTTTTCATTTTCTCACGCCACTGAACAACCTTGCCCATTTTAACTTCTATGAAAGATGTAACATGGGCTGATGTTTTTATGGAATTTATCATGTGATCAGCAATCAGTTTGCGCATTCTATCCATCTCAATGATTGTGTCTGAACCTTGAGGCGATGAATTAACTGTTGTTTGCTGTTCTTGAACTATTGGAGTGTCCTTTTTGACATTTTGGCGCATTCCAATGTATGACATAACGTCCTCTTTTGTCACTCTTCCGTCTTTTCCACTTCCATGAAGTTTATCAAGTTCTTCAATACTTATATTCTCAGCACGCGCAATAGTCTTGACCAATGGAGAATAAAACCGTCTTGAATTTGTATTGCTTTCAAAAACATTAATACTCTCAACTTTAGACTGTTGCGGACTACTATCTACAGCTTTTGTTTCAATACTTTTCGTCTGCTCTTTTGGCTTATTTTCCTTTGAAACTACAGTTACTGTCTCTGACAAATCTGTTTCAATCAAAGCAATGACGGTACCAACAGGCACGTTATCACCTTCGTTGAACATCACTTCAACAAGAATTCCTTCCACTGGAGAAGGGATTTCTGAATCAACTTTATCAGTTGCAATTTCAGCAATGGGATCATCTTCATTGATAGTATCACCGGGCTTTTTCAACCACTTAGTAATTGTAGCTTCTAATACACTTTCGCCCATTTTGGGCATTATTATTTCAAATTTTGACATGGCTTATGTATATGATGAAATTTTTTATTTCTTTTTGAATGATTCTAAATAGCAAAGATAGTGCCTATTTTAATAACTTGATTGTTATTGTTGATTTTCTGCAATTTTTTTTGATTCTTCCTCTTGCTCTCTACTCTTGCTCAAGACTGATTTTTCCGGTAGTTTCGAGAACCTCAACCACCGGGAAGTGCTAATTTTACTTGTTGTAGTGGTTCGGGATGCAAATTGCCTCAATCAATGTTTGCCTCATTCCTAAAGGATGCATTGATTTTCAGCAATTTACATCCTTCAGGACCGAGGCAATAAATTGCGGAAAATCGATAGCAAGATTAGATCAACCCAGTTCGCGCGCATCTCCTGATGCGTGAATGGAAGGTGATGAAGTTGCTGTTGCAAAAAAAAACACAGGCCAGTTGCTTTTGCCCCTGCCCTGAAGGG
>Ga0265295_1006740_pt1 | contig 13697 bp, 9 predicted proteins | sample Munlansysbiofilm_FD_192503 | JGI IMG/M metagenome (GOLD analysis project Ga0265295, IMG submission 192503) | Leachate microbial communities from a municipal landfill in Southern Ontario, Canada - Methane capture system biofilm | ecosystem: Engineered > Solid waste > Landfill > Unclassified ... | reverse complement strand
GGCAAACGACATCTACACGTTGATGGACATGAAAATCCCCCACCGAATTTCCATAAAACAAGAGGTCGTGTAGTTAGAAAAAGGCACCGGGAACTATAGATAATTAGTGTACTTACCAGTCTGGTCGCTATAAGATTAGGGCTGTGAGAAGCCAAGGTTATGTAGGAGTATGGCGATTATAGGTAACGCATTGATTCCTTGAGGGCATACTTATCGGTGGGATAGAGCTTGGCAAGTATGGGTCCTCGTATGTTGGGAGGTTGCTGGTGAAGTCGATCATTGTAGTGGAAGATGAAAAACTGGTGCTGCTGGGGATTGAATCGTTGTTTGAGCAGCATGGTAGATACCATATTGTCGGAAGTTTTTCACGTGCAGACCAAGCCCTGCGGGCCCTTGATACTTTGGATCCTGATATAATTCTTACCGATATCAAAATGCCAGGTATGGATGGGCTGGAGTTCTTGAAACGACTGCAAGAAGATAAGGTTCGTGCGAAGGTCGTTGTTCTCAGCTGTTTGGAAGATTTTGCAATTGTTTCCACCGCATTCAAATTGGGGGCTGTCGATTATATCCTCAAACATGAATTGGATGCCGTAGAGCTATTCAAGACCCTCGATGGTCTCGATCAAGGAAAACCTGAGAAAAAACAGCACCTGGAATCCCCTGACCATGATTGGACTGTATTGCACTGTTTTTCTGATATGCTACAAACAAATAAGTTGTTCTCCTCAGGCCTAAGCAGTCCTATTGTCTATCGCATGATATTCAAGAAAAAATACTCTGAAAACCATATCCCACTCAAATCAGGGGTAGATATCTTTTGGTGTTTGCGGTTTGTCCGCCGACTGTTGAACGATTTCCAAGTTGGGCAGGTATATTACGAGGAATCTGAAGGGTTGGTGTTGGTCCTTGATGGTAGCAGCGACAGTGAAGATGCGCGGAAGAAGTTTCTTTGCCAGTTACTGGTCCAATTGAAACAGTACATTAATAGTCCGGTAGTGGTCCTTCGGGGAACTGAGGTAACAAAGCAATCTGTCCAAGAACAATGGCAGCGGCTCTCGGATGTCCAAGAACATGTCTTCTATATCGATTCAACACGGCTTGCCCTCCTTGGCATTGATAAGCAAGGGAGTCTGGCAGGTGAGTTGCCTTCACCTCTCTGGTTACTGCAGTCAGAAAAACAGATGCTCTGGCATACTGCAATGAAAACCTTTTTCACTACGGTTAAAAGAGCCAAAGTTGATCCTCCTGCCCTTTGTATGAACCTCATTGTATACTGGCACCAAGTACAACAGGTGCTGAAATCCTTGTATGTACAACCCAAGGATGCAATCGCAGTACACACGACCATGTTTGAATACATGAAAGATTTTGATGATTTCAATCAATTGGCAATGTGGTACACCGCAGAATTACCACAAAGAACCGCGTATGTGCTCGATGTACAGGGACATAGCAGGAAAATTATGCAGATGAAGCTCTATGTGCTGGAGCACTATGCAGAACATATCACCTTGCAGGACATGGCAAAACAATTCGGTTTCAACAGAAATTATGTATCTGAACTGTTCAAGAAAGAGTCCGGTATCGGTTTTGTTACATACCTCAATACAATCCGCATTAACAACGCCAAAGCTCTTCTGTTGGAGAGCGATGCCACAGTAGAGGTGATTAGCAATCAGGTGGGATATACCAGTGCAAGTCATTTTTCTCGCCTGTTCAAGAAAATGACAGGTAAGACCGTTAGTGAATTTCGATCCCAATGCGTTACTAATATGAATATGGAGCATGAAAACTGAGTATTAGTCAGCAATTATATGTATTTGTATTCTCAGTGGACTTCTGACTGGGTTTTAAGCATGAATTACCGGCTAATGGGTATGGACTACGCCCTAGCGGTGTCTCAGACTTAAGGTACTGAAAACCATAGGAGGTTATCACATGAAAAAAGTCTTAGTAGTATTTCTCTTCGCACTGGTACTAGTCTCTCCTCTCTTTGCTGCAGGACAGAAAGCAACACTTGAGGGAGATAAGGTTGTTCTGACCATTTGGGAGCATACACCACAATTTGAGCTTCCTCTACGCAACACCCTGGAACGTTTCATGGAAAAGAACTCCGACATTAAAGTTGAGTATGAGATTAAAACACCTGACAACTATCTCTCTCTTCTCACTACGGCAATTCAGGCAGGTGAAGCTCCTGATCTGTTCTGGCATCACGGTACTGCGACTACGGATATGGCAAACTTGACCCGACAGGGGGCTTTGATGGATCTTACCAATAAAGTCGATGTAAAAGCCTATTCACAGATGTCCCGCGACAAGGTCACCTGGGAAGGGAAACTGTACCAAACTCCAGCTGCCACAATCGACACTCGTGCAGCATTCTACAACAAAGACTTGTTTGCAAAAGAAGGGTGGAAGGTCCCCAAGACATTTGCTGAGTTCGAAACTCTCCTCGCTACCATCAAGGGTGCCGGCTACATTCCCTTGAGTCTTGCTGGTCGTGACAACTGGAACATCCTTTTTCTCTTCGAACCAATCCTCGCTGCCATGCACCCCGATTGGATTATTGAGGCTACAGCAGGAAAAGCCAGGATTGATGATCCACGAGTAATTGCCGCCATGGAGAAAATGATTGAATGGGGCAAGAAAGGATATTATGGGACTCTCTTTCTCGGTGTTGATGAAGCAGGCCAATATCTGTCCTTCTCACGAGGGCAGGCTGCCATGACCGTTGCCGGTTCATGGACAACGACTACACTGACGAATAATAATCCTGACATGAAGATCGGTGCATTCCAAATTCCTACCCGCGATGGTCGAAAACCCATAGTACTTACCTATGCCGCTGGATTCTCAGTCTATTCAAAGACCAAATATCCTGATCAGGCACTGCGTTTGGCCAAGTATTTGGCTACGGTAGAATCCCAGCAGATTTGGGTTGATGGGCTTGGTGCCATCGCTGGACTGGATGGTGTGAATTCAGGAAGTGAATTAGCTGATGAAATTGCCGACGCAAACCTAGAGTTGGAGAGTTTCTACAACATCCTGGTCCTAGGACATGCTGAAGGTAAGTCCCCTACCAAAGTTTGGGAAGAAGACAATCCAAAACTATTCACTGGTACCGTCACTCCACGTAATTTTGTGAAGACTCTTGATTCGATGATGAGTTACCCTAATCTCTAAGAAGAGCTTGTGTGGATGCCGCAAGTCGGCATCCACTATCGAATTGTGATAACAAGAGAGTTTCAATGACAAAATCCAAAGCATACATCGGTTTTATTACACCAGGATTTATCTTGTACACGGTGTTCATGATTGTTCCTCTCGGTTTTGCAATCTACTACAGCTTTTTCTCATGGTCAGGTATGGGAGCGATGGACTTTATTGGCTTCGATAACTTTAAGCGGATTTTCTTTGAACCGAGGATGTCGGGTATCTTTCGTAATGCACTAGGCAACAACTTCCGATACATGGCAATTGCTATTTTTGTATTTATTCCTATACAAGTCGGAATGGCATACCTTATCCATCTAAAAGTTCATGGACATAATTTCTTTAGGTTGATGATATTCCTTCCTTACGTCATCAGCCCCTCCATTGTAGGTTTTTTTACCTTATTGGTTTTTGATCCTAACATCGGTATGCTAAATACCCTGTTCCTCACTTTGGGGTGGACTAACTTGGTGAGTGCTTGGTTTGGATCCCCTGACATTGCTTTCTTTCTCCTGGTTGGTGTTATCGGATGGAATGGGCTAGGGGTGGGGATGGTCATCATCTTAGCCAATATGAAGAACATCCCCGAAGATGTGGTGGAGGCTTCGATTATTGACGGAGCAACAGTCTGGCAACGGTTCTGGCGAGTTGAATTGCCGTTCCTACAACCTTCGATCATAAATGTGGTTGTCCTGAGTTCAATCTTTGCGTTAACCCAATTTGACATCCCCTTCATTGTCGGTGGCCTCAATGGAGGCATTGACGGCAAACTGGATTTTCTGAACCTGATGTTTTTCCGTTATACATTTGGCGATGCGTACTTTGGCGAGACTGCACTAGGTTTTGGAGCTGCCATTAGTGTCGTAGTGTTTTCAATTATCTTTATGATTGCGCTTGTACAAAAACTAGTTTTCAACCGGTTATTCAACCGATAGGTATGGAATTGCTCTATCTGGGAGGTATTGATGTATAAGAGACGACAAGGCTTTGGCAGTTGGATAGCTGTTATAGTACTGACTTTATACTGCTTGATAGCTGTTGTTCTGATTGGAAACATGATCATCTCTTCCTTTAAGACAAAACAAGATCTGTTGTTCAATACATTTGGCTTTCCAGCAAAAATTTCCTTGGAGAATTACCGACAGATATTCGTTACAGATTCACTCTATAAAAACTTTTTCAATAGCGTCATCCTGACCATGCTTTCTATAGCTTCTTTGGTTTTTATATCTTCTATGTCTGCATATGGCCTTTCCCGCTACCGGTTCAAGGGACGCCAGGCACTCGAAATGTATTTTTTGCTAGGCTTGATGTTTCCTATCCAGATTGCAATTTTACCGTTGTTCATCATTATGCGATCGCTCAATCTGACAAACACATTCTTAGGGATGATCCTTCTCTATACTGCAAACATGTCTTTTTCCCTGTTCATATTCTCACAGTTCTTTAAGGAACTACCTGATGCGTTACATGAGAGTGCCATAATTGACGGAGCTTCAGAGCTAACGATTTTCTGGAAAATAATGATGCCCATTTCCAAGCCAGTCATATTTACCGTTATGACGGTCAGTTTCGTGCAGATTTGGAATGACTTCTACCTGCCTCTCGTGTTTTTGGCAAAACGGTCATTGCATACACTGACTCTTGCTATCTATCAGTATTTGGCCAATTTTCTGGCTTACTGGAATTTTGTTTTTGCTGCGGCAACCTTCGCCCTGATACCAGTAATTATCGTTTTCTTGGTATTTTCAGACCAGATAATATCAGGACTGGCTGCCGGTTCCATCAAGGAGTAGTGTAGAATGGCATATGCTCATGACTCACCAATAATCCCCATCAATTTGCAATGTGAATTGCATCCGGCCCCCCTTTGGATAGATATCCCAAATCCCCGTTTTTCTTGGAATTATTCATCTGAACTATCTCCTTCTTGGTCACAAGAGGCGTACCAGATCGAGGTTTTGGATCATGAAGGGGCTGTCTGTTGGAACTCCGGTTCGGTACGGGGAAAAGAATCCTTCTCGGTTATCTATGAAGGGAAGTCTTTCACCTCTTTTACAGTGTATCGATGGCGTGTCAGGGTATCTGATACTAGTGACAATTGGAGCGAATGGTCCGCCTTCTCACAGTTTGAAACAGCGATGTTGAGTCCTGCTGACCTCAAGGCATCATGGATCGGTGCCCGCACACCAGTGTGGTATACAGCAAGACAATGGGAAAGTGGTGTTCCTGGCCAAGAGACAAGAGCGGAGGAGGGATTACATGCCTATGGCATGTATCTTTCCACGAAGGTACAACTTGCCCAATCGCATGTAAGGATCACCAGAGCACGAGCATATGTGACGGGAGTAGGGCTTTATCAGTTGTACCTTGGGCAGGAGAAAGTGGGGGAGCGGGTACTGACTCCCTCCCAAACTGATTATCGAAGGCGAGTGCTATACGATGTATTGCCCCTTGCCATAGATAACCAAGAACTGGATATTACCCTGTTTTTAGGTAACGGTCGTCATATTGCCCTCTATGGGTTTGAAAAGCCTCGGGGATATGTGCAGATTTTGCTTGCATATGAAAACGGCGAACACCAATGGATTTGTTCCGATGCCAGTTGGGTATTGTCATCAGGTCCTGTTCAACAAAACAGTCTGTTTAACGGCGAAGTCTTTGATAGTCGTGTTGTATTGGGTAAGCATACAGAAGAACCGATTGAAGTGGTTACAGGCTATCCCCTGTGTGCCGCGTATGAGCCTCCGATTATGATTAATCAAGAAATACCACCGGTACGTATGTGGCGTGTGGAAGACGGGTATATCTATGATTTCGGACAAAATTTTTCAGGGTTTGTCTCTTTCCAAGGCCAACAACCCCCTGGCACCCAGATTACTTTCAGGTTTGCCGAAGACAGTACTGAAGATGGACAGATAAATCCCTCCTCCAACCGAAAAGCAGAGGCTCTCGATACCCTCATCTGTAACGGACCATATCTGAGATGGCATCCTGTTTCGACCTATCACGGATTCAGGTTTGTGCAGATGTCGGGATATGTAGGCGTTCCTACGCTTGAGAACCTTCTTGGTCTCTTTGTCCATACCAAAGTTGAGCCAATGGGATCGTTCTACTGTTCCAACGAGGACTTCAATCGGGTCCACCAAGCCATCCTTTGGGGATTGCGTTCAAATATGATGGGCCTTCCAACTGATTCTCCACAGCGGGATGAACGTCATGGTTGGCTTGGAGATGCCCTCTTGGCAGCTCCAGCGGCGTTGTTGAATTATGATGTGCAGGGGTTCTATGAAAAATATCTGCAAGATATAGCAGATACCCAAAATGCAGACGGCTCCATTACTGATGTAGCACCCAAGTTTTGGATGGCCAAGCCTGCAGATCCCGCATGGGGCAGTGCTTTTATTACCATCGGGTGGTATCTCTACCTATATAGGGGAGATACGCAGGTGTTGGATAGATTCTATTCCGCCTTCAAGCACTACATTGAGTTTTTGCTCTCTCAGACCACAGATGGAGTTGTAGAACATTTGGGGACATTCGGGGATTGGTGTGCGCCGGGATTGGTAACCTCCAAAAAGACCGGGCTGCCGTTTATCTCCACATGGTACCTCCATCATGATCTTTCCCTGATGGAGAAGATCGCCCAAGCCCTTGGAAACTCAGAGGACGCCGTATATTTCAGCAAAAATAGTAAGGCCATCAGGGATGCTCTGCTAAAACATTTTTGGAAAGGGACTCATATGGAGAGTTTGCCGATGACTCCCTGGGACTTTCCTGACCAAACGGCACAGGCTCTGACACTCGCAGGCGACTTGCTTGATACGCAGGGATCACTAGCGCTCGCTGCAAGTTTGCATGACCTTGTTGCTGCTTCTTCGGGTGATCATGTGGGAACTGGAATCCATGGGACTCGGTATCTGTTGGAGCAGTTGTCACGGTGGGGATACCAGGAAAAAGCCTACACCATCGCAAACCAGAAGAACTATCCAGGGTGGATATATATGTTGCGTGAAGGAGCTACTACGCTCTGGGAACGGTGGGAACCCATCTTCTGTGAAGGGATGAATTCACATAATCACATCATGCTTGGTTCCATTGACCAGTGGTTTTATACCTATGTGGCCGGCTTGTCGCCTTTGGCCCCAGGGTGGCGGGAGATCGCCCTGGCACCAGCCTACCTGCAAAAGATTGACCATGCATCGGCTACAGTCGCTACCCCGTATGGGCAGGCCTCATTGCAGTGGGAACGTAGAGATGGACAGGTAGTAGTGACAATGCAAATACCTTCAGGTACAGACGGTTATTTGTTTTTACCTCCAGGATTTAACCTTTTGGATTTCCTGCAGAAACCAACTGGTGTAGAGGTAGTTTTGGAAACGAAAGCTTCTCCTCTTTGTCCCTATCAGGGAGAAAAAGGAGAAGCATACCATATTCCCTCTGGGTTGTATCAGATCGTTTGTACAGCATCGGAGGGTACATGAGCATGCACAAGGCTTATAGTGCTCGTGAAAGGGTAGTTAGGTCCCTCTATCGGCAGCCTGTCGATCGGGTGCCGGTTGATTATCTGGCCAATGCAGGCATTGACCGTAGGCTCAAGGAGCATTTCGCCTTGGCTTCCGATGCTGATGAGGCCCTGTTACAGGCCTTGCAGGTAGACTTTCGGCAGTTGCATCTCCCCTATACTGGGAAGATCCTTCACCAGCCTAGACCGGAGCGGAGAGTTGACCCTCAATGGGGGATCGTCTGCCGCTGGGTAGAACATGAAAGTGGCGGGTATTGGGATTACTGTGATTTCCCTCTCCAGGAATTGGGCCTTGAACAGGTTGAGTCTTGGCCGATGCCTTCAGCCGATGATTATGATTATTCTGCGTTGCAAGACCAAGCACATGCATGGAAAGACCTGGCCCTATATTTTGGGAACCCAGGCCTTGGAGATATCCTCAACACAACCGGCATGATGTGCTCGATGGAGGGCGTCTATATTGCATTGGCTGAAGAGGATGAAGCTTGGCTCCGTCTGGTTGACCGGCGTCTTGCAATTCAGTTGGAAGGGATGGAACGTAGCCTTGAAGCTCTGAAAGGGCGCATCGATTTCATCTGGATGGGAGAAGATCTGGGTACCCAAATTGGTCCCCTCATCTCCAAAGAGATGTTTCGTCGTATCATCCGACCTCGTCATCAGAAGTTCATCGACCTTGCTGCTGTGTACGATGTACCGGTAATGATGCACAGTTGCGGATCCTCCTCCTGGGCTTTTGATGATTTCAGTGAAATGGGTATCGTTGCAGTTGATACCCTCCAGCCCGAAGCGGCTCTGATGGCCCCAAGGTACCTAAAGACCAAATACGGCAATCGTTTGGCTTTCCACGGAGGATTTTCAACAGCCGGTTCAGTCGTTTCAGGGTCGGTAGGGGATACTCTGAAAGAACTAGAGGCTCTGTTGGCAATAATGATGGAAGGTGGGGGATATTTATTCTCTCCAACACATCTGCTTCAGGATAATTCATGGGTGGAAAATGTGTTGGCAGTATACCAAGCTTTGCCCACCATGGGCAGATATCAGAAATAGGAGAGGTGATGCGAATAAACTCACGTGAACGCATACTGTCGGTCTTGGCCGGTAAGAAGAGTGACCAAGTCCCTTTTGATATCTGGTACACACCAGAGATTAAGAGAATGTTGATGGACCATTTTAGAGTGTCTGACGAACAGCAGTTGTGGCGCATCCTGAAGATTGACAAGATTGTGATGCTGGATGCCCCATACAAAGATATGCCGGATGCAATACACGATAGCGAAGGGCGTACGCTGAGCTGTAATGAATGGGGAAGCAGGATTCTAAATGTCTCTCATAGTTCGGACGGGTCATATGAGGAGGTGGTTTTCTATCCATTGGCAGAGGCTGAGACAATCGAGGAGCTTGATGCGCATACATGGCCTGATCCCGACCAGTTTGATTATCACTCTCTGTTGGATAGTTGCAATAGGCATGATGAATGGGTTCGGATGCTCTCGTTCATCTCGCTCTTTGAAATATATTGCAAACTCCGCCCTATGGATCTCTCATTGATGGATCTCTATGCCGAACCCGAGCTTGCCGATCATATCATCGACAAGATCTTCACCATACAAAAACAGTATATAGAAAAAGCTTTTGAAGTTTGTGGCGATGCAATAGATGTTGTGTACCTCTCCGATGATATGGGCATGCAGGACCGCCAGTTGATATCTGTTGAGGTGTGGCAGGATCGCTTTGGTGAGCAGTATCGGGCATTGATCGAATTGATCCACTCCAAAGGCGCCTATGTATTGTATCATTCTGACGGGGCGGCTTTTCCCATTATCGAACAGATGGTTGCCTTAGGAGTCGATGTCATCAATCCTATACAGCATGTATGCCCTGGTATGGAGTGTGAGCATCTGATCGAGGCTTTTGGATCAAGGGTCGCTTTCCATGGGGCTGTTGAAAACCAACAGGTGCTCCCTTTTGGAACCCCTGACGAGGTTGTCAGTGAAGTTCGGAAGAATATCAAGACCCTTGGTGCCCATGGGCGGTATATATGTGCACCATGTCATAATCTTCAGCCGGGAACCCCTTTGGAGAATATTCTAGCCCTATACAGGTGTGACCGTTCTTGGTGAAATCGTTCAGGGCTCTCTGGTGATCAAGGGCAGGGGTATGGTTACTCTGCAGCCTTGGTTTGGCTGAGAGTCGACAAGCAGTGAATAGTCTGGACCATGATAGAGGCGTAACCGTGTTTGGATATTACGCAGTCCCGTATGGGTGAGCTCATCAGTTTCATATGTATCTTTGCGTGTCAGTGAATCGGTGATCTCTTGGGGTAAGCCTCTGCCATTATCACTGACAGTTATGTAGAGAGTTTCTCCTTCAATTTTTGCTTGTACGTGTATCAAGCCAGGCTCGGGAAGATCAGCCAGACCGTGAATAATGCTATTCTCGACAAGATTCACGATCATGAATTTGTGGATCAGATAATCCTGAAGCTCCTCGGGGATATCTTGAATAATAGTGAAATCCTGATACCTGAAGCGCTGGATGACAGCATAGTCTTCCATGAGTTCCAGCTCTTTACGCAAAGGAATGTACTCGCTTTCAATATCAGAGAGGCTGCGCAGGTAACGGGTAAGGGCAAGCGTGATTCTTCTGATGTTTTCCTGTCCATTGATTTGAGCCATCCACCGGATAGTATTCAAAGAGTTGTATAGCATGTGGGGTGTAAGTTGCAATTGCAAGGTTTGCATATGAGCTTTCCTTTTGCTCTCCTCCTCGAGTTTCACTTCCTGGAGTAGTTTCTGAATACGGTTTGTCATGGCATTGAACCCGATTGAAAGTTGCTTAATCTCATCTTGATGGTTTACATCAACCTGGATATCCAACATCCCTTCCCCTACGGTGTTGACTGCGTTGGTAAGGGCATGAATTTGTTTTGTAAGCCGTTTTGAGATGAGATGGCTGATAATGAGAAAAAAGAGAAGATAGAGCACTACACTCAGATTGAACATGGTGCGGATGAAGGTGAGTTCTCCTGAGATGTTGCGGGTATCCAGCACCAAAGAGATATTCCAGTCACTGGCATTGGAGGCCGATGAGAGTCGGATATGTGTTTTACCGAACGGTCTTTCAGTGTACGAAGGGTGATTTGTTGCAATCACCTGCCCTAAGTTATTTGTTACGGTAACTTCCTGGTTTTTAGAGAAGGGAGTGTATTGAAAGAAGTCCTCAAAGAATAGGCTGTTAAAAGCCAGTATGAGGGTTGCGATAGGTTGTTGTTCCTGACGGATATGCCGTGCTCCGAAAAAAAAGGTGTCAGAAAGACCAAAATTGGTTATCATCTGATAGGTTCTTGTCCAATGCATGCGCCCTTCAAGTGATGCCAATGTGGGCTGTATTTCAGTGTTGATAGCCTCAATCTCCTGAATTCCTGTTCCACTAAATACAATGCCTTTTTCGGTGATGAGGTAGGCTGACGCCACAAGGCGGTTGGAATTGACAAATCCATCCAACTGGTTCTTGATCGCACGACAATCAATGATGGGTGTGTCAGTATGAATTTCCTCCATCGCTTGGTCATTCAGGTAAAACTGCATGCTCAATTGCTGGTAATGATGCAGTTTTGTATCGAGGTTCTTACGCATTTCCTGAATGATTTGATTGTTGTTGTGAATTTGTTGGTCTACTGCATACTGAATGAAAAGATGATTGGCAATGAAATAGATGATGCCGCTTGGTAAGACTACGATCAGGACAAACCATAGGAAGATTTTCTTTTGCATATCATGTATGATAACCGCTACAGGCCTACATGTGAACTAATATGTAAAAAAATGGGTGGCCCCCAACGTACGCCTTTGACATGACTTTTAGACGGAAAATCCATGAAATATGGTTTAGATACAAATTCTTCTATACAAATGACCAAATATCACTTATACCAATAGTACATGCAAGTTTATCGGGCACTACGTGACAGTGTTATGCGCAGTATACGGTCTCATGGTTTATACCTTGCTTTTCTGGGGTTGCTCAGTGTGTTGTTGGTCGGTTGCAGCAATACCTCAGCACTCACACCCTCCAATCCTACCAGCACTGGTTTTTCAGGAGAAACTGAAAAACATGTAGTTTCTGAAGGACCTCAGCCCTCCTCATCCTTGTTGCCACAGGAATCAAGGCAGAAGACTCAGGAAAATGTTTTGCCGGGTGAAAACCCATCTTCTGGCAATGACCTTGTTGCCACCACTGCATCCCTTGATGCAAGTTCCCATACTCTGGGAGCTGTCGAACCAATGAGCCCTGATAATCAGGGTAACAAGAATCATATATTGCCAGGTCAGTATTCCGATTCAACCGCTAAAGAGGTCGTTCAAGATAAAACTATGCACGGGTATGTGGATATTTCTGCCGGAGAGGAGTTTGTAGCTGAAAATCAAATCAATACTTCTATGCCAATGGATGCCCCCCAACCGCAAAATATCAAAAGTGGCAAGGTGAGTTCCCAACCAGTTTCTTTGTTGCCACAAATTGCTGTTGCACAAGCGTTGCCTCCGACATCTGCAGAATATATCGACGAGTACGGACCCCTTCCTAGTGTTGTCCCAGTTGAGGATGGGCAAACGGTATCTGAATTCAAAGCTGAGGTAGAAAAACTTTTGTTGCTTGCTGAAGACGATGAAAAACAGACTGAAACTAAGCCTGACCCTTCACCATCAACCCAAGAGGCTGTATCAGCTGCCCCTGATCCCAGTAGTGGTCAGAATGAAACTGCCCCTTCAGCAACACTTTTTGGCCTAGCCGCGTCATCGGATACCACTGCAAGAAATCCCCTCTTGTATCTCTTTGTTCTGATGATGCTTGCTCTGATGGTTTTTGTCTCTCGCAAGAATACACTGAAAAAACGAAACAATGAGGGGCCTTTGCTACAGAAGCCAGGCCGGACGAGGGTTCGTACGATGCCACATAGCAACCGAGATGATCAAGAATACCCACACATCAGCATTACACTTCCTGAGAATTCCAACAGGGACCCCGACGGGATGTATACAGCTCGTATCGACGAGGAAGCATCGCCTGTGAGGGAGTACAAAATTCCTGGAATCCCACATCAGAAGGCTGATGTTTCAGGGTTCATCCACTGGATCCCATCAGGAAAACGAATTGAACTCAATGGGTACTGCATTGATGGGGGTATGTTCTATATCGGATCAAAAGTACGGGGAGCTTCTGATCCATCCTTCATCAATACCAGCAAGCCTATTACATCATTTGATGATTATCATGCCGATCATATGGGCTACTGGCCGAATTATTCTGAGATTTCTGCCGACGCCCGAGGAGCCTACCTTGCTTGGTTGGCACATGGCAAGGATGACCCTGCCGCCGACCCAGGATACGTCTTTCTCTTTTTCTATGGCCTTGAAAGGCGCATTCTCATTGACTATCAGGAAGGAATGGTGGGTGAGGAAGAGATCCGTCAAATCAAATGTGAGGTCGAACGCTTGCTGTCCATATATGGGGCTAGATCGAATTCAATCAGAAGATATGCTTCAAGTTTTCTTAATTTACTGCTCATATTTGAATCAGGCGAGAAGAATTTATATGAAGAACCAATCCCTGGTTTTTATGAAGAAGGTTATATTCCTTTATATCTGAAGATTCTTCTCGGACAATGTGCACATGACGAAATCCCTATGCCACCGGAAGCAGCATATATTTGGGCTATGCACGATCCTTCACTCTCCAAGAAGACTCCAGTAAAAAGATGTGGAAGTGAATTCAAGGAATTGTTCATGCTGAGATATGCCCTTCACTTTGGCGAGGGCATACGGTTGCCCCAAAATAAAACGAGACTGCAACCTGGAAACGGTAAGGTGTTTTTACCTACCCACGGTAAGAACTTTAACCAGCGCGCGGTAAGCAGTTTTTAAGCTGTTGTGGTAAGGAATATTTTAGTCTTTAC
>Ga0265295_1006738_pt1 | contig 13701 bp, 6 predicted proteins | sample Munlansysbiofilm_FD_192503 | JGI IMG/M metagenome (GOLD analysis project Ga0265295, IMG submission 192503) | Leachate microbial communities from a municipal landfill in Southern Ontario, Canada - Methane capture system biofilm | ecosystem: Engineered > Solid waste > Landfill > Unclassified ... | reverse complement strand
TGGAAGACCGGCTGATGCCGCATTTCCATCTGTCGGTGCAGGCGGGCGACGACATGGTGCTGCGGCGGATGAAGCGCCGCCATACGCGCGATCAGGTGCTGGCCCTGGCCGAACAACTGCGCCGGCTTCGCCCCGGCTGCGCGCTGGGCGCGGACATGATCGCGGGCTTCCCGACCGAGACCGAGGCGATGTTCGAGAATGGCGCGGCGCTGATCGGCGAGGCCGGGTTTTCGCATCTGCATGTCTTCCCCTATTCCCCGCGTCCCGGCACTCCGGCGGCGGGATTGCCGCAACTGGGCCGCGCCGTGGCCAAGGAACGCGCCGCACGGTTGCGCGCCCTGGGAAAACAGGCGATGGCCGCGTTCCAGGACGCCCGCATCGGCGGTATCGCGCCGGTGCTGGCGGAGCGGGAAGATTTCGGCCACGATCCCTGCTATCTGCCGGTGCGGCTGACGGGGAATGCGGTTCCGGGAACGATCGTTGCCGCCCGGATCACGGGCCGCGAGGGGGAGCGTCTGATCGGCGAGGTTGAGGCATGAGCGAAGGGGATGAAAAGAAAGGCGGCTGGCTGGCCCGCATCCGCAGCGGCCTGTCGCGGTCGTCGGAGAAGATGTCGGGGGGCATCGGCGCGCTGTTTTCCAAGCGCAAGCTGGACGCCGAGACGCTGGAGGAATTGGAAGAGCTGCTGATCGCCGCCGATCTGGGGGTGAAGGCGTCGGCCGAGATTGCGGGACGCCTGGCCAAGACCCGATTTGATTCCGGGGCCGACCCGGAGGCGGTCAAGGCGGTGCTGGCCGACGCGATTGCCGCCATCCTGGAACCGGTGGCCAAACCCTTGGCGCTCGATCCCGGCCGCAAACCGCATGTTGTGCTGATGGTCGGCGTCAACGGATCGGGCAAGACCACCACCATCGGCAAGCTGGCCCATTATTATCGCAGGCAAGGCCTGTCGGTGTCGCTGGCCGCCGGGGACACCTTCCGCGCGGCCGCCGTCGAGCAGCTTAAGGTTTGGGGCGAACGGGCGAACTGTCCGGTCTTTTCCGCCGCTCCCGGCGCGGACGCCGCCGGATTGGCGTTCGATGCGCTGGCCCAGGCGAGAAAACGCGGCGACGATCTCTTGCTGATCGACACGGCGGGCCGGTTGCAGAACAAGAGCGACCTGATGGCCGAATTGCAGAAGATCGTGCGGGTGCTGAAAAAGCAGGACGAGACGGTTCCCCATGACGTGCTGCTGGTCCTGGACGCCACCGTCGGCCAGAACGCCCACAGTCAGGTGGAGATTTTCAGGCAGATCACCAACGTTACGGGGCTGGTGGTGACCAAGCTGGACGGCAGCGCCCGGGGCGGTGTGCTGGTGGCGCTGGCGGATCGTTTCGGTCTGCCGGTTCACGCCATCGGCGTCGGCGAGAGGGCGGACGATCTGCGCCCCTTCTCAGGCGCGGATTTTGCCCGGTCTCTGGTCGGGCTGGACTGATCCAACCCATGAGGATGGCTTAAAAACGAAAGGCTCCCGGCAATGCCGGGAGCCTTTTCTTCGTCTTTGAATGGTGCGGTCGAGAAGACTCGAACTTCCACGGGTTGCCCCACAGCCACCTCAAGGCTGCGCGTCTACCTGTTCCGCCACGACCGCCCATCTCGGCTGGCAGTTGTCACTGCCAAGCGCTAAGGTGGGCCTCAATACCAAAAGCCAAGCAAAGGTTCAAGTGCGGTGATTTGCATCCAGAAAAAAGAATCGCTCGAATGGCTTCGGAGCGCCGTTCCGGTGCCCTATGACGAGGCCGTCGCCTTCATGGAAAAACGCTCGCGCGCGATCCGCGACGAAGGTGCGCCGGAATGCATCTGGCTGTTGGAACATCCTCCGCTCTACACCGCCGGCACCAGCGCCAAACCGGCCGATCTTCTGGACCCGAAGCGTTTCCCCGTCTATCAGAGCGGGCGTGGTGGCCAATACACCTATCACGGGCCGGGTCAGCGCGTGGCCTATCTCATGCTTGATCTGAAGCGGCGCGGCCCCGATGTCCGCCAATTCGTGCAAGATATCGAGGAATGGCTGATCCGCACCCTGGCCCATTTCGGCGTCAAAGGCGAACTGCGCACGGGGCGCGTCGGCATCTGGGTCGATCGCGGCATGGGGCGCGAGGATAAGATCGCCGCGATCGGTGTGCGTATGCGCCGCTGGGTCAGTCTGCACGGCATCTCGCTTAACGTCGCGCCCAATCTGGGCCATTTCGGCGGCATCGTGCCCTGCGGCATCCAGGGGCACGGCGTGACCTCGCTCAAGGAGTTGGGGCGGGACATCTCATTGGAAGAGGCCGACCGCGCCCTGATGGCCGAATTCGACGCGGTGTTCGAACAGCGTTTGCGCCTGTCTGCCTGAAAAGAAGGCCGGGAATGACGTTCGGGCTCTGGCGGTGGGACGGTGTTCCGGCCTACACTCGACCGGTGTCATCCCTAGGAACAGGCCCTGTCCGTGTCCGGTTTTTCTCGTCCGCTGATCGTCCTGTCCACGCTGCTCGGGCTAATCCTGCCCGCGCATTCGCCCGCCACCGCTAAACCCGAGACGCGCGGCCCTCATTACGTGCTGTTGCCCAAACTGCGGTTGGGGGTGCAGATCGATGCGAACCGCCAGTTCCGTATGTTGGAGCTGGAAACCTGGCTGTCCTATGACGATGCCGCCGCCGCCGACCGGGCGGGGCGGGCGCGGGCATCGGTGGGCGAGGCGATGAAGGAGGATTTCCTGGGCTATAACTGGGAGGACTTCGCCGACCCGGTCGGGGGGCCCGAACTCGCCAGAACGATCGTGCAGAACAGCGTTCACCGCGTGTTGCCCGACATTTCCGAAAAAGCGGTCGTGCTGATCCGCGGCATGACACTGCGCTGACAAGGCAGGGAAAAATCCCGCCTGCGGCCGGGCAGACCGTCCGTCCCGGTCAGATGACGCGCTGGGCGTGCTGCCGTTCGCTGTTTTCCTTCATGAAACGCAGCGCGGTGTAGAACGGCACCGGGTGGCTGTAATAATAGCCCTGCACCTGGTCGCAGCGCAGCCGTTTCAGGATTCCGCCTTGTTCGGCGGTTTCGACGCCCTCGGCCAGCACCATCATGCCCATGGCATGCGCCAGGGTGATGATGGTGACGGCGATGGCCTCATCCTTGCTGCTTTTTTCGAGATCCTGGATGAAGCTGCGGTCGATCTTCAGCATGTCCACCGGGAACATCTTCAGATAGCTGAAATTGGAATAGCCGGTGCCGAAATCGTCCACGGACAGGCGCAGGCCCAATTCCTTGAATTGGCGCAGAATCGTCACCGTCTGGTTGGGATTCTGCATCAGCGTGCTTTCGGTGATCTCGATGTCCAGCCGCGACGGATCGACGTCGTTGCTGCGGATCGCATGGCGCACGGAATCCAGGATGTCACCATCGACGAACTGGCGCGGCGACAGATTGACAGCGATCGACACGGTATCGGACAGTTCCTGCAACACGCGCAGATCTTTGCAGGCCTGGGACAGAATCCATTCGCCCAGCGGCACGATCAGGCCGGTCTGTTCGGCCAGCGGGATGAAGCGGGCAGGCCCGATCAGCCCCAGCGAGGGATGATCCCAGCGCACCAGCGCTTCCATGCCGACGATGGCTCCGGTCTCCAGATCGATCTGCGGCTGGTAATGCAGGAAGAACTGGTTGCGGAAGATGCCCTGGCGCAGATCATTTTCCATGCTGAGCCGCTCTGCCGAACGGATATGCATGATCGGGTCGAAGAAACGGAAATGATTCTGCCCTTCGCTTTTCGACACCATCATCGCGGCGCTGGCGTGGGTGACCAAGCCCTCCGCGCTTTTGGAATGGTCGGGGAACAAAGCGATGCCGACATTGGTGGTCAAGGACACCTCGCGCCCGCGCAGGACGAAGGGCTGGGTGATGATTTTGAAGAAGTTCTTGACCGCCAGCGTCGCTTTTTCATGGGTGCCGCGCCCGTTCAGGATCACGACGAATTCGTCGCCGCCGAAGCGGACGACGATGCTGCCCGGCCCGGCGAAGGCGACCATGCGCTGCCCGGATTCGATCAGCAATTCGTCGCCGGCCGAATGGCCCATGACGTCATTGACGGTCTTCAGCCCGTCGAGATCGACGAACAGAACAGCGACGGTCTCGCCCGTGGCCTGGGCTTCGCTCAGAATCTGGGGCAGATCGCGTTCGAGCAGGCGGCGGTTGGGCAGGCCGGTCAAGATGTCATGGGTCGCCGAATGGGCCAGATGATCCTCGAACAATTTGCGTTCGGTGATGTCTCGGATCATCGCCGTGAACAGACGGCGATCGTCCAGATTGCAGGCCGACAGGGTCATTTCGGCTGGGAATTCGCTGCCGTCGCTGCGCCGGGCGATCACCGCGCGGCTGGACCCGACGGCGCGCGGCATCGGGACCGCATCGGATTCGGCCATTAGCGCGTGGTGACGGGCGGCGTCTTCGTCGCTCATCATCGACAGCAGGTTCTGGCCGATGGCCTGGGCCGCGCCATAGCCGAACATTTCCTCGGCGGCGTGGTTGAAGGTTTCGATGACGCCGTTCTGGTCGGTGACCACGATCGCTTCGACCGCAGTGTCGAGGATGCTGTTCAGACGCTTGACCTGAGCCGCCACGCTGCGGGTGGCCAGCATCATTTCAGAGATATTGCGCACGATGACGAGGACGTTGCCGCTGCCGCGCACGGTGGAAGCAAGCAGCAGCACATCCAGCACCCGTCCGTCCAGGCGAAGGAATTTGATCGGGATAGGATCATTTTCTTCGATCAGGGCGGTGAGGCCGTCTTCGACCAGAACGCGGTAGTCGGGGTGAATGAAATCGGCGAAGGCGACGCCTTCCAGCGTGTCACGGTCGGCAGCGCCCAAAAGACGCACCGCCGCCGGATTGACGAAGCGGATCTTGCCGTCGCGGCATTCAAACAAGCTATCTGGTGACATCTCGATCACCGTTTGGATATCGTGATGGTTGGAGGCCAAAGCGGCTTCGGCCAGAACCAGTCCCGATGTTTGGTCGATCACGCCCAGCATGTCGATGGCGGTCTGACGGATGGCAGGCAAATTGGCCGCCGCACCCGACGCCCGCGAAGGAAGTCCTTCGGTCAGGCTGAGCAGCGCGTCCAGCGGCGCCCTCAAACGCTGCGCCAACGCGGCCACGGCCTGGCGTCCGCCCGACGTCTGATCGGGGTCCTTGCGCATCGACAGAACGACGCGGGTGCTGCGGTTCGGTGCGTCGACACGGACAGCGCGCAGGCTTGCCGGGAATATCTGGCCGTTTTTGTGCCGGACCGAAATGTCGGCGGCGTGAACGTCGCTTTTGGCGAATGTGTTCCAATCCACCGGCGTAGTCTGGTTGCTGGCCGGGAACAGGGCGTTTATGGGCAGGGTCAGGAGTTCGCTGCGCGTATAGCCGAATGTGCGGCAGGCGATTTTGTTGGCGTCGGTCAGGCGGCCATTCCCATCGAAGACCAACATGGGATCCGGGGCCAGCTCGAATAAAAGCCGGTAAGGGGTCTGGCGCAGGGACTGTGGCCAGCCGCGCAATTTGCGCCGCCATAGCCGTCGCTTGGAATAGGGAAGAGTCATGGCCAGAAGAAAAGAAGCCAGGGTTGCTCCGCCTGAATCGGCGGCGTTGGCGAAACCGTTTAAAAGCGTATGAAAAGACATTCCAGAACCGCTGGTTCGTGGCATGGTTCTCTCGAAAGAAGGGTCCCCTTGCTGGGGGTGCGCGACCTCATTGCTCAAGCGATCCGGGACTACTGTCTCAACGAAGGGAATAGATTGACCGATTCCGGTGCGAGAGGCCAACAGAATGTTTCATGTCGGAATGCAAAAAGCAGAGCGATGGTTTAATGGCCTCAAGACCGAGATCCAATTGTTAAAGTTATATTCTGCTGTTCTGCTGTTGTTGATAGACGTTTAAAATTGCGGTCCGCTTCGGCGCGGACGCGGTGATCTGCCAAAACCGTGAAGGTTGCGGGTCAGAAAACAACGAGAAGTTGACAGGACCCGGCTTATCCATAAACATTGCGCCGGATAATCTCAGGGGCCGGGATTAGATACCAAACATCTTTTCGATCTTTCTCACAAAGACCGTGCCGTTCCGCCGGAGAATGAGTGGAAACCGCAGTGTCAGCAAGGACAAGCGACGGGACTGTCGCCATGAGCGAGATGGAGCGTTTGGAACTGGTCCGGGTCTGTGACCACCGGTTCCGTCCCATCGCCAATGTCTCAACCGGACGTTGCTTCGGCTATGCGGCCGAACCGGTCGGGTTCGAGCGCAAAGGAATAGAGTCTCTTGCGGCGCTCTACGATCTTTGCGACCGGGGCGGGGTTCTCGATTCCGTCCAGGTCGGGTTGTGGGGAAAGGCGCTAGAGACCTTCGCCGCGGAGACGCGTTCCGGCATGCGCCTGTTCTTGCCCCTGGAAAGCCGCTCGCTGAAAGGCGCCAGCCATCTGGTCGGTTCGCTGAAAGAGATGCTGGCCCGCTACGATGTGCCCGAAAGCGCTGTCGTGCTCGACCTGATCCGGCTGCCCACCGATGACCCGGATAAGACCCAGTGCTGGATGCGGTTCTTCAGGCATGGCGATTGGAAGATCGCGCTTGACGATTTCGGCGGTCCGGCGGCGGGGATCGCGCTTCTTCATGTCTGCGAACCGGACTTCGTGCGGATCACGCCCTATTTCGTCCGTTCGCTGCAAACCGACGCCCGCAAACGGCTGATCTTTTCCCAGATGGTAACTCTGGCCCATCTGGTGGGGGCGGTGGTCATCGCGCCTAAGGTCGAAACGGAAAGCGAGCTGTTCATCCTGAAGGAAAGCGGCTGCGATCTGGCCGAAGGTCCGCTGGTCGGCGAACCTAATCGGGATCTCGGCCAGTTGCCGCTGTCCAGCTGTGCGGTCGAGGCTCTGGCGAGCCGGGATCGCAGACGGCGCGAATCGGATCGCGCCATCATCTTGGATCAAATGGAGCGGATCGAGCCGATCCGCGCCGATGCGGGCGTCATGGCTCTGTTCGAACGGTTGGGGGCTGACACCAGCCAGACCTTCGTGCCGGTCATCGACCGGCTAGAGCAGCCGCTGGGCATCGTGCGCGAAAGCAATCTCAAGAATTATGCCTATTCGCCCTTTGGCAAGGATCTGATCCTGAACAAGGGATTGGGGCTGAAGCTGCGCGATTTCGTCGTGCGCTGCCCGGTGGCCGACATCCATCTGCCGGTCGAGGATATCATGTCGATCTTTTCGGGCGAGGACGCTGCGGCCGAGGGCGTCATCCTGGTCGAACAGGCGCGCTATGTCGGCTTTCTGTCGGCTCGTTCGATCATCCGCGTTTTGAACGAGAAGAATCTGGCCACGGCGCGTGACCAGAACCCCCTGACCCGACTGGCGGGAAACCGGCTGATCGAGCGTTTCGTGGCCGACAGTCTCGCCGACGGGGCGGGGACCTATATCTATGTCTATGTCGATTTCGATCATTTCAAACCGTTCAACGACAAATACGGTTTCCGTCAGGGCGATCGCGCGCTGCTGCTGTTTTCCGAGCTGATGCGCAAGGAGATCGGTCGGGAACATTTTCTGGGGCATATCGGCGGCGATGATTTCTTCATCGGGTTCAAGGAGCTTGGCGCCGCCGACGCCGAAAACGCCATTGCCCGGCTTTTGGAGCGTTTCCGTATCGACGCCGAAAGCTTCTATGACGCCGAGGCCCGGCTGGCGGGCGGCATTACCGGGCCCGACCGCGAGGGGCGGATACGGACCTTTCCGCTGCTGACCGCCAGCGCGGTCCTGGTCGATATCGGAACTGGCGGGCGCGGCGTTTCCGTCGATGATGTCAGCACGATGATCGCGCAGCTTAAAAGCCAGGCGAAAAACGCGCCCGGCAAGATGGTCGTCCATCGCTTGAATCTATCGGCCAAAACGTAAGCCCGGTCCGCCGGGCGCGAAAAAAATTTACACTTTTTGATGGCGTGAAAATACCGAAACTCCCGCTAAAGCGGAGGGGTCGGGGGCTGTTTTTTATGCAAAAACCGGGGGTTCAGGTACGAAACATGCTTTCTGGGCAGTTCAGCCATTCCATTTCGATGGCCAATCGGGGGGCAAAGCGATCAATCTTTTCTTTATTTTTGCCTGCGTCTTTCTGTATACGCCATAGTCCGTCTCCCTGGCGGGGGGAGGCGTCGGGCCTTACGCAGGGAAGATCGCGACCAATGAACTCCAAGGGCTTACCGAACTGTCAGGGGCTTTACGACCCCAGGAACGAGCATGATGCTTGTGGCGTCGGCTTTATCGTCGATATCAAGAATCGCAAGACTCATGGCATCGTCACCCGGGGGCTGGAGATTCTGGCCAACCTGACCCATCGCGGCGCGGTGGGTGCGGACCCCGGCATGGGTGACGGCGCCGGCATCCTGATCCAGACCCCGGACCCTTTGTTCCGGACCGAGGCGGCGCGGCTGGGCTTTTCGCTGCCGCCCGAGGGACGCTACGGCGTCGCCATGATCTTCTTGCCGCAGGATCTGACCGTGCGTACCGCTTGCGAGTCGATCGCTGACGAGGTCGTTGCGGCCGAAGGGCAGACCGTCCTGGGCTGGCGCGACGTACCGGTCGATTCCGCGATCTTGAGCGCTTCGGTGCGCGAGACGGAACCGGTGGTGCGCCAGCTTTTTGTCGCTGCCGCCGACGGGCTGAACGGCGACGATTTTGAACGCAAGCTGTTCGTCATCCGCAAGCGCATCTCGAACGCCATCAGCACGCGGCTGGGGGCGGCGGCGTCCGACTTCTACATCTCGTCGATGTCGGCGCGGACCGTCGTTTATAAGGGCATGCTGCTGGCCAATCTGGTCGGCCCCTATTTCAAAGACCTGAGCGATCCGCGCACGGTGTCGGCGATCGGTCTGGTGCATCAGCGCTTTTCGACCAACACCTTCCCGCGCTGGAACCTCGCCCATCCGTTTCGCATGATCTGTCACAATGGCGAGATCAACACCTTGCGCGGCAATCTGAACTGGATGGCCGCGCGCCGGCACGCGATGCGTTCCGATGTTCTGGGCGAGGATTTGGGCAAGCTGTGGCCGCTGACTTTCGACGGCCAGTCGGACTCGGCCAGCTTCGACAACACGCTGGAACTGCTGGTCCAGGGCGGCTATTCGCTGGCCCATGCGATGATGATGATGGTGCCCGAGGCCTGGGCCGGCAATCCGCTGATGGATGAAGAGCGGCGCGCCTTCTACGACTATCATGCCGGGTTGATGGAACCCTGGGACGGGCCGGCGGCGGTCTGTTTCACAGATGGCCGCCAGATCGGCGCGACGCTGGACCGCAACGGTTTGCGTCCGGCGCGCTATGTCGTCACCGATGATGGCGAGGTGATGCTGGCCTCGGAAATGGGCGTGTTGCCGATCCCGGACGAGAAGATCGTCAAGAAATGGCGGCTGCAGCCCGGCAAGATGCTGCTGATCGATCTGATCGAAGGGCGCATCATCGACGATTCCGAGATCAAGAACCAATTGGCCGGGGCGCATGCCTATGGCCGCATCCTGGCTTCGTCGCGGGTCATGCTGGAAGATCTGCCCGCTCCGGCGGCTCCGGCCCCGGCCACAGCGCTTCCCTTGCTCGATCGGCAGCAATTGTTCGGCTATACCCAGGAGGATCTGCGCTTCCTGCTTGAGCCTTTGGCCGTGACCGGGCAGGAGGCGATCGGCAGCATGGGCACCGACACCCCGATCTCGGTGCTGTCCTCGAAGCCCAAGCTGCTCTACACCTATTTCAAGCAATGCTTCGCTCAAGTTACCAACCCGCCGATCGATTCGATCCGCGAGGAAGCGGTGATGAGCCTTTTGTCGCTGATCGGTCCGCGTCCCAATCTGCTGGGCCGGCCCGAGGACAACAACCCCCGCCGGCTCGACGTGCGCCAGCCGATCCTGACCAACGCCGATCTGGAAAAGGTGCGGCGGATCGAGCAACTGGCGGGGCCGGGCTTCCGTTCGGCGACGCTGGATATCACCTGGCCGGCGGCGGAGGGTGCGGCCGGCATGGCCCCGGCGCTCGAGGCGCTGGAAGCTCAAGTATCGGCGGCGCTGGGCCAGGGAGCCAACATCCTGATCCTGTCCGACCGCGCGGCCGGACCGGACCGCATCCCGATTCCGGCCCTGCTGGCAACCTCGACCGTGCATCATCATCTGGTCGCGGAAGGCCTGCGCACCGAAATCGGCCTGGTGGTCGAGACCGGCGAAGCGCGCGAAATTCATCATTTCTGCACCCTGGCGGGTTTTGGCGCCGAAGCGGTCAATCCCTATCTCGCCTTCGAGACGCTTGAGGCGATGCGCCCCGGCCTGGCCGAGGAGCAGTCCAAGGACGGAATCGTCACGCACTATGTCAAGGGCATCAACAAGGCCATCTTGAAGGTGATGGCCAAGATGGGCATCTCGACCTATCAGTCCTATTGCGGCGCGCAGATTTTCGACGCTGTCGGGCTGTCCCGCGACTTCATCGCCCGCTATTTCAAGGGCACCTCGTCCTCGGTCGGCGGCGTCGGCGTCGATGAGGTTGCCGAAGAGGCGGTTTGCCGTCACAAGGCCGCTTTCGGCGATCAGCCGATCCTGCGCTCGATGCTCGATGTCGGCGGCGAATACGCCCAGCGTGTGCGCGGTGAAGAGCATATGTGGACCTTCGGGACCATTTCCTCGCTCCAGCACGCCGTGCGCGGCAATTCGCGCGACCGCTACCGCGATTTTGCCCGCCAGATCAATGATCAGGACACGCGGTTGATGACCCTGCGCGGGCTGTTCAAGCTGAAGCCCTTGGGCGAGCCCGTGCCGTTGGAAGAGGTCGAACCTGCGGTCGAGATCGTCAAGCGCTTTGCCACCGGCGCGATGAGCTTCGGCTCGATCAGCCGCGAGGCGCACACCAATCTGGCTATCGCCATGAACCGTATCGGCGGCAAGTCGAATACCGGCGAGGGCGGCGAGGAAGCCGAACGCTTCCAGCCCTTGCCCAACGGCGATTCGATGCGTTCGGCGATCAAGCAGGTCGCGTCGGGCCGCTTCGGCGTCACGGCGGACTATCTGACCAATGCCGACGACATCCAGATCAAGATGGCCCAGGGCGCAAAACCCGGCGAGGGCGGGCAGCTTCCCGGCCACAAGGTGGATTCGACCATCGCCCGGGTGCGTCATTCGACCGAAGGGGTGGGGCTGATCAGCCCGCCACCCCATCACGATATCTATTCGATCGAGGATTTGGCGCAGCTCATCTTCGATCTGAAGAACGTCAATCCCCGCGCCCGCGTGTCGGTCAAGCTGGTGTCCGAACTGGGCGTCGGTACGGTTGCCGCCGGCGTGGCCAAGGCGCGCGCCGATCATGTCACCATCTCCGGCTTCGAGGGCGGCACCGGCGCTTCGCCGCTGACCTCGATCAAGCATGCCGGTTCGCCCTGGGAGATCGGCCTGGCCGAAACCCAGCAGACGCTGGTCAAGAACCGTCTGCGCGGGCGCATCGCCGTCCAGGTGGATGGGGGTCTGCGCACCGGGCGTGACGTCGTCATCGGCGCGTTGCTGGGTGCGGATGAATTCGGTTTCGCCACCGCGCCCTTGATCGCTTCGGGCTGCGTGATGATGCGCAAATGCCATCTGAATACCTGTCCCGTCGGGGTGGCGACCCAGAATCCGGAGTTGCGTAAGCGCTTCACCGGCCAGCCCGAGCATGTCATCAACTACTTCTTCTTCGTCGCCGAGGATGTGCGCGAGATTCTGGCCTCGCTGGGTGTGCGCCGTCTGTCCGACCTGACCGGGCGCTCCGACCTGCTCGACGCCCGTCAGGCGGTCGCGCATTGGAAGGCCAAGGGGCTCGATTTCTCGCGGCTGTTCTTCAAGCCCGAACCGGGAGAAGGCGTCGCCATCCGCAGCGCCGAACATCAGGAACATGGGCTGGATGCGGTGCTTGATCGCCGCTTGATCGCCCAGGCTGACGCTGCACTCAATCAGGGCAAGCCGGTCCTGATCCATACCGATGTTCACAACACCGACCGCACGGTGGGCGCGATGCTGTCGGGCGAGGTCGCCAAGCGTTACGGCCATGAAGGCCTGCCCGAGGACAGCATCACCGTCCTCTTGAACGGCACCGCCGGGCAGAGCTTCGGCGCATTCCTGGCCCATGGCGTCACGCTGGAATTGACCGGCGAGGGCAATGACTATGTCGGCAAGGGCTTATCGGGCGGGCGCATCGTCGTGCGGCCTCCGGCCAAGTCCCATCGCGCCGCCGAGGACAACATCATTGCCGGCAATACCGTTCTTTATGGCGCCACCAGCGGCGAATGCTATCTGCGCGGTGTCGCCGGCGAACGCTTCGCGGTGCGCAATTCGGGCGCGGTGGCCGTCGTCGAAGGCGTTGGCGACCATGGTTGCGAATATATGACCGGCGGCGTCGTCGCCGTCATCGGTGAGACGGGCCGCAACTTCGCCGCCGGGATGAGCGGCGGCGTCGCCTATGTCCTGGACGAAACCGGCGATTTCGCTCTTCGCTGCAACAAGGCGATGGTCGATCTGGAGCCTGTCCCGGCCGATAACGGGCCGGGCGCGCTGGGTGATTTGCTGAGCGAGATGACCCGCTTCGACGAGACGCGGCTGAAGCGGCTGATCGAGAACCACCGCCGCTATACCGGCAGCACACGGGCGCAGACGATCCTGGAGAACTGGGAGACCTATCGTCCGAAATTCGTCAAGGTGATGCCGCAGGACTACCGGCGCGCCTTGGACATCATTCAAGCCAGGCAAGCGGCGGCGTCCGTCGCGGTCGGAGGGCACTGACAATGGGTAAGCCGACCGGTTTCATGGAGTTTCCCCGCCAGGAGCATGGCTATGACCCCGTCGCGGAGCGGCTTGGGCATTACCATGAATTCCTTCGCCCCTTGGCCGAGCCCGCGCTGGAACAGCAGGGTGCGCGCTGCATGGATTGCGGCGTGCCCTTCTGCCACAACGCCTGTCCGGTGAACAACATCATCCCGCAATGGAATGATCTGGTTTATCACGACCGCTGGCGCGAGGCGCTGGAGGTCTTGTCCTCGACCAACAATTTCCCGGAAGTGACCGGGCGCATCTGTCCCGCGCCGTGCGAGGCGGCCTGCACGATCAACATCATCGACCAGCCGGTGACGATCAAGGACATCGAATACGCGATCGTCGAACATGGCTTCAAGCAGGGCTGGATCAAGCCAGACACCAGCCACAAGCGCACCGGCAAGAAGGTCGCGGTGGTGGGTGCCGGCCCGGCCGGTCTGGCCGCGTCCCAGCAATTGGCCCGAGCCGGCCATGACGTCACCTTGTTCGAGAAGCATCAGCGCCCCGGCGGGCTGCTGCGGTACGGCATCCCCAATTTCAAGCTGGAAAAATCGGTGCTGGACCGCCGCTTCGCCCAGATGGAGGCCGAAGGCGTCACCTTCAAAGGCGGCGTGCATGTCGGGGTCGATGTCAAAGCGGCGGAGTTGCTGGCTGGATTCGACGCGGTTCTGCTGACCGGCGGTTCGGAGCGTCCGCGCGACCTGCCCGTGCCCGGTCGCGCGCTGAAAGGCGTGCATTTCGCGCTGGAATTCTTGGGCCAAGCCAATCAGCGCACCTTCGGCGAGGCGGTGACCGGCGAGGACATCCTGGCCACCGGCAAGCATGTCGTCGTCATCGGCGGCGCGACACCGGGT
>Ga0265295_1006737_pt1 | contig 13705 bp, 12 predicted proteins | sample Munlansysbiofilm_FD_192503 | JGI IMG/M metagenome (GOLD analysis project Ga0265295, IMG submission 192503) | Leachate microbial communities from a municipal landfill in Southern Ontario, Canada - Methane capture system biofilm | ecosystem: Engineered > Solid waste > Landfill > Unclassified ... | reverse complement strand
GCGTAAATCCAACGAAAAACTGAACATCTCAAGTGCTTTCTGGTAATCACCTTTGTCATAAGCATAAATTAAACCCTTGGTATAATAGGCGCGCGACATATCCAGCAGCGCTTCCTGTTTTTGGTAAATAGCGAGGGCTTTATCGAGCAAATTAAGCGCTTCATCGTTCTGGTCCCATTGCCAGTAAATATTGGCGATACCGTATGTAGCAATAGCATAATTCATACTGTCACCAGCTTTTTTAAACTCCAACTGCGATTTATAATAGGCGTCATAAGCCTGGTCAAGCTGACCATTTTGAAAATAAATGCCGGCAATATTGATTTCGGTATTTGCTGCAGCAAGTTCATGGCCAAGCTTAAGCTGCAGGCTAGAAGCTTTTTCATAATATTCCAGTGCTTTATCATTGGCTCCCAATATCTTATGCACAAGTCCAATATTGTTATACACTGCCGCAACGCCACCAGAATCACCCACCTGATTGTAAGAAGAAATTGCTCTGTCATAATACTCCAATGACAAATCATAGTCGCCGCTCTGATAAGCCGTAATACCAAGTGATTTCAAGATTTTTCCACGCATAATTTGAAAACCTTTTTCATCGGCATATTCAATGGCAGCTTCGCCCGTTTTCAGGCTTTTATTAAAAGAAACTAGCCGGTAAGCTTCTGACAAAGTGATCATTGTCTCAAGCTTAATATCACCCTTTTGCCTATCCAACAAAGCATACAGGCTGTCTATCGCACTAATTTTCTCGTCGGCAAGAGCAGCTTCAATTACGAACATTGAAAGAAAAATAAAAAAAACTTTTTTCAAGACGCATTCCTTTTAGCTTGCAATAATAAGGAAATTCTTAGTTAGAAATTGAGTAAATATTGGAAATATTCCTTGTTTTTATAACAAATAAGCTTTTTTATCTCGACATGAAATCTTCCTTCGGCTGTTGTTTCAAAGGATTGACTGCAAGCATCAAATGGCTATCTTTGCCACAAAACAGACCCTTATGATTCGATCGATGACAGGTTTTGGCAAAGCATTCTTTGTTTTTGAAACCAAAAAGATACAGATAGAGCTAAAAGCACTCAACAGCAAACAGTTAGACTTAAACATGAAGCTCCCTTCCGAGATGCGACACCTGGAATACGATTGGCGCAATATTATTTCGGGCAAACTTCAAAGAGGGAAAATAGAGCTTAGCCTCACCATTAGCAATACGCAGGAAAGGGAAGGCTCGGTGATTGATGGCACGCTGGCAGCCTATTATCTGAAACAACTTAGACAGCTTTCAGAAAGCTTGAACTTTGAGCCACCGCAAGATATTGCCGGATATTTGCTAAAAATGCCGGGGATTTTTTCGGTAGAAGAAGAAACACCTGACACCGAGCTTATCCAAAAAATAAATAGCTGTCTGCTGGATGGCATCGAAAACCTGGATCAATTCAGGCTAAAGGAAGGTAAAGTGCTGCAAGCTGATTTGGTTGGCCGCATCGACGAAATAATTAAGCTGCTGGCAGAGGTCGAACCACTTGAGGACGAACGTATGCAAACCGTGAAGCAACGCTTGCTGCGTAACCTTAATGACCTGGCCGCCAACACTAAATATGATGAAAACAGGCTTGAACAGGAACTGATTTATTACCTGGAAAAATTTGACATCACCGAAGAAAAGGTAAGGTTAAAACAGCATTGCAACTATTTTTTGCAAACCTTAAACGAAGATAACGCCGGAAAAAAACTTGGATTTATTAGCCAGGAAATCGGACGCGAAATCAATACGATGGGTTCAAAAGCAAATCACGCTGCCATACAACGGCTGGTAGTTCAGATGAAGGACGAACTGGAAAAAATTAAAGAACAACTGTTTAATATATTATGAGTCAAACTATTACGCCAAAAGGGAAGCTGCTGATATTTTCCGCGCCTTCCGGTTCGGGGAAAACCACACTTGTAAAGCATCTTTTGCAAAATATTGATAAGCTAACATTTTCGGTATCGGCCACCAGCAGGCTGCCTCGCACAGGCGAAATGGATGGCAAAGACTATTATTTTCTATCCGCCACCAACTTCCAGAAAAAGATAGAAGAGAGTGCATTTTTAGAATGGGAAGAGGTTTATCCAGGGGTGTTTTACGGCACTTTGCTTTCGCAGATTGAAGAAAAACGCGCTGCCGGATTACACGTCATTTTTGATGTGGACGTGGTGGGTGGTCTCACTATTAAAAAGTATTATGGCGCAGAAGCTTTAGCAGTTTTTGTGCAGGTTCCTTCTTTGGAAATATTGGCCCAAAGACTGAATCAGCGTGGCACTGACGATGCTGAAAGCATCCAAAAACGACTTGAAAAAGCAGCCTATGAAACAGCCTTTGCGCCCCAATTTGATCATGTCATTATCAATGACAAACTCGAAAATGCACAGCGCGAATTAGAAGCCACAGTGAGACAATTTCTAGAATTAAAATAAGATAAAACGCCTTTGCAACATCAATTGATGATAATACAAACTAAGAAAATATAGTATTGTGATACAGACAAAAACCTATCAAGCTGCAGTTTTACCCCTACCCAATCAAAATATTGTAAGGGCTATGTTATCTCTTAAAATAGAAGAGAAACCCCTGCGTCAGCCACAGCCGGATGAGCTTTTAGTGAAAATGGAAGCGGCTCCTTTTAACCCCTCCGATATTGCTTTTATGCAGGACAACTACCAGGTGAAAAAACAAATGCCTTGTGTTCCAGGCTTTGAGGGTGCAGGAATTGTGATAGAAGTTGGCAGCAATTTAGACAGCAAACGCTGGCTAAACAAACGGGTAAGCTGCTTTTCGCAACAAGATAAAGAAGGCACCTGGGCGGAATACTTTTACGCTAAAACCAATGAAGTGCTGCCCGTAAGCGACAAATTGTCAGCATCACAAGCCGCCACTTTTTTTGTTAATCCATTTACTGCCTGGGGACTTTTTGAAATTGCGCTACAGCGCGAAAGCACCGCTATAATTGTGAATGCTGCCGGTGGACGCGTGGCAGACTTTCTGTTTGAAATTGCCAAAATACACAAAGTGGAAGTAATCGCTATCGTGCGCAAACAAAAAACTGCCGCTGCCCTACTTGAACGCGGATTAAAAAACGTGCTTATAGAAACCGATCCTGACTTTGAAAGCAAATTGTATGAAATGGCAAGCAAACTCAATGCTACCACAGCTTTTGATGCTGTTGGAGGTTTGCTGAGCGGACAAATTTTCAACCTCATGCCACCAGATTCAGAGGTGGTTTTGTACGGCGGACTATCCGGAAAAGCCATTTCAGGTTTAAATCCTTTGGACTTAATCTTTGAAAACAAGATGTTTACAGGTTTTAACCTTAATGACTGGATGGCCGAAAATGACGCCATTAGTTTTGAGGTAGCCCGCGAAACCTTGGAAAATATGATTTTAGAAGGCCGCATCAGCACAAAAATACAGCAGGAAGTAACACTCGCCGAACTTTCAAAAGGACTGAGAAATTACATCTCAGCCATGTCGGAAGGAAAAGTGATCATTAAATTTTAAAAGCTTAAATATCATGCTAAAACAACGTGTTGGATTATTTTTTGGTTCTTTCAATCCCATCCATAACGGACACCTTATTTTGGCCAATTACATGATCGAATTTACGGATTTGAACGTTTTGTGGTTTGTTGTTTCACCTCAAAATCCTCTGAAAGAAAAGAAATCGCTACTCGAGGAGCTTCACCGTTTCGATATGGTGGAAAAGGCCATTGACGATGATCCACGGTTTAGGGTGAGCGACATAGAGTTTCGGATGCCCAAACCCTCATTCACCATTGACACGCTGACACGCCTGAGCGAAAAAAATCCCACCATTGAATTTTCGGTGATTTGCGGTATGGACAACCTGGAAAGTATCCACAAATGGAAGAATTTTAAAATACTACTGGACAGCTATCGCTTCTTGGTTTATCCACGCAAAGGCTTCTCTGGTGGCGAGTTTGCCAGTCATCCGTCGGTTCAATATGTGGATGCGCCGGAAATAGAGATTTCGTCTAGCTTTATTCGACGCGCGGTGGCAAGCGGCAAAAATCTGTCGTATTTTATGCCACCAAAAGCCTTTGAATACATGACACAAATGCACTTTTACGAATAAGTTTACTTTCGAGGAGCTTTACCAAATAAAACTTTTTAGGCAAGGTATTTGTTTGATATATTGAATAAAGAACCCTGTTATGAGAGACGCAGTAGAACTAAAAGCATTGATTAGCCTGACCGATGAACCAGACGAACAACTTTATGAACAAATTCGTTCGCGCATTCTGTCTTATGGCCTTGATGCAGTACCCTCACTTGAAAGTGCCTGGGAATCTACCTTAGAAGACAAACTCCAGCAGCGCCTGATACAATTGATTCATCAAATTCAACAGGAAACGCTTTTCACTGACTTACAACACTGGAGCCAATTTGGTTACGAAGATTTGCTTCGTGGATTTATCCTTGTTACCCGTTTTCAATATCCTGATCTTGATGTAGATGCCATCACACGCGAAGTGGGTCGAATCGTGCAGGAACTCTGGCACGAACTCAATAACGACCTAACACCGCTTGAAAAAGTAAAGGTATTGAATCATGTTTTTTACGATATCAACCACTTCAGTGGTAACACAACAAATATTCATCTGCCTGAGAATTTCTACCTGAAAAACCTGCTCGAATCCAAGAAAGGAAACCCACTTTCACTCGGCATTTTCTACCTGATTATTGCCAAAAGCATGCGTATTCCCATCTATGGCATCGACCTGCCAAAGCATTTTATCCTGGCTTATACCGACGAGGAAAAACAGTCGCTGACAGCCGATGACGTGGTTTTTTACCTCAACCCCTTCAATAAAGGTGCAGTATTTACCAAAAATGAAATAAACCTCTACGTCAAGCAGTTAAGGTTAGAACCTCAGCCTAAATATTATGAACCCTGCTCCAATAAAAACATAATTGGACGCCTGATTAACGGTTTGGCAGATAGCTATGTGTTATCAGGCAATAATGACAAAGCAGAGGAGCTTCGGCAGCTTATGAAAGCGCTTGACTAATCAAAAGCTCTCAAAATTTTTATCCTAGACAACAAAAAAGCCCGGAAAATCCGGGCTTTTTTTTACTCAATTACGTTAGTATCAACCAACATCATCTAAAAAAAATTCTATTTGCTCATTCTATCAAATTGCATCTGATGAATTTTGGACTCAATTACCTGATTTGCAATTCTTTCTGTGTCAAATGGAATATCCTCGATTTGAGCTTCGGTCTGCATCTCAAAATTCACTTGCATCGCTTCCGCAGCTCTAACTTCAGCAACCACTTCTTCTGTGTCAAATGGAATGTCGTCAATATAAGCAGCGGCATCACCAATTCTTGCAGAAAAAACACTTTGATAATAATCCTGTACCACCCTTTCTGTATCAAAAGGGATGTCGTCGATATAGCAATCCGTGTGAATCAAAAAGGGATTTGTAGCTTGGATAGCATTTGCAGATGAAGCATTAAACGCCATCAACTGAAAAAGAACTGTGATAATAATTACTGCTGCTTTCATGTATTTAATTTTTTAATTTTTTTCTTTTAAGATCAATTTCTATTTAGTCATTGCCAATATCGTGCCAATGTCTATAAATTACTACATTTAAAATACTTAGGCCTTCATCATATAAACAAACAAGCGAACAAAGTGTTCGATATACAGACACAAATGTTCGCTTTTGTACAAGAATTTTTCGGCATATTGTTTAAAGGAAAAAACATTACTTTTGAGCTGTTAATCTAAAAAACATAAAGCTATGAGCCGGACTCAAAAAATTTTACTTGTTCTGATTGTTCTTCTTATTGCCATCCAATTTATTCGCCCTGAGCGAAATATCGTGAATAATCCCAGTCGCTACGATATTTTTCACAAAACAGGACAGCCGACAGAAATCTCAGCAATGGTACAATCGGCCTGTTACGATTGTCACTCAAACCACACTGCTTATCCATGGTATGCCAGCGTAGCACCAGTTTCGTGGATTATTGCCAATCATGTGAAAGAAGGCAAAGACCACCTGAACTTTAGCGATTGGAAACTGCTTGACGTATCGAAACAGCAACATGCGCTGGAAGATATTATTGAAGTACTTGAAGACCAGGAAATGCCACTCAAACCCTACCAATGGCTGCACAGTGAAGCCAAAATGACACCAGAAAAAAGCACACAAATTATCAATTGGGCTAAAGAAATGAAGCTTTCGCTGAATTAGCTGATGAAAAAAGCGGAATAGTAAAAACTCGAACCCTTCCTCAAATCTATATGATGAAAGTTTATTACTTATTGATTACGACTGATTTTTGCGCTACGGAGCCATCATTTCTTGTAAGTTGAAGCTGATACAGGCCGTTAGCAAATTCAGATAAATCAATCATTTTCTGTTTTAATCCTGAGACAGCATATTCTTTTAAGACCTGACCCTGTGGATTAAGTAGCCGAATTAGTTTCGTATTGCCTGCAAATTCCACCTGAAGCATATCAGCAGCCGGGTTGGGATATATTTTAAAAGCATGCTGCTGTTTGTCATCCACCCCAAGTGTTACTGCCAAAGTAACAGGCACAATAATTTCAGGCTGATCGGGATCATTACTTTCAATTGTTAGGTTGCCCTGATACACGCCCTCACCGAGATCGGTAGCATCCAAACAAACTTCTATTATTTTGTCTTCTCCCGGATTTATCGCGCCGGAAGCAATAGAAACTGAAATCCAGTCTTCACGCATGTAGGTTATATATATCTCAAATTCAAGCACTTCGATGCCAACATTTGAAATCGTCATATCCTGACAATAAATCTCATTTCCAACATATAGCTCTAAAATTTCCTCCGGACTTACGACTATAGCAGGACTTCCGGAAACAGCACCAACAAATCCCTTGCGGTCGTTACTTCCTTTGTAGGTTCCGGCAAGAATATTGGCTTCTTCAAGGCTCACACCCAAGCTGTAAGCATTTATGAAAACAGAATCGTCAGGCGAAAAATTTTGTTCGTAGGAGAGTGCCACTAAATCGAGTATTCCGTCCCCGTTGATATCACCCAGATTGGCTCCATTCATATATGTAAAGCCATCGGGGCGCAACGGAAAGCCAGTCAGTTCGCCAGAGCCATCCATTTTGTAGGCATGAACAAAACCTTTTCCTTCGATCATAAGATTACTGCCAAACAAAAGCTCTTGCTGCCCATCGCCATTAATATCGGCCAGGCTGATAAAACCTTCGAGACCACCCGATTTAACGATTGGAAAGTTTTCCAGCAAATTACCGCCAGCATCAAAACCATATAACATAGGCGCGATGTCCTCTCCGGTTGGCCGACTCATAAAAATGCCATAATCCTGATTTCCAGTTAAATCAACAACGGTTGGAGGCGAATAAGTCCAGTAATTCTCCGGCACATCCACCGGCCAGCCATCGCGGTAATTTCCATCATGATTTCTGGCGTAATATTTTGGCGCGTCTCCATGAGTTGAGCCAATGATCGACAGGAATCCATCTGCATCCAAATCGGCTAAAATAGGAGATTGATACGAAAATTTATTGCCATCCGGAGGCACCGGAAAACCGGCCTTGGTATTACCATTTGCATCAAAAGCATAGAGTGTACCATCAGAAATTCCGGTTATGATATCCATAATTCCATCATTGTCAATATCAGCAACAGAAGGTGTTACAGCTGGCGTTCCGTCCAAAAGCTGCGGCCAGTTCGTGCCAAAAGGAGTCCCGTCCTGATTAAGCACATGCAAATTATTGGAAGTGCGAGTCTGCACGATTATCTCGCATAAATTGTCGCCATCCAGATCGGCAATAACCGGCCCGCAAATAATCCAGTGCAGATCGAAATTAACCGGCCATCCCGGCATATCATTGCCATTGGCATCCAAATAATAAACATGACCGTTATTTGGCACACCTCCAGTAACACACACGATCCCGATCGTTCCGTTTCCATCCATATCAGCAACAGAAGGCGGATAAATAGCCGTTCCGGTGAGGTTTTTTTGCCACAGCAAACTGCCGTCACCATTGTAAACGTTCAATTTTTTATTAGAGGCTACCAGAATTTCATCTGATCCATCCTGGTTAATATCGGCCAGTGTTACACCACGGAAGCTTTTGAAATTGGGGCTGGCTTCCATTTTTAGCGGAAAGCCAGGCATTTGATCAAAACTTTTAGAAGCATCAAAATGCTGCTCAAAATCGATATTAATCTGCTCGGTGGTTACGAGGCCATCTGCTGTCAATGAGGCTTTATAGGCTTTCTGTTGGGCAAAGCTCATTGTGGCAAACAGGAGTAAACTGACCATTAAAAAAGGAAACTTTTTCATGCTGATAAAAATTTTATGATTTGACAACTACTGAATTACTCAGTTTAATAATGATGAGTTAAAATTAACAAAAAATGCTAACAAATCTGCTATGTAGTAGATCAAACAGTTTCCATCAACCGCTTTCTATCCGCTTTTCCACTTGGCAGCAACGGGATTTGATCAACAAAATGGAGGCGTCTTGGCATTTCGTGCGCGGGCAAAAGTGTAGCAAGTTTTTTCCAAAAATCGTAAATCTCTTTGATCGTGAAACGTCCTTCAATGACCAAAACTGCGATTTCACCGGCGATTTCGTCTTTTTTTCCAAGCAAAAGCAGTTGATTGGGGATATGTTTTTCCAACTTTTGCTCTATCAATAAAGGATGAATTTTCGCGCCGGCGCTGATAATCACATCATCAATACGTCCGAGGATTTTGAACTTCCCATTTTCATTTATCGAGACTATATCGTTGGTAATCAGATTATTTATTGCTAATCTTTCAACATCAATCCGCAGACAATTTCTGTCATCAACAGAAATTTCCACATCGGGCAAAGCCGTAAACCAATCCGATTTGTCAGCACCATTAACTTTCCGCAGGGCGATATGGCTCATGGTTTCGGTCATACCGTAAGTATGAAAAAGCGCGGTTTCAAACTGCTGCAATTGCTGCTCAAGACTGCCGGCAACAGCACTCCCACCGATGATAATAGTTTTGAAAAGATCAAGTTTTTCCGGTGTTTCTGCTATTATCTTTGAAAGCTGCAAAGGCACCATCGCGCTAAAATCTATCTGCTGATCGAGGGCCACAACCGGATTGGCTGCTGTATCGCCAATTACCAAATTCATCTCCCAAATCAGTGTGCGGACGATCATCATTTTCCCGGCAATAAAGTTGGGCGAAAGGCACAGGAATAGATTTTTCGTGCTGTCAAAGCCAAAAAACTCTCCCGTCATTCTGGCACTGGCTGTCATAGCCGCTTTTGAAAGTGAAATTTGCTTTGGTGGCCCTGTTGAGCCCGAGCTTTGCTGAATTATCGTATCAGCTGAATCAAACCAATCTTGCAAAAAAGTGAAGGTTTCCTGCCATAACAGATCTGATTTTTCAGCTTTCATTTCACTTAATTCCTGCAATGAAAAACGTCTTCCATCAATTCGAAAACCTGCTTGTTTAGCTGACATTATTCAGGACTTAAGTTTTCCCATTGAAGGGTAGGATTATAAAAAAGTGCCGCATTTTTTATCTCAAGCGGCGATTGGATATTATTGGTATAAAGCTGTCCGGTTCCAAGCCCTTGTGGAAGCGGGTTTTGTTTTTTGAAAACCCATTGCGCAATGGCGTTCAGGCCAATATTGGACTCAAGCGCGGAAGTAGCCCACCACTTTATTTCCAGCTTTTCAGCTTCAAAAATAAAACGTTCGGAAGCTTCCAATCCACCAATCAAACCGGGTTTTAAAATCAGGTATTGCGGATTTATTACCCTCAATAAAGAAGCGATCGAAGTGGGCTTAACACCAATCAATTCCTCATCAAGCGCAATTGGAATCGGACTATTTTCGCACAAAAGCGCCATTTCTTGCGGCTGCCCCGCCTTGATGGGCTGTTCGATGGAGTGAATATCAAAAACGGAAAGTCTTTTAAGTTTTTCCAGCGCTTCATGGGCTCCAAAAGCACCGTTGGCATCCAGCCTAAGCTCAATCTGTGTAGCATCAAATTTCGCCCTGATACCGGCAATTATTTTCAGCTCTTGTTCAAAATCAATGGCACCGATTTTTATTTTGATACAATCAAATCCGGCTGCAATTTTTTCCTGAATCTGCGCTTGCATAAACTCCGGACTGCCCATCCAAATCAGGCCGTTGATGGGAATACCGTTTTTACCTTGCGTAAATAAAGAGTCGTCATAGATATGGCTTTTCGGACTTTTCAAATCCAGCAGCGCGGTTTCCAGTCCAAAACGAATAGCTGGAAACTGCTGCCCACTTTCTTCAATCCAGTCGTTAGCCCTGGTAATATTGTTGCACAGCCACTTTAATTCTGCTTCAATTTTATCCGGAGGATCAATGCTCAGGCCGGTAATCATACTCACTTCGCCAATTCCAACTTTATCCTCTCTCGCCGAATCTCTGACAAGAATAAACCAAGAATCTTTGGTGTTTAATACGCCGCGTGAAGTACCTGCGGGGCGTTTGAAGATCATCTGGCGATGCAGAGAATAGGCTTTGAGCATGTCTAAAATATAAATCCAATTCCGTAAACCAATGTTAATAAAAGTGTTTTCAGAGCCAGTTTCCGTAAAAATGGATCTAACTCTGCAGTGTTTTTCAGCTTCCTGATGATGCGTAAATCAATCAAAAACAAGGGCAATAAAAGCAGAAATAAAAAGCTGACTATCCCTTTGTCTTCGAGTATATTATAAAGTACAAGAAATAAAAATGGCAGCAAAACAAGCAAGAAATGGTAGCCGATAGCAAATTCAACGCCCAGCTTTACCACTATAGTTTTTTTACCCTTTTCTTTGTCATTAGAAAAGTCACGTATATTATTGAGGTTCAGCACGCCTGCACTTAACATTCCCATTGCGGTGGCGGGCAACAACACAGCTGAATGCCAGTCCTTGGTAGCTAAAAAATAAGTGCCACAAACCCCTATAAGTCCGAAAAACAGGAAAACAAAAAAATCGCCCAGTCCTGCATAGCCATACGGGTTTTTCCCAGTGGTGTATTTGATGGCGGCAACAATGGCTGCCAAGCCAAGAAAGATAAACACAAGTATTTCTATCAAAGGTAGTTGCACCACTCCAAACAAAAGTATCAAACCACTTACCAAAGCCAAAAAAGAAGTAATTAGCATAGCTACCTTCATTTCTGAAGCACTTATTTCTCCACTTTGAACCGTGCGTCTGGGACCAATACGTTTATGATCGTCTGTTCCTTTGCTAAAATCACCGTAGTCGTTGGCGAAATTCGAAAGAATTTGAAGCAGTAAAGTGGTGAGACCAGCCATCAGCACTACTGAGAGTTTAAAATGGGGATTTGGCGCAGCAACAAAACCACCTAAGGCAATGCTCGCCAGTGCCAGCGGCAAGGTTCGTAGTCGTGCAGCTTTGATCCAGGAGCTGAGTTTCACCATGCTTTTTATGGGAATTTAGGATATTTATGGAAGTCGGGATCACGCTTTTCCAGAAATGCATGTTTGCCTTCCTGCGCCTCTTCAGTGAGGTAATAAAGCAGGGTAGCATTACCGGCAAACTCCTGTAAGCCAGCTTGTCCATCGAGTTCAGCATTAAGTCCCAGCTTTATCATACGCAAAGCCATCGGGCTGCGTTTCATCATAATTTCACACCATTCCACGGTGGCATCTTCCAGATTCTCAAGCGGAACTACTTTATTTACCAAACCCATTTCGAGGGCTTCTTTGGCGGAATAAAACTGATTGAGAAACCAGATTTCTCTTGCTTTTTTCTGGCCAACAATACTTGCCAGATAGCTTGAACCAAATCCGGCATCGAAGCTACCTACTTTGGGTCCTACTTGTCCGAAACGTGCATTTTCTGAGGCAATAGTGATGTCGCAAATCACGTGCAAAACATGGCCACCACCAACAGCCCAACCATTTACCATCGCGATAACCGGCTTGGGCATTGAGCGAATTTTGCGCTGCACATCCAATACGTTCAAGCGCGGAATACCTTGCTCGTCAATGTAACCACCTTTGCCCTTAACCTGCTGATCGCCGCCGCTGCAAAAGGCTTTGTCGCCTTCGCCGGTAAGGACAATGATGTAAATATCCTGATTTTCGCGGCAAATATCCATCGCCTCCGCCAACTCAAAAGTGGTGGTTGGCCTGAAAGCGTTATGCACTTCGGGTCGGTTGATGGTAATTTTTGCTATGTGATTCCAGATTTCAAAACGTATATCTTTATACATTTTTAGTGCTTTCCAATGTCTTTTTTGTTCCATTTAATAGTGAGTTTTATAAAAAACAAGCCAGTCAACAAATTGTTTGTTAAGCTGAATGTTTCGCAAAAATAGTAAATGAAACTGTTTAAAGGTGTTTGGCACTGCCAATACATCGGAAATAAGCCAGCAGCTGTTCGGAACTTACTTCGGGAGGCGTTTGAATTTCAAGCAAAGCAGCCTTGTTTTGTGTTGCAAAAAACTCAGGCAATACGTTGATTAGCGATGAGATAGAATCGGCTGTGAAGTAATTTAGCTGATAAGTTTCTGCCAAGTGTTTAGCTGTAGTTTGGTGCCGCGCTTCAAAATATGTTTCGAGTAATCCGGTTTTGGCTGGCCCATCGATAAATCGAAAAATACCGCCACCCTTGTTGTTGATGACAACAACTTTCAGCAGTGACGAAACATAAGGATTCCAAAAGGCGTTGGAGTCATAGAAAAACGCCAGATCACCGCTTATCAATAGTGTGGGTTTTTGACTCACAAAGCAGGCTCCTACAGCTGTTGAGCTACATCCATCGATACCACTTGTACCCCGATTTGAAAAGAACTGATATGGGAATTTATAGTCGAAAAGCTGTGCATAACGCACCGGCGTACTGTTAGCGAGGTGAATTTCGTAGTGTTCCGGAATTTCTTTTATCAGCCAGTCAAACACCTTGATATCGCTATAAGGCGCGTTATCAATGATTTGCTGATGCATCTCAGCAGATTTATTTTCGGCAGTCTTCCACAACTTTTTATAATCGCTTTTTTGACTGCTTAACCCAGAACTAAACTGCGCTAAAAAATCTTTGGCTTGCATCGGGATTCCCAAGGTGAGTTTTTGGTAAGTATCTATTTGCCAGTTAACCGGATCAATATGCCAATGGGTTTTAATGTCGGCATTGCGCAAAAAAGCTTTGATTCTTTTGGAAACGATATGTCCGCCAAAAGTCAACAACAAATCAGGTTCAAATGCTTCGCTTTCTTTGCCAATGATAGCCAGACAACGGTCAATGGCATTTATAAATTCCGGATTGTGCAGGTTAGAAGTGGTTTCTGTAAGGACAATAACATCTTCAAATTCAGCAATATGATGAAGCAGCTTTTCTGTTTGATGTTGTGGAAACTGCTGTCCGATAAGAACCATTTTCCGTGCCGACTTTTGCCAGATTTGATGTAAATCTGATAGTGTTTTTGGCGTTAAAGTCTCCGCCAGTTCGACTGTTTGTATATTTTTCGGTTCATTTTCAAGCTCCATGCTAAAACCATAAAGCGGTTCAGTGAAAGGCAAATTGATATGAACAGGGCCCGGACTTGGATACAACGCCGTATTCAGCGCTTCAGAGATCAGCCGGTCGTTGTACCAGCTATCATCTTTTGAACGGATAGTTTCGGG
>Ga0265295_1006736_pt1 | contig 13705 bp, 13 predicted proteins | sample Munlansysbiofilm_FD_192503 | JGI IMG/M metagenome (GOLD analysis project Ga0265295, IMG submission 192503) | Leachate microbial communities from a municipal landfill in Southern Ontario, Canada - Methane capture system biofilm | ecosystem: Engineered > Solid waste > Landfill > Unclassified ... | reverse complement strand
ATGAGCGGTGCGCCGAGCACCGCGGCGCAGGCGTTGAGCGCGGCGATACCGGGAATGATGTCGATGTTCGCCCGGCTGTCGGTGGCGCGGGCCAGTTCGAACACCAGCCCGGCCATGGCGTAGATGCCCGGGTCGCCGCCGCAGACCAGGGCCACCCGCCGGCCTGCCTCGGCCAGTTCCAAGGCCGTGCGGCAGCGGTCGATCTCCTGCATCATGGCCGAAGAGAGGACCTCGCTCTGTGGGTTGAGGCACTCCTGAACCAGATCCAGGTAAGTGCGGTAGCCGACCACGACCTCCGCGTTTTCCAGGGCTTGGCGTGCCCGCGGGGCCATCAGGTCGAGGGCGCCGGGGCCGGTGCCGACCACGGTGAGGGTGCCGGTTGACATCTGCCGCGTTGCAGTCATGGTGTGTTCCTCTGGTCGCTGTCGGCCGGAGTATCGGCCGCGGTTGTCGTTTTGGATGTACGGCCGGTGCCGTGCACGCCGAGGGGGTCGGCCCGCTCGGCCACGGCCACGGTCACGTCCGGGTATTTCTCTTTGGCCACCACGAGGGTCGCGCCCGACCCGGCGGCGAGCAGGGCCGCAGGTTCGGCCACGCCACGGGCGCCGGTGGCGCGCAACACCGCCGCCGAACTGCTCACCCCCTCCACCCGGTTGAGCGTCACACTGGCATAAAACTCGATGGGCAATCCCTGCTCGGCGGCAAAGCGGAGCAAGCCAGCCTCGTCCCGCTTCAGGTCGATGGAGGCGAGCCCCCTGACCGCGGCCAGGGCCAGGGTGTGACGGTCGAGGGTTTCGTTGATTGCCCTTTCGATCGCCCCGGCCGGGGTGCCGCGGTTGCAGCCGATGCCGAGCACCAGCGCGGGCGGGTGCAGGAGCGCGGCCCCGGGCGGACAGCCACTACGCAGGTCTATGACCAGATCCGCCCGTTCCCGCTCGGGGATCGAGTGCAGGTCCGGCGGCAGCTCGGGCAGCGGGCAACAGCTCCAGACGGACACCTCGCACCGGTCCACCAGCCGACCCATGGCCGCGGTCAGGCGGCGCCGGTCCGCGACCCGCAGACCGAGATCGCGGCACCAGAGGTCGAGCGCGGTGCGGCCGAGCACGTCCGAGGCCGTGGTCAACGCCGCCGTCCCGCCGGTGATACGGGCCACCCGGCGGGCCAGGTCGTTGGCTCCGCCCAGATGCCCGGAGACGAGCGGGATGGCGAAGCGGCCCCCCTCATCGCAGACCACCACGGCCGGGTCGCGATGCTTGTCCGCGAGCAGCGGGGCGATGGTGCGCACCACGATGCCCGCGGCCATGATGCAGACCAGGGCCCGGCGGCCCTGCCAGGCCAGACGTATCTCCTCGGCCACCCGACCCCGGCAGGGGCGGAACTCCGCGCCCAGTTCTGTGGCCAGCCGCTCGCCGAGCGCACACCCGCCCCGGGTGAGGGCGAGCACCACGATGCCGTCCGGCCGCGACCCCTGCCCGTGCATCAGCGGTACTCGTGGGAAAAGGCCGCGTCATAGAGCCTGGAGGCGATGCGGCTGTCCGCGGACAACGCCGGCCCGACCACGATCATGGCGGTCTTGCGGATACCCGAATCGGCCACCCGCGCGGCGATGTCCTTAAGGCTGCCGCGGACGATACGCTCGTCCGGCCAGCTGGCCCGTTCGACCACGGCAATCGGCGTGTCCACCGGGTAACCGCCGGCCAGCAGGTCCGCCACCACCCGCTCGATCAGGGCCACGCTCAGGAAGATGCACATGGTCGCCTGCACCGCGGCCAGCCGCGCGAGCGATTCCCGTTCCGGCACCGGCGTGCGCCCCGCCTGGCGGGTGAGGATGACTGTCTGGGTGACCTCGGGCACGGTCAGCTCAGTGCGCAGGGCGGCGGCCGCGGCGAACACCGAGCTGACCCCGGGCACCACCTCGTAGGCGATGGCGCGCTCCTCGAGCCACTGCATCTGCTCACGGATAGCCCCGTACATGGCCGGGTCGCCGGTGTGCAGGCGCACGGTGCGCAGGCCGCGGCGGTAGCCGTCGGCGAGCAGGGTCATGATTGCTTCCAGGTCGAGGGCCGCGCTGTCGTGGCAGGCGGCATGGATGCCGTCGAGCAGGGCCGGGTTGACCAGGCTGCCCGCGTAGACCACCAGGTCGGCGGTGTCGAGCAGGCGGCGGCCCTTGAGGGTGAGCAGTTCGGGGTCGCCGGGGCCGGCGCCGAGGAACACCACCGGATGACTGGTTGTGCCGGGAGTCGAATTCATCGCGCTCATGTCAGACCCGGACCCTTTTCTTGCGAATGACCATGGTCGAAAAATAGTGCAGCTGCTTGCCTCGGGCGGTGCGAATGTTGGTGTACACACGCTCGCCGGGCAGGCCGCTCCGCTCGGTGAGCACCGCTTGGTCGGCGAGGCCGAGTTCCTCGAGCAGGTCGATGAGGGCGTCGAGGCGCCGGTGCACCTTCATGAGCACCACCGCGTCCAGGCTGGTGAGGATCTGCCGGAGCCGGTCGTCCTCAAAGGCGGCCGGTACCACGGCGAGCACGTCGTCGCCGAGCGCCAGCGGGCTCGACTGGGAGGCGGCGCAGGCAGCCATGGCGGTGATGCCCGGCACCACCGTGACCGTGGTGGCCGGCCGCCGCTCCTGGATCATGGCCAGCAGGTAAAAGGCGGTGGAGTACAGGGTAGCGTCGCCGAGCGTGGGAAAGGCCACGTCCTCGCCCCGGTCGAGGTGAGTGATCACCCGGTCCGCGGCCGTGCCCCAGGCGTCGAGCAGCTGTTGGTCCGTCTCGCGGCCGAGGTAGACCTTCTGCATCGGGAAGCAGAGTTCGAGCACGGTGCGGCCGTTGCCCGCCACCGCCTGGCTGGCGATCCGCAGGGCGCTGCTCGTGCCCTCCTCCCGGGCCTTGGGCACGGCCCAGACCCGGGTGATATCGAGGATGCGTACGGCCTTGTAGGTCATCAGTTCCGGGTCACCGGGGCCGACGCCGACCAGGTAGAGGTGGCCGGACTGCGGGATGGGGTGCTGGCTGCTCATAGGTCGCCTGTGATGAGGGTTATGGGATTGAGGACCCGGTCCGGGCCGCCGTGGGGATCGTGGCGGGTCACGGCCAGGGTGGCACTGGTCACGCTGCGGCACTGCTGCTGGAGCACGCGCCGCGCAGTGGTTTCGGACTGCTTGAGCACCGCGCTGACCACGATGCGGCCGCCGGGGACAAGCCGGGCCGTGGCCGTGGTGAGGATCGCCTCCAGCTGGCCGCCGCTGCCGCCGACAAAGACTCGGTCCGGTGCAGGCAGGCCGGTGAGAGCCGCGGGCGCCGCACCGTCGACCAGGCGGATCGTGTAGGCCCCGTAGGTGCGGATGTTGGCGCGGATGTTGGCCTGCTCTGCGGGGTTGCGTTCCACCGTGTACACCGAGAGTTCCGGACAGAGGCGGGCCGCCTCCAGGCTGACGCTGCCCGAGCCGCCGCCGATGTCCCAGAGCACACCGTTCTCAGGCAACCGCAGCCGGTGCAGCACCGCGGCGCGCACCTCGTCCTTGGTGATCAGGCCGCGCGAGTGACGGATCTCGTCCTCGCCGAGGCCGAACCGGCAGGGGCAGGGGCGGGCCGGCTGCTCCACCAGGACCAGGTTGAGCGGGCCGAAGCGCTGTCCGGCGATCTCGGCCAGGGTGCCGCTGGTGATCCGCTCGTCGGTCAGACCCAGGTTTTCCGCCACGCGCAGGCGCAGGGTATCAATGCGCGCATGATCGTCGCACCCCTCCAGGGCGGCGAGCAGGGCCGCGGCCACCCGGTCCGGGCTGTTCTGTTCATCGGTGAGCAGGAGTACCCGCGGGTGGCGGAGTACCCGCCCGGCGGCATCGTCCCCTGGCCGGCCGTGCAGACTGACCATTGCCAGGTTGTCCCAGGGCTGGCCGAAACGGGCGCAGGCCAGCTGCACGCTGGAGAGCGCCGGGTGGACACACACCCGCTCCGCGCCGAAGCGATCGATCAGGCTGCGGCCGATGCCGAAAAAGAGCGGATCGCCGCTGGCGAGTACGGCCACGTCACCCTCCTCCAGGGCCGCGGCCATTTGGGCGAACAGGGCGCCCAGGGGCGTGATCGGGATCGGCCGAGCCGTGCAGTCGGCGACCAGAGGCGCGTAACGGCGACTCACGGCCACGGCCACGCAGCCCCCGATCAGTTGCCGCTGCGCCGGGCTCAGCACCGGCCCGCTCACGCCGATCAGTTCAATCCGTGACACTGCAGACCACCCCCTCTTCCGCGGTGACCAGGTAGACCGCCACCGGCAGGCCGGACCACGCCTCGGCCTGGACCCGCGCCCGGTCACAGACCGCGGTGATCAGGTCGCCCCGGCCCGCGGCCCGCAGCCGCTCGTAGATCTCGCGGGCCGTGTTGGCCCGAGCCAGCGCAGCCGCGGCAGGCCCGTCCAGCCCCAGGTCAACGAGCAGGTCCGCCGCTTGGTGGGTCTCCAGGGCGCCGTTGCGCACATGAGTCTGGGGCACGGCCAGGGCCGCCTTGACCAGCTTGGCCCACATCCCGGCCAGGTGGATGCGCCGGAACCCCTGGCGGGCCGTGGCCGTGAGCGCATAGTGCAGGTAATCGCCCATCATCACCAGCGCTTCCTCGGGCAGGGCGAGCCGGCCCTGCACCGCGGCCTCGGAGGTGCGCCCGGTGGCGAGCACCACTTCGTCCAAGCCGGCAGCCCGCGCCACCCGCAGGCTGGCCTCGATGGTGTCGGTCCAGGCCTTGGCCGAGATGGGCCGGACAATGCCGGTGGTGCCGAGGATGGACAGCCCACCGAGCACGCCCAGCCGCCGGTTCAGGGTCTTTTCGGCGAGGGCCTCGCCGTCGCGAACGAAAATACACACCTCGACCCTGGACTCGCCCGCTTTGGCATCGGCCAGGGCCTCGGCCACGGCCGCGCGGATCATGCGCCGCGGCACCGGGTTGATCGCCGGCTCACCCACCGCCACCGGCAGGCCGGGCTTGGTGACCACACCCACGCCCGGGCCGTTGACGAGCACCACCGGCTCGCACCCCGGTTCCTCCAGCCAACGCACCTCGGCGCCGATCTCCGCGCTGTTGGTCACGTCCGGGTCATCGCCCGCATCCTTGACCACCGTGGCCAAGTTGCCGCTGAAGCGACAGAGTTCGAACGAGTGGCGCGAGCCGTCGGGAAAGGGGATTTCCACCCGGCCGGGGTGCGGCCGACCGAGCAGGCCAAGCACCGCCGCTTTGGCCGCGGCCGCGGCGCAGGCCCCGGTGGTGTAGCCGCTGCGCAGTTTTCTGGATGCGCCCGTCCGCTCGGTCACGAACGTTCCTCAGGCCAGGCGCAGCAGGGCGTTGACCGCGGCCACGGCCACCGGCGTGCCGCCCTTGCGACCGAGCGCGGTGATGAACGGGTAGTTTTTGGCGGCCAGCAGTTCCTTGGACTCGGCCGCGTTGACGAACCCCACCGGCACGCCGATCACCAGGTTGGGGGCTATCAGCCGCCGCTCGATCAGGTCCATGACCTTGAGCAGGGCCGTGGGCGCGTTGCCTATGGCGACGATGCCGATGTTGTCGCCGGTGGCCCGGGTCATGGCCGCATCCGAGCGGGTGGTACCGTTGGCCCGGGCCAGGGATGCGGTCTCGGGTTCAGCCACTCGACAGAGCACCCGGCCACCAAAGGCGGCGAGCAGGTGGGCGGAAACCCCGGCCGCGGCCATACCGACGTCCACAAGGATGTTGCGGCCGCTGCGGATAGCGGCCAACCCGGCCTCGACCGCCTCGGGGTGAAAGCGCAGGGTGTCGGCGAAGCTGAAGTCGCCGGTGGCGTGGATGATCCGCCGGACCACGGCGAACTCGTCCGAGGCAAAGGCGGTGGGGCCGAGTTCGCGCTCGATGATGCGGAAGCTCTCGGCCTCTATGTCCTGGGGGGCGACCTGTTGCAGGGTAATCATGCCTGTTCTCTCTGGCTGGGCCCGGGACGCGTTGCCCGGACCGGATGGTTGATCAGTTTTTCGGCGTGCTGCCGGCGAAGAGTTCCGGGTAGAGCAGGGCCCGCACCTGGACGATGCCGTCGAGCAGGTCCGGCGTGGGTCGCGAGACCAGTTCCTCGTCCACCAGGAAGACTTGGCCCTCGCGCACCGCGCGGATCACCGCGAAACCCGGCTCACCCGTGATATCTTCGACCCGCACCGGGTTCATGCGGCCGCGCTGCGCCAGGTAGACGTCGATTTCGTCGGCCCGGGCGAGGATGCGCTCCTTGGCATAGGCGGCGATGTTCGTCTCGCGCATGCGCGCCGCGTCCTTGGCCACATTGATGCCGCCCGCCGACTCGAGCACGAACAGGGCCATGGAGCCGGGGGCGAAGGTCTTCATCTGCCGGTGGATGGACTCGAAATAGACCCGCTTGCGTTGCTCCGGCGGGATGGCCCGCAGATCCTCGCTGATGCGCGCCAGGCCGCGGGTAAAATCCGCGATCATCGCCTGCGCCGCGGCCTCGCGGCCGGTGAGCGTGCCCAGGGCCTGCCAGTAGGCGAACAACTCATCCGCCCGGGTGGGCTGGAGCGAGACCACCCGCACCTGGTGCTGTTCGAGGATGCGCACCAGGTTCGGGTAGCCGCGGCTGATCATCGGCCGGATGAGCACCAGGTCGGGCTTGAGGGCAAGGATGCGTTCCGGGTCGTCCTGGAACTGTACCCGCGGCCGGTCGGTCAGCTGCTGGTCGCCGGGGCTGCAGGCAACGATCTCGCCGTCGAGGCCGAGGCGCAGGAGGTTCGCGGTATGGGCCGGGTAGAGCGAGACGATGCGGGTGAAGGGGCGGTCGAAGACCAGGGTCCGGCGCTCGCTGTCGGAGATGGTGGCGGCGCGGGCGGTGCTGAGCGAGAGCAGCAGAGCCAGCACGAAAAGCGACACGATGTGGCACAGAGGAGCCCTCCCCTTGCCGCTCATCGGCGCACCTCGCGCAGCCGCTCCGGCAGGAGGGCGGTGATCGCCTCCAGGTCGAGGTGGGTGCGGGCGTGCTCGGCCAGCTGATCGTAGGCGCGGTCGCGCGCCGCCGGCCCGTGCAGCCGGTCCACCACTACCTCGCCGAGACCAAGACCGGCGAGCCAGCGCCGGGTGATGGCCGGTTCGTCGAACAGGCCATGCAGGTAGGTGCCGAGAACCCGGCCGCCCGCCCCGACGCAGCCGTCCATGTCCGCGCAGTCCGCACCGTTGCGGCTGTGCACCGCGACCAGACCGAGACCTTGCGGCGCGTCGGTACGGCCCATATGGATCTCGTAGCCCCGGCCGGCAAGGCCGTCCCAGGTGAATTCGGTGAGGGTGGTGGTCTTGGGCGCCTGCAGCACCGTGGTCACCGGCAGGAGGCCGAGCCCCTCGGTGGTCCCCGAACTGCCTTCGACCCCGGATGGGTCCTCCACCCGAAGGCCGAGCATCTGAAAGCCGCCGCAGATACCGAGCAGGTGCCCGCCGGCCGCGGCGTAGTCGAGCAGGCGCGTTCGCCAGCCGCTTGCGGCCAGCCAGTCGAGGTCGCTGCGCGTGGACTTGGTGCCGGGCAGGATCACCGCGCGGAAACCACGCAGGTCCTGCGGCTCGTGCAGGTAGACGAGCCGGACGCCGGGAAGCCCGGTGAGCGGGTCGAAGTCGGTGAAATTGGAGATGTGCGGCAGGCGGATGACGGCAATGGCCGCCTCGCCCGTGGTGAAGGGGGTGAAGGCGCGGGTCTGTTCGATGACCACCGCGTCCTCGGCCTCGATGCGGAAATGTCGGTACCAGGGGAGCACGCCGAACACCGGCCGGCCGGTCTGCGCCTCGATCCACTCCACGCCGCTTGTGAACAGGCCGAGGTCGCCGCGGAAGCGGTTGATGACAAAGCCGCGGATGCGCTCCCGCTGTTCCTCGGGCACACAGGCCAAGGTGCCGACGATCTGGGCGAACACCCCGCCGCGGTCGATGTCGGCCACGAGGAGGACCGGCGCCTCGGCGTGGGCAGCCATGCGCAGGTTGACGATATCACCCGCCATCAGGTTGACCTCGGCGCAGGAGCCGGCCCCCTCCATGACCACCAGGTCGCAGGTCCGGCGCAGCCGCTCCAGGGCGGCGCAGCTCTCGGCGAACAGGTGGTCCTTGCGTGCGTAATAAGCGCGGCCCGAGGCCTCCAGCCAGGCCCGGCCGTTGAGCACCACCTGCGAGCCCTGGTCGCTCACCGGCTTGAGCAGCACCGGGTTCATGTCACAGTGGGGCGCGACCCGGGCCGCCTCGGCCTGAACGATCTGCGCCCGGCCCATCTCCAACCCCTCGGGCGTGACCCCGGAATTGTTCGACATATTCTGGGCCTTGAACGGCGCCACCCGCAAACCCCGGTCGACGAAGATGCGGCACAGGGCGGTGGCGACCACGGATTTGCCCACGTCCGAGCCGGTTCCGAGCACAGCCAGGCAGGCAGCGGGTTGCGTCATGTATCCTCCCGGGAGCAGGGCGGCTGAGCCGTCCTGGTTCGCGTTATTTTTCGATACCGACCCGGGCACCAACGCCCCGGTCGTAGTAGTGGCGCACACAGTGCATCTCGGTGACCAGGTCAGCCCGGGCGAGCACCGCAGCCGGCGCGCCCCGGCCGGTGAGCACCAGTTCCCCCTGCGGCGGCCGCAGATCGATGAGCGCGAGCAGGTCCGCCTCGTCGATCAGCCCGCGGCTGGCAGCCACGTTGGCCTCGTCACCGATCACCAGATCGTAGGCGCCCGAAACGAGCGCCCTCCGAATTTCCTGCAACCCCTGTTGGGCCGCCTCCCGGTCCTCCGGGGCCGGCTCGCGGCCGACAAAGCGGCCCAGGCCGAACTGAGCGACCGTGATGCAGTCGTCAAACCGCGCCAGCGCCTGCAATTCGCTGTAGGCACCGTTCTTGATGAACTGGCCGAAGTAGACCCGCAGGCCGGCGCCGGCGGCGCGCAGGGCCAAGCCAAGGGCCGCGGTGGTCTTGCCCTTGCCGTCGCCGGTGTAGATCTGCACGAAACCCTGCATGGCAGCCCCCGGTCAGAAGGCCATCTTGACCGCGACCAGCACGCTGGTCAGCCGGTCGGCATGCCGACCCCATACCCCCTGCTGCACGCCCAGGTTGACCCGCCACGACTCGTTCACCGGCATTACCAGGCCACCGGTCACGGCCAACTGCTGGCCGTTTTCCTCCTCCTTGAAGAAGTACGAGCAATAGTTCAGCTCGATCTCCGGCTGCAGCCAGGGCCGCAGCTGGTAACCGAGGGCCGCGTCCACGCTGAACATGCCGCGGGCGTTCTCCCGCCGGTTGCCCAGCGGCAGTGTGTATCCCAGGGCCGTGTTGGCGGTCCAGGCGCCCCAGTCCCTGCTGGCGATGAGCTGCTGGTCGAGACTCCAGAACTGCTGGCTGAGACAGATCCGGCCGATGCTCGTGTCTGTGTCCGCGGGGATGGTGACCCCGGCGCTGTAGGCCAGGTCCAGTCCCAGGGCTGGGTCGGAGAGGAACCGGTAGCGGGCGGCCAGCCCGAAATCCGCCACATCATCGCTGGTTGCGGCCATGGAGTCGTCGACATCCCTGTCCTTCAGCCAGAGATAGCCGCCGCCGACGCTCACATCGAGGTTGTCCACCACACCCGCGGTCACGGCCAGACCTAGGGTCTGCTCGCGCAGCAGGGGCCGCACATGGGTGTGGCCGCCGCCGCTCCAGAATCGCTTTGCCCGCCCCAGTTCGTACGACCACTCCACCTCCACTTGACCCGGGTCAACAGGCGTGGCGTCCGCGGTGTTGATCTTCGCGTGTTCCGGGCCGGCCGTTTCGACCTCGGGACTGGCGCCAGCCGCCTGCGCCGCCGCGAACGGCAGGACAACGGCACACAGAAGCAGGCCGAGCAGCAGCAGACCGGGACGCAGGGATACTTTTTTCTGCCAATCATAGTGGTGCATTTTCGTCCCCTCCCTCACTGCAGATCGATGCCGTGGTCCCGGGCCGTTTCCGCCAGGAAAGTGGCGTACACGTCGGCGAAACCGTCCTGCTCGCCCAAGCCCTCGACCAGGGTGGTCACCCTGAACCCGTTCGCGGTCAGGATCGCCTGCATACTCTCCGGGCTGTCGCCGGCCATGTCGTTGACGGCATGGTCGCCGGCCACGGTCATGAACGGCTTGAGCATCACCTGCCTCACTCCGTCCTTGTGCATCTGGCGGATGACCGTCTCCAGGCCGGGGAACCCCTCGACCACGGCCAGGTAGGATTTGGTTTCGGGATACAGGGTGTTGAGCACCTCGACCAGTTCGAGATAACTGCCGGCGGAGGGGAAGAACTCGTTGCCGTGACCCATGTAAAGAAGCGCCGCACCCTTGGCCCGCGCAGTCTCCACGTCGCCGGCCAGGGCCTTGGCCACAGTGCGGATGTCCTGTGCATAGGGGCGGGTGGTACCCATGGTACCCAGGGCGGGACGGCTGACCACCAGTTTTTCAAACGGCCGGTTTTTCGCCTTGACCGTGGCAATGGAGTTGAGGGCGCGCACGGTCTCGACCAGGTCGAGATATTCCTCGCCAAGCGTGATGTGGCCGGGCTGAACAAGGATGGTACAGTACCCCTCCTCCCGCAGGTCGGCGATGGTCGCCAGCGGGCTGCGGACACCATAGATATCCGCCGGCACGTCTGGGTTGGCCGTGCGGAAGGTTGGGTCGTGCTGGCGCTCGTTCCAGGTGGCGCGGATGCTGTCCGCGGTGAAAGCGAGGCGCACCTCGCTGTTCGGGAATTTCTGGCGAATCCGGTCACGGATGTGGACAATGCCCGGCAGGGCCTCGGGAACAGTGGTGCCGAAGGCGGCCAGAACGATGGCGTGGCGACCCTTTGCCGGCGGCTCACCGGCAAAGGCTATCGAGCAGGAAAAAACAAGCAGGAAAAACAGGGAGGTACAACTTTTCAGAGACGACAGCATGACCTACCTCCTCAGTCCGGGAACAAAAAATCCCGGACCAAAAGTGATTTGATCCGGGAAGTCCCAAACTATCCGAGATGTCGTGTCACACCCGTCCGTCCACGAGGGTATGAGCTATGCGCAGGCAGGTCTTCTGACTCCCGGTTCATCCTATTGCTGCGTCTTCCCAACCGGATGGTCAGTGACTTCGGTGCAGCTTTCGTCCCCGGTTACAGCGGCGGGCCCGTTTCCGACTTACACGGAATTCCCTATTAAACTGAAAACGGCTGCGGGTAACGCCTTCGTTTCAGTACCTACGCTCTGTGCCGCGAAGATGTAGGGGAAGCGGGAAAGGTTGTCAAGAGTTTTTTCATGTGCAGGAAGGAACTACCGGTGGCGCGAAATCGTCCCAAACAGGACCGACACCTCCATGCCTGAACCGACAATCGGTGTGTTACAGCGCAAAGGCGTACAGCAGCGCGACCACCACCAGGCTGAGGGCGCGAAACCCCTGGCTGCAGACGATGAGCTGCAGGGCCAGCACCGGCCGGAAGATGCCGGCGTAGTATGGATACTGATGCCGCAGGGCACGGATCGGCGAGGAGAGGACGTTGCCGATGAGCAGCACGAGCACGATCTCGCGGGTCTCCATGGCGCCGCTGGTCATGAGCGAACCGGCCGCGGCCAGGCCGGCGGTGAATTCGGCGGCCATCTGGAAGGTGAGGATGGATAGGGCCTGGGGGGTCAGCCAGGAGAGCCAGCTGACATGGTCGGCCATGAACCGCTCGGCCGCGGAGAAAAAGCCGGCCTCGGTGAGCACGTAGAAGAAAATGTAGATCGGCACGGTGATCTTGACGATTTTGCGGATTCGCCGCTTGAACCGTTTGGCAGCGTTGTTCAGGGCCGTGCGCAGCGGGTGGTCCGGTGCGGCCGGCAGATCGACATCGGCCGGCGTCCCATTGGCCGCCGGCAGAAGTATCCGGCCGAGCAGGGCCACACAGAGGGTGCGGAGCACGGCGGCACCCACAGTCAGGCCGAGGTAGACGAAGGCCGCTCCCTTGATGAGTGGAAAGGCGATGAAAAAGGTGGTGGGCAGGTGGAGAAAATTGGCGGGCAGGCTGTTGAACAGGTTGGCGAGGATCAGTTCGCGGCGGCTCAGCCGGCCCTGGTCATAGCCCTCGGCGAGCATGGTGTTGGCCGCCATGCCGGAAAAAAAACACAGGGCAAAGGCAGCGCCGGTAATCGGCGAAAGGTGCCCGAAACGGGTGAGCGGTCGGGCGACCACCGCCAGCCGCCGCGTCCAGTTGAGCGACTCGATGAACAGGGCCACGAGCAGACCAAGGGACAGAAAGACGAGCAGGCGCAGCAGCGGCCAGCCGAGGTGCAGCCAGAGATGGGTGAGGGTGTCCGGAGTCAGCATGCCAGGGGTTCGGTTGGTTCGCGGCGGTCGCCGGGCCGGGAGATCGCTTGCAGGTGATGGCCGCACCGACCAGGACGCGGCCGCACTCTAGACGGGAAATCGCCCAGCGCCAATCTTTGCAGAGCGCATCAACACACCGACAGACGCGATCCGGAAATGCTCACCCATAAAAGCCGGACACCGATGAAGATGCCGTTTGGCAGTCAAACGAGCGTGGGGAACAGACGATTCGTGCCGACGAAGCTAGATGACATCTCACTGACCCGGAATTGGACCTGACGAAAAAAGGGGTTACAGCTAAAAAGCTATAACCCCTTGAAATAACTGGTGCCGAGACCAGGATTTGAACCAGGGACACACGGATTTTCAGTCCGTTGCTCTACCAACTGAGCTATCTCGGCATCGGTGTTGAAGACTCGTTTCTATAGCAGAGATATCGAACGAGTGTCAATCCTTTTTTATTTTTTGTTCTCCGCAAACAGCTCGCCGAGATCAATCTGGAAATTGTCCAGAGCGGTTCCCGTCCTGACCGGCCGGGTGAGTTGTTGACCCGTGGCCTCACCCCCGGCCAACTCGTCGGCCGCGTCCAGATTGAGGTCGTTGACCTGCAGGTCCTCGAGGCCAGACGCGCCGGCCGACACCGTGCTCACCGGGGAATCGAATGCGGGGGCGCGGACCGGGACCGTTTCCTCCGGTTCCTCAACCGGCTCCATCGGTTCGCTGGCGCGTTCTAGGGGAGGCGGCGCCAGATCGGAGATGTCAAGATCCCCAAAGTCCATGGTGGGCAGCGGCCGTGCCGTGTCCGGCGGAGAACTCTCCTGCCCCGCCTCGTCATCTTCCTCCAGGGCGAGCCCGTCGACATCGTCCAGACTCAGACGGAACGCCGGCCCGTCATCATCCACAGCGATCTCCTCCGATTCCGGCAGCTCATCGAAGCTTAGGTCATCAAGGACGAATTCCCGGTCCAAAGCTCCCGGCTCTTCCCCCTCGAGTTCCTCCTGAGCATCAAGCAATGCCTCCGCAGACAGGATGCCCCCGGCCGTCTGGTCCCCGCTGCGCACCCCGGCAGCCAGCTGCAGGAACGGCGGCGCGGCGGAATCGTAGGCGGTTCCGTGCAGATCACCAGCGGTATCACGGATGGATTTGTTGCACTTTCTGCAGGTTTCCAGATGATCGAAAGAGATGTACCCACACTTTGGACACCGCATGTTCTTGCCCCATGATGAAAAGGTGACGCCGCCCCGCCTCGGGACGCCGCTGTGCCGCTGACCTGTTGACAGTGGTCATTATCCCACACGAAATCAGAGAAAATCAAGGCGTGGGCAAAAAAAAACAGTCAGGTCGGCCAGCCCTGGTCCGCGCTGTTCCGGGCCTCCTGCCCCTGCAATCAGCCCGGCGGA
>Ga0265295_1006735_pt1 | contig 13706 bp, 13 predicted proteins | sample Munlansysbiofilm_FD_192503 | JGI IMG/M metagenome (GOLD analysis project Ga0265295, IMG submission 192503) | Leachate microbial communities from a municipal landfill in Southern Ontario, Canada - Methane capture system biofilm | ecosystem: Engineered > Solid waste > Landfill > Unclassified ... | reverse complement strand
CAAGCATTAATTGATTTCTTTAAAAGTACTGGACTTTACTTCTTCTTTCAACCTGATGGTTGGAAATACTTTGTGATGATCATCATCGCTCTTGTTTTACTTTACTTAGCCATATTTAAAAAGTTTGAACCCTATTTACTCATCCCTATTGGTTTTGCGATGTTACTCGTTAACATCCCAAACACCAACATGTTTGTTGAAACCAAAGTGTTAATAGATGGTGTTGAACAAACGAAGTATAGTGGTTTATTAGGTTTTCTTTATTATGGTGTTAAATTAGGGATTTATCCACCTTTAATCTTTTTAGGTATTGGTGCTACAACAGACTTTGGTCCACTGATCGCTAATCCTAAATCGATGTTATTAGGTGCTGCTGCACAAATCGGTATCTTCATCACCTTCTTGGGTGCGATACTCTTAGGCTTCAGCGGGCCAGAATCAGCTTCTATAGGCATTATTGGGGGTGCAGATGGACCTACATCCATCTTGGTATCCAGCGAGCTTGCACCGCATTTAATTGGTGCGATCTCTGTTGCAGCATATTCTTATATGGCACTTGTTCCACTCATTCAACCACCGATTATTAGACTCTTAACAACCAAAAAAGAACGTGCCATCAAAATGGAACAACTTCGTGAAGTTAAACCCATTGAAAAGATCATGTTCTCAGTCATTGTTACGGTTATTTGTATTATTTTAATTCCATCATCTGCACCTATTATCGGTATGCTCATGTTAGGTAATTTGATTAAAGAATCTAAAGTTGCCCCTAACCTAACTAAAACAGCTGGTGATTCCATGCTTTATATCATTACGATCCTCTTAGGCTTATCTATTGGTGCTACAACAGTTGGTACATCATTCTTACGCTTTGAAACATTAAAGATCATTGCATTAGGTTTATTTGCATTTGGAATTGCTACTGCTTCTGGTGTTTTAGGTGGTAAAGTGATGTGTAAGCTTACCCATGGTAAAGTAAACCCCATGATTGGTGCTGCAGGTGTATCTGCTGTACCGATGGCAGCACGTGTTGTCCATAAAGAAGGTCAACTTGTTGACCAAAGTAATTATTTACTCATGCATGCGATGGGACCTAATGTTGCAGGTGTGATTGGTAGTGCGATTGCTGCTGGTTTATTCTTGATGTTCTTCTAGTATGAAACATATTCATTTTAAAACGATTGATTCGACACATAACTATCTATCATCTCACTATCAAGAGTATGATCAAATGACTCTGGTAAGTACTGATCATCAAACATCCGGTATAGGACGACTTGAACGCATATGGTATGGAAATCAAGATTCTATCATGTGTTCACTTCTACTTAAAGATCATTTAGATGACATGAAGATATCACTCATACCTTTATGTGCTGCCATGTCTGTTCATAAAGTCTTATCGAACTACCATCATGATATCTTAATCAAATGGCCTAATGATCTATGGATCCACGGTTTAAAGTTATCAGGCATTCTCGTTAAATCCATGATTGAATCAAGTAAGGTGCTGTCTGTCATAGTGAGTTTTGGTATCAATATCAATCAGGAATCATTTCCTGATGATATTAAAGATATTGCAACCTCTTTAAAAAAAGAGACTCATGAAACATATGACAAAGATACCATCATGCGTCATATCATCTCACAATTTTTAAGAGATTTAGAATATTTAAAAACCAATCCTACATATGTTATTGATTACTGTAACAACTATGCTGCACTAACAGATCATGTCGTAACATTCCTAAGAGATGGAACATCTCACCAAGGTATTGTTAAGCACATTAATGACGATGGACATCTTGTTGTTCAATGTCAAAAAGAAACGATTATCCTTCATAGTGGGGAAGTCGTCTTATATCAAACTTAAGTATCATCATCAGATGGCCTTTCTTCGTTAAGAATGACCATCTTTTTTGTTACATACCATTATTATTCGTGCTATACTGAAACCAAAATACGAACCCATATCCAATGGAGGATCATGTATGACACAATTAGATGATTTACGTATTGTTGATAATTTTTATCAGACATCTAGCTTTTTTCCGATGCCTACAATTCTCATATCAACACTTGATGATGAAGGTAACACCACATTAGGTGCCTACTCTTTATGTTTCCCTTATTATGTTGCAGGTAAAGATTATTATGCGATGCTCTTAGAATGCAGAAACAGTTCAAATACTGCACAAAATCTCTTAAAGAGACCTCATTGTTCACTTAACTTCTTACCAGATACCAAGAAATATTTTAAAGAGATTGTCAGATTAGGTTTTCCTGGAGATACATCCAAAGAAAAAATGGAAAAATGTTTCTTCCATTTAGAACCTGCACAGACAGAAAGTAAAGAAAAAAGACCTGATAACGTATCAGAATCTTTTCAAGTTTTTGAATGTACATGGATGAGTGATCTAGAAGACGCGCATTTAGATCAAGCAGGTATCTTAGATGGTTATCAACCACCATATCGTCATTTCAATGGTATCACATCGAAGTTTGGTGCGCATTTCATCTTGAGGATTGACAAGATACTTCTCAAGAAACCCTATAAGAAAAGTATTATTGAAGGCGTAAAAGCACAAAACTTTCCTCAAGTTCCTGTCGACTATGGTTATCGTGATAATACGCACTTCTGGTATGCACCATCTAAACGATTTAGAAAAGAGAAAGTCCCAGCACCTAAAGAGATTAACATCTCTACAGTTAGGTATGCTGCAGATCGCACCGATCCAACCATACATTTCACAAATGAAGCGTGCATGAGACTTGCTAAAGTACCTCGTATCTTCTTAAAAACTGCATTAGAGGGTTGTGTCACGTGGGCTAAAGAACATAACATCACTGAAATTGGTGAAAAAGAAATGGATCAGATCCAAGATAAACGAAACAAGGAAAAGAAAGAGCGATAGCATGAAAGCCATTATTTATTATAGTCTGAGCGGTCAAACGAAGAAAGCATGTGAAGAACGTTTTGAAGGTGACTTCTACCGTTTGAAAGGTAAGATTAAGATTCCTAAATCATATACCATGCAACTCATCTACTTAGGGATGTTTGCTACAGTTAATTCGAAACTATCCTATGAACCCATAGATATTAACTTTGATGCTTATGATGAAATCGTCTTAGCGAGTCCTGTTTGGGCATGGACGATCGTTCCATTTATGAAGAAGTTTTTAAAATATCATGTCTTCAATGATAAAAAAGTGACCCTACTTATCACGCATATGGGTGGTCCTGGTAATACTCTTAAAGGATTTCAAAAAAGATTGCATCCGTCTAATATGGTCATCCAAACTTATAGCATCCCAACAGGAAAAGACTATGAGAATGCAACCTTATTTAAAAAGTAAATCTTCATCAAGAAGGAAAAAGGCTTTCCAATCGGAAAGCCTTTATTCCTAGCCAGAATAATGTTTACCCATTACTCCTTCATAGAGAGGAAAACGTATTAAGATATAAAACAATAAATTGATTATGATTGACCCTGGACAGTCTCATAAGTTAGAGAGATTGGTTCAATAACATGAAATGTCTTGATATCATCGATTTTGATGATTGCCCAGTTTTCAAGTTTCTGATCAACAATTTTAATATAATATGATTCGCCAAGAACCATACCTTCAATTTGAAGTAAATCACATTTATAACCTACTAAAAACTCATTACCACCGTATTTTTGAGGGTTTGAGTTAGCAAATTTCGTGACTAACGTGTCATCAGAAGCTCGGTAAATGCCTAAAAACAAAGTTTCAATATCATTACCGCCACCTAGGCGAAACGATATCCAACCATTACCACCTAAACGAAAGGTAGATGATCTTAAAGCACCGATTTTATCATCATCGGTTTCAGATCCATCAAAAAAGTAAGTACCATCTTTACGATTGCTTTCATCAATCACATAATCAGCATGAAACGCATCTGATTGTCCATTGATTGATTCAATCTGCCAACCTGTAAGATCGCCTGTTTCAAAAGATCCATTGAGAATATCCATATCTGTCTGATAGTCATAGACAGTTAAGGTATAGGATTTTTGATCAGCCTGGTTACCTGCTTTATCTTCTGCATCATAATAAATGGTATAAACGCCAGCAACTAAAGGATTGATGGTATCACCACTGATATTCACTTTGATATCTTGATCGATATCATCTGTAACAAATACACTAGGTAACTCATAAGTATCACCTACGATAATGGCTTCTGTACCACCAGTTATAAGAATGACAGGCTTTTTTTCATCTTTGGTTGATGTACACCCCATCAACACTAATGAACAAAAGCTTAAGCATAGAATAAATTTTTTCATTTAATCACCTTTATAAGTACTCACCGATTGTCTTTCGACCATCAAGCATTCAATATTCATATTGATGTACTTAGCTTTTTTATTTTTAATACGTCTTATCATTAAGGTAATGGCTTGTTCGGCCATGTACTTACGGGATACCTTCATGGTTGTGATCTGTGGGTTGGATATGCGAGAATAAATGACATCATCAAATCCTATAACTGAAATATCCTCAGGTACTTTTTTACCTATTTTTTGTAGTTTTTGAATTAATAAATATGCGACATGGTCGTTATTACACACAAAAGCAGAGGGTAAATGTTTGGGTAGCACTAAATCAATCATTTCACCCGAGTCATTTCGATCTTTGATTATGACAGCGTGTTGATGATCAATTCCTTTTTCTATGAGTGCTTTCGTATAACCTAAATAGCGATCTATGATGGAATTTGTTGATGGTATAGAACCCACATAACCGATTTCATGATGACCAGCATTGATTAAATACTTGGCTGCAATGTAGCCTGCATTAAAGTTATTTGAAGCGACACTATCTAAATTAAGGTCGTCATAGTAAAAGTCAACACATACCATGGGAAGTTGAAGCTGTTCGACTTGAACAACATAAGCTTTATCAAACTGACCTACCATTAGGATGCCATGCTTTCCTTGTGTTGAAAAGTGTGTAATGCGATGTCTTTCATCATGTTTACTAACAACATGCAGCACAAAGTGAATGTTTTTGGTTAACGCATTCTCACTGAGTCTTTTGTAAAGTGTTGTATAAAAGTCTTCTGTAACAGCCAAAAACACCTCAGGAACTAAAACGATTAAGTCGAGTTGATCGTTTTTTGTATATTGATATCCCATTTCTTGTGCAGTTAAACGCACTTTATCTCGCATTTCAATCGAGATGTCAGTATCATTTTTGAATGCTTTTGAAACGGTCATTCGCGATATGTTTAAACGATCCGCGATATCCTGCATCGATATTTTTTTAGACATAAATCCTCCCAGTTTATCTCATTTGGTAAATGAGTGTCGCTATAACTATAACTATTGACAAGACATGTAACCAGAATACGATGATCATCATCAACCGTCTTATTCGGGGTTGCTCTTGACGGTTCACGTATCCAAGAAATGATACAATACCAGTTGCAATCATTAAAATGAATGTTAAATATAACATGAGGCGATTGACGAAGTTTTCGTTTGTTTCCACATGAGAACTCATTGAAAAGAATACAATCTCATAGAGGATAAAAAAGATGAATGATCCAACAACTAAACTGAACGCTTTATCTTTCACAGAAACAACATCCTTTTCCTAAAATGGTGATACAACCTCAATCGTTTGAATCTCAACATCAGATACACCACAATATAACTTATACAAATCTCCTTGAATATGAGATAAAGCTGCAGAGAATAAAACATCGTAAAGGTCTTCTCGTTTTGCTGGTCCCTCTAAAAAGTCTTCTCTTTTCGCAATCATTTTCATGGGTGATGCTTTTTTGGTTAGTAGATTAACCTTAAAGGTCATTGCATAATAATGTCTCGTATATCCTTCAGTAAAACAGGCTATATGACCTAAAACACCTAAAGTTTGATCATCCAATTGGATGATTTGGTTAGCACCACCCCATTCTTGATCAATAAACTGATCAAAAAGTGGTGCGTTATCAATAGCTTCTGTTGTGATAGAAGCATAAGTATCTGCAATAAAAAATCCTATTTTGCCACGTTTACCTTTTTCACCTTGCGGTCTCGTAAAAACTGCAATACGATGATCTTTTAACTGTAACAAGCGAACATCTTTCATACCAAGTGGTGCATCTAATGATGGTTTTAAGTCATTTAGTTGAGCACCTTTATAGAATTTGGTATACCACACTAAATTGTCATTTTGATGTGTCACATAAGTTCCACCTACCACATATTCGCCATCAATGATGGTGATACAAGGATCTTGTAAAGGGAGTGGTGAAAGATCTTCTCTTCTAACATAAACACCTTGGTTGTCTTCAAAAAATACAGCTTGTGATACCTCTGAATCTCTTTTTTCAACACGTGCTATGATCAACGATTTACCACAGTAGTCAAAAGGTTGAGAAGGATTATAAACATCATAACCATCAACACCCTTAAAACTTAACTTTTGTGGATTCTTTGGTTTGTTTTGTTGATGATAGACATCAAGTAATTGATTGATCGTTTGTTTCATGATTAACCTCGATATGGTTTAAGTTGTTGATAGAGCTCATGTAAAGTAATTGTTGCTAAACCTATTTTATCATCTGCAGCTCCATAATAAATCATTAATTGGTCATCTTTTAAAATTGCACCACACGTAAAGACGACATCACCGAAAAACCCTTCTCTTTCATAGACTTCTTCTGGTTTTAAAATCGGTTGTTCCGTTTTATGCGTGATAATTTCAGGGTGGTTGATATCAGAAAGAAATGCGCCTAGTGCATAAACAGGTTTCTCTTTGCTAGCAGCATGATAAATATGAAGCCAACCGTAAGGTGTTTTAATCGAAGGTGCACCACCACCAATGCGTCCACTATCCCATCCATCTTTTCCAACACTTAAAAGAACTTCATGTTCTCCCCAATGAACTAAATCATGAGATTTTGCAATCCACATGTTTGGATAACCAATGTCACTTGGAATTGGACGATGGTATAAAACATACTGATTATTTATTTTTTCAGGAAACAAAGAAGCATCTTTGTTGTCAACAGGAAGTATAATCCCTTTTCTTTCGTAAGATTCAAAATCTTTTGTTACGATATGACCACATGTAACACCATAAGATGATACCGCAGTATATATAATGTGATACTCATCATCCATTAAGGTGATTCTAGGATCTTCGATTCCCCAGGATTCCATTTTACCATAGGGGAAAATCCACGGTTTTTCATCGATCTTAAAATGAATACCATCATTTGAAAATGCTCTTCTAAAATGAGATAAGGACGTTAAGTATTCAACTTTCTTATGTTTGTTACTGATGGTTCTTGAATCATGAAATACATAATCATTATTATTCTTATCAAGTGATTTGATGATAAGTTCACCATCTTCATTAATCAAGGGAACATCGATAAATCCTGGTTTTGACTTGGCGCTTTCTGCAATACGTAGTAATAAAACGTAGCGATCTTGATAAATCGTAGCACCACAGTTAAATACACCATCGACTTTAAGATGTTCTGACGTTGGTTTAATGTGTGATTTAGTTATAATGGGATTTTCAATAGCTCTAATCATCTTGTCACCTATTCTGATATTATTTGAAGTCTTAGACTGATTTGATCAAAAAGACCTTCTTTTGTGTATACGGATATAATTAATGTTTTTGATCCAGGCGTTGAAGATAAAATCAATTGATCTGTTTCAAAAGAATAGATCGTTTGATCAAGTAAGACTTCATAACGCAGCACTTCATCATGTAGATCAGATATCAACGCTTGTGCGTTTAATGTAAATGATGTAGGTACAAGGTCATTGTTTTTATAATTTGTTATGTTTAATGACACATGAGATTGTGAAATGATGGTTGAACCTATCATCGATTTTTGATTAACACGTTCGATCGTTGCATCATTAGGAATTTCTACAATGACTACTGCTTGCTGTGCTGGAATGGTTAAATCTGTTGTTGTTATAACATGTTCATTGATGATTTTTTCAGATACAGAATCATATAGATCAATACCTGAAGATTGCACATGATATGTAATGGTCTGATCAGTTTCTAATGGATTATAGATCAAGTAAGTGGGATATGCGTCATGATAATAATCACCTGAATTGAGATTAATCTTGAGAATCCCTTCAATCTCGGTCGTTTCATACATGGAGGCTAACATTCCCATCGATGCACCTGAATAGATGGATAAATCTGTATCTGCCCAACCATATACGGTAGGATCTCCACCAAACCATGGTGTTTTTGAGTTTCCTGCTTTTCTAATACCTTCATAAGGAAAAACACTTTGTGTTTGCTGATTAAATAGAATAGCATCATCCCGATAGATACCGGTATAGATGGATTCATTGTCATCATTGACATAATCCGAGAAATAGTACCGTGAATTAGATATTAAATGATTTAACCATTTGCCAATCGCACTGGCATATCTCGTATCATATTTAGCTGTTTTTCCAATAATAAATGCTGCACTGAATGTGTTCATTGAAAACGCGTAACCACCACCATCTGTAATCGATCCCATCAATCCTGATACGGGATAAGATTGATACTGATCATTAAGCATACCCCATCCACCGCGGACAAGTGAGTTGCCATTAAAGATTGCATTAAACATTCGATTGACATCAAATGCTGTATCAAACTCTTGATTGTATAAAGAAGCTAAATAAGGTGCATAGTACATCAAGATTTCGTACATGGGTGATCCTTGATACGTGTTTTCAATATAATCAAGTGAACCAATAGCAGCATCTTTATACGCATCATTACCGGTTAATTTATAACCGTAATACATTAACATGGATATACCTACTGCACTATCTGGTTCCTTCCATATATTGTTTCTATAAGGTTTCATGGTTGAGAAATCAAAACCCGTATAATCAAAATTATGTTCTTCATGCATCACTAAATAGGCTTCATACCATGAGTCAATTGCTGATAAAGCATGTTCTCTTAACACGACTTCATCTTCATAAGCAATGGAAACTTGTGTAAACAGAATCGCTGGATAAAGTAAGTACCACATGGAAATGTTTCTGCTATTTCCTGTTGGATTATTTAATATAATCTGTTCTTCTTCACTGAAGTAAACATTCAATCCATCAACAAAGTTATACCCATTTTGATTTGATTTATCAATGCCCATCAGAGTTGCACTTAATACAGCTGCTATACTAACGACAGCTTCTTGTGTGCCATTGACACCTTGTCTATGATCACCGACATAAGCTGAAATGCCATAGCTATCATATGTTTGATCATTCCAAATCAAAGGTAAAAATGAGCCACTTGCTTCAAAATCAAAAACAATATCATCATATAATAATGCTTTTGACTCAAGGTCAATAATCTCATAATTTTCAGGTAATTCTGAAGTAAATTGTTCAATTCTTAAAATATCTTTTTGATAGGATGGTTCAATCCACTGGGGTTCTTCTTTCTTTTGACAAGCCATGGCGCTTACAATAATAAGCGCCATGATCATGCCTAAAGATAATTTCTTTAAACTCATAAAACTAGAAGGATCCTTGGAAAATCGTGAATGATAAGACTTCAACGTTAGCATCAGTTGCGCCTACAGCCCAGATCCAGAAGCGACCTTCGATTTTGCCGTTATAGGCATCAATAATGTCTTGACCGAACTGAAGATTAACATCAACCATGGTATATTTATTCCACTTCATACCATTGTCTTCAAATACGTAGAGACCCCATTCATGACCTTCTACTGGATTTGTTGGAACAAATTTAACAGTCCATTTGAACGCGTCGTTAACTTCTTTAATTTGGATAGCAATAAATGTTTGTTCTGTTAAGTCTAGTGTAACAACTGGTGATTGGACGCCACCCCATGATTCATTACCAACGCGAACGACGGTAAAATCACCTTCTGCATTATAAGTTGCAGTACCGAATGCGGATGAATCTGGAGTTACTGATCCAGTCCATTCACCAATTTCTTGAGCAGTAAACTGTTCAACAACCTTCAAGCCATCTTCTGACTCATTTGTACAAGCTACTAAAGCGAATGTTGCGAGTAAAACAACAACTAAAGTTAAAAATCTTTTCATTATATCTCTCCTTTTATTTATATTTTTAACCTTTGATACCTGACATTTTGACGCCCTCAACAAAATATTTTTGAGCGTATAAGAGAATGGCGATTATCGGAATTAATGCGATAAAGCTGGCTGCCATCAGTGGGCCCCATAAGATTTCTCCCGATAATGAGTTAAACGATGCCAATCCAAGTTGAATCGTATATTTATTGGGATCATTAATATAAATTAATTGTCCCAGCAAGTCATTCCAAGTACCCATAAATGCCCATAACCCAATGGTTATAAGTGCAGGTTTTGCAAGTGGAATGAATATTTTTGTAAATATTTGAAAATGTGTTGCTCCATCAATAAGTGCTGATTCTTCATAATCTTTAGGGAATGTCTCAAAATACATTTTCAAAAAGAAGATGAACGATGCACTACCAAAGTAAGCTGGTAAAATCAGTGGCGTATAATTATCTGTTAATCCTAGAAATGACCAAATAATAAATGTTGGAATCATTGTGACTTCATAGGGTAACATCATCGTCGCTAATAACACCATGAAAATAACATTTTTACCTTTAAACTGGAAGCGTGCAAATCCATAAGCAACTGCTGCAGATACAAAGACTTCACCAAATATTTTTAGAACTGCAATGAGTACGGTATTACCCATGTAGCGAAATATAGGGATGATCTGAAAAGCTCTGACATAGTTTGCAATATGGAATCCTTGCGGGAAGAAAACCATCTGTGGATTGATAATCTCTGATTCTGTTTTTAACGATGTTGATATCATCCAGATAAAGGGAAGTATCATAATGACTGATCCTAAGATCAAAGCGATATGTATCCAAGTGCTTTTGTGGAGAATAAAGCGTTTTAATGGATGATTATTTTGGTTCGTATGGGAAGTTGTCATGTTATCACCTACGCTGTATGAACCCAGAACTTCTTACTTACATTGACAATCACTGTTAAGAACATGATGACAATAAATAAGATCCAGGCTAATGCTGTTGCATATCCCATTTTATAGTGTGCAAAAGCTTGTTCATAGAGATACACCATATAGAATTCGCCTTCTCCACCTGCACCACCTAAAACATAAGCATCCGTAAATTTTCTAAATGCTGAAATGATACCGATGATCAGATTATAGAAGATGATCGGTGTCATCATGGGAACTGTAATATACCATGTCTTTTGAAATTGATTTGCACCATCCATCTCAGCAGACTCATAAAGTGATGTAGGCACATCCTTTAAGGCTGATAGATAAGTCAAGATACCTCCACCTGCACCCCAAACAGCCATAATGAGATAAGATGGTAGAACCCACTCTGGATCATATAACCAGTTAGGTCCATTGATTCCCAACCAAGATAACATGAAATTGATCAAACCGTTATTAGGATCTAGAATCCATCTAAAAACAATGGAGACAGCAACACCTGAAACGATGGCTGGCATGTAATAGATCACACGATAAATACCTACGTGTCGTATGTTTTTAGATAACATCACTGAGACGGTAAAAGATGTCACAATCACCAGTGGAATCGCAATAATTGCATAGCGAAATGTAATCCATAAAGCATGCCAAAACTGTTCTGCTTGAAAAATCTCGCGGTAATTTGCAAGTCCTATCCATTGTGTATTTGATCCAACGATGGACCAATCTGTAAAACTGATAAATACTGCTGCAATCATGGGAAGAAGCGTGAATAAAATAAAGCCTATGACCCATGGTAGAACAAAGTATATACCAGCACTCTTACGTTTTTTCATTGACTAATCTCCAATTTTACTGCGAATACCTGAAGCTGCTTTTTGAATTAAATCGACGTAATCCACATTGGGATTTTGTAAAATAGGCATATATAAACCACGCCATAAATATGTATCTGAAATGATTGTCCAGAGTTCAGTGTAATTTGCTGAGCGTGCATTATCTAAAGCGTGTTGAATGGTATCAAGTGCTGGAATCTTTTCTGGAGCAATCACACCGATGTTGTCAATACTACCCTTAATGGGTGGAGCGATCTTCCAGGTAAAGAAAGCGAGCGTTAAGGCTTCTAAAGCTTCATAAGCAAGATCTTTATCCTTCACCCGTGTTGACATCACAGTTGAAGCCGTCCAGTCGAAGGGATTCGATTGTCCATTGGGATCTGTTGGAATTGGGGCATACCCTAATTCAAACCGATCTTCTTCTGGCATTAATAAGATCTTTTTTTCAAAATCATCCTGTATGCCACCCATGTACATCGCCACTTCTTGTCTTTCAAAATAAACATTTCTTGCATAAGATATGGAATTATATTGAGGAATGAGATTTTCTCTAAAAAGGGTAACTAGATTTGATATACCTTTAACGGTACCTTCGGAATCCAATAATACTGTTTTTCCATCTTCATCTAAGATATCACCACCACCACTCCATATAAAAGTTTCTATGTTAGGATTACCTTCAATAACCGTGGCATAAACCTGTTTATCACGGTAGGTCTTTCCGGCGATTTGTCGTGAGATTGCAATAAAATCATCCCAAGACCAATCATCTGTTGCAGTAGGAGCTTCTACACCAAGTGTTTGAAACATCGTTTTGTTGTAATAAACAATAAACGGGTTTGCTATCCAAGGAAGTCCCCAATATTGATCATTGAATTTTGCACTATTAATCACGCCTTCATAATAATCATCCACATTGAGTGATTCACTTTGTTCAAGGTAAGGTGTTAAATCAGTGATCGCACCAAGGTCTGCATATTTTGAAATGAGTTCTTGGGTCAACCAGAAAAATTCAGGTGCCTTATTTCCTGCAATTTGGGTTGAAAGTTTGATATAATAGTCAGAAGGAATAGATAGTGTCTTAATGACATATTTACCCATAGCAGCTTCATTAACATCTTTAACAATTGCATTGAATTCGGAAAGTTCAGTTCCCGCTGCCCAAGTAGCAATCGTAAACTCGTTGGATGGTTTATTATCTGTACAAGACACCGTGAAAACTGTGACGAGTATGATAATCATTATTCTTAGTATTTTTTTCACGTTTAGCTCCCTTTCGTAACTTTACAATATATTTTGTAACTATATTTTAATTGATTTGTTGTTCTTTGTCAACGCTTTCATAAGATATTGTTATAATTTGTGTTCGATAATGATAATCGAAACTATATCGTTCTAACATACAAAATAAAAAGCACTTTAGCAAGTGCTTATCAATTCGTATTTCCATTTCGTTTATATGTTGTAATGATTGATGCAACAAATTCTTTCACTTGATGGTTGTCTAGAGTCTCCAGAGTTGTAATAACTTTATTGAGTTCAAGTTCTTTTTCTAAAACATCTCGTTGTTTTTCAATAAAAATTTTCTGATTATCAGTTTTGCAGTGATCTTCGTGATTGTGATCAACCAAAAGTTCTTCAAAGAGTTTTTCTCCAGGTCTAAGACCGGTAAACTCAATGTCAATATCTTTATAAGGCTTAAAGCCTGCTAAACTGATCATCTTTTCAGCTAAATCTTTAATCTTAACAGGTTCACCCATATCGAGAATAAAGACTTCTGCACCGTTGGCATAAACACCACACTGTAAGATGAGTCCAACAGCTTCAGGAATTGTCATA
>Ga0265295_1006734_pt1 | contig 13709 bp, 13 predicted proteins | sample Munlansysbiofilm_FD_192503 | JGI IMG/M metagenome (GOLD analysis project Ga0265295, IMG submission 192503) | Leachate microbial communities from a municipal landfill in Southern Ontario, Canada - Methane capture system biofilm | ecosystem: Engineered > Solid waste > Landfill > Unclassified ... | reverse complement strand
AAAGAAGAAGTATAAGTGGTCAGTTTTTCTCCCGTATCCGACAGATACGGGTAGCTTTAGGGGGTTGTAGGGACATCTGTCCCTGCCACTTTATGGGCTTTGCTCATAAAGTGCGTAACATCAGTTAACTGACCTTACGCAGTTTCTTTAAAGAAGAAGTATAAGTGGTCAGTTTTTCTCCCGTATCCGACAGATACGGGTAGCTTTAGGGGGTTGTAGGGACATCTGTCCCTGCCACTTTATGGGCTTTGCTCATAAAGTGCGTAACATCAGTTAAGTAAATAACTATGGAACCGATTTTGCTTTAAGTGCAAAAAGATCCAAAATGAGGTTTGATTGATGCAAATAGTCCTTCGCAATAATCTTATTCTTATCACCACGGGATTTGAGACCCTCAATAGTGAGTGGATGCAAAATTTTTTAAACCAACACACCCGAGGCATGCTCTTTTTAGAAAAAGCGGTACTCGTCTTTAGAAACGAAACGCTCAAAGAGGTGCGGGAAAAGTTTCTCCACAGCCTCAGCCGCCACCATGCCCAGACGCACGATTTTAATCACGATTTTTTTCTCCGTTCCATGCTCAAATTCGGCAATCAGCCCATAAAAATAGAGCTTGAGAAGATGCAAGAACCGCTCGATGTCAAGGTGCATCTTTACGCATACAATAAAAATACCGTACTCATCACCCTTGACCAACCCAATTCGTGGGTGGTGAACTATCTTCGATCGCAGCTAGAGGTGTATGTGGAGAGGGGAACCGATACCTCTTTGGTGGTAGAGGTGGGCGATCACAAGGCAAAAGCGAGACTTGAGCGGGCGCTCAATAAAAAACATATCCTTCACTACAATATCAAATACAGTTTCGATAACCGCTTTATGAGCACCCTCTATGCCGATTTTGCAAACTACACCTTCGGCGATCTTTGCCGCCAAGAAGCGCTCGAGGAGAACGTAGCGTTTTATTCGATACTCGAATGTCCTATCGGCGCGAGTCAAGAATCGATCCGCCGCAACTATAAAAAACTCTCCAAAATCTACCATCCCGACAAGATTTTTAGCGAAGAGCCCCATATGATCGAGCACTACACCCAAAAATTCCAGCTTCTCCAAGAGGCTTACAGCGCACTGCGAGCCTGATCGGGGATAAAATCTTCGGTGGGTTCGTACTTGCCGCCGCTTTTTAACAAAATGGCGAAATCCTCCGCACTATAGAGAGAGAGCTCTTTGCTTTGATTTTGTTCAAGCTCTTTGGAAAATCCCCGTTTTGAAAAGAGGACGATCTGGGTCGGTTGCAGGTCGAGTTTTTCACATTTCTCCATCACCTTGTGCACCTCTTTTTTATTCACTTTATGATTCGTCCATTTGCATTCGCCCACGTAAACGTTCCCGTTTTCGGTAACGGTCAAGATGTCTATCTCCACTTTTGCATCCCAGTAGCTCCCCGTTGTCACGATCTGAGCATCGCGCAGATGGTAATTGAGCAGCAACTCCGAGAGTTCCTCGAAAATAAGGCTTGTATAGCTATGGCGCCGCTCCTCGAAGCGTTTAAAAAAGTTGTCGTAATCGTTGTTTTTGATCTCTTTGGCATGGGGGAATACAAAGTAAAACCAAAAGCGCACAAACGGCTGCGTAAAAAGTACTTTGTGGGAGATGCGTCTTTTTGCATCCTCTTTTTTAAGTTTTTCTCCCGGTTTTTTGGTGGGTACCTCCTCGCGGGAATACTCCACCTGAATAAGCCCTTTTTCTTGAAAATAGTTGAGCGCCGCGCCCCCTTTGGTGTTGCTCATCCCCGCTCTGTTGAATGCCGAAAACATCCTGCGATCCCCTTGCGCCAAAGCACTTAAAAGGCGCTTTCTACCGGTATCTCCCAGAGCGAGTGCATCCATCTTTTCATCAAGCACGTCGAAATTTTCCAAAATAACGCTTCGGACTAAAAAGTTTATATCCCTGCTCGTGTCGATCTCCCAGCCCAAACCGCCGAATATCGAAAAATATTCGATCTGCGTCTCCATGTCACCCGGGTAGTTTTGAAAATAAAACGAGCGAAACTGATCTAATAACATTTTTCTCCGTTTAGTATTTTTTGCACATATGATAGTTTAATTTATCTTTAAAAGCTCTATATTACAACAAGAGTTTAGGTATATTTTGCTATAATCGCATTTTAATTTCTTACTCAATCACAAGGACACCATTTTGCTTGAAAATATGAATGAAAAATGTGCGGTTGTAGGCATATACGGGCACAAAGAAGCATCAAAACTGGCATATTTTTCCCTTCACGCTCTTCAGCACAGAGGGCAGGAGGCCGCGGGTATCAGTGCATCTGATGGCAAAAAACTTCGTACCATCAAAGACCGCGGTTTGGTTATGAGCGTCTTTAACGAAGAGAAACTCTCTACCCTTTGCGGCTCAAGCGCGGTCGGTCACACCCGCTACTCCACCGCAGGAGACGATTCGATCCTCGATGCGCAGCCCGTTTTTGCACGCTACGATCTTGGCGAAATGGCGATTGTTCACAACGGAAACCTCACCAATGCGGCAGAAGTTCGTAACCGTCTCATCCAAAAAGGTGCCATTTTTCAAACATTTATGGATACGGAAAACCTGATCCACCTCATTGCAAAAAGCGAAAAAGAGCATCTGCTTGATCGTATTATCGATGCGGTCCAAAAAATCGAAGGGGCTTTCTCTCTCGTATTTTTAAGCCGCACGAAGATGTTTGCAATGCGCGACCGCCACGGTTTTCGCCCCCTTAGCCTCGGGCGTTTTGCAAACGGCGGGTATGTCGTAGCGAGCGAGACCTGTGCGTTTGATCTTATCGGAGCAGAGTATATCCGTGACGTAGAACCGGGCGAGCTCCTTGTGTTTGAAGAGAACAAAGCACCCAAATCTATCAAAGTGTTCGAACCGACACCCAAACGCTGTATTTTCGAGTATGTTTACTTCGCACGCCCCGACTCCAAGGTGTTCGGTCAAAGCGTATACCAAATGAGAAAAAATATGGGAAGCGAACTTGCAAAAATCGCTCCCGTTGCGGCAGATATGGTGATCCCCGTGCCCGACGGAGGCGTGCCCGCGGCAATCGGTTACTCCCAAGCAAGCGGCATCCCGTACGAGATGGGGATTATGCGTAACCACTACATCGGCAGAACCTTTATCGAGCCGACCCAAGAGATGCGCGATTTGAAAGTGAAAATGAAGCTCTCCCCGATGATCGAGACCATCAAAGGCAAAAGCGTTATCGTCGTAGACGACTCGATCGTACGCGGAACCACCTCCAGACGTATCGTGCGTATGCTTAAAGAAGCGGGTGCGAGCCAAGTGCATATGCGCATCTCCTCCCCGCCGACGACCGACCCATGCTACTACGGCGTCGATACACCAAACAAAGAGAAACTGATCGCGGCAAATATGTCGATTGACGAGATCTGTGAGTTTATCGAAGCGGATTCTTTGGCATATTTAGACGAAGATGCGCTTCTTAGAAGCGTAAACGCTACAGAGGACAACTACTGTACGGCATGTTTTACCGGTAAGTATATCGTTTAAGGTTGATTTTGGAGCAGATATATACATTCGGTAACTACCTTACACAGAAGTTCCATGCCAAAGTCTACAAGGTGGGTATCAATATATCGGGCTTCACCTGCCCCAACATCGACGGAACGGCGGCTTATGGCGGCTGTACCTTCTGCGAAAACGAATCTTTTAGTGCAAGTACAGGTAAAACCAAAGCACTCAAAGGTTTTTTCCTTAACCTTCAAAGCACCGAAAACCCTTTTTTGGACAAACAGCTCAAACAGCTTGAGATGCAGTTTCATGCCATAAGCAAAAGGCAGCAAAAAGAGTACGGAGCAGAAAAGTTTATCGTTTATTTCCAATCTTTTACCAACACCTATGCCCCTTTTGCGACCCTCAAAGCTCTTTATGAAAAAGCTCTCTCTTTTGAGAACGTCGTTGGGCTTAGCATCGGCACGCGCTCGGACAGCATCACCCAAGAGACGCTTCTTTACCTCGCCGAGCTGGCAAAAACAAAAGAGATATGGATCGAATTCGGTATCCAGTCGGTTTTTGACGCGACGCTGCAAAAAATCAACCGCGGTCACGACAGTGCAAATGTCAAAGAGTGGGTATTAAAAGCAAAAGCAAAGGGGCTTAACGTATGCGGGCACCTTATATTCGGACTTCCCGAAGAAACGAAAGAGATGATGCTTCAAACGGCAAAAGAAGCCTACTCATGGGGGATCGATTCGGTGAAGTATCACCCCTTGTACGTAGTGAAAAAAACCGCTTTGGCAAACGAATTTATGCGCCAAGAGTTCACCCCAATCACCGAAGAGGAGTATCTTGATGTTCTCACCCAAGCGCTTTTGCTCAAACCCAAAAACGTCTCGGTGCAAAGAATCACCGCGGGGATCGACGACGGCTCCCTTTTGGCGCCCTCATGGTGTAGAGATAAAAACACCCAAATAAAACATATCAACGCCAAACTCAAAGAGGTCGGGCTTAAATACTGACCCTCTTTAATGTGCCTCGACGTTGAAAAACTGTGAGGTGTTGACAAAATACGCGGGGTAATCAAACATCACTCTAAAATGCTCCGAAGCATTGGGCTGAAGATTTTTAGCAACGACAAACTTTTTTGTTATCGTTTGAGGTTTGTAGAGAATATCCGCTCCCCCGTCGTTTAACCCCAAAAAGTCCAAAAGATTCCTTACCTGAAAAAAAGTTCCCGGTTCTACGTTGCGTATCCCGTGTCCCTTGTTGACAAGCTTGATCTCAAACGTCACTTCCCCGATAGGGAACTTCCCTTCGTTTCTCACGATTCCCGTATATACGATCTTCTCTAAACTCAAAATGCGGCTGTTTTCTACTTTGTAGAGTTTGACGACCTTGGTGTATTTGTCCACCACAAGCAAAAAAACAAACCCGAAAAGCAGCGATGCAAGCGATGTTGAGATCGCCAAAGGCAATGCTATTTTTTTATTGGGCTGCATAAACGCATACGCGATCCCCCCCGCCAATATGACGCCAAAAGCAAAAAGAACGAAATAATGCCAAATATTAAAATACCCTATCATATACACTCCGCTCCCGTTGTAATTTTATACGAACCCTCGTACAAAAAAGGTTCTATGATGATCCTAAAGGCTCTCTTACTCCCCTTGGCGATCGACTTCTCCACCACCGAAGCACTATCGATAGAGCGCACCGAATAAAGAGCATCTTTCAGCTCATTTTGGCTTGTTTTATACACCTCTGCGGTGATCGTACAACTTTTAAAATCGTATTGCGAAAGGTTGCTAAGCTCCCCATCGACAATAATCGCTTTTGAAAACTGTAGTTTATTCTCTTTGGTGATAACCGTTTGGTTTTTATAAAGATGTTTGTGCATCTCTTTGTATCCGAGGGTCGGCACGAGCACTATCTCCAAAAAAGCAAGGGTAATAAGAAATATGCTTATCCCCATCCGTTTGCGCACCAAAAGTGCGATGATGATCAAAAAAATAAAAAGCAAAAAAGAGCCGCCAAAGAGAAAATAGTCGTAAACGATCATATTTTCAACGATTGCGCTCAGCTTTGCCTGCATCAGCTCTCTCTTGCGTTTTTCTCGGCTATACCGCTCATATCAAAACGGCGTGCAAGCTCTTGTTTGATACGATCGGGTGCAATATTTTTTGCCGCAAGCGCTACGAGCATATGGTAGGTAAGATCCGCCGCTTCATAGATCATCTCTTTCTCGTTGTCATCTTTGTAAGCAAAGGTAAATTCCCCCGCCTCTTCGATCACTTTTTTGAGGATGGTGTTTTCCCCTTTGGCAAAAAGTTTCGCCGTCCAGGAGCTAGAAGGATCGGCAAATTTACGCTCTTGGATGGTGTGGTAAAGGGTATCTATCACCCCATAAAGCGCCTCGGACGCCACTTCTACCTCCGAAGTTACCTCACCGCTCTCTAACTCGGTAAAAAAGCACGACTTTCTCCCCGTATGGCATGCCACACCCTCTTGGGTTACTTTAATGAGAAGCGTGTCGTTGTCGCAATCGATAAAAAAAGAGTGGATCGTTTGGATATGTCCGCTGCTTTCCCCTTTTTTCCAAATGCGTTGCTTGCTGCGCGAAAAGTAATGGGCAACTTTGGTTTGGAGGGAGAGTTCAAGCGCTTGCTTGTCCATGTATGCCATCATAAGCACTTCGTTGGAGTTTACCTCTTGTACGATCACCGGCAAAAGTTCGCACTTTTGCCAGTCTATTTTATTAAGAATCTCTTGCATAGCTTAGTTTTGCGTCGAAACTTTTTTCTGCGGGTCTTTCATATCGACCCAAATGTTAGGTGTGGAACCGCCGGGTGTTAAGAAAATTTTGGCATCTTTGTTCTCGCGAAGCGCTTCGTTGAATTTTCCTTGCACTTGCACCTGCTCAAGCTGTAAAAGCTGCGGCGTCAAAGATTTTGAGATCAAATGGTTCGCTTTTGCTTTTGCTTCCGCCTCGATCGTTACGGCATCTGCAATACCTTGCGCTTCGATTCTCGCTTTTTCCGCTACCCCTCGGGCTTCCGCTGCACGGCGCAACGCTTCTTGTTCTGCACGCTGTACCTCTTGTTCTGCACGCTGTACCTGTTGTTTTGCGATCTGAACCTGCTCGATCTGCTCTTTTACTTTTTGCGGCAGAACGATCTCGCGAAGTTGTACCGACTGTAAATCGGCAGGAGAGTTCTCTAAGCTTACAACGCTCTCTCTGATGCCGCTCTCGATCTCGGTCGCTATGCTGTTACGCATCTGCGGAAGCATCTCCGCATCGTACTTACCGACGATATTACGTACGATGTCGCGCACAACGGGGTTGATGATCTTGTCTTCCCAGCTAAAACCCCAGTTGGAGATTGTTTGTGCGGCAAACTGCGCATTGAGGCGGTACTGAACCGTCAATTCGATAGCCACGGGCAAACCGCGTTTATCAAGAACCGTAATGGCAGGTTTTACCATGATCCCCTGTGCCGTGCTTCCGCTTCCCGCTTCGACGCTTGAAGCGTAGTTGATAATACGCACTTTCGTATCGACCGTATACACTTTTTGGATCACTGGGATAATAAAATGAAGTCCCGGAAGCAACGCTTGATCGGAATATTTTCCGTTGGTGCTTAAAATCCCGCGCTCACCCTCTTGGATGATGGTAAAAGGTTTTGCCAATACCAGCAAAACGATCACGGCAATAATAAAATAAACTATCCCCGCCTTGCCTCCGCCGAAATTAAAATCTATCTTCGGCATTTGAGGGGTATTGGAACCCCCTCCTCCGCTTGGTTTTTTTCCGAAATTGCTTTCGCTTTTTTTCTTGTTAAAATAGTCGTTCATATCTGATGCCATGATCATGTTATCCTTCATTATTTTCTTTTCCTTGTATGTAAGTTTTATTCCTTAATTGACATAAGTCAAATAATGTTCGTATGCTTTATTGCGCCCGAAAACGATATCGAAATAAGCACTTTGAAGCTTTTCGGTCATCTCGCCGCGTGCGCCGCAACCGATGGTGCGTGCATCTACGATGCGAACAGGGGTGATCTCTGCCGCAGTTCCCGTTAAAAATGCTTCATCCGCTACGTAAATCTCTTCACGCGTGATACGGCGGCGCTCCACTTCGACCCCCATGTTTTGTGCCATCTCGATCACCGTTTTTTGTGTAATAGACTCTAACGCATTATCGCTTGGAGGAGTGATTAGCTTGCCGTTTTTTACCATAAAGAAACTCGCGCCGCTTGCTTCTGCAACATACCCTTGGTCGTCAAGTAAAAGCGCTTCGTCGTAGCCGCAGTCGATCGCTTCGTATTTCGCCATTTGGGAGTTTAGATAGTTTCCTACCGCTTTTGCTTTCCCCATGTTCGAGGTGTTTGCAGGGCGTGTCATAGAAGCGATTTTAAGTTTAATCCCTTTTTTCATCCCCTCTTCGCCCAAATAAGCGCCCCACGACCAAGCTGCGATTGCCGTTTCGACGGGTGCATGTTTATGGTACACGCCCATAACGCCGTAGCCCAAAAATGCAAAAGGGCGCAAATAGACGTCGTTACCCGTAAATTCGTTGTTTTTAATAAGGTCGATCTGTGCTTGGTTGAGTTCTTCGACACTAAAAGGGATCTCAAAAAGGTTCATCTTTGCAGATTCTCTTAATCTTTTCGTGTGGTCGTTGAGTCTGAAAATCGCGTACCCTTTATCGGTTTTATACGCTTTTGTTCCCTCAATAACCCCGTTTCCGTAGTGAAGCGTGTGTGACAACACGTGTACTTTTGCATCGTCCCACGCTACAAATTTTCCGTTCATCCAAATATATTTGGCAGCATCCATCCGAGTCTCTCCATTAGAGTAAGGTAAAAATTTAGGGCATTTTATCCAAAATGACGTTTATTAATTATTAGAGTTGTCACAAAACCTAGTTTGCAAGGTATGAAAGAAGTTGATGCAAATCCACATGCCAAAGGTTTCTTGGCATGTGGCACCCAAACCCTAAAAATCGTAGCGAAAAATCAAAAGAGCGAGGTCGATATCCCCTTGTTTGCCGCTAAAAACCTCCCGCTTCCCTTTGACATATTCCACCCCGACAAGACCGTTTGGCACCGCATTCCAAAAAAGGTTTGCCTGCAGCGAAGAAGCGCTTTTATTAACAAGTTCTTTCTTGGCATGTAGGACGCGACTATCATTTTTCGTTGCCGCATACGCCCATGCCAAAGTGGAACGCCACGTTTTTGCCCAGTAGTGGCGGTACCCTACATGCCAGCCGTAACTCTTTTGAAGCGCGATATTTCCTGCATCGTCGATAAATCCCGCCGCATACGCATCGTATGCCAAATAGCGCCCCATCCCCTTGCCGTATTGGGCATCAAAACGGATATCGTCCCTATCGAACGTTTTGATCTTGGCACTGAGGTTCACCCCGTAGCCAAAAGCGCTATCTTTTTTTGTCGTTTGGGTTGTATCGCTCAAACTCGTATGATCCTGCGCTATAGAGCGCCCCATCACCGCCAAAGCCGCTTCCCCCCACGAAGGATAGTAGCGAACGCGGGCGATAATATCGGGAACAACGTCGTCTTGAGGGGTGAGAATAGCACCGTTTTTATCCACCAAAGTGGTTTCCGGCTGCTCGAACGAGAGATCGTAGCCGAGGGTTTCGTTTTCAAAACTCAAACGGATAAGCGGCTGGCGCACGAAGGTGTCGTTGATGATAAAAGAGATCGTATCGACGGTCACGAAGGCATTAAATGCCGAGTTTGTCTGCCCCGCCGTTAGCCCACCGATCTGCAAATAAGCATGGCGCAAGCGCGGGTTATGACCGTTAACGTTCTTTTCATTCCCGTCGCTCCCCCAAAAATCGATCTCTACGAGAGTACGCAAAGCTCCGTACTCCGTCGGCGTTCTGCTTTTTACCCACAGCCTGCTGTCGCGCGCGCTCATTTTCATCTGCGCGTTGTCGTGTGCGCTCTCTAAGGGGATACGGCTATCGGCAAAAAGTGCGCCCTCGGGCCACCCCCAGATGCTCTGCAAATCGATCCGCCCTCCGACCCCTAAAACGGTTTGATCGCTCGTGAGTTCCAAAAAACCTTTTTGCTGCGATGCCTGTTTCTCTTGGAGCTTCTCTTTCTCAATTTGATCAAGCCTTTGGGTGAGCCGCTCTATCTCCTCTCTTAGTTCCTCCACCGCTGCATCGGCATGCAACATGCCAAGAAAACACCCTAAAAGAAAAACTATTCTAGCGCCCATATGCCACCCCGAAACGGCTATGGCAGGCTACGCAGCTTTGTTTGAGGTTGGCGATTTTGCTATCGAGATGCTCCACTTCGTAGTTTTTTGCCACTTTTTCTATGGCATGTGCGCAATTTTCCAAACGCTCAACGCTTTCGTTATAGATGCGGGCATCCTCGTTTGAGAGACGCTTGTTGAAATCTTTGTGCGCCATCTCTTTAAGACGATCGGCTACTTTTTGCACGTCGCTTGAGAGTCTAAGCGCATAACGCACCCGCGTATCCTCTTTTTCGAGTTCGCTTTTGTAGTTGTCGGAGATGCTTACGTCCAAACGCAGCATCAACTCTTTAAGCGTCGTGCTTTGAAGCTTATGGTCGCGCACGTCATACGTCACTTCGCCGCCGTTTGAAGCATACTCCCTGTAGCATCCGCCCAAACATGCCATAACCGAACATGCCAAGAAAATTTTTTTCACCATTGCGTTTATCTCTCTTTCATAATAGGGTAAGATTATAGCTTGAAGAAGCGGGTAAAATCAAATGAGCGCGGCGATCCGTTGCAACTTTTTGGTAATCGTTTGTAATCGTAATGTAATCAAACTGTTTTAAAGTTCCACCATCTTAAAACACACAAAGAAGGGATGTAGTATTACATGAAGAAAATAGTACTTTCAGCGATGGCTGCAATGACATTAGGAACGGTAGCCGTATCGGCCGCTCAATTTTATGTGGATCAAAACGGTCAAGTGTTCACAACCGAAGGTGAAGGGCGCAAACCTTTAGAGTCAAAAGAGAGTTCGGTGTTTTCCAAAGCGATGAAATTGGAGTTCAGCGGAACCCACTACTTCGGTTTGACATCGGCAGATCCTAAAACAACACATCCGAATGCTGATTTAGATGCAAGTCCAGCAGTAAAACCGACAATCGGAAACGATACGGCACTTTACGCAGGAAGATCAACAGGTTTCGAACTTCGCCGAAACTACGTTCAAGTAAAAGGTTTCTTCAACGAGAAAGACTACTGGCGCGTGACGATGGATGCAACGAAAGAGCTTGCTTCTACAAAAGATTACGCTAGCGTTTTCGTAAAATATGCCTACCTTTATTTAGACAATGTTTTACCTGCGACGGGCGTTGAGTTCGGTATCGCACACCGTCCTTGGATCGACTATGAGGAGCACAACGGCTGGTTCTACCGCTCGTTCAACAAAGTTATGATCGAAGAAAAAGGAACTGCAACGGAAGCGGGTGTCGACCTTGTAAACTCCGCAGACTTGGGGATTAACTTTAAAACAAAAACAGACTATGTAAGCTCCGAGATCGGTTTTTACAACGGCGAGGGGTACCATGCCGACAAAGACGCGGCAAACCAAGAAAACAGCTCGGCGTTATCGGTTGAGTGGCGTTTAACGGGACACCTTATCGGAAGCGGTACGAAAGTGGGGAAAGCAGATCGTTTAAAAGATACGTATGCACACCTCTCAACATTCGGTTTGATCTCTAAAAACCATAAAGACGACACTGTTGCAATCGGCGGAGCGGGCGAATACGACAGATCATTCTACGGGGTTCACGCGGTGTATAACCAACCCGAATTCCTGATCGCGGCACAATACATCACGGCAGAGGATAAAGCAAGAGACGCCATCATTACCGACGGTAAAGAGTACGACGCTTTCTCTATCAATGCCGAGATCAGACCGTTTAAAGATTGGACGATCATCGGAAGATACGATGATTATGCGATCGACAAGGTAGCCAAAAACAACGGCGGTACGAGTGTTTCTGCCGAAGGTACGAAAATGATCGCGGCTTTAGCGTACAAATACAACAAACACGTAGCGTTCATCGGTTCGGGTAAATTTATCGACGAAGAGAACGCAAACGGCGGCGACACGGGTCAATCTAAAGACGTATTTATGTTCACTACCGAAGTAAAATGGTAACACCATCGATCAAAGAACCTAGCGAGGTTCTTTGATCATCCTCTAAAAGGGCAAAGGTTTTCTCCTTCTTTTGCCCCATTTTTGTTCTAGTTTTTCCCCCTTAATTTTTCACAGATCGAAGCAGCGATGCGGCGCTTCGATCTTTTTCTATAAAATTTCTTTTATAACGCATAAACTAGTCCCTGAATCAAAACAAGTGTAGCGCTCGCGACGCGATGTTTCTTTAGGGTTCAGGGTGACGAAATTGCATATTCTCGGTCATTCCGTGCTCGACACGGAATCTAGTTTATGTGCTATGTAAAAAATCTCTTGCCGACTAGACCCTGAATCGAGTTCAGGGTGACGAAACGGGAGAAAAACCAACGACTAGCACCTCTTGGCATGTGCCAAAAATACTCTTTTTTACACCGTTTAGAATATCCTCGATTTCGCTGTTTTAGACGCTTATTTTAAGATTCGATTCACATTATATGGATACACTTTTATTTTGAAAAACGGAAGCGTCTTGAGACTCTGCTACGTTGATTGTAAGCCTTAGAAAGTATCGGAGAACACCATGAAGAAAATCAGTGCTTTGCTTGAAGGAAACGAACTGTTTCAAAAAAGTTATTTCAAAAAACACGAAAAAGAGCTGTTGGATCTCGTCACCAACGGTCAAAACCCCAAAGCGCTTTTTATAGGGTGTGCAGACTCTCGCGTCGTGCCGAGCCTTATCACCTCAACCAACCCGGGAGAGCTGTTTGTACTGCAAAACGTAGGGAACTTCGTAGCCCCCTACAAACCCGACGAAGATTACCATGCCACCGCTTCGGGGATAGAGTATGCGGTCACGGAGCTAAATGTCAGCGAGATCATCATCTGCGGGCATACCCACTGCGGCGCTATCGAAACCCTTTATAAAAACATAGACGACAAAAAATTTATCCACACAAAAAAATGGCTCTCTTTGGGCGACAAAGCAAAAGGGCTCGCACTTTTGGCTTTGGGTAAAGATGCGGAAGAGAGCGCACTGCTACGCCTTACCGAGAGACTCTCGGTGATCACGCAGATCGAAAACCTTCTTACCTACCCCTTCGTCAAAGAGCGCGTCGATAACCGAACCCTCTATATCCACGGATGGATGTACGACATAGAAACGGGAGAGATAGAGTATTACGATCCCGACGAGCACGAGTTCGTTTCGTTGCAAGAGACTAAAAAAGAGAGTTAAGAAAAGCGTGTAAAAAAGAGAGTTTCACGGCATGTAGATAAAACCGCATGCCATGAAAAAAACAGGGGAAAGAAGTGTTTGAACCCCGAAGGGTTCACGCGGGTTATTTAATATTTTCCGCCCAATATTCGCGGATCATCTGTTTTGTTTCTTCAGGAAGCGGGATGTAGCCTAAAGTTTTCGCCGAAGCGTCCCCGTTTTTAAACGCATAATCAAAGAACTTGATAACTTGTTTATTCATTTGCGCTTTCTCTTTAGGAAGCAAGATAAACGTAGCCGCTACGATCGGATAAGAGTTGTCCCCTTTTTGCAATGCCAAAAGCCCGTAAAAGCTCTCCTCTTTCGTCCATGTCGCATATTTTGCAGCCGCTTTGAAGTTCTCTTCGTTTGCTACGACCCATTTGCCGCTTGCAGTTTGGAGCACCGCCGCACTGAGCTTATTCTTCTCTTTGTACGCATTTTCGATATACCCGATAGAGTTAGGCGTTTGTTTGATAAGGTTTGTAACCCCCTCGTTCCCTTTACCGCCGATACCGCATGCCCAGTCAACCGCTTTGCCCGTTCCGAAATTGTTTTTCCAATCTTGTGAACTTTGCGTTAAAAAGTGAGTAAAGTTGTAGGTTGTTCCGCTTCCGTCTGATCTGTGTACCGTCACGATCTCGGCATTTGGAAGTTTCAAACCTGCGTTGTCCGCTACGATCTTAGGATCGTTCCATTTCGTAATTTTTCCTGCAAAAATATCCGCTACCACTTCGTTGCGAAGTTTTAACGTCTCATCTGCGATCCCCTCTACGTTAAAGGCTACGACGATCGAACCGATAGTCG
>Ga0265295_1006733_pt1 | contig 13710 bp, 14 predicted proteins | sample Munlansysbiofilm_FD_192503 | JGI IMG/M metagenome (GOLD analysis project Ga0265295, IMG submission 192503) | Leachate microbial communities from a municipal landfill in Southern Ontario, Canada - Methane capture system biofilm | ecosystem: Engineered > Solid waste > Landfill > Unclassified ... | reverse complement strand
CGGGACCAAAAGGAATACATTCTCACACCCTTGGGGGGCAGAAGTTGGGTCGGTCTTGGTGATGCAACTGAGATAAAAGCAGGGATTATCCGGCCAGGCGGGGTTCTTGAAGATGGTATCGAAGTGTCCTCCCCACTCCTTGGCAAAGTAGAGGTTGTGGTGCTCCAGATTTTTCAATTCCCGACCGATGCCCAAGTAGGCGATGAACATCGAGGGGGCTACTACGCGCTTGTTCCAATAGGATTCAGGATAGGTACGCTCGTTCTTCTCCAACAAAGTCGACTCGGTGTGCTCATAGTCAGCGGAGCTGATGATGACATCGGCCTCAAACGTACCCTTGGCGGTCTCCACCCCCACAGCCTTGCCGTCCTTGGTGGTGATGCGCTGTACCTCGGCATTGGTGACCAGTTCCACCCCAAGCTCACGACACAGCTGGGCAAACCCTTCGGCAGCCCCTGCCATCCCTTTCTGAGGAAAGAACACCCCCAGCTTGAGATCCACATGGCTCATGATGGAGTAGATTGCCGGGGCTTGGGCGGGATCGGTACCAAGAAACACCATGGCATACTCAAGGATCTGCTTGGCCCGTCGGTCGCTGACATATCCGCTGACAAAACGATCAAGCTTATTGAGGACTCCTAAGCGCAAACCTTCGGTCATCAGCCGCCTGTTGAAGAACTGGCCGATGTGCTTGTAGTCGCGGTAGAGAAAATCCTCCATCGCCACCTCATACTTGTAGGTGGACTGCTCCATATACTCTTGCAGTGCTGCTCCACCGCCCTTCTCGAAGGATTCGAACAACTCCTTGTTCTCCTCAAAGCGCGGAGTAAGCGCTGCTGTTTCTCCTTCTCCATAGAAGACCTTGTAATAGGGATCGAGCGGTTTGAGATCGAAATAGGAAGAACGTTTCTTGCCGAAAAGGCTGAAGTAGCGCTCGAACACCTCAGGCATAAGATACCAGGAGGGGCCCATGTCAAACGTGAACCCATCCTTATGCCAATAGCGGGCGCGACCACCAAGCTGGTCATTCTTTTCGACGAGCGTGACACTCCACCCATCACGGGCAAGGAGAGCTGCTGCACTGAGGCCGCCAAAACCTCCTCCGATGACAATTGCTTTTTTTCCCATACCCGAAGCGTAGGAGGTTTACTGGGGAAAATCAAGAAGGAAATGCATCTCCTTCTTTAAAAAGAATCATTCTGAACAAGAAGATTCTGCTTGTTCGGCCAGCTGAGAATGAGTATGCTCAGACCAAGGAGAACCTGAGATGATACTCGACCAACTGACCAACCTTCACCGCTACATTCCCGCTCTTCCCGCCCTTGAAACGGTTTCATCCATTCTTGAGAGCGGAGTGCTGAAAACCCAAGAATTCGGAAGCTACAAGACCAATGATCCACGCGTTCGATACAATCTCTTCACCTACACCACCGAAAAGCAACGTGCGGAGGTCTATGAGGTGCACCGCAAGGAGATTGATGTCCAGATTCTCCTTTCCGGCTTTGAGCGCATGGAAATTGCAGATTCCTCCACCCTTGAGGTAACCCACCCCTACGATGAAGCAAAGGATGCGCTCTTCGGACCGGCAACGGGCATGGTCACCTTCCATGCCGACCCCTCGGTCTTCGCCCTCTTCTTCCCTGGTGAGCCCCATGGGCCGAACCTCATTGACACAGAGAGCAGCACCGTGGTGAAGGTGGTCTTCAAGGTGTTGGCCGAATAGGGAGTGCATTTGGTTCGCTTTTTTTCTTGTGGGTTTCACGACTTCTGATAGATGACGATACCGACACGATCGATATGCGCCAGCAATCCAGGGTTGTCAATTTCAGCCCATGAGGAAATATCAAAGGAGTAGGGAAGGAGCAGATCATCGATATCTTCTGCAAGCTTGCCCACCAAGGTATCCTTGACCTGTTCCCCTTTGATGGTTATGTCGATATCTGAACCTGGGCGGTACGTTCCTTTTGCACGAGAACCATAGAGCACAACAGTATCAATTTCTTCGTAAGATTCAAATAGGGCATTCAGCTGCTCAAGAATTCCAGGTCTTAAGCCGTATGAATTCGAATCAGGTTCTGGCTTCATGAGCAAGGCCCTCAAATGTGTTCTGAAGCGCTTTAAATGCGTGGATATAGGTTTTGATGACACGATCAACAATTGCAGTGGCAATCGCAATGTTGTAGGTATGGCTGCTCTGGTTGCGGTCTCGTATCATCTGCATCCAGGCCTCGCCATCTGCGATCAACCCTACAGCAAAAGCCTCGCGAACCGTATCTTTCGAACCATACAAATTCGATGTCCCCTGGTCTTTGAGATAATCACGCAGCACATTCCAGCTCAACTCGTGGGTGTATTCGAAGGATTGTATCATCCCTTGTTGCTCCAATGCACTCAAAGGCCGTTGGTTTGCCAAATAGACGGCGGCATCCAATTGTGCAAGAGCCCGAGAGTAATTCGCCAAACGCTGAATCCAACGGATATCCTGCTGTACTTCCATGTGCTTTTCTCTCCTGCATGCAAGTATCGCATGAAAACAGGCTTCTCTCAATCGGCATATTCCGGTTGCTGGTCTTCAAGGTGTTGGCCGAATAGGGAGTGCATTTGGTTCGCTTTTTTCGCTCTCCCATCATATGATGCAACCATGCACACCAATCTGGGCAAAGACAACCTCTCCTCCCTGCTGGCCAAACTGAGCATCCCCTCGATGATCGCTCTCTTCTCTGCCTCGCTGTACAGCATCGCAGACAGCATCTTCCTTGGTCGTGCAGTGGGCTCTATTGCGCTGGCAGGCCTTGGCTTCGCCTCTCCCATCCAACTGTTTTTGGTGGCGTTTGCCCAGCTCTTTGGAGCCGGAGCAGCTTCGGTGATCAGCAGGGCGTTGGGAAAGCGGGACCAAGATCGGGCAAATCGGGCATTCAGCACCTCAGCTGTCACCCTGCTGGTGGTGACAACCCTCTTTGCCCTCTTCTACCTCACACTCCCCTCGCTTGTGCTCTCCTGGTTTGGCCCAGAAGGAGAGACAGCTCTCCAAGCTCGTTCCTATCTTTCAGCCCTCCTGCTCTTCACCCCGTTCTTCACTGCAAGCACCTTCCTCTCCTCAACGCTCAGGTCAGAAGGCAAAGCAGGGAAGGCCCTGATCTTGCTCTTGCTTGGGAACTCGGTGAACATCACCTTGGACAGCCTCTTCATCCTCTCGCTTGGCCTTGGAATCCGAGGAGCAGCACTCGCAACCGGGTTGGGACATCTGTTCGCAGTTACGTATGGTTTGTTTGCATTGATGGGCAAAAAGGCAACCTTCTCATGGGCCAAACCATCAATGGTGCTCTTGAAAGAGATATTCCCTCTTGGCTTACCCTCCTGGATCCGCCAAGTGGGAACGGGAGCCGTCATAGCCTTGGTCAACTCCTTGCTCTTGCCTAGAGCAGGATCTCATGCGGTTGCCTCCTACACCCTCATCACCCAAGTCACCATGCTCTGCTATCTTCCGCTCTCAGCACTGGTGATGGGTTTCGCCCCCATCGCCGGCTACAGTTATGGATCAAACAACACCAAGCGCTTGGTTTCTCTCATCAAGCTCTCCATAACCGTACAGCTAGCGCTCGGACTGTTCATTCTTTTGGGGCTGCAGATTTTTGCTTCTCCCATCCTCTCTCTGTTCACCAAAGACGCAAATCTGGTTAGTGCAACGCTTACACCGCTGCGCATTGTGCTTTCCACCCTTCTGTTGGTGGGAATACAAACACTGGGGGCATCATACTTTCAGAGCATCGGCAAAAGCCTTGTCAGCCTATTGCTCTGGACGAGCCGTCAGTTCTTGCTGCTCATTCCCTTGGTGTTGTTGCTTTCAGCACGGTTTGGAAGCGTGGGAATCTGGATCTCCTTCCCCCTCGCCGATCTTCTTTCGGTCATCCTGACCATAGCGTTCCTGCGTCGGGAGCTGCGAAAGTTGCAAGCCTCCTAACACCTTTACACATTTTGTTTGACAGATAGCAGAACTCATGCAACCATAAACCTGTAAGACAGCTTTACAGCTAAACAGATTTGTTCTCGGCAGACGCTGAGAAACCTCGACCATTGTTATGCCGCTATGCGGTCCGTAGGAGGAGACAATGAAAAAAGTAATCATCACCCTTTTGATGGCAGCCCTGGTACTTCCCATGGCTTTCGCCCAAGCTTCCACCGAAGTGAAGCCCGTTGAATTGGTCTACACGATGACCGCAGTTCCCACCGATGCTCATGCCGGTGCCATGCGTGTCTTCAAGGAGACCGTCGAGAAAGTGTCCGGTGGCCAGATCAAGGTGCTCACCTATGATTCCGCCTCCCTCTTCAAGCAGGAGCAGGAAGTTTCTGCAGTCAAGAGCGGTCAGGCCGACATGACTGCCACTTCCGCTTCCTGGCTCACCGATGGCAGCCCCTGGGTATCGATGTTCACCGCCGGTTACATCTTCAAGACCTACGACCACATGACTGGCGTACTCAATGGTCCGGTTGGACAGGAAGTGTTCGATCGCATCGCCAAGGAACAGGGAATCCGCCCCCTCGGCGCACAGTATCTGGGAACCAGACAGCTCAACCTGGTTGAGGACAGGGAGATCAAGACACCGGCCGACCTCAAGGGCGTGAACCTGAGAATGCCGAACTCCGACTCCTGGATCTTCCTGGGCAAGGCACTGGGTGCCAACCCGACCCCGATCTCCTTCAGCGAGCTCTACATGGCTCTGCAGACGAAGACCGTCGACGGACAGGACAACCCGCTTCCGTCCACCAAGAATGCAAAGTTCTATGAGGTCACCAAGTCCATCACCATCACCAACCACCTGGTTGACTCCGTATGGCCCGCCATCAACGAAGCAAAGTGGCAGTCCCTTACTGCTCAGCAGAAAGCTTGGGTGATGGAAGGCGTGAAGGCCGGTATTGAGTATTGCGACACCACCAACCTCAAGGCTGAGGCTGAGCTGGTCGACTACTTCAAGAGTGCCGGCATGAAGATCTACTATGCAGATCTGGATGCCTTCTCCGAACATGTACTGGCACAGTACCTGGCCAGCCCCTATGCCAAGAGCTGGGACAAGGCTATGTTCGAGAAAGTCCAGGCAGCTGGCAAGTAAGTGCAATCCTGAAGCCCGGGGCTGTACTGCCCCGGGTTTCTTCTCGTATTCACAGCGGAGGCCGTCCCCTATGAAAAAAGTATTGTTGGTCCTACGGGATGTCATGGAAGTCTACCTTCCCATCATCTCCTTCGTCTTCCTGTTTCTGGCATTCATCCTGCAGGTATTCTTCCGGTATGTGGTCAACCACCCGCTTACCTGGACCCAGGATGTGATTGTCATCGGTTTCTGCTGGTCGGTCATCCTTGGTGCCTGCTACACAATGCGCCAAAAGGGACATGTACAGTTCACCATGCTCTATGAAGCCTACAGCCCCAAGGTGGCAGCCTGGGCACGCTTATTGGGAAACCTCCTGATCATCGGCACCTTTGCCGTCATGGTTGTCCCCTCATTCAAGTATGCATTCTTCCTGGGTTTCCAGAAGACCCCGGTCCTGCGGGTCTCCTACACCTGGATTTTCCTCCCCTTCACCTACTTTCTGCTCTCCATCATCGGCTATACGATCAAGCCGGTCATCGAGGATTGGAAGGTGATCACCGGCAAGCTGGATGACAGCTTCGACCATCGCTATGACCCGTTGCTTGGGGAGGTAAAAAAATGAGTTTTCCCCTCTTAGTCACACTCATTGTTTTCATCCTGATCTTCCTGCTGCGTATGCCCATCGCCTTGGGTATGCTTGCTTCTGCAGCCTGCTACCTCTTGGTGAAGGGAGCAGACCTAAGTTTGGTCGTCAATCAGGTCATGAATACCTACTATACCAACTATGTCATCATTGCCGTTCCCCTCTTCATCTTCACTGCAAACGTGATGAACTCGGGAAAGGTAACCGATATGATCTTCAAGTTCTCAGGCGGCCTGACCGGAAGGATGCGGGGAGCCTTGGGACAGGTGAACGTCCTCGCTTCGCTCATCTTCAGCGGCATGACCGGCTCGGCCATCGCCGATGCAGCTGGGTTGGGGAAGATTGAGATACAAGCCATGAAGGACGATGGGTACGACCCAGAGTTCAGCTGTGCCATCACCGCAGCCTCTGCTACCATCGGCCCCATCTTCCCCCCGTCCATCCCCTTGGTCATCTACGCTATGCTTTCCAGCACCTCAGTCGGAGCGCTCTTCATGGGCGGCATGGTACCCGCTGTAATGCTGGCACTCTTTTTGATGATCTACGTCGCACTGGTTGCCAAGAAGCGCAACTATCCCCGTGGCGAGAAGATTGTCTGGAAGGTCTTCCTGCTCTTCACCCTCAAGGCTCTTCCCGCCTTGCTCACCCCCATCATTCTTTTGGTAGGCATCTACACCGGTGTGATGACACCCACTGAAGCGGGTGCCATCGCAGGGCTCTATGCAATGCTCGTGTCGGTGTTTGCCTACAGGGCAATGGGATGGAAGGACCTCTTCGAGGTGGTGAAGACCACCATCAAGGATGTGGGTGCAACCAGCATCATGATCGGAGCGGCCACCATCATCAGCTACATTGTGGCCCGCGAGCAGTTGGCTGCAAACATCGGCAACTGGATTCTGGGCTTCACCACCAACAAGTGGACCTTCATGCTGTTGGTGAACATCGTCATCCTCATCCTTGGCATGTTCATGGACACCTCCACCATCCAGTTGGTTTTTGTCCCGATCATGATACCGGTGGCAAGAGCATTGGGCATCGATATGATTCACTTCGGCCTGGTCGTCACCTTCAACATGATGGTAGGACTCTCCACCCCGCCTTTCGGCATGCTCCTGTTCATCACCAGCGGCATCTCGGGAACCCCGCTCAAGGGTGTCATGAAAGAGATCATCTGGCCCTTGGTGGTCATGCTGATCGTCCTGGTCATCATCACCTATATCCCTGAAGTCACCCTCTTCCTGCCCAGGGCGGCAGGCCTCATCTAAGGAGCAGATTCGATGCAAGAACGCTATTACGGCTGTTGGCCGACTATGATCACCCCGTTCACCGAAGACAACAAGGTGGATTTTGCAGGGGTTCGCAAACTTACCGACTGGTACATCGACCGCGGCTGCGACGGCATCTTTGCCGTCTGCCAGTCCAGCGAGATGTTCTTTCTCTCAGAACAGGAGAAGCTCGATATCGCTAAGGCTGTGGTGGAGGCTGCTCAAGGGAGGGTAAAGGTCATTGCAAGCGGGCACACCAGTGACGACCACAACGAGCAGATTGCTGAATTGGGGGCCATGGCCGAGACCGGGGTCAATGCGGTGGTGCTTGTTTCCAACCGCATGGCCAAACAGGATGAGGGAGCCGATGTCTTCAATGCGAATGCACAGGACATCTTCGCCCAGCTTCCTTCGGTCACCTTCGGCCTCTATGAGTGTCCCTACCCCTATTTGAGACTGCTGGATGACGAGTTCCTCTCTTGGGCCGCCAAGGAGGACAAGCTGGTCTTCCTCAAGGATGTCTCCTGCTCCCTGGAGATTGAGAAACGCAGGGTTGAGCTGGTGAAGGGGACGAACCTTGCCCTCTTCAATGCGAATACCGCCACCGTTCTCGACTCCTGGATTGCCGGCTACCACGGTTACAACGGGGTGATGGCCAACTTTCACATCGACATCTACAAGTGGCTGTATGAGCACTTCCGAGAGAATGAGGCCCTTGCCCGGGAAGTCAGTGACTTTTTGACCATCGCCGGGGTGAGCGAAGCACGATCGTACCCGGTGAATGCGAAGTACCACTACAACCTCACCGATATTCCCATGAGTCTGGTCACCCGCTCCAAGTCTGTCTCCCTGCTCAATGAGAATGGCCGTCATGAGATTGCCAGCTTGATCCGGATGGAACAGGCGATGAGAACCAAACTGGGGTTGAAGCAATGAACAGGGGACCTGAGCTGAAAAAGCGGCTGGGAGGGGGAACCCTTCTTGGTGGCCATGTCTTTTTCAACGACCCCGCCATCACCGAAGCGATGGCACGTTATGGGTATGACTATATCTGGATTGATGCAGAGCACGGCCCCTTTGACAAGCAGAATCTGCTGTTGCATGTCATCGCGGCCAATGCAGGAGGAGCCGCTGCCTTTGTCCGGGTGACCAGTACCGCAATCGAGAGCATCAAGTGGGTGCTGGAGATGGGTATCGACGGTATCATCCTGCCGATGGTGATGGATGAGGTGGAGGCAAAGCGAGCACTCGAGCTCTGCCTCTATCCACCCAAGGGAACGCGGGGCTTTGGGCCAAGGCGTGCAATTGCCTACAACAGTGAAGAGACTGGGCAGTATCTTGCACAGAGTGGAGAGAGCTTTGTCCGCATCATCCAGATAGAACACATCAATGCCGTACGCCACATCGATGCCATCCTCGCCCTCGAAGCGCTGGATGCCATCATCATCGGTCCCAACGATCTCTCAGCCTCCATTGGAAGACTCGGCGACAGCCTGCACCCTGAAGTTCTGGAACTCTCACGTACAATCATAGAGGCAGCCAAGCGTGCAGGAAAGCCGGTGGGAGTCTCCATAGGACCCGATGAGAAGACCATCCGTACCTATCGGGAGTTGGGTGTCGACTTTATGAGCGCCGGGGATGACATTTCCTTTTTGTATCAAGGTTCACAGCGCGTATTCTCTCTGGTTGGAAGGTAGATGGAAATGGCGAAATCCGGTATGCTCGACGACGGCAAGGAGGTTTTCATGGATATCTCTCACATCTCACTTTCCCGAACGAATCTCAGCCAGCAGGTTGCTGACCATCTGGAAGAGGTCATCCTCTCCTCGCCCACCAGCCGTGTTGCAGAGAAACTCCCTTCGGAGATGAAGCTGGCCAAACAGTACAATGTCAGCCGCCCGATCATCCGTGAAGCCATGAAACTCTTGCAAGAGCGCGGTCTCATCACCCTGAAAAACGGGAGCGGGGCCTACATCACCCGTCCTGAGACGGATACGGTCATGAATGCGGTGAACCGCATCATGCAGGTCGACCGGATCCACAACGAGGATCTTACCCAGGTCCGCGAGATCCTGGAGCTTTCCAGCGTGGATCTGGCTGTACAGAAAATCACAGACGAGGAACTGAAACAGATGGATGCCATCCTCTCCAAGTTCGAGGACAAGACACTCCCCCTGAAAGAGCGTGTCAAGCTGGACGAGCAGTTCCACCTTGCCATCGCCCAAGCTGCAGGGAACGAGTTGCTGACCATGTTCATCGGAGTTCTCACCTCTCTGCTTCGCGATTACATGGGCAAAGGGATCCTGGTCGAAGGAGGCATCGAGGATGCCATCGCCCGCCATCGCCAGATTTTCCAAGCACTCCAGAAGCGTGACCCTGAAGCGGTGCACAAGGCAATGTCCGACCATCTGAAGGTCTCGAGCCTGAACGTCCAATTCTTCGACAAGCAAGGATCTTCCCCCAAAAAGCACGGATAAAGGGCATTCCTCATTTCCGTTTCCCACTTTCCCTGTTGTGCTGGAAATGCGGAAACCTGAGGAGGCGCCCTGTGAGCTTATTGCTTAACTCTGTCGATCCGAAGCTGATAACGATGGCCCAGAAGATTTTTGACCAACAGTTTGACCAGGATCCAAAGCTTGGCCAAGAGATGGATGAGCGGCGCAAGCAGCTCATGTTCCAAGACATCCTGTACAACTTCAACTTCCTCACCACTGCTGTCACCCTGGAGGATGAACAGATATTTTCGTCCTACGCAATCTGGCTCTTCGAGCTCTTGAGCAACCTCATGAAAGACCTGGACCGAGACAGGATCAAGGACCAGATGGTCCACCACTACCAGATTCTCGGCACTTTCAGCGACCAGTTGTTCTCCCCGGACAAGGCAGGATTGGCACGCAAATACCTTGAGAAAGCAATTTCCCTTACCGAAGGGGCAGTGGATGACTACCCGCTTTCGGAACAGTTTCTGAAAGGACGCCACGTAGAAATACGGCGGGCCTATCTGAATGCACTGCTGCGCAGCGACACCAACGGAGCCATCAGGATCATCAAGGAGGCAGAGGCCTCAGGCATCAGGCTGGAGGAGATCTATGAGGACATCATCCGCCTGGCAATGCTGGAGGTCGGGGAGCTGTGGCACCAGAACAAGATTACGGTGGACAAGGAGCACTACTGCACCTCCACCACGCAGATGATTCTCTCCCTCTTCTACCCAACCATCTTCAGCCAAACGGGCAATCAGAAGAAAATCGTGACCTGTTGCATCGGCAGTGAGCTGCATGAGATGGGTGGACGGATGGTAAGCGACCTGTTCGAGTATCATGGGTGGGAGAGCATCTATCTCGGATCTGCTGTTCCCGTCTCCTCATTGGTCCACGCACTTGAGGAACACTACCCCGATTTGGTTGCCCTCTCGGTGACCATGCCCCAATACCTGGGGCTCTGTCACGATGCGGTGCTTGCAATCAGGAAGGCCTTCCCCTCCATACTCATCGCCGTAGGGGGCCGGGCTTTCCAGACGAGCGGGAAAATCCATGAACGCTGGCCGGTAGATATCCATACTGATTTGGCGTCCGAATTGATTGCCTGGGCTGAGGAGAAGGTGAACAAACCGTGAGCAATACCTTCCTGGTGAGAACCACAACCCAAGGACTGGTGCAGGAGGCCTATTGGTCAGACCCCGTCTCCTTGGCCATTCCTTACAAGACCACCCTCTCCGAACTCTTTGACGAAACCAACAGGGCTGTCTTCGAAAAGACGTTCACCAAGGCCTTGTTGGAAAAGCACAAGGTGTTCTGTTCCCATGTGGTGGTGGTTGAAGAGGAGTTGGAACTCTGTTTCTTCATCCTCAGCCTGGATCAGAACGTCTTTGTGCTCGCCTTGGATTATCTGAAAGAACTTCCCACCGAGTTTCAGGAACGGCACAAGGCTTTGCTCATGCGCATGATCGAGCAGATTGCGGCCATGCACGCCCGCAACTCGCTGCAAAACTCACAGGTCGTCTACAGTCACTTTGAGGAGATCCAGCGGCTCAACAACCAGCTGGTCAACACCCAACGGGACTTGCAGCGGGCGAACAGGAAACTGGAGAACCTCAACCAGGAGCTGAACAACCGTTTGGTCAAGGACCCTCTCACCTCCTTGGTAAGCAGGTACCAGTACCGTTCGGAGATGCAGATGGTCATTGCAACCAAACCCGAGGCACTGGGGCTCTTTGCCTTCATAGATATCGATGCCTTCAAGCAGATCAACGATACCTATGGCCATGGCGTGGGAGATGAGTACCTGGTAGAATTTTCCCAGCGCTTGAAGTCCCTTTCTGTCGGATACCCGACAATTGCCATGCGCATTGCAGGTGATGAGTTCGGCTTGTATATCCATGACATTCCCGTAGCTGATGACTCCTTTCTTGCCGACATGTATGCACAGTTTGAGAAAACGGTGACCAATGAGCCGCTACAGACCTCCTGTGGGAAGCTGAACATCAGCTGCAGTGTCGGCTTTGCTGTCTTCAACCGTGACACCACCAATCTCTATGACTTGATCGACTATGCGGACTGGGCCATGTACTGTGCCAAGAAGAACGGCAAACACGGCTGGCGCAGCTTTGAGCCACTCGCGTTTGCCCAACGGCACGACCAAGCCTGAAGAAAATGAAAAAAATTGTTTTCACTTTGTTGACCTTGACGTTGCGTCAAGGTGTATTGCTGTTGTTGGAGGGTATATGGAGTACACCATCAAGCAGGTTTCAGAACTGAGTGGAGTCACCCAACGGACTTTGCGTCACTATGAGCAGCTGGGACTGCTCAACCCACGACGCAAGAGTGGGTCGGGCTATCGGCTCTATGGCAAGGAGGATCTGGTGCGGCTTCAGCAGATTCTTTTTTACCGGGAGCTCGATCTGGGTCTTTCCACGATCAAGAGCATCTGCCTTGATCCCACCTTTGACCTGGAAACGGCGCTTTTGGAACAAAAACAACTGCTCGAAGCGAAGCGAAACCATCTTGAACAGTTGCTTCAGAATCTTACCCACACACTGCAAGACGTGAAAGGAGAACGAACGATGCAAGACCATGAACGCTTTGAGGGATTCAAGAAACAACTGGTCGAGGAAAATGAGAAGAGGTATGGAGAGGAAGTGCGCAAGCGCTATGGAGAGGAGACCGCCCAGCGGGCCAATGCACAGATGATGGGTATGGATGAGACGACCTACAACGAATTCACAGCCCTTGGGGAAACCCTTTTGGAGAAGCTCAGGGAAGCTGCAAAACAAGGAGATCCCACTTCGGAGTCAGCGATGGAAGTAGCACGGATGCACAAGCGCTGGTTGGGGTACACCTGGGGTGACTACTCTGCAGAAGCACACAGAAATCTGGTGCAGATGTACGTCGATGACGAGCGGTTTGCCGTGTACTACCACGGCAATGCTGAGTTCCTGCGTGATGCTGTGCACCACTTCCTGGACATCAACTAAGCCAGTGCCTCAAGGCGATAGGCAATGACCTTTGCCACCAGAGCCAAACTCAGGCTCTGGTCCAAGGGCAACTGGATTGCTCCCTTGCTGGTCTTCAGCCCAGCAAGGTCAGCCTGCAGCGCCACAATTGCCTCCGGCTGGGGATACAGGCCGATGTGCGCCTTGAAAGCGGCAACCGAGAGGATGTCCCCTTTGCCCGGCAGGACAAAGGTGGGCATCCGGTACTTGATCACTTCCACAGCAGAGGGAGCCATCTGATGGACCAAGTCCCGTATCAGGGCAACCCTCTTCTGTTTCTCCTCATCAAGCAGAGAGAGGTAGGAATCGACTTCAGCGCTTCGTCTTCCCACGTTTTACTCCCATACTTGAAGCACAGCAAGAATGGAGGCAAGCTCTTCTTTGCTGAAGGAGGCGGGTTTCTCGACTGCCTTCAGGTTCTCCAGAAGCTGGTTCTTGTTTCTGGCTCCGATGAGGACACTGGTGACCCGCTCATCCCTCAGCAGCCAGCTGATTGCCATCTCAGAAAGACTCTGATCCCTTGCTTGGGCAATTGTGTTGAGCATATTGAGCAACTCCACCCGCTTTTCAGTGATCATCTCAGGCTTGAGGAAACGCCTCTCATTGGCCCTGCTGTCAACAGGGATGGAACCATCCAGATAGCGTGAGGTGAGCAGGCCCTGGGCGAGGGGTGAGAAGCAGATGGTGCCGGCATTGTTGTCCATGGCATCAAGCAGTCCATCGGCTTCCACCCAGCGGTCGAGCATGGAGTAGCGCACCTGGTTGAGTACACACGGGCAGCCGAGTTCCTTGAGCAGGGCGATGGCTTTTACCGCATCCTTCGCCTTGTAATTGGAAATGCCCACATAGAGGGCCTTCCCCTGTCTCACCAACTGGGCCAAGGCTCCCATGGTCTCTTCCAGCGGAGTATCGGGGTCGGGACGGTGGTGGTAGAAGATATCCACATACTCAAGACCCATCCGCTTCAGGCTCTGGTCGCAACTGGAAATGAGATACTTGCGGCTCCCCCACTCTCCGTACGGGCCAGGCCACATATAGTAACCAGCTTTGGTGGAGATGATGAGTTCATCCCGATAGCTCTTGAGCTGGTGTGAGAGAATCTTGCCGAAACGGGTCTCTGCACTACCACCCGGAGGTCCATAGTTGTTTGCAAGGTCGAAGTGGGTGATGCCATGGTCGAAGGCCGTGGTAATCACTTCATTGCACACTTGATCATCGGCCTCA
>Ga0265295_1006732_pt1:10000-13712 | contig 13712 bp, 6 predicted proteins | sample Munlansysbiofilm_FD_192503 | JGI IMG/M metagenome (GOLD analysis project Ga0265295, IMG submission 192503) | Leachate microbial communities from a municipal landfill in Southern Ontario, Canada - Methane capture system biofilm | ecosystem: Engineered > Solid waste > Landfill >... | reverse complement strand
GACGATCTTCAGCGGCACCCCATAGCGGCGCAGGGTGGCCAGCTCCTGGACGTTCATCATGAAGCCGCCGTCGCCGGCGATGGTGACGACGACCGCATCGGGGTCGGCCATCTGGGCGCCCAGACCGGCGGGCAGGCCGAAGCCCATGGCGCCCAGACCGCCCGAGGTGATGTGGGCTTCAGGACGGGCGAAGCGGCAGTGCTGGGCGGCCCACATCTGATGCTGGCCGACGTCGCAGGCGGCGACGAAGCGGTCGCCCGCCATTTCGGACAACTGCTTCAGCAGGGCGGGCGCATAGACGCCTTCGCCGGGCGCGTCATAGCGGGCGGCGTGGCGTTCGGCCGCTGAGGCGCAGCGGATGACCCACGGATCGATCGCCAGCGGCGCCGCCGCCAAGCGTTCGGTCAGGGCCTCGATGGCCGGGCGGATCTCGCCGCCGACGGCGACGTGGGTCTCGCGCAGCTTGCCGATTTCCGAGGCGTCGACGTCGAAGTGGACGACGCGGGCGTGGGGGGCGAACTCGGCCAGCTTGCCGGTGGCGCGGTCGTCGAAGCGGGCGCCCATGACGATCAGCAGGTCGGACGCCTGAACCGCTTCATTGGCCGCGCGCGTGCCGTGCATCCCCAGCATGCCCAGGAAGCCAGGGGCGTCGGTCGGCACCGTGCCCAGGGCGTTCAGGGTGGCGACGGCGGGAATGCCGGTGGTTTCGGCGAAGGCGCGCAGGGCCTCGGTCGCACGGCCGATCTTCACCCCGCCGCCGATGTAGATCAGCGGGCGCTCAGACGTGCGGATGAAACGCTCGGCCTCGGCGATGGCGTCGGGATCGGCCTCAGTCGTCTCATTGGGAATGTTGAAGCCGAAGGGGGCGACGGTTTCGGCGAACTGGACGTCCTTGGGCAGGTCGACCAGCACCGGGCCGGGGCGGCCCGAGGCGGCGATGTGGAAGGCCTGTTCGATGGCGGCCGGAATCTCGGCGGCGTCACGGACCAGGATGGAGTGTTTCACGATCGGCAGGGTGACGCCCAGGATGTCGATCTCCTGAAAGGCGTCGGTGCCCATGACCCCTTGAGGGACATTGCCGGTGATGCAGACCATCGGCGCCGAATCCATCATGGCGTTGGCGATGCCGGTGATCAGATTGGTGGCGCCGGGGCCCGAGGTCGCCATACAGACCCCGACCCGGCCGCTCAGACGCGCATAGGCGTCGGCGGCGAAGGCGGCGGCCTGTTCGTGGCGGACCAGTATGTGTTTCAGCGACGAGCCGGTCAGGGCGTCGTAGATCGGCATGATGGCGCCGCCAGGATAGCCGAACACGACCTCTACGCCCATCCGCTCCAGGCTGGAGACAAGCAGGCGCGCGCCGGTCATGACGGCCGGGGCGGGGGGTGTTTTCAGGGCGGGCGCGGCGGCGCTCATCGGTTCAGTCTCTCTTTATATATATAGAGGTTCAGGCGGCGGCCTGTTTGGCCGTCTGCAGCCAGGCCATGCGGTCGCGCAGACGGGCGCCGACCTGTTCGATCTGGCTGGCGCGATCCTCGGTCAGCAGGGCCTCGTATTTCGGCTTGCCCGCCTCGTTCTCGGCGATCCATTCGCGCGCGAACTGGCCGCTCTGGATCTCGTCCAGAATGGTCTTCATGCGGGCGCGGGTCTCGTCAGTGATGACGCGCGGGCCCGAGGCGACAGCGCCCCATTTGGCCGTTTCCGAGATGAAGTGGTGCATCTTGGAGATGCCGCCTTCGTAGAACAGATCCACGATCAGCTTCAGCTCGTGCAGGCATTCGAAATAGGCGATCTCGGGCTGGTAGCCGGCCTCGACCAGGGTGTTGAAGCCCTGGATGACCAGCTCCTTGGCACCGCCGCACAGGACGGCCTGTTCGCCGAACAGGTCGGTCTCCGTCTCTTCGCGGAACGAGGTCTCAAGCAGGCCGCCGGTCGCCCCGCCGATGCCCTTGGCGTAACCCATGGCGCGGTCGCGCGCCTTGCCGGTCGCGTCCTTTTCGATGGCGAACAGGGAGGGGACGCCGCGGCCGCGCGCGAACTCGCGGCGGACCAGATCGCCCGGACCCTTGGGCGCCACCAGGATGACGTCCATGTCGTCGCGCGGCGTGATGCGGCCGTAGATGATCGAGAAGCCGTGGGCGAACAGCAGGGCCGAGCCCGGCTTGGCGTTCGGTTCGATGACATCGCGATAGATCTCGTTCTGGATCATGTCGGGCGTCAGGATGGCGATGATGTCGGCGTCCTTGACCGCCTCGGCGGGTTCGGCCGTGGCCAGGCCGTCTTCGGTCGCGTGCTTCCAGCCCGTACCGCCGTGGCGAACGCCGACGATCACGTCGTGGCCCGAATCCTTCAGGTTCTGGGCGTGGGCGCGGCCCTGCGAGCCATAGCCGATGACGGCGATGCGTTGCCCGGCGATGGCGCCCGGCTTGATGTCTTCATTCGTGTAGATGGTGATGGCCATGGGAGGGGGTCCTTAGGAAGCAGCGGTTTCGGTGGAGCGGGCGGCCAGATCGGCGGGGATCTGGGCCGGCGGCGGATTGGGAATGGTCACGGCCCCTTGCGAGGCGGAGGCGACGGCGGCGCGGTATTTCGCGAAGACGCCTTGCGCCGGGCGGATCCGGTTGGGGGCGAAGTCCGCCCGGCGCGCCTCCAGATCGACGAGCACATCGATCCTTCGGTTGGTGACGTCGATGACGATCGGATCGCCATCGCGAATGAGAGCGATGGGGCCGCCCGCCGCCGCCTCGGGCGAGACGTGCCCGGCGACGAAGCCGTAGGAGGCGCCCGAGAAACGGCCGTCGGTCAGCAGGGCGACGTTCTCGACCTTGCGGCCCTTCAGGGCGGCGGTGACCTGCAGCATCTCGCGCATGCCGGGGCCGCCCTTGGGGCCTTCGTAGCGGATGATGATGACGTCGCCTTCGCCGACTGATCCGTCCTGAACCGCGTGGAAGGCGTCTTCCTCGCAGTCGAACACGGCGGCCGGGCCTTCAAAGCGGTCGACCTTATGGCCGGTCAGCTTGATGACGGCGCCCTCCGGCGCGACATCGCCATAGATGACGGCGTAGGAGCCGCGCGCCATGACCGGGGCCTCGAAGTCGGTCACGACCTGTTGGCCGGGCTGCTCCTCGGCGTCGCCGGCTTCGGCGAACAGGCTGCGGCCCGAGACGGTCGGGACGTTGGCGATCTTGCCCGCCTCGGCCAGACGCTGGGCGACCAGGCGCGTACCGCCGGCCGCATACAGGTGCGAGGCCAGGAAACGGCCGCCCGGCTTCAGGTCGCAGATGACCGGCGCCTCGACGCAGGCCTGGTGGCAGTCCTCGACGCCGAAGTCGACGCCCGCCTCGGCCGCGATGGCGGTCAGGTGCATGACGGCGTTGGTCGATCCGCCCGAGGCCGAGACGGCGATGGCCGCGTTCTTCAGGCTGGCCTTGGTGATGTATTTGCGGGTTGTGTCTCCGGCGAAGACGCGCTCGACGATCAGGCGGCCGCAGCGCTCGCCTTCCGCGCCCTTGGCCGGATCGACGGCGGGCACGTCATTGGCGCCCATGGGGCTGATCCCCATCATCGACAGGGCCATGGCCATGGTGTTGGCCGTGAACTGGCCGCCGCAGGCACCGGCGCCGGGGCAGACCGCGCTCTCGACCGCCTTCAGGCCCGCATCGTCCAGCGACCCGGCGGCGTGGGCGCCGATGGCCTCGAACACTTCCTGGAC
>Ga0265295_1006732_pt1:0-5000 | contig 13712 bp, 6 predicted proteins | sample Munlansysbiofilm_FD_192503 | JGI IMG/M metagenome (GOLD analysis project Ga0265295, IMG submission 192503) | Leachate microbial communities from a municipal landfill in Southern Ontario, Canada - Methane capture system biofilm | ecosystem: Engineered > Solid waste > Landfill > Unclassified... | reverse complement strand
GTAGCGGAGCGTTCCGTAAGCCTGTGAAGGTCAACCGTGAGGTTGGCTGGAGGTATCGGAAGTGAGAATGCTGACATGAGTAACGATAAACAGTGTGAGAAACACTGTCGCCGAAAGACCAAGGGTTCCTGCGTAAAGCTAATCTGCGCAGGGTTAGTCGGCCCCTAAGGCGAGGCTGAAAAGCGTAGTCGATGGGAAGCAGGTAAATATTCCTGCACCAGCTGGAAGTGACGGATGGCATAAGTCGTCGGGGCTTATTGGATTGTTCCCGGCGGTGGCGTTGTCCCTGGAAATAACTCCAGCAGAGACCGTACCCGAAACCGACACAGGTGGTCAGGTAGAGTATACCAAGGCGCTTGAGAGAACTGTGCTGAAGGAACTCGGCAAATTGCACGCGTAACTTCGGAAAAAGCGTGACTCACCCTGGGCAACCAGGACTGAGTGGCACAAGCCAGGGGGTAGCGACTGTTTAGCAAAAACATAGGGCTCTGCGAAGCATCAATGCGACGTATAGGGTCTGACGCCTGCCCGGTGCCTGAAGGTTAAAGGGAGGAGTGAAAGCTCCGAACTGAAGCCCAGGTAAACGGCGGCCGTAACTATAACGGTCCTAAGGTAGCGAAATTCCTTGTCGGGTAAGTTCCGACCTGCACGAATGGCGTAACGACTTCCCCACTGTCTCCAGCACAGGCTCAGTGAAATTGAATTCCCCGTGAAGATGCGGGGTTCCCGCGGTCAGACGGAAAGACCCTATGAACCTTTACTATAGCTTCGCCTTGGCGTTAGCGACCGTATGTGTAGGATAGGTGGGAGGCTATGAAGCCGGGGCGCCAGCTCTGGTGGAGCCATCCTTGAAATACCACCCTTACTGTCGTTGACGTCTAACCGAGGGCCGTTATCCGGTCCCGGGACATGGCGTGGTGGGTAGTTTGACTGGGGCGGTCGCCTCCCAAAGTGTAACGGAGGCGCGCGATGGTTAGCTCAGACCGGTCGGAAATCGGTCGTCGAGTGCAATGGCATAAGCTAGCCTGACTGCGAGACTGACAAGTCGAGCAGAGACGAAAGTCGGCCATAGTGATCCGGTGGTCCCGCGTGGAAGGGCCATCGCTCAACGGATAAAAGGTACTCTAGGGATAACAGGCTGATTTTGCCCAAGAGTCCATATCGACGGCAAAGTTTGGCACCTCGATGTCGGCTCATCACATCCTGGGGCTGGAGCAGGTCCCAAGGGTACGGCTGTTCGCCGTTTAAAGTGGTACGTGAGCTGGGTTCAGAACGTCGTGAGACAGTTTGGTCCCTATCTGCCGTGGGTGTTCGAAGCTTGAGAGGATCTGTCCCTAGTACGAGAGGACCGGGATGGACATACCTCTGGTGGACCTGTCGTGGCGCCAGCCGCGCAGCAGGGTAGCTAAGTATGGAATAGATAACCGCTGAAAGCATCTAAGCGGGAAACTAACCTCAAAACAAGGCTTCGCTGAGGATCGTGGAAGACTACCACGTTGATAGGCCAGGTGTGGAAGCGCGGTGACGTGTGAAGCTTACTGGTACTAATAATCCGATCGGCTTGATCGTTTCTCAGCAAAACTCATTCGACTTTACTTGTCGAAATCAAAGACAATATCTTCTCATTCGTGTGTGTCGGGTTGACCTGGTGGCTCTGTCGGAGGTTCCCCACCCGATCCCATTCCGAACTCGGTCGTTAAGCCCTCCAGAGCCAATGGTACTTCGTCTTAAGGCGCGGGAGAGTAGGTCGCCGCCGGGTCTACCCGACACACACGTTTGATAGTCTCGAACCCTCTTCCTTTACGCACCGCCTTGCCGCGGGATGGAGCAGCCCGGTAGCTCGTCAGGCTCATAACCTGAAGGTCGCAGGTTCAAATCCTGCTCCCGCACCCAGTATTACCTCACACCCGGACGTGAGGCTCTGATCTACAGAAACCCCACGGCTCCCAGTCGTGGGGTTTTTTGTATTCTGTGCCTGGCTCAGCGCCAGCAACGCCGCCAGGCTGCCGTGGACTTCCAACTGGAACTTGCCCAGGCCCTCCGTTGGGATGAAGTCCACGCAATCGATCAGCTTGCGCAGTTCCGTGCGTATCTCTTCGCCGTCCTCGCCCTCGATGGCGGCATGTAGATTCTCCGCCAGCCGGCGGTAGACCTCCGCGGCGCCGGGATGGAGCTGGATCACCGACGGGGCGGCGTCCATCGCCAATCGGGACTGGATCTCGCTCCGACGGACCTTCAGCGGAGCGCTGATCGTCTTCAATTCTTCCGTCTCGATTGCGCCGTCCAGACACATGGTCTGCGCGCGCTTCAGTTTGCGCTCGATCTCCGACAGTTCGCGTTCCAGCGGCGCCCGTTCAACCTGGAGCGCGTGGCGCTCCGCGTCCGCGGCGGCGTGAAAGGCTCTGACGGCCTCTGCGATGGCTTCGGGCGACAGCAGGTGGATCTTGATGCCGGCGAGAACGCGCTCTTCGACCGTTTTGGCAGCGATGATCTTGCCGTTGGAGCAGGTTCCCCGATCGTAGCGGCCGCTACAGTTGTACTTGCCACCCTTCAGCGTCATGGCGGAGCCGCACAAGCTGCACTTCATCAGTCCGGACAGCAGGCGTTTGGGCTTGCGAGTGAGCGTCCTGGGCTGTTCTGCCTGGGCGTCGAGGCGGGCCTGAACGGCATTCCAGAGCTCCTGATCGATGATGCGCAGGTGCGGGACGGGCTGGCGCAGCCATTCCTCAGGCGGGTTCAGCGCCGATGAGCGCTTTCCGGTGTCGGGGTGTTTGCGGTAGCGACGCCGATTGAACACCCGCACGCCGATATAGAGTTCCTGGTGCAGGATGCCGTCCTGGGCGCGGCGGTCGCCATGAATGGTCGACGGCGTCCATTCGTCTCCGCGTGGACCGGGTTCGCCGGCGGCGTTTAACTTGTGAGCGATGGCGCGGGCCGACATTCCATTGCGGCCGAAGTCGTTGAATATCTGGTGGAGGATGTCGACCTGGCGGGCGTTGGGGTGCAGTTCGCCCTTGCTGACGATGTCATAGCCATAGCAGCGGCCGCCGCCCGAGAAGCCGGCTTTCACCCGTGCGGTCAGGCCGCGACGCGTCTTCACCGCCAGATCGTGCAGGAAGAGTTCGTTCATTGTGCCTTTCAGCCCGATGTGAATCCTGTCGATCGGGCCTTCGGCCAGGGTCTTCAGGTAGAGCAAGCGCTTGTAGATGTGGGCGATGTCCTCCTGGTCGCGCGACAGTCGGTCGAGCGCTTCGGCCATGACGTCGCTGACTGCGCCGCGCTCCCCGGCGGCGAGGAGGGCGCGCAATCCGGGGCGGTTGGCGATCGCGCTGCCGGAAGCGGCCTTGTCCGCGAACAAGAGCGCGTCTGTGACGCCCTCGGCTCGGCTGGAGCCGTCGCCCAGAGGCTCGAAGTCCATGACTATGCGGATCGTGAAGGCGGGTTGTCCATCGGCCGTTTCCGCATCCCAGCGCAGCACGATGCGCTGATCGGGCGTGACTTCCTCGACGTCCACGGCAACGGAGCCCTGCCGATCAAACGCATCCATGACCGCTGGATCAGCGAATACGCCGGACACGCCCTGTCTTTGATTGATCGTCTGAAAGGCGATCTGGAGGGGCGGGCCTGAAAGGACCGGGCTGATCCTGCAGTTCCGCCCGCGCGACGCCCAGCGCCGCCGTCCACCAGGCGAGTTCGTCGAACAGGGCCGTCGCTGAGGTGTTCAGGTGGTCGAAATCCTCGAACCCTCGTCGGCCCGCGGCGATGTCCAGATAGGCCTCCATGCCGACATGGACGGCTGAGCGCAGGGGCGCGAGCTGCAGCTCGATGCAGATCAGTCTCAGGTGCTCGATGGCGCGTGCGGCGCCCACGCCGCCATAGCCGACGAAGGCGGCGGGCTTGCGGTTGAACTGAACATAGGCGTGATCGAGCGTGTTCTTCAGCGCGGCGGGAATGCTGTGATTGTACTCGGCCGTGAGGAAGATGAAGGCGTCCATCTCGCCGACCCTGTCCGCCCAACGTCGCGCATGGACGCATTGCGGCGGCGAATGGGCGGGAGCGGCGGCTTCATCGAAGAGAGGCATGGGATAGTCCCTCAGATCGATCGTTTCGGCTGCGAATTCGCGGCGATCGGCCAGACGGTGCAGAAGCCACTGCGTCGGCTTGTCGGCGAAACGGCCGGTGCGCGTGGTGCTGATGATGAGGCCGAGGCGAAACGGTTTCATGGCGAGGCGTCCTTTCGGGGGGATCATCGGCGCGGGCGAGCGGGTGAGATGAACAGGCTTGAGGCGATGACGGCGAGGCAGGTCGCGGCGGCCGCCAGCGACACGCCGACGAATATGTTTCCCGCCAGATGTTCGGCGGCTTCGGCGCTGAGCGGAGAAATGAACTGGCCCAGGAAGAGGCTGGCGGCGGCGACGCCCGTGAAGAGTCCGCGCCTGTGCGCAGGGGCCGAAGCGAGCACGAGGCCGTTGACGGTGGGCAGGAGGAGGCCTGCCGAACAGCCGGCGATCGCCATGCCCAGCAGAACCAGCCGATAGTCGCCGAAAGCTACACACATCTGGCCTGCGGCGATCGCCGCAAAGGCTGCTGCGATGATGGCGGACGGCGCGTGGCGACTGCGTATCCTGCTGTAGAACGCCGCGGTTACGCCGCCGGAAAAGGTGCACAGGGACAGGGCGTATCCCGCCAGTCGGGGATCGACCGCCCCGTTCGACGCCAGGTGGAAGGGCAACTGCACCGGGATGACGTAGAACAACGCCATGCCCAGGAAGGCCGAGGCATAGGCGAGAACCAGCGGCGGCCATCGCGTCGTGTCGGCTTGTTTGCCTGAGGGCGACGCGGCGACGGGCGGCGACGAGCGGGGCAGATGCCGCAGCGCTATGGGGATCAGCGCCAGGGCCAGCAGATAGACGGCGAACGGCAGCCGCCATCCCCAAGCGGCGAGCAGGCCGCCCAGAAGCAGGAAGAGCATGCCTCCGAAAGACGCCGCCGAGCCTTGC
>Ga0265295_1006731_pt1 | contig 13713 bp, 12 predicted proteins | sample Munlansysbiofilm_FD_192503 | JGI IMG/M metagenome (GOLD analysis project Ga0265295, IMG submission 192503) | Leachate microbial communities from a municipal landfill in Southern Ontario, Canada - Methane capture system biofilm | ecosystem: Engineered > Solid waste > Landfill > Unclassified ... | reverse complement strand
TGTTGGTACTCCACGATTTTGTAAGGAACACCGTTAAGTTCGATCTTCAATCCTTTTTTTAAGTCGCCCATAGAGATAGAGGCCATACATTCTCCTAATTTTTAGTTTTTGCCATTATAGCGAAAAAAAGCACGACTACAAAATCGTTATTTTTTATACATTATATTGTATATAAATTTCTTTTTTATGTATTTTTTATTTGTTTTAAAGAATTAAACATCTATTATTTTAATTAAATAATAAATTAAATAGTATGTTTTATATATTTTAATGAATATTTAATACGTTAATTTGTATTATAATAAGATGAAAACAAGCGATATCATCAATCTTTTGCACAATGCCGTCGAAGCCGAAAATATGGGGAAGAAAATTTCTCAGAAAAAAATGGCGGAAACGTGCGGCATTTCCATGCGCACCTATCAGGAGTGGAGACTCGGAAGTAGCGCGCCCCTTGGGATTCCCGTCGTATTTAATATGCTCGGGATGCTAAAGGATGAAGATATTATTAGACTGGTTCGGAAAATTAACGACGGGCAAAAAGGAACGGTATGACAAACTTGACGGTCAGTGAGAAAGTGGCTCTTGAAGAAGTATTTGAATGTTTACGCGATACGCGTTGCCGTAAAATCGGACTCATGAATAAACGACTGTTCGTCTATCGCCTTTTGCGCCTGATTGCCTCGACACGAAAAAGAGTCTTACATGTAAAACGCTAAAAAACCGTTTTACATGTAAGCATTAAAGAGAATTCGTATTATCCAACAAAACCGGAACGACGATCAACGAAGCGACGACCGCCGCAATCGTTCCGAAAATCAACGCAACGCCCAATCCTCCGAAAATCGGATCCGCCGCCAGCAACGTACTCGCCAAAATAATCGCCGCCGCCGTGAGCATGATCGGTTTAGCACGCGTAGCACTTGCATGGGCGATTGCCTCTTTTTTTGCCATACCGTGCGCGATCATCGCTTTCGAAAAATCGATCAACAGCAACGCGTTACGCGAACTAATCCCCATCAGCGAAATGAAACCTATCAACGACGTCGCCGTTAAAAAGAACGTCCCGTGCGAAAAGAGATCCATAATCCAATGCCCGACGATCACGCCGATAATGGAAAGAAAACTCCCTAAAAGTACGATTCCCGAAAGCGCAAAGCTTTTATAATACACGACCATCAGCAAAAAGATTAAAACCAATGCCGCGATAAACGCACCGCCTAAATCGCGAAATGTATCCATCGTTACCTTCATTTCCCCGTCCCACACCAGATCGTAAACCTCGCCGCTTTGCTTGTCCTTAAGCCGCAAATCGAACAAGTGCGTACCGCTAATGTCGTAATGCGCTTGAAAATGCTCTTTGATCGCGCTTCGCGCTTGTAAAAGCGGATAGACTTGCGACACCAAATCCGCTTCCGCGACGATACTGACCATTTTTTGAAGATTTTTCGACAAAATTGTCGGCGTCGAGAGCACTTCTTCAACGCGAACGACTTCGCTCAAAGGCACGCTCAAGCCTTCATCGTTGATCAGCACTAAAGAGGCGAGTTTGGCGCTTAACGCCTCTTTGCTCATCTTCTCTAAGCTTTTGGACGCATCGCTAAAAACAAGAAAAAGCGGAATTTGCGTCGGAGAATCGGCACGATTTTTATACGTCACGTTCATACCTTCGAAGCCCAAATAAAGCAAACGATGAATCCTCTCGATACTTAGTTTCGCGCGTGCGGCTTTGTCGTGGTCGATTTGAAGCGAGAGTTTAGGGTAAATATCGTCATGCATAATATCCACGTCTTTGAGATCGCTCGTCTTCGCCAAAATCGTCTTAATCTCTTCGGCAAGCGCGCTTAAACGCTCGGTATTTTCGCCGTAAAGCTCAACGACGATCGCCGCTTGCGTCGGAGGACCTGCGGGTTGTTCGACCATCTTAATCGACGTTTGCGCCACCAAAGGCTCACATGTACGTTGAATCGCTCCGCGTAAACGATGCACCATTATGTAAGATTTTTCCTCTCTTTGATGCGTATCGGTCAAATTGACCACTATCTCGCTGACATGTTCGCCGTTTTTAAAGCTCGATCCTTTGACAAGACCGGCATAATCCAACGGCGAGCCCATGCCGTTAAAAACTTCGATATCCGTAATCTCTTTTTCCTTTTGCAAAATCGAAACGATGCATTGATTGACGTTTTGCGTCTGCACGTACGAACTCCCGTTGGGCAAATCGACGTAGATCGAAAAAGTATTGGTACTTTTCCCCGGTAGCATTTTTGCCAAAACGATTTTACTCGGAAACATCAACACCGAGAGGATAAACGCCAATAACGTCAACACCAGCACCAAACGTTTTTTTCGAGGCACTAGCAAGATACCGTAAACAAACTGCTCAAAGCGTCGCATCATGGCTTGCCCCTTCCGTCACGTCTTTTTTCTTCAAAAATCTACGCGCTAAAAAAGGCGTAAAAATATAAGCGATTAAGAGCGAAGCACTCATGGCAACGGGCACGTTCAGCGGTATGGGTTTCATAAACTCTCCCATCATCTGACCGACAAACGCCATCGGAACCATCGTCAAAATAATCGCAATCGTCGCTAAATTGGTCGGTGCGCCGATCTCGTCGGTCGCTTCCACCAAAAGATCGTCCATCGGTTTGTCTTTCGCGAATTTATCGTGCAAATGACGATGAATGTTTTCGATAACGACGATCACGTCGTCAACCAAAAGTCCAAGACTCAGTAAAAAGGCAAAAAGCGTAATCCGATTGATGGTTTGACCGCTGACGTATGCGATAAAAATCGTAATCGCCAAAATTGCCGGAACCGTCAAAATGACGATAAGCCCTTCCCTCCAGCCCAAAATAAAAATGAGCAAAAACGCGATGATCACGATAGAAATAAACAAGTGAAACACCAACTCGTTAACCGCGTCGTCGGCACGTTCTCCGTAATTTCGAGTTAACGTATAACCGATACCCTCTTTGTCCAACATAGGTTTTTGCGCTTCAAGACGCGCTAAAACGTCTTTGGCAATCAACACGGCGTTGGAGCCTTTGAGTTTGGAAACGCTTAGCGTCACTTGTTCTTGCAGCGGGCTTAAGGTCCCGTCGCTTTGCCTAACGCTAATCAAGGCGCTTTTTTTATTTTGAACGTCATACCCTAAGCCAACCGTTGCCACGTCTTTGAGGTAAATCGCCGAAGCCCCGTAGTGTGCGACGATCAGGTTTTGAATATCTTCGACGTTCTCTAAGACGTTTTTAACGCCGAAAACAACGAGCTTGCCCTCTGCCGTATGGTTCGTCACTTCCGGTAAACGCATGCTAAGCCCGTTAAGCGCGCCGACGATTTGCTCCATGCTCAAGCGATAACCCGCCAATTTACGCAAATCGACTTCGATGTTAAATTGCTCTTTATGTTCGCCTTTAATCTCGGTTTTAGCGACGTTGGGAACGTCTCCCAAACCGTTGCGAATCGCTTCGACTTTTTGATACAAACGCACGGGATCGATTTTGTGTCCCGCTTTGACATAAAACGCAACCGATAAAATCGGAATATCGATGTCGATGTCTAAGGGTCTTACCAACGGAGAAGAAGCACCGCTTGGAAGCTGATCGAGGTTTTGCATCACTTTATCGTACAGTTTGAGATTGGAAGCTTCGCGGTTTTCTCCGATATAGTACATTACGTTGACGATACCCACGTTGTCGCTGGCGATACCGTATATATGCTCTACGCCTTTGATCTCTTTAATGCGTCGCTCCAAAGGACGAACGACGACTTGCTCGACTTCCGCGGCACTTGCACCCGGAAGCGTTACGATCACGACGCCGCCGCTAATCGATATTTGAGGGTCTTCTTCTCGGGGCATCATCAAAAGAGCGATAATGCCTAAAACGATCAGCGTGACGCCCAAAATCATCGTCAGCGGATTGTGTAAAAAAAGGCGCGCCAAAAAACCGGCAAGGTATTTTTCTTTGTACGTACGCATTAGCGCTCACCGACGACAATCGTCGCATACATCCCCGGATACGCGCGCGCTTCATGACATGTAAACGATGTTTTGAGTTTAAACGCGTGCGTCATAGGATTGGAGCTCGGTACGATCGCTTCGATTTTTCCTTCGCTCTTGCATCCGATAGAAGGGATATTCACGTGAACGTTTTGTCCGATTTGAATCGTACCTAAATAACTCTCGGCGATCTCCGCGACGATTTTTAAATGCGTAATATCCGAAAGCACCAAAGCCGGAACGCCCGCTAACGCCATTTCTCCCGCCTCGATATGCTTCGCTACGACGACGCCGTCGTTGGGCGCTTTAATATCAAGATAACGGTACTGATTGGACACCTCTTGGCGTTTTTGTTTGGCTTGCGCGATCTGCTTTTGGGCGATCTCGCTCATTGCTTTGAGATTGGAAGCGGAAAGCTCCAAGTTTTCTACTTCCGCTTTGGAAACCATATCTTTGGCAAAAAGGCGTTGATGACGCTCAACGTTGAGCTTGGCGTTGGCATATTGACTTTGATACATCTGATACGACAATTCCGCTTGTGCGATCGCCAAATCGCTTTGTGCCAATGCCGTATCGATCTCTTTGGAATCGATACTGTAAAGTAAATCGCCTTTTTTAACCACGTCGCCCTCTTTCACGCGCACCTCTTTAACGTAGCCCATGTAGCGACTGGTGATACTTTTTTCGTTATCCGATACCACACTGGCACTCAACGTCAAATCCGCACTCGACGCACTTATCGAAAATGCCAAAAAAGGCAATACCCAATATCCTAAACGTATTGTTTTCACTGAAGTTCCTTTGCGGCAATTTTTTCCAATTCGAAGATAACGTCGTTACGTGCGTTTTGTGCTTCTTGAAGCTTCATAACCGCGCGCAACGCATCGGATTGCTTCACAATCACCTCGCTCATTGAAGCGAGTTTTTGCTCATACCGACCGGTATAATTTTCATAAACCGCTTGGGAGAGTTCAACCTCTTTTTTGAGGCTTGCGATTTCGTATTCGTACATGTGCATTTGTGTCTGCAAACGTCGAATATGCCACACTATCGTCTCTTTTGCCAAGCGTGCTTCGCTAGCCGCCTTCAAATTGCCCACGCGCGCTTTTTCGAGTCCCGCTTTATCCGCACCGCCGTTAAAGAGATTCCATTTCATCTGTACGCCTACGGTATACGCGTCGTGACTCGAAAAATCGTTCATCAAACGATCGTCGCTACTGCCGTATTGCACGAAAGCTCCGATTTGAGGCAAGAAATTGCTCTCTTGTAACGAGACGTTCATTTTGGAAACCGCTTCGCTTTGTTCCGCTTTCTTAATCGCGCGATTTTCATTGAGCATGGTCTCTAAAGGCATGTCAAGAGGCAACTCGGCTTCGTAATTTCCGATAATCGATTCGACGTTTTCGTTTAAAAGAAACGAAAGGTAATGGTACAAAAGGGTTTCGTTGGCTTTGGCTTGTTCGACGAGGCGTTCCACGTCGGCACGTTTGGTTTGCACCTCCAAAATATCCACTTTTTTCGCATAGCCCTCTTCATGCATCGCGGCTGCTCTTTGTTCGAGTTTTTCAATGTTGTGAGCGATCAAGCCGAGGCGATAGAGGTGATTTTTCAACAAGCTCAGCGCATAAAAACTTTTTTTGACCTCTGCAATCTTTTGAACCGTGAGCTCCTCGCGCGAAAGCGTACTTAATGCCTTCAAAGCTTGCGCCATTTTGCGATACTGCTCGATTTTACCGCCCGTATACAGCGGAATCGTATAGGTTACGTTGGTCGAAAAGAGATTGCGGTCTTTGGGATTGTTCAAATCGTCAGAGCGTATATCCACGACATTGGGATCGCTTGGGTTTTTAATAAAATCTTTAATAAAATCTTTAAATCCGAAATCCGCAAACGAAGCTTCTCTGGATTGCAGTTTATAGCCGAAAACATTCAAAGCGTCGTTACTGCGAAGAGCGTATTGATTGAGATCCAAAGAGCCGTAACCTGCCGAAGAGGCGATTTGGTATTCAATCTCCTTGATCTGCTCGTCCATTTTCGCCGCATCGATTTCAAGGTTATTGTGTTTTACTTTTTCGATAGCCGCATCAAGACTTAAAGCAGAAGCGCCGAAAGCATACGCTAGTAAGGCACACATGATCACGATAATTTTCATATAAGGTTTCTCCCTAAATCGATCTGTAAGACGATAGCGTGGATAGTATCACATTTTATTTGCCTCTTTATTGATCGAAAAAAATTAAGCAAACTATTTTAGAAACAAATAATAATCGAGCAGAAAGTTTCGTATAGCATGCCTTACATGCTATACGTTTAACGGGTGTTTTTTAAGAAAAAAACTTCTTTTTGAGTTTGAAAAAGTAGACGATCGTTTTCATTTGGACGAAAATAAAAGGCAGCATCACGATAAAATAGACGACGGAGTTTTGTTCGACGACGTTATTGGCGACCAATCCCGTGTGCAAAAAAAACATTCCGAACACCATAAACGCGACGCCGGGACAAATCAGCGCAAAACTGCTCGGAGAGAGCGTATCGGATGCGATATAGGTTTCAAAATAACCGATGCTTTTCATCACTTTATAGCCGATCAGCCCGAAAATGATTTGTAACGATACGACAAAGCTCGTAAACGTAAACATGGAAGCATTGGCGATTTTTTGGTCAAAATGATGATCGAGTCCAAAGCTGATACGCACAAACGTAATCCCCAAAAGCGTCAAAATCGGAATCATAATCCACAAAGAAGGACTTGCTTCGGCAGAGATACCTTTTTCGAACATCGTTTGAAAGCCGAAAATAATTTTAATCAAAAGTAGCAAAAGTGCTATCGCGCTGAAAAAAATCGAACAAAAAATACCGATCGCGTTAATCGTCAAATGATGGCTCATCGCTCCGGGTGCCGCAAAACCGACGGCGACCATCGCAAACGCAAAAATAGAGATCATTTGGGACAAACTATTGTTTTGAGTAAAATCAAAGTCACCCTTAATGATAAGACGCGTGAAGTAGTCGATAAAAAATTTTAAGGCAAAATAACCCGATATCGCAAAGCCTAAAAGGGCAAACGGAAAAAGATACTCTACGACGCTCCATAATCCCGGGACAAAAAGCGCACCCAAAACAAAACAGACGTTAATGGTCATCGTAAACGTTAAAGGAAGCGTCATCAACGTCACTTCCGCATTGGAACCGAGCAACGTTTGATACCGTTCGCTTTGTTTAAAGAGTCGGTACTGTTTGATATTCCATACTAAAAGTTTAAAATGAAGACCCGCAAAAAATACGATACCTAAAGCGGCGACTCCCGCTACAAACGAGAGCCAGTCGCCTTTGATTAACGCCGGATAAAAAAACTCAAAGGTCGTCATCGCAACGCCTTTGTGCGGGATCATGAACATTAAGTAAATAAAAAACGAAACGGAAAGTCCGCCGGCACCTAAAGCGGATAAAAAGCAAATCGGCGTAAATTTCTCTCGTAATACCATTGTTCTATCCCTTTCGTGTTATAAAACCGCGTATTCAACCCACACGCATGTCGGCAGATTGTTCAGCTCGGCAATAATTTTTTTATCGATATCGGTATCGACCAAGATCGCCGCCATTGCAAACTGATTGGCACCGCGTCCGAGTCTAAAGTCGGCGATATTGATTTTTTCTTGCGCCAAAATAGCCGCAATTTCGGCAATAACACCCGGTACGTCGTGATTTTTAAATATAATCATTTTCCCTTTCGGTTTAAAATCGAATTTAAAGCCGTTAATGCCGGTAATGCGTTGTTCATCGTCTCCGAAAACCGTTCCGTCGATACGAATCGAATCTTTTTCGGTCGTTAAAATCAATGAGACCCTATTTTTGTAACCGCTCGTATTGCCGACCGCTTCAAAGGTACTCTCGATGCCTTTTTCTTTCGCAACGAATTCGGCATTGACGTAATTGACCGTCGTTTCGTTCGTCTCTTTGAGTGCTCCGACGACGCCGAACGTTAAAAGCGACTTTCCGTACGTCGCAATATCGCCCTCGACTTCCAAACGAATCGTTTTAATCGCCGAACGATTGAGTTGCGCCGCAAAAAATCCCATTTTTTGAACCAACTCTAAATACGGCTCTAACGCGGAAGGAATATCTTCAGCTTTAATCGGAAGATTTAAGGCATTAGGGTAACTGATACCGCGTGCCGCGCTAATAGCATTTTCAGCCGCTTGGATCGCGATTTTTTCTTGGGATTCAAGCGTATTGGCACCCAAGTGCGGCGTAACGCAAATGTGTTCCAAATCCAATAACGCATGATTGGTCGCCGGTTCTTTGGAAAAAACATCGATGCCGGCAAAAGCGATCTTACCGCTTTTTAAATTATCGTAAAGGGCTTGTTCGTTATAAAGTCCGCCGCGCGCGCAATTGACCAAACGTACGCCGTCTTTCATTTTCGCGATCTCCTCATAGGAAATCATATTCACGGTTTCTTTATTTTTCGGCGTATGAATCGTGATAAAATCGCATGCTAAAATATCGTCGAAATTGGTCGTATACGTCATGCCCAAATCGGTCACTTTGGCAGAAGAAATGTACGGATCGTAAGCAACGATGTTCATCCCGAAGGCTTTGGCGCGAATCGCTACGCGGCTACCGATGTTACCGAAACCGATCACACCCAGTTTTTTCTCGCATAACTCTATGCCGTACCATTTTTCGCGATTCCATACGCGCTCGACTTTAAGGTGATTATTGGCGTTGGTAAAACTGCGTGCACAACTTAAAAGATGTGCCATCGTCAATTCAACGGCGGCAATCGTGTTGGCGGTCGGAACGTTCATCGCGATAATACCGCGTCTGCTACACCCTTCTTGATCCACATTATCAACACCTACTCCCGCACGTACGACGGCTTTGAGTTGTGTTGCGGCATTTAAAAATTTTTCGTCGACGTCGGTAGAACTTCGCGTAATAGCAACGTCGCAATCGCCTAAAATTTTCAACAATTCATCTTTAGGTAACGCAACGGCATCGACGACATCGATATCTTTTTCGGCATAGAGGATGTCGAAACCCTTTTGATGGATAGCATCGCATACAATAATTTTTTTCTTTTTCATAACCAAACCTCAACAATTTTTGATTTAATATCGTATTTTTCAAGCGCGTAAACAACATTTTCCAACTGTTTTTCGCTCTTGTCTTCCAAATAAATAGTAGGGATTTTGCCCTCTTTGATCACCATATAAGGAAGGTGTAAAGAGTTCAATGTCTGAATAATACAAAAAAGCGAGTATCGATCCGCGCGATCGATGACCAATCGAAACGATTTTGCTTTTTTACCTTTAGCGTCTTTTAATCCGAATTGATCAATTTGCATAAAAAGTTCGTTTACGGGATAAACAAACTCCCTAGCATCTTTTTGCGCCAACTCTTTAACCCAAACGCGTTCCGTAGATTCGGGCGTTACTACGGGTTTTTTGACGGACTCGTACGAAGCGGCATCCTCTTTCACGTCGATTTTAGGAGTGACGAGCGTATAGAAGAACGCTCCCAATCCTAAAAAAAGAAGTAAAAAGATACCGCCGAGTACTCGTTTTTGCATCGCTTATTTCAATTGATCTTTTAAGATATCTCCAAGCGTCATTTTTTCTTCTTTATTGATCTCTTTCAACGCTTCTCTCTCTTTGAGTTTTGAAAGGCGTCGAACGGAGAGACGAATACGGTTTTTCTTATCGTCAATAAAGGTAATTGCCGCTTCAATTTCGTCGCCGACTTTTAAGTCCGCTTCGCTCACTTGTCCTAAATCTTCTTTACGAATCAACGCATCAACGTTTTCTTCAAGCTCGACGAAAATACCGAAATCTTTAATATCTCGGATTTTGCCGTGAACGATATCGCCGTTTTCGTGCGATTTAGCGTAACGTTGGATCGGAGAATCTTCCAACTCTTTTTTGCTTAACGAGACTTTTTCGTTTTCTTCGTCGATTTTAACGATTTTGACTTCTACGACGTCACCGACGTTAAGAAGTTCTTTGCATTTGTTGTTACGATCCCAAGAAGCGTCTTCATTATGTAAAAGACCTTCGATTCCGCCGATTTTAACGAACGCACCGAAATTGGTAATCGTCGTAATCTCGCCTTTAACGATATCGCCGACTTTAAATTTTTTCATAAATTCGTTAAAAGGTTTCGGAAGGACGTTTTTCAAAGAAACGCGTAAACGTCTCTCTTTTGCATCGATCTCGATCACTTCGACGTCGACCACTTGTCCCTCTTCGATATAATCGCGCGGATGTTTGATGTTTTTATCCCATGAAATTTCGGAGATGTGCAAAAAGCCTTCAATATCGTTTCCAAGATCGACGAATGCGCCGTATGGTTCGATATTGCTGATCGTGACTTGAATCGAATCGCCGATTTCAAGCTCGTCTTTGATCTCATCCCAAGGATCGGGCATTGCCGCTTTCACGGAGAGGGAAAGATGACGTTTATCTTTATCGTATTTGATCGCTTTAACGGGAATGACTTCGCCTTCTTTGTAAAGCGTTCCGGGATTAACGGGACCTTTATAGCTGATTTCGCTATAATGAACCAAACCGTCGATTCCGCCGACATCGACGAACATACCGTAAGTCGTGATTTTTTTAATCGTTCCGTCGACGACTTCGTCGCGATCGATTAATTCTTGAACGATCTCTTTACGTTTTTTACGTTCATCGTCTAAGAATTTTTTACGTGAAATAATAATCGATTCGGTTTCGTTGTCGATTTTGATGACTTTGACTTTAAGGCTTTTTCCGACAAGCGTATTGAGGTCTTTGACCGCCGCTTGGGAACGAGGGAGGAAAAACTCGATGCCTTCTTTATTTTCGGCGATAAATCCGCCTTTGTTTTTTCCCGTGATTTTAACGTCCACGACGACATCGTCTTCTTCTTTGAAATCTGCGATAAACGACTTGATCTTATCTTTACGAAGGGCCTTTTTGTGCGAAACAACCGGTCTTTCGTTTCTGAATCCCGTAACGACGACGGGAATTACGTCACCTACTTTGCATGTTATGTTACCGTTTTCATCGGTTACTTCGGCTGCGTTAAGACGACCTTCGGACTTCTTACCCACATCCACTAAGATGACGTCTTCTTTAATCGCCACCACAACACCATTGATCAGTGCGTCTTTCTCAGAATCCTTAAAAGACTCTTCCAACATCGCCGCAAAATCCATCTCCTCATGCTCGTCTACGGCGTTAGTATGAACGGATTTGTTCGCCTCATTTACCATTTGCTACCCTTTTTTGGTTGATTTTTGACTCATATAGTTACATATCGACATGTAAAAGTTGCCTATTATACTTTAATTTCGCTGATTTTTCCAACTATTTTTTCGATAATCCAATCCGGCGTCGAAGCACCTGCGGTGACGCCGCAAAGTTGTTTTTGGTTAAACCACGAAGGATCGAGGTCTTTTTCGCTTTCGACGAGAAAACTATCGGCACAATACTCTTTACAGATACTATGAAGTTGTTTCGTGTTGGAGGAATTTTTCCCGCCGATCACGATAACGACGTCCGCTTCTTTTGCCAATTCTCGCGCGGCGTCTTGGTTTTCAAAAGTTGCGTTACAAATCGTATTGAAGACGCGAACCTCTTTATAACGCATTTGAAGGTATCCGGTGATGTCTAAAAATTCGCTGATTTTACGTGTCGTTTGGGAAACGACGGCGACTTTGTAGCCTTTAAATTTGATTTTTTCCAATTCCGAGACGCTTTGAACTACGTAAGCCCCATTGATCGCATAACTCTCTACGCCTCTGACTTCAGGATGATCCGCATCGCCGAAAATAACGATTTCGTACCCTTCTTGACTCATTTTTTCGCAAATTTCCTGCGGCTTGGTCACGTAAGGGCATGTCGCGTTAATGACTTCAACCTTGCTTTGTTTTAAGGTTTCCAAATCTTTTTTAGGAATACCGTGCGTTCGAATAATCGCGCGTTCAATACCTTGTGCTTCGGAGATATCGTGCAGGGTTTTTACGTTAAAATTTTCGCGTAAACGATTAATTTCTTCGTTATTGTGGATCAAAGGGCCGATCGTTGAGGCATTTTGCGTATTTTCCGCAATCTTGATCGCCCGCTTGACACCGAAACAAAACCCGTAACTTGCGGCAAGTTTTATTCGCATATTTTGACATGTCCTATGTTGGAAAGTAGTTCGACGAAGTTTGGAAAAGAGGTATTAATGCATTCGGTATCTTCGATTTCCATACCGACTTTAGTCCCCGCAATCGCAAAGCTCATAGCGATTCTATGATCGCCGAAACTGTTGATGGTCGCTTTGTGCATCTTACCGCCGATCACTTCGTAACCGTCTTCAAACTCTTCGACTTCAATACCGCATAAACGTAGATTTTTGACGACGCTTGCGATGCGATCGCTCTCTTTAACACGAAGCTCTTGCGCATTTTTGACGGTACTTTTTCCTTTGGCATGGGCAAAAGCAATTGAAAGGGCGGGCAATTCGTCGATCAGCCACGAGATATTTTCGCTCACTTCTACTCCGTGCAAGGCTTTTCCGGTCACGATAATGTCGCCCACGCTTTCGTAAAGGCTCTCTTTCTCGATCAATTCGACGCCAGCACCCATACGTTCTAAAATTTTGTAAGCTTCAATGCGCGTCGGATTGAGAAGCATGTTGCGTAACACAACGCGCGATCCCTCGCTAATCGCCGCCGCAACCGCAAAAAAGAAACCGCTGGAAGGATCGCTAGGCACCCGTAAATTAAGCGGTTTAAGGGGCTTTGTTTGAGGGTAAATCGTGACATGTAAGCCTTCGCTTTCAATGCGTGCACCCATGCCGCGAAGCATACGTTCGCTGTGGTCGCGGCTGAGTTCCGGCTCACTAAAAATACACACGTCTTCACTTTGAAGCGCCGCTAAAATCAGCGCACTTTTCACCTGAGCCGAAGCGATTTTGCTTTCGTAACGAAAGGCTTTCAGCTTTTCGCCGCGAATCCCCAGCGGTGCATAATTTCCATGGCTTCGACCGTCGATTTTCGCGCCGATAGAACGAAGCGGATCCGCTACGCGACGCATCGGGCGTGAACACAAGTATTGATCGCCGTAAAGAACGAAGAAACCTTCTTGAGACGCCAAATAGCCCATCAGAAGGCGAATGGCCGTTCCGGAATTGCCGCAATCTAAAATTTGGGCAGGCTCATTGATACGTGCGGGCGGCGTAATCGTCAACGTTCCGTCTTCCGCCGTTTCGACATGCGCACCCAAAGCCTGCACGATGGCAAGCGTACACAAGGTATCTTCCGCCCGCAAATAGTTTCGCACGACGGAAGCTTGATCGCTTAATAAAGAAAAAATCGCGCAACGATGTGAAATAGACTTGTCGCTGGCGATCTGCTCGGTTGTAAACTCAAAAAGGTTTTTAGGGTTTACATGTAAGGTTTTCATCGAATCGTAATTCCGAATTCTTCATTCAAACGTCGAAGCAAATCTTCGATCATTCCGGCAATTTCACTCTCTTCAAACGTCTTTTCCATCGACTGAAAGTAAAGGCTCAACGTTAAGCTGACTTTATCGCCTAAACTCTCGTGAACGTAACGATCAATCACGCTGAATTTGACTAAAGCCTGAGGCGCAACGGAGCGAATAAACGCTTCTAAGACGTGATAAGGCATCGATTGATCCACCAAAAGGCTTAAATCGCGCGTCGAACTTGGTAGCTTT
>Ga0265295_1006730_pt1 | contig 13718 bp, 12 predicted proteins | sample Munlansysbiofilm_FD_192503 | JGI IMG/M metagenome (GOLD analysis project Ga0265295, IMG submission 192503) | Leachate microbial communities from a municipal landfill in Southern Ontario, Canada - Methane capture system biofilm | ecosystem: Engineered > Solid waste > Landfill > Unclassified ... | reverse complement strand
ACCCACCATGCCTCCGAAACCCGCCACCACCCCCGACCCGCAGGCCTCTTTGCCTGTCGATCCCGCGCCCAACGTCGCTGCTACCGCCACCCCGCCTGTGCCTCCTGCGCCGGCACCCGTCGACAACAGCGCTATCCAGGCAGCCCTAGCCGCCGAGCGCCAGCGCGTCAGCGACATCGAGGGCATCTGCGCCCGTCATCCCGAGATCGGCACCCAGGCCCGCCAAGAAGGCTGGAGCGCCGACCAGACCCGCAAGGCCGTGCTTGACGCCATCAACGCCAGCTACAGCCCCAGCGCCCCCAACATCCAGAGCCGCGACTCCAGCGTCACCATGCCCATACTGGCCGCTGCCGCCTGGCATGCCGCCGGCTTTTCCGAGCAGTCCATCGAGGCCGCTCACGGACGCGAGGCGCTAGACAGCGCCAGTCGCCGTTGGCGCTCCGGCATAGGCCTGCAAGAGCTTATCATCGAGGCCGCTGCCGCCAACGGCGGGGTCAACCTGCCCCGCCGGCTGACCAGCTCCAACTGGCACGGCGTCTGCTACCAGGCCGTCCAGGCCAGCGTCAGCGGCGTCTCCCAGGTCAATCTTGACGGCCTGCTTGGCGGCGTGATCTCCCGCGCCCTCCTGCAGGGCTTCGGCGAAGTTGACTCCTCCTGGCGCCAGATCGCCGGCAAGCGCAACGTCAAAGACTTCCGCGAGATCGTCTCCTACCGCCTGGCTGCCGACGGCGGCTTTGAGCAGGTAGGCCCCACCGGTGAGCTGAAGCACGGCGAACTTTCCGAGACCGAATACCGCAACAAGGCCGAGACCTTTGGCCAGCTGCTCAGCGTCACCCGCCAGGACATCATCAACGACGACCTGGGCGCGCTTACCGCCATCCCCACCGAGCTGGGACTCGTCGCCGCCATGAAGTTCAACCAGGTATTCTGGACAGAGTTCATGGACAACAGCGACTTCTTCACCCTTGCCGCCGGCAACCTGCTCGCCAACGACCCGCTCAGCATCGAGGGACTCACCGCCGCCCGCAAGGCCTTCATGGCACTGCGCGACCAAAGCGGGCGCATGCTCGGCCTCACCCCCAGCATACTGCTCACGCCCCCCAGCCTGACCACCCTGGCTAGCCAGCTCTTCAAGAACGACCAGATCATCGCCATAGGCATGGGCAACAGCGCCAAGGTAGTCCCCAGCGGCAATCCGCACACCGGCAAATACACTCCGGTCGAGTCGCCCTACCTCGAGGACGAGACCATACCCGGCTACAGCTCCACCGCCTACTACCTGCTGGCCAAGCCTACCTTTAGGGCAAGCATCCAGGCCGTCTTCCTCGACGGCGTGGAGTCCCCCACCATCGAGTCCAGCGCCCTGGTCTTCGACCAGCTCGGCCTCAGCTGGCGCGCCTACTTCGACTTCGGCGTGCGCAAAATGGACCCGGTAGCAGGCATCAAAGTCGCCGGATCCCCCGCATAATCCCCAACCCCCCAAGGAGACAATATCATGGCTAGATTCATTCAAGAGGGGCGCAGCATAGACTACCGCCCGCAAGCCGACGTTGCGCCTGGCGCAGTCGTCAAAATCGCAGACAACTTCTACGGCGTGGCTCTGCGCGGTATTCCCGCCGGCCAGCTCGGCGCCCTGCGCGTCGAGGGCGTCGTAGAGGACGCAAAGGCTGCCGGAGCCATCGCCTTCGGCGCCCTGGTCTTCTGGGACGGCACAAAGTTCACCGCCACCCCGGCTTCCGGCACCTATGCCGGACGCGCCATCGCCGACCATGGCGACAAGCTCTGGGTGCTGCTTAACTGCGGCAATCTGGGTGCGCTGGACGTGACAGTGCCCACCCCCGTGGCAGCGCCTGTTGCCACCGCCACCGACGTCACCCCGACCTCGTCCGCCGACGTAACCGTCACCGGAACCTACGCCGATGACGACGACAACATCGCCGCCGGCATCAACGCCAACCGCGCCGACGTCGCCACCCTGGCGACCAACCTGAACAAGGTCAACGACGACATCGCCGCCTTGGTCGCCAAGCTCAAGGAAGCAGAGATCTTCACCGCGTAACCACCCCCTCCCCTCCGGGTCAGGCTTCTTTCCCTTTCTCCGGCCTGGCCTGGAGGGGATTTTACGGCACAAGGAGCAATCATGCCTGCAAACATAAGCATCAACTTCAACTCCTCGCAGGCCGAGACCATCAGCGGCCTGCTCGAGGGCAAATTCGCCAGCAGCGATCAAGTCAGCCTGGCCAAGAATTTCAGCGCCGGAGACGGCGACCACCAGGTGGACTGCATCTTCGAGCGCCGGGCCGCCGCCGCGGTTGTACCCGAGGAAATTGACCTCTCCGACTTCAACGACACCTCCGGCGCCGCCGCCGCCTTCGCCACCGTCAAAGGCCTGATCGTAGCCAACCGCGGAGCCGAGAACCCGCTTTCGGTCGGCGGCAGCTACCTGGGCGCAAATGCCGCCGTGACCCTGCCCCCGGGCGGCGCCCTCGTACTGCTGCTGCCCCTGGGCATAGACATCGAGTCCGGAGTCAACGACACACTCAGCATAGGCTCGGCCAACGGCACCGACTACGAGTGCCGCATAATCGGCGTTAAAGTCCCAGAGATCACAGAGGAATAAAAATGCAGACCGCCGGCGAAGACATCCTGGTTGACATGCTACTCATACGTCCGCGCGTCGAATACCGACGCGACAAGATGCTGCTTTGCAGCCCCCGCGCCCGCTACGGCCACACCCATGCCAGCAGCACCGACGCGGACGGCTTCGCCATGCACGTGCGCTTCACCGACTTCCTCATCCTCAGCGAAGACCTGCCCCCCGGATTCACCCCCAAGGTCGGCGACATCATCAGCGCCGGCGGCAACAGCTACCTGGTATCCGCCCTGGACGGCGAACCTTGCTGGCTGCACCACACCCGCCAAAGCAGCCGCATCATAAGAGTGCATACCCGCCTTGCCTCCGATACCCTCATCCTGGAGCCTAAGCCATGAGTTACAACACACCTCTGGTAAAGCTCAGCGAGGAGTTGGCCGCCGCCGTCAGCCTTTCTGGCATACCCGCCGGAGTGGACCTTTGCCCGGACATGGACTTCCAAAACGTCGCTGGCCTGACCGCAGTGGTCACTCCAGTAGGGCCGACCAGCGCCCGCCATACCCGCGCTGATTCCCGCCTCAACGAGACCAACCTCATGGTCCTCATTCTATCCCCGGCCACCGTCGCCCAGCTCCCCGGGCTGCTCGAGCGCATCGACGCCTTGGTTGCGGTGCTCCTGCTTGACGAGTTGCCATCCGCCCGCATTACTGAGGTCGAGTATGTTCCTTTGGACATCCAGAGCATGCAACAAGCCCGCCTTTTCAAGGCCACCCTCACCATCACCGCCCAGTACATCAGCACGCCATGATCAGCGCCAAGACAAAAGTCCAGATGACCCCCCGCGCCGTCACTGCCCGCGCTCGCTGGGCAGCCGCCAGTCCCCTGCAGAAGGCGGCCAGCATGATCGCCCGCAGCGCCAAGGCATCCATACGCAAGAGCGAGCGCAAAACCTCACTGCCCGGCGAGGCTCCCCGCACCCGCGGCAAAAAACGCAGCCTGAAAAAGTCCATCATGTACCATGTTGACCGCCAGGCCGGCAGCGCCATCATCGGCCCCGCGGCTCACGTCAGCGGCCTCACCGGGCATTACCACGAGGCCGGCGGCGTGCAGTACATCAAAGGCCGTCGGCGCAGCTACAAAATCGGCAGCTACGGCCCCCTGCGTTTCAAGGAAGGCTACATCACCCCCCGCCGCAAGCTCAAGAATTCCAGCCTGCCCGTCATCGAGGGCGTGGGCTTCGGCAAAATCAAGACCCCCGCTGCCCGCCTGCGCGCCCAGCTCATTGACCGCAAAGCTTTCCCCGACGTCGAAAAACCCCGTCCCCGCCGCTACAAGCAGCGCCCCTACATGCTGCCGGCAGTGCACAAAAACCAGCAGACCCTAATAAAAATGTTTGCTAACAGCATATAGCCCCCAACCAACCAAGGAGACATCATGGCAGTCAAAACTTACCTGCTCGGCAGAGATGCCAAGCTCTATGCCGGCAGCGCCGGCAGCACGCCCAACACCGAGATACTCGACGTCAGAGACCTCAGCGTAACCCTCAACCAGGGCGAGATCGACGTCACCACCCGCACCGCCAAAGGCTGGAAGGTCAGCGCAGGCGGCCTGCGCGAGGCCACCATCAGCTTCGACGTGCTCGTGGCCAAAGACTCCACCGAAGCTAAAATTTTTCTTCAAGCCTTCGCCGGTTCCAGTGGCGGCGGCACCGACTACATAGCCCTGCGCGTAGTGGACGCCCCGGACAACGGCATACTGGACCTGGACGCCGACTGTCTCGTCACCGAGTGCAGCCAGACCCAGGACTTGGAGGACAAGATCAGCTTCTCGGTCACCTGCAAGCCCACCATCTACGACACCGACCGCGTGCCCACACTGACTATATCCTAGGCTACCCGGCGCCTCGGCGCGTCTTCGCTACCGGCTGCTGCGCCCATCAGGACGCAGCCGCTTTTTTACACACAGGAGCATACATGATCAGCTTCAAAGACACCTCAGGCCGCGCCTGGCTTTGCCGCGTGGACGTGGCAGCCATCAGGCGCGTCAGGGCGCTTGCCGGCATAGACCTGGCCGCCGCCGTCAGCATAGACACACAGGGCAACCCCGACACCTCCGTATTGCATCAGCTCGCCCGCGATCCGGTCCTGCTTGTCGATACGCTTTATGCCGTCCTCAAGCCCCAGGCCGACAAACTAGCCCTGGACACCGAGCAGTTCGCCGCCGCCTTTGACGGCGAGACCATCGAGACCGCCGGCGCAGCCCTGCTGCAAGGCATAGTCGAGTTCTACCCTTTAGCCCGCCGCCGCCTGCTGGACAAGATACTGACCAAGGCCAGGGAGCAGGAAAAAGCGGCGCAGCGGCAGATCGAGCAAATGGAGACCAGCGGCGAGCTGGACAAGATACTCAACCAGGCCTTGTCGAGCGCCTCATTACCACCTGCGCCGCAGTCCTAGGCCTGGACCCTGCCCCCTTCACTCTGCGCGAGCTGCACGCCATGTACATCGAAAAGGGAGCCTACGACTGGTGGCGCACCGCAGCCACCGTTACCGCGATATACCGCTCAGCCGGCGGCAAAAAACAAATGGATCCGCGCAAGCTAAACCCATTTATCGAACAAACAGCCTCCCCCGCAGCCAAGCCCAGAATGTCCCTCCTCGAATTGGCCAACGCCCTGCCAGGAATCAAAATCGTCGATAAGCGCAAAACCTAAAGAGACCCTATGGCTTCTCCATCCTCCATACAGGCCGGCCAGGCCTTTATCCGGCTCACGCTCAACGATGCCGAGTTGCAAACCGGGCTAGCCAAAGCATCCAAGCTGGTGGACAAATTTGCTCGCGGCGCAGCCCAGACCTTCATGAACCTGGCCACCGCGCACTATTCGCTCAAAAACATATTCTCACCCATAGCCCAGACCTACGCTTCATTTGACGACCAGATGCGCCTTGCCGGCGCTGTCACCTCGGCCACCGCCGAGCAGTTCGCCATGCTCTCCGATCGAGCCAAGCAGCTGGGACGCGATACCGCCTTCTCCGCCTCCGAGGTCGCCGGCGGCATGACTGCCCTGGGACGCATGGGCTTTGCCCCCGCCCAGATAGACCAGGCCATCGCCTCCGTCATGAACCTGTCCAGAGCCACCGGCACCGAACTCTCCAGCTCCGCCGATATCGCCGCCAATTCCATGCGCATCTTCGGCCTCCAGGCCTCCCAGATGAGCCAGGTCGCCGACGTGCTCACCGCCACCGCCAACGGTTCAGCGCAGACCCTGAGCGATCTCTTCGAGGCGCTCAAGAACGCCGGCCCGCAGGCTGCCGCCGCCAAAGAGTCCATCCAGGACGTCTCCGCCGCCATCGGTGTCATGGCTAATCTGGGCATAAAGGGCAGCCAAGCCGGCACCGCCCTGCGCAGCGCCTACATGCGCATGGCATCCGCCGGCGGCAGGGAGTACCTGCGCGGCTTTAACATCGAGACCACCGACGCCAACGGCAACCTGCGCAAGATGAAGGACATCATCCTGGACATAGGCAAAGCCATGCAGGGCATGGGGTCGGCTGAAAAGATCAGCTTCGCCCAGGAGGCCTTCGGCATGCGCGGCGCCTTTGTCGGACTGTCGCTAGGCGGCAACGTTGGCGAGATGCAGGAATTTATCGACAAACTCGCCGAAATCGACGGCCAGGCCGCCAGCACTGCCAGCGACATGGAGTCCGGCCTCGGCGGCGCTCTGCGCCTGCTGAAAAGCTCCCTCGAGGCGCTAGTCATTGCCATAGGGCAAAGCCTCGAGGGCTTTCTCAGCTTCGGCGCCGGCATTGCCGCCAATGTCTTTGGCAGCATAGCCAGTCTTATCCAGGCCACCCCCCAGCTTAGCGCCGTCTTTACCGGCATGGGTGCCCTGCTCGTGCCCCTTGCCGCCGGCCTTATGGGGCTGGCGCTGGCTATGAAAGGAGCCAGCCTTGCCGCAGGTCTTTGCTCCACCGCCGTCACCGGCCTACAGGCGGCCCTAACCATGCTTGCCGCTCATCCTATAGTCGCAACCCTGATGCTGGTGGCCGGAGGCCTGCTGCTGCTTATTGGCAGAATGCGCCTGCTGGGCGCAGAGGTTAAAAAGGCAGCAGACGAGCAGGCACGCCTCAATGCCGAGCTGCAAAAACAGCAGCAGCTCAACGCGCAGAAGTCCGCCGACACAACTCAGGCAGGCGGTCAGATGCAGCGCCTGCAAGAGCTGGCCGAGCTTTCCCGCCAGCAGCGTCTCACCAATGCCGAGATCATCGAGGCAGACCGCCTTATGCAGCAGCTCGAGCCTTTCGGCGCAGGCCATTTCGCCCAGCTCGATGCCATAGCCGGCAAGCTCACACTGGCAACCGACGCGCAGCGCCAGTTCACCCGCGCCGCCAACGAGGCACGCCTCCCCGGCTTGCAGACCGAGCGCGAGCAGATGCAGGCCAACATCGAGGCAATCAAGGCCGAGCGCGATGCCATGATCAAGCGCAACGGCGTCAAAAGAGCCATGCAAAACATGGCTATCAAGGAGCAGGCGCAAATCAAAATCGACGCTGCTCAGGCCAGGCTCCAAAAGCTTGACGAGGAAATCGCCAAGCTACAGGAGCCGATCGAGCTTGACATAGTGCCGCCGGACACCACCCTAGCTCGGGAGGCCATCGAAAACGCCGGCCAAAGCATCGGCGACCTAGAAATGCTGCTCGCCGACATGGGTAAAAGCGCAGTAGAGCGCCAGCTCGACGAGCTGGACCGGCAAAATGAAAAGTACCGCGAGCAGCTAGACCTGCTGCGTCAAGTGGCCAGGGAAAAAAGTGAAAAGATACAAGGCGAAATCTCCGGCCTGGAAGTGGCGAAGATGCAGTCATACCAGGGCAGCCGCTCCGAGCTGGACAGCGAAAAGGAAAAAACCGCTGCAGCGCTGGAGGAAGCCAAAAAGCGCCGGGACATCCTCACCGAAGATCAGGCCGGCCTGGCCAAATGGAAAAAGCAGGGCAACGAGCTTTTCGACGAGGATCAATTTAACAATATCAATCTCGAATTACTCTTTGTAAATAGTCAGGTGGACGCACTCACGCAAAGCCTGGAGCAGCTATCCGGCCTAAAGACCAGCGCCGAGCTGCAACTGGACATAGATGCCAAGTATGACGAGCTGTCAGCCGCCGGCCAGGAAATGAACGACTTGCAAAGCCGCCTGGAAAGCTACGAGAACAACCTGGAGCGCCAGCGCCAGAAGATCGCCTCCGCCGAGTCCGAGTCCGTCATGGCTGATATCAGGGCAGCAGACCAGCGACGCGCTACCGACCGGACGGAGCAGCAATGGCAGTCCAGCCTGGACGCTATTTTTAGCTCCGGAAACTTTGCCGAAGCGCTCGCCAAGGCCACCGAGGCCATGCAAGGCGAAAAAGGCAGGGAGGACACCCTGCGCCAGGCCATAGACGACGCCCTGCGCGAAAACGATCCGCAGTCGCTGCGCGATCTATCCGAAGAGCTGCGCGCCGTCCTCGCCCGCCAGGATCACATCTCACACTTGGTCGCCAAGGCCGAAAGCGCCCAGGCCAATGCCGCATCCTTTGCGGTGGAGCAGGCACGCCAGCCCCTAGGCTCCTTCATCACCGCCGATATCCTCAACCTGCTGGGCGGTCCCAATAAGCCCGAGGAGGAGACCGCGCGCAATACCCGCGCCACCGCGGCAAATCTGGCAAAGTTGATCGACCTTTTCAGACGTACCGAAAACCCGACCTTTACCTAAGGGAGACTATCATGGCAGAAGTAAGAGAGCTTTTCGCCGACCGCATCCAGACCATGGAAAGCTCCGGCAAATACAAGAGCCTGGAGCTGGTCTATCACGTCAAGGACGTAGAGGCCGACGGCGATTACCTGACCGTCAACGGCGTCATGTATCCGGCCACCACCGAGCACTACGCCCTCGAGGCCGTGCGCGCCGAGGCGCCGGCGGTCATGTACGGCATGGCTCGCAAAGAGCTGCGCATCACCGAAAAGATTGACGAGCACCAGTACAAGGTCGGCGTCATCTACGAGTACTCCGGCATAGCATCGCCCACCAGCGCCGACGACGACCGCGACGCCGGAGACCGCACCATCAGCTTTTCCGGCGCCGCCGGCACCCGCCACATCACCCACAGCCTGCGCACGCTGAAAAAGTCCGCCGGCCTGCCAGACTACCAGGGCGCCATAAATGTGGACAATGCCGGCAATATCAACGGCGTGGAGATACTGGCTCCCTCGCTGACCTTCTCCGAAACCCACTTCATGACCTACAAGAAATTCAAGATATCATACATCCGCCGCCTCAGCTCGCTGCAAGGCTGCGTCAACTCCAAGGCCTTTCGCGGCTTTGAGGCCGGCGAGGTGCGCTTCGACGGCTTCTCGGCCACCCGCCGAGGCAGCAAGCGCGAAGACCAATACGAGATATCACTGCAGTTTTCCGTCATCCCCAATCAGAGCGCCACCACGGTGCAAGGCCTGCACATCCCCGCCAAGCAGGGCTGGGATTACGTCTGGTATAAGACCCGCCCGGAAAGCGAGGGCGAGGACAAGCCAGCCGGCTCCAGGCTGGAGGGCTACTACATCGAGCAGTTATACAAGGTGGCCGACTTCGCCCTGCTGGGCATCAAGACCACGCCCTTCACCCCAGTGGTCGAGGAGGCCTGACATGGACAGAGTAAGCCCGGGACAAAAAATCAGCATACGCGCAGAAGACTGGAACGCCATGCTCAGCGCCGCCCAGGCCGAGAAGAACCGCCTGGCCTCGGCTTCCGGCTCCGCCCTTATGGCCGGCCTGGACATAGGCAGCCTGCTGGCCGTCAACCACGGCGGCGCAAGCCTGGAGCCGGGCGAGCCTGCCGTCCTCGCCGGCTTCCAGGCCAAGCCTGCCACCCTGGTCGATCTGCCCCGTTGCAGCCTGAGCACGCATGCCCCGCAACCGGACGACACCGGCAGTCTGGCAGTGGCGCTGGACAGCATCCCCTCCGGCCAGACCGGACGCTTTCGCGTCATGGGACAGGCTCTGGTGCGCCTCGCCGTACCCCCCGCCGAAGGCGAGGACTACGTCGCCTTTGACTCCGACGGCCAGCTCGCCCCCGCCATCCGCGGCCAGGCCAGGCTGCTGGCCTATTCCAGCGGCATTGCCCTGATCCTGCTGGGCGCGGCCAACCTGGGCGAGCCGCCGCGCCGCGGCATGTTCGAGCTGCTCGCGCTGCCCGGCACCGGCTCCGAGCAGCCCCCGCGCCTGCGCATCTGCGACGGCTCCAACCCCGACTCGCTCTGCGCCGGCGTGGCCACCATCAACGCCCAGGCCTACTCCTGCCCCGCCGCCGAGTTCGACCTGAGCACACAGACGCAGTTCTTCTACCTCAAATTCACCCCGCCCAAAATCATCGCCGGCGAGATCAGCGACTCGCTTTGCGAGCTGATCGCGGCAACCGACGAGCAGACTATCGTATCCACCGACTCGGTGTTCTACTATCTGATCGGCCATGCCTGGCTGCAGGAGATAGAAGGCAGGCTTTACCCGCGCATCGCCCAGGATCACCCGCCGGGCAATCTTTTTGCATCCTGGCAGGGACCATGCATAGCCCTGCTGGAGGGAGTGATCGAGGATGCTTAAAGGCCTGCTCAGACCAGCCGAAGTCACCGCCGACCGCTGGCTGCTGCCAGTCATGACCACCGCCTGGCGCCGCCAGCTGGGCGAGGAGGCTCCCAGGCATTACCCCAAGGGGCCAGTGATCCTGCCGGCGGAGCGACTCGGCGAGGTCTTTAAGGACGACACCCTGCACTGTGTCTGCAATAACCTCTGCTGCGATCGCATCCGCGTTTTCGTCGAGGGAGACCACCTGGCGGACGCGGAAAAACCGCCGGAGTTCCTCCTCGACGGCCTCGGGCGCGACTACAAGCTGCACCTGGAGCTGGTCCCCCTGCAGGAGCGCTGCCGCCTGGAAATACCGCTGGACATAGAGCTGAGCGCCTCCTCGCTGCCCGAGGCCACCCATAAAATCCAGCGCCGGCTCGCCGTCGTCCAAAACGTCCGCGGCGTGATCTTCCAGCGCTTCGACTTCAATATCATTCTGAACATTCACTGCTTCTCCGAAGACCGCGACAAGGTCCGCTTCCTGGTCCAGTCCCTGCTGGACTGCGTCCGCAATTGTCCAGGCTCGGCATTCCGCGACTGCACCGCATCCATCAAGCTGCAAATCCACAATCTCAACCACCCTAAACACCGCTTTATCGAAATCATCGAAAAGCCTGACAGGCCGGGCCATGGCGGCGGCGGTCCGGGCTGGGGCGGTGGCGGTGCCGGCGGCGGCTCCGGCGGCGGCTCTGGCGGGCCTGGCTGGCCGGGCTGGGGCAGCGGCAGCTACGACTGGCCAAAGGACGGCGAGGACAAAGAAGAGGGCGAGGACGAAGAAAAAGACCCCTTCCTGCCCTTTGGCGAGGCCGACACCATCCTGCGCTCCGCCTGCTGGAGCGACTGCCCCGGCGCCGTGTTCTACAACTGCCGCGCCATAATCGACCTCGAGGCCGAAAGCCGCATCGGAGCCGACAGCCTCGCCTATGCCTGGCGCAATTGCGGCGGCTGGATACACCGCAGCTGCTCGGCATCCATCGCCAACCGCGTCCGCGTCTCCGGCGCCGGCCAAAGCTGGAGCGACTCCCAGGGCGCCTTTGGCATCTACGATTACGCCCTTAGCGCCCGCGCCAACTCCACTCTTGTCGCTGGCTCCGGCGGCGGTGAGATTTCACACTTCCGCGGCTCCGCCGCCAGCCAGGCCTTCGCCGTCGCCGAGGGACCCTCTCCATACACCACCGACAAGGACGGCGCCACCTCCCACCGCCCCATAGGCGGTTCCTCTCAGGCCATCGCCTACGGCCTCTACAGCAACAGCGGCGGCAGCATCAGCCACTGTCGCGCCGATTGCAACGCCAATGCTCGCCATCCCGTCCGTTACGCCTCGCTGGCCGTCCCCTACCGCGGCAACCAGGCCGAGCACAGCGGCAACTCCGGCAGCCCCGCCAACTGCGCATCCAACCAGGCCGGCTGGTGCGAGGCGAACCTCTGAAAAACCGCCTGCGTATATATCTAAAAGACGGATAACGGAATAATCTATGCAAAACATCAAAGGCAAACTTCGCCTGCAGGGCGGCGCCGGAGCATGGACGGACGGCCTCGACCAGGGCGCCGAAACCCCTAGGCTAACTCTGGCTTTGGCTGCGCGGCTGCTCATCGACCTGCGCGCCGCCGTCCAAAGAAGCGACGAAAGCGCCGAGCTTGCCCCCTATCCTTATGCCGAGCTGGCCGCCTGCGCTTCCTGGTATATTGCCATCGACTCAGACTACGACCCGCTCACCATGCCGCCGGTCAAGCGCTTCAGCGGCATCAGCGTCTATCAGGGCGACAACGGCGAGACCATGGTCAGCATCGAGCTGCCAGAGCTGGACAGCCCAGCCCTGCGCTCCGCCGTCAAAAAGCTGAAGGAGCTGCCGCTCAAAGGCGAGCTGGGCGGACTCAACGCCGAAGGCAGAACCGCCTTTGTTCTCGAGTTCCCCATCGTCCTGAAAAACCGCGTCTATATCCCGGACGGCTCCGGCGGCGAAACCCCCGACCCCTCCGATCCGGAGTACTCCACCACCGCCCAGGTCAAAGCCTATATCAGCGAACAGCTCGAAACCGCCATGGGCGCCCTGGAGCTGCCCGAGGGACTGCCCGGTGCCCAGGGACCGCCGCCGACTCTGCGCGAAGTCGGCCTGACGCTCACCCAGGGCGGCGATCCCTCCGCCTCTTTTGACCTCGTCTCCGAAGGGGTCTACGACCTGCTGCTCAGCATCCCGGCGCCCCAGGACGGCCAGACCCCCGCCCCCATCGCCCCGCAGATATCCATAGGCCTCATCCAGGCCGGTCCGCAGGCCGCCGCCAGCCTCAGCCCCGCGCCCGGCCAGCCTGGCGCCTATATCCTCGACCTCACTCTCCCGCGCGGCGCCGACGGCTCCGGCGTCTATCCAGCCGGCCAGTGGAGCGCGGAAACCGCCTACAGCCTCAATGCCGCCGTCCGGCACAATCATGCCTGGTGGCGCTCGCTGATTGATGACAACCTGGGCAACGAACCGCCAGCCAGCCGCCAGGATACAGCATACTGGGAAGTCATCGTCAAGGACGGACTCTCCGCCGACCCGCTCATCGTCAACTTCAACTCCACCGACGACCCCGCCGACCTGCACTGGCACCTCTACCTGCAAAGCAGCGACCGGTTCTATAGATTTTCCATAGACGGCGGCCAAAGCTTCACCGAGGCCCTGCCGCTATCCATGCCATCCATAGAGCCTTTACTGCTCTTTAACCCGGACGCCACCACCGACTGGAAAGACCTACCAGCCCCCGCCGGCACCGCCGCCTATCACAGCGCCTCCGGACGCTTCCTGCGCCTCAAGACCTCCGCCGGCATCTGGGGCGATCCGGTCTCGATCCACGACCTGCCCGACCCGCTCGAGCCTTATCGCGTGCAGTTCGCCGCCAGCCCCATCGACCCCCAGCAGGAGCCGGACTGGCACCCGCTCATGCTCCCGGGAGACAACCGCATCCGCGTCTATAACACCACCGGCAGCATACGCCGGGATTTCAGCATCTCGCTGGACGAGGGCGAAAGCCTGGCAGCCATGCAGACCTGCCCAATCTCTGACCCCTGGCACCCCGGATACAGACCCGGAGACAGCTACCGCAAGTTCTCCCTCGACGGCGGCGCCACCTACGGCCTGCCCATCCCCCTGCACGGCAAGGACGCATACCAAGAGTGGCTGGATGCCGGCCACGAAGGCACCCGCGAAGACTTTGTCAACTGGATGGAGGGCAGCGGTGACGGCGGCAGTCCGGCATATCAGGCCGGCGAGGGCATCAGCATACAGGGTGCCACCATAGCCATTGACACCGCCGGCGCACAGGAGGGGCAGATACTCGAGAAGACCACGGAGGGGCTAGGCTGGGGCAACAAGCCTATATCGGCCAACACCAGCAACGTGCAGGAAGCGCTGGGCATAAACCCGACAACCGGCAATACGGGCAAGCTGTTAAGCCAAAGGGGTCTGTGGGTAGACGCGCCGTCCGGAACCGGCACCGGCGGCA
>Ga0265295_1006729_pt1 | contig 13719 bp, 10 predicted proteins | sample Munlansysbiofilm_FD_192503 | JGI IMG/M metagenome (GOLD analysis project Ga0265295, IMG submission 192503) | Leachate microbial communities from a municipal landfill in Southern Ontario, Canada - Methane capture system biofilm | ecosystem: Engineered > Solid waste > Landfill > Unclassified ... | reverse complement strand
AGAATATGGTATACTTGCGGTAACGTTAATCAACTTAGTTTGCACAACGTTTGAAGGACATAACACGAGCATGACCATATCTGAAATTGCGAAACTTGCACAAGTATCGATAGGGACCGTGGACAGGGTACTGCACAATCGTGGACGCGTAGCCCCAGAAACCATCAAGAAAGTCATGGCTATCGTTGATGACTATGGGTACCAGCCAAACACCTATGCTCGAAACCTCAAGCTGAGCAAGCAATACACCATCGGCGTGCTGTTGCCGCAACTTCACTCAGAGTTCGGCTACTGGAACCTCATCTATGAAGGAATCCTCAAAGCTGCGAAGGAGTTGTATCCGCTTGCTGTGCGCATCGATCTTGCCCAGTTCGACAGGTCTCAGCAAGGAAGCTTGCTGAAGGAAGGGGAAGCACTGCTCAAACGCAAGGTTGATGCACTGTTGCTTGCTCCGGTAGTGCCTGATGATGCAAGACTTCTCGTTGGCAAGAAGCAATGTGTTGACTACGTCTTCATCGACTCTCCCCTTCCGCAGACAAACCCTGTATCCACCGTTGTCCAGAATCCATTCCGTGGAGGATATCTTGCGGGAAGGATGATGCACCTGCTCAACCCAAAGGGCGGAACCTTGCTTACCATCCAAACCTATCGCTCGGCTTATAACTCCAAGGAACGTGCCAGGGGGTTTTCCCAGTACTTTGCTGACAAGAGCCAGTACAGGTCATACGAGCTGGAGATCCAGGCAAACGCTGATATCGGTCAATCGCTTGATGCCTTCTATCGTGAACACCAAGATTTGAGTGGGATCTTCGTCGTCAATGATGCCATACACAGGATAGCCGACCGAGTTCTTCTGCTTGGCAGAAAAAGCCAGACTACGATGGTCGGATACGACTTGGTGGAACCGAACCGCAAGGCGATGCTCGCCGGATCGGTCGATTGTCTGATCAGCCAACGCCCTGAATACCAAGGCTATACAGCGGTTTATCAGCTCTATCGCAAAGGGCTTCTGAGCCAAGAAGCGGAACCGACCATCTGTGTCCCCATCGATGTCATTCTTCCTGAGAACCTCATCGACGAACAGGGCTGGTGCCCAAGGACCTGACGACGGCGCTTCCCTCAGCGAGAACAGAACACTCTGTCGGAAGAGACAGCTGGCCATGCATCTGATTTCTTGTGTGCATGGATCCAGCAAAAATAGATGCATTCAATACTTAGGAACGCGTGTCTACTTTTGGAAAAAGAATCTTCGAAAAAGTCTTGCATCTGTCTGCTTCGGGAAACGTATGAGCAAGCAAAAAGTCTTTCCTGTCCACTTTGTGAAATCGAATCAATGAAAAACCACTTTCTGTATAAACGTTCCTTGACAGGTGCAACTATTCCTTAGGCATCGGAAGAAATCGAAAGTTTTTCATAAAATAACATACCAAATTTCTCCTTTCCCCAGAATTGCCATCAAAGCGGAAGATATCTTACCAAACTCAATATGATACTTCATGTACTTCTGACATAGCGGGTCTTAGGATTTTATACGAGATGCGGTGTTTCCGCTAAACAACTATCCCAATTTTTGTGATTCCCTAAAAGGAGGAGAACATGAAAAAGACTTTAGGAATTTTGATGATTCTGGTTATGCTGGGTACAGGATTTCTGTTCGCTGCTGGTCAGAAAGAGTCTGGCCTCATCAAGGTAGGTATTGTAAATCTGCCACCAGAAGAGTCCGGGTATCGGCAGGCCAATGTCGAAGACATGAACAATGTGTTTTCTGCTGCCAACGGCTACGACGCAAAACAGACCAACACCATGGACAACAGCGAGCAGATTGCTGCTGCAAAAGGGTACATCCGAGACGGAGTGGACTACCTCTTGATCTCAGCAGCAAACGCTTCTGGATGGGATGACACCTTGAAATCTGCAAAGGATGCAGGTATTCAGGTAATCCTTTTTGACCGTGCAATTGATACGGCAGAGTCCAATTACCAGGCAGCCATTCTCTCTGATATGGCGTATGAAGGTAAGAAGGCAGTGGAATGGGTGTTGAGCCTTGGTCTTGATAAGATCAATCTGATCCTTATTCGCGGACAGATGGGTTCTGCAGCTGAAATTGGCCGAAGCGCAGCTGTGCTCGAAGCCGCAAAAGCAGGAAAACTCAACATTGTTGCAGATGGAACAGGTGGAGATAGCTGGAGTCTTGAAGAAGCCCGCAAAGTTGTTGAAGCAGCAATTGCAGCAGGCAAGGATTTCAACGTCATCTACGCACAGAATGATGGTATGGCACAGGGTGCTGTCCAGGCACTCGAGGCAGCTGGAATCAGTCATGGCAAGGGTGGCAAGGTCAAGGTAATTGGATTTGACTTCAACCGCTTCGCACTTCGCAATGTACAGGCTGGTTACTGGGATGCTGACATGCAATGCAATCCCCGTCAGGCAGCTCAGATTTCCGAATGGATCAAGAGTGGAAAGATGCCCAGTGGCGTTGTCTACCAGGAAGAATTGCTCTTGACTACCGAAACGATCACTGATGAACTCATCGAGAAATGGGGAATCAATGCCGATCCTGGCAAGGGTGTAATCACAAGGTAAGTTTCTTATCACAGTTATGCTATGTGTGCAGTGTGGTACGCAAAGATGATATTGCATACCACACCGCACTTAGCTTGTTTCGTATGAGTATAAGGAGATCTTTGATTGTTGTCAGAAACCATACTCGAAATGAAAGATATCTGCAAATCATTTCCTGGAGTCAAAGCTCTGGATAGCGTGGGCTTCAAACTCAGAAAGGGTGAGATCCATGCACTCATGGGCGAAAACGGAGCGGGCAAGTCCACACTGATCAAGGTCATAACCGGAGTCTACGAAAAAGACGCCGGCTTGATTACCTTGCAGGGTGAGCCTATCCACTTCAAGGCGCCGGAAGAAGCGCAAAACAAGGGCATTGGTACGGTGTATCAGGAAATAATGCTCTGTCCAAACCTGACTGTGGCTGAGAATATGTTTATCGGGCGTAGTCACAACCCAGTCGTCAACTGGAAGCAGATGAACCAGAAGGCAGCACAGTTGCTTGACTCCCTCGGTATTCCGGCAAGCCCAACCCAGGAACTTTCAAGCTGCTCACTTGCGGTGCAACAGATGATTGCAATAGCCCGGGCAGTCGATATGGACTGTAAGATTCTCATACTCGACGAGCCAACCTCCTCTCTTGATGAAGACGAGGTACATAAGCTCTTCACTCTCATGCGTGAGCTGAAAGAGAGGGGTGTGGGAATCATCTTCATCACTCACTTCCTCGAGCAGGTGTACGAAATCAGCGACATGATTACCGTACTCCGCAATGGAAAGCTGGTAGGCGAATATGAAACAGCCTCGCTCTCCCAATTTGAACTCATCTCAAAGATGCTGGGCAATGAACTTGAGGATATTTCCAAATTGAAAAAATATGAGCCGATTGTGTCCGACACCACAACCCCTGTATTTGAAGGCATTGGTCTTTCGAGTGCCGCAGGAGTAAGACCTTTCAACTTTACCATACAAAAAGGTGAGGTGAATGGGTTTGCGGGATTGCTCGGCTCAGGACGCAGTGAAAGTGCCCGTGCAATTTTCGCTGCAGACAAGGTGACTGGTGGTGAAGTACGAATGAAGGGTAAGCGCGTGAAGATCAAAACACCGCTGCATGCCATAAAACATGGAATTGGATATTTGCCGGAAGACAGGAAAGACGACGGAATCATCGCCGACCTCTCGGTGCGGGACAATATCATTCTCACCCTGCAGGTCCTGAAAGGATTTTTCAAGCCTCTCTCATTGAAGCAAGCACAGACTTTTGCCGAAGAGTACATCAAGAAGTTGAACATCAAGACCCCGACTCCCAGCACACCGATCAAATCCCTTTCCGGAGGCAACCAACAGAAAGTCATTCTGGCCCGGTGGCTGCTCACCCAACCCGAGTATTTGATTCTGGATGAACCAACCCGTGGAATCGATGTGGGAACAAAGGTTGAGATCCAGAAGCTTGTGATCAACCTTGCTGCATCGGGAATGAGCCTGACATTCATCTCTTCAGAAATTGACGAGATGCTCCGAACCTGTTCCCGATTGATAGTCATGAAAGACCGTGAAATCATAGCGGAACTCAAGGGAACGGAGATGACGGAGAACGATGTGATGAACGTGATAGCCCAGGGGGGAAAGACCATATGCGCAAATTGATACAAACGTTTTCTCACCTGTTCCTTCCCCTATCGGTCATGATGCTGCTCATCATCATCAATCTGATAAAAGGTGCCGATTACTTCAGCATCTCCCTGGTCAATGGAGCACTGTACGGAAATATTCCGAATATTTTCTTTGGGGCTTCAGAGCTGGTCATCCTTTCCATAGGGATGACGCTGGTAACTGCGGCTTCACGAGGACAGGACATCAGCATTGGGGAAACTGCCACCATCACATCTGCTGTATTTGTCATGTTTGTCCTGCAGGCCAGTGAGGTCACGCTGTTTACCATAGTGGCAGCTTTTCTTTTGAGTTGTGTTGTAGGCTTGGCTCTTGGAGCATTCAACGGTACCCTCGTTTCGGTATTCAAGGTTCAGCCGATGGTTGCATCCCTCATCCTGTTTACGGGGGGCAGATCAATTGCCTTCATGATTGACGGAAAGCTATCACCCATCCTGGCCAACGATATATCGAATCAGATAGGGACGGTGATTCCGGGTGTGCCGGTACAGACTCCGATAATCCTGACCGTTGTCTTCATCGTGCTTGTAGCAGTGCTCTTCAAGACTACTACGCTCAAACTCTATGTAGAGGCTGTTGGAATCAACCCGAATGCGGCACGTCTGAATGGCATCAATCCGAAGAAAATCATCTTTTTGACATTCCTGATCATGGGAGTCTGTTCCGCAGTTGCAGGTTTCATCGCTGTGAATAAGGCAGGCCGCCACGACAGTGTGAACTTGCTCAAACTCATCATGATGGATGCGATTCTCGCTGTGGCGATAGGTGGCAACTCCCTGGGTGGTGGAAAATTCAGCATTACCGGTTCCATAATCGGTGCGTACACGATAGAGATGCTGAACAGGACTCTGCTTAGGTTGGAAATTGAGCCCGCGATGATCAAGGTCTTCAAAGCAGTCTTCATCATCATCCTCATGGTGGTTGCATCACCCGTAGTCAGGATGCATATCAGCAAAACCCTTGACAGGGTTCGAGCTTGGAATATGCCGGCAAGCCAAAGCAAGGCTGCAGCCCCTACGAACATAGCTAAAAAGAAGGAGAATTAGGATGGCATCTGTGAGCGTAATCAAACCAAAAGCTAGACTATCGAATTCAAATATCCTCTTTCTCATCGCTGCAGTCATCTTTGTGCTGATGTATATCTTTGCACTCATCAGTTATCCAGCCAGCTTTATGCAGTTCCAGACGTTCTTTGACTTGTTCAACCTCAATGCCCCGCTCATCATCATGACGCTGGGGTTGTGCATCGTTATGATCGGTGGCGGCATCGACATCTCAATCGGCTCAGTCTGCGGGTTGATAACAATGGCCTGTGCTGTCTTTTTGGAATCCAAGAGTGGAAGCATCGGAGGGGCCATCCTCATTGCTTTGGGTATCGGAATCGCATTCGGAATACTGCAAGGATATCTCATAGCCTATCTGGAAATCCAACCGTTCATCATTACCTTGTCAGGCTTGTTCTTGGCACAGGGACTGCTGACGACACTCCATAAGGATCCGATCAATGTCACTATGCCTGCATTCGTCGCTTTGAGGGATTTTGACATAGTGATCAACTGGCTTGGCACGAGAAACAGGCTGGGTATTTTCATCCCGTGTGAAATCAAACCTGGTGCCATCATTGTGGTAATCCTTCTTGTCATTCTCGCTTCCTTGATGAAATGGTCGCGCTTTGGGCGCAATGTGTACGCCGTCGGCGGCAATAGTCATAGCGCCATGATGCTCGGCATCAACGTAAAGAGAACCATTTTCATCACCTATGTAATCAGTGGATTGACTGCCGGAATTGCGGGATTTGTGTACATCATGACTACAGGGGCCGGCAATGTAGGAAATGCAGCGGGAGCCGAAATGAAAGCAATAGCTTCGGCTATCATTGGAGGCACACTGCTCAACGGGGGAGTAGGAAATCTACTTGGAGCACCAATCGGTACATTGACGCTTCTGATAATCAACGAACTGATACGCGCAGCAGGCGTGCAATCTAACTTCCAAGCGATGGTAAGTGGTCTCCTGCTCTATTTCTTCATCGTGTTGCAAAGCATCATCATGTCACTTCGTGACAGGAGGAAGTTCAGCGTTTCACTACCGCCTTGGTTGCGGCTGTCAGACAAAGCTCAGGAGAGCAGCCAAACGTAGAGCAGAAGACGTTGAAGTGACTTCATATCAATTCAGGCATTTGCTCCCGTTTCTGAACTCCCGGGGGGAAATGCCTGTATGTTTCTTGAAAATATAACTGAAATAATGTGGATCTCCAAACCCTACATCATACGCGATGTCCGCGCTTCTGAGCGCTGTCGTCAGCAGCAGTTCTTTCGACTTGTTGATACGGACCCGAGTAAGATACTCTATGAAAGTTTCACCGGTTTCCTGAGAAAAAATGGTACTGAAATGATTTGGACTCACATGTACGATTGATGCCACTGAATGCAGGGAAATGTCTTGGTCGGCAAAATGGAGGTTTATGTGCTGTTTAGCTTTCTGGATCATCTCATAGTACTTTCCCGCCGATTTCAATTCCCTGAAATCTATGAACGTATCCAAGATCGATTTCACCCCTTCACAGAAGGTCTCTTTTGAGCCTGCTATCTCTGAAATCTGCGCCTTATTTGACAACCATGGTATAACTTCCTGAACAACGCCACCCAGTTCATCAATGATCTTTGAAATGGTTACCATAAGATCGTACAGAAGGTAATAACTTATGAGAGTGGTCTGGAAAGGGTCATCACCTATCATGGAGATATACTGGGCGACAATCTCATTGATACCTGATTTCTTCACATATTTCAGCCGCTCCGATATGGGGCTTCCGTCCAGTTTCAAGAAGTCAATCTCGGAAAAGGAGTTCAGGTCATGAGTTCCGATAATCAGATTCTGACCGGTTTTTGCAGAAAATTTGATTGCCTTTTCCGCATCAGCATAGGATTGGGACAGGCTTCCAATTCGTTCAACCAAAGAGCCGATTCCTATGGTTACCATACACTTAGTGTTTCGTTCAACCTCATACTTGATTGCTTGGGCTAAGGTATACGCGGTCTCTTCAAGTGATTCGGATACAAGCTGCATCAGCAGCAAGATGATGGAATCCCTGCTTTGCGAAAAACACAACACCTCTTCCTGATTATCAATAAGGCTGTTTATGTGGAGCTTGGCAGTTATCAAATCTGCATAGGTTTCAGAGGAGGTGGATAGCTTGATGATTGCAACAAGGTACCCATGAGCGATAAGATCCAAGCCTATATCACCCCCTTTCTCAAGCGCATCTTCCGTTTTGACAATTCCGGTCACCAGATCACACAACCAGCGCTCTCTAATCAGGTTCGTATTGGACTGGGCCTGCAGTTTCAGATTCTCAATGCTTGAAAGATGAATTTTTTCCTGTTCAATCCTCTCTACCAGTTTGTTGAGTGTTACGAGCATGTCTGAGGCGGAAATGGGCTTGAGAATGAATTCATCAACGCCGATCGATATTGCCTCTTGTGCGTACTGAAATTCGTCATGTCCTGAGATGATTATGATCTTTATCCAGGGAAGTATCTTTTTGATGATCCTGGAAAGGCTGAGCCCATCAACAAACGGCATCCTGATATCTGTAATCAGGATGTCCGGCTTCACATCTTTCATGATTGAGAGAGCCATTTCGCCGTCTGAAGCTTCACCCACGAGGACAAAAGGGCCTGTCCCAGTCTGAATGCTGTTTCGCAAACCTTCACGTACTACTATCTCGTCTTCTGCAATAAATACCTTATACATGGAATCCAACCTCAGGTATGCTGAAATACACCGTAGTACCCCTCGTATACTCACTCGTGATTTTCAGCTTCGTGCTTGCATCATAATACAGCTCAAGCCTCTTGTTTACATTATACAGTCCATAGACATTGTTCAAATCCTCTGGATCGGCAGAGCCACTGATCTGTTTCATGATGTTTGCAAGTCTCTCTTCCGTCATTCCAATTCCATTGTCTTCCACAGAAAAACAAAGGCGATTGTTTTCACGCCAACCCTTCACAGACAACAAGCCACGCCCTCTCTTGTTTTTGATCCCATGGTACAGTGCGTTCTCTACGATAGGCTGGAGCACCAGCTTCAATATCTGACAGTCTGCAATCTCAGGCATGTACTCAATTTTGTAATCAAGGATGTCCCGGTATCTGATTTTCTGAATGGTAAGATAGCTTTTCACATGTTCAAACTCTTCACTGACCGTCAGATAGTCTTTGCCTTTGTTGAGAGAGATTCGGAAAAAGCTGGAAAAGGCGCGTGTTATGTCAATTACCTGATCATTCTTCTTCTCTTCAGCAAGCCAGACGATCGTATCGAATGTGTTATAGAGAAAGTGTGGGGTGATCTGGGCCTGCAGCGCTTTCATCTCTGATTTCTGCAGATTTTGTTGTTCACGGACATTCTCTGCAATCAACTCCTGGATTTTGACTGCCATGATGTTCAAGTTGTCGGTAAGCCCGTCGAGTTCACTTACCTGCGGAAGCTTCACCCTGACCGTGAAGTCCCCCTCAGCGATTCTCTTTGACAGGTTCTCAAGTCGCTTGATAGGAGTGTTGATGCTGGAAGTAACTGAACGCTGGGTAAAAACAGCGAAAATCGTAACAAACACTACCGTAAAGATCTGAATTACCGTAAGGGCGAACGTCACACGCTTATGGTGCTCATTTGTTATCGTAGCAGACTCAATAACCCGTACGATAAAATCCTGAAGAATGTCAGAGATAAGAGCGGATACCCCTCGGATTTCATCGAGCATCTCTTCATTTTCACTCACCAGAGACTGATTCGCCATCTGAAGCCCCAACCGGTCAACATTGCGCCTGAGTGTATCGACTGCACGACCCGCCACTTCAAGCATCTGTCGGTTCTCTCGCTCTTCAGTCGTTCTCATAATGTCTTCAAGGCTCTCGTTGATGCCATCGATGATCTCGTATTGGCTTCCTTCAGCGAATTTCTTGTTTCCAGCTACGATATCCCATATTTCGTTGGAAATGTCCATTTTTACCGTCTGGTTGAGACGGTTTGTCTTGCTTACATTGGTTATGATCATGTCATAGCGCACCATTTGGACAACAAACGAGCCTATGGTTATAACCGGAGGTGTTATCATCAGGAGGATGATAATCACATAGGAAATCTTTATTCTCTCTTTTATGCTCCTGCCTTTGAACACTGAGAAAATCTTTTCAACAATGGATGTCTGATGCTTCATACTAATACCCACGAGGTTCTATGAGTGAGAGGTCATCGGTCTCATAGAACACTTCTTCATGAACATATTGTACTCGGGGGATAGTTTCACCTGCTGCCAATCTCTCAGCCAGCTTGATGATTTCAGGCCCCGTTTTGGGGTTGCATTCGATGACACAATTGACTTTGCCTTCGCGCAGCGCATCAATGGCTGCCTGCTGAGCATCGATGGTTACAATGACGATGTCACTGCCAGGCTGAAGACCTCTCTCTTCCATTGCCTCGATAGCGCCAAGCGTCATCCCGTCATTGTGGGAATAGATGACATCGATATCTTCATGCATATCCAGAAATTCTACAGCAAGTTCGTATCCCTTTGATCGCAGGAAATCACCTGATTTGCTGTACACTATCCTGAATTCCGGATGATCTTTGAGCACTTCCCTGAAGCCTTCAGCTCTTCCGGTGGCTACAGAAGACCCCTCTGTCCCGAACAATTCTACGATATTGATGTGCTCTTTGGTCTGGTCAAAATGTTCACGTTTGTTTGCAAATTTGTCCAATACGAACAAACCTGCATTCCGGCCTTCCTTCAGACTGTCGGTACCAATGAATCCTGCATATAAGGATGGGTCTGCAACATCAATCTTCCTATCGGTGACCAGAACAGGAATGCCGGCATCCTGGGCTTCTTGCAAAACATTATCCCAACCATCTGTAACAATCGGCACAAAGACGATCACATCAACCTGATAGGCAATGAATGAGCGGATTGCTTTTATCTGATTCTCCTGTTTCTGTTCAGCATTATCATACACCAGCTGAACACCCTTCTCTGCTGCGGCATCCTGAACTGAGCGGGTATTGCATGTTCTCCAGGCACTTTCAGCACCAATCTGTGAAAACCCTACGATAATGCCATGATCTTCATCAAATTGAGAGACCTTTTTTTTCTGTGCACTGCATCCGATGAGAGAGCAGATGAGTATGAAAAAAATGATACCAAGAAAATGCTTCCTGATTTGCCGTTTTGTATGAATCATTGACCGGACCTTTTTTGTGTGCATGTAAACTGATTATACATTCACTGCACAAGCATTAACAAGAAAAATGACAACAATGAACCGAAGGGCCGTACTGCTGCTGAGAGAGCGTTGATACGAGAAAAATCCAACTTGTTTGTGTGTATCGGTACCGTTCAGCCCTTACGAATCCGACTTTCGCTTCTCCTCACGCTTCTCAATTTCTTCGCCGACAGCCTGGATCTTCTTCTCAATCGTCTCCTTTCCCTGCTTGGAAGACTTCTCAAGGGCTTGGGTAAGTTTGGCCTGAGCTTGCTTCAGATCCTCGATGGATTGGGCTTCCTCCGCTTTGTCAAAGACCAGATTCTCAACCACGGTTGGGGTTTTCTTCTTCTTCTGACTCGTGCCTTCCGCAGGCAGATGACGTGTTGAGGCGTCAAGTTCCCTTCGGTCCGACAGGGACGGGGAAGCAATCTCGATACCCTCCTTAACAAAAACATCCAGTACGGCCTTGTACAACTCACTGGTCTTGCTCAGCCGCTCGGCACTCTGGTCGAGCATTCCATAGAGCCGATAGCGGATTGCATGATCCAGAAACGCCTCAATGAATACAAACGAGTCGGCAAGCTTGCATTGTTGTGCCGCTTTGAGCAAGGCTTGCTCCACATCCTGATGATTGACGGTGTACCCGATGGAGAGACTGAGGTTGATGAAGGTTCCGTCACGGCGAGTCACCTTTACCGATTTTTGTGCCAGCCACAGGTTGGGAAGACTGACCACATCACGGTTTACCAGTTGGAGTTCCGTATGAAAAATACCGAGATCCGTTACTCTGCCAACCAAGTCGTCCACTTCAATGAAATCTCCTCCCCTGAACTCATGCGTCATCCTGAGCATGATGCCTGCCATCGCATTGCTCACCAACGTGGTGGATGAGAGCGCAATGACCGCGCTGAGCAAAAGACCAAGAATGGAGAGAATCTGCATCTTGATCTCATGATTGAGAGGAAGGAATGCGATGGAGAGGAAAAGGCCGATCAGAAAGACCAGAAATACCAGCAGCTGGCGTTGGTACGGCCAGCGCTTGGTACTTTCCAAGGCTTTCCTGAAGAACAGACGAATCACCACCACCAAAATGATGGTGCTGGCGATGACGATGGATGTTGCAGCATAGGAACCGAGTAGTGGCATACTGACCCCCTGATAGTACATACATCATAGCAGAGGTTGGAATCGGAGCACAGTCAGAAACAGTCAAGAGCGTTCTTACTGATTGGCCTTCTTGAGCAATGTTCTCACAATCTCCTGGTCGCTCGGGGCAAAGGGGTAGGCAGATAATTCGCTTAGGCTGACCCATCTGTACTCAGTATGGACAAGAAGGGGAAGACGCTCAAACTCCTCGGCAAACACCTGATAGGCTTTCAGGTGGTAGAGCGTCTCCTTATTCTCAAAATCATGGCTGTGAAGAAGGTCTCCCACTTCTATGGCAAGAGACAGTTCTTCGCTAAATTCACGCTTCAGCGTCTCTTGCTCTGTCTCCCCATAGCGGTTCTTCCCCCCCGGGAATTCCCAAAGCCCTCCGATAGAGCCTTTTTCCTCACGCTTTGCAATGAAATAGCGCCCATTTTGTATCAGGACACCTGCTGTGGTGATACGCTCTTGCATGTTCTGACCTCTCTTACACCAAAACCAGTTGAGGTGCAATAAAATGTATGATGGCAATGGCAAGGGTAAGATACCCAACATTGCGTTTGTTTCGTTCAACGTAGAGCCCGGTGGCTCCCAGCATCGTCTGCTCATCTTCCTGCATCACCCCTACTCCCCTAAGTGCTTGGAATGCATACCAGACCGTAAGGGAGAGGATGTTGATCATGGGGATGAAATCCCCAAGAAACGTGGGTCCTGGATCCATTGGGAAGAGGGCGAGGGCAATGGTGAGCAAGAGCCCGAGTACAATGAGAATTCTCCGAAAAATCCGTTTGGTGCGGAACGCATAGCGAAGGGAGAGAAGCAAGGGAAAGGAGAGACCATAGGTATCAGATAACAGGAATGCAGAACCCATCAGCAAGTATGCAATGGAAAGAAAATAGAGTTGCATCATGCTTCGGCCTCCCCCACTGCCTTGCCGACAAAGCTGAGCAGGGTCTCACTATCATAATAACACCTTGATTGATGAGCCAACCGGCCAGCTGCCTGATGGATCAACGTACCCTCGAGTGCACAGGCAACAGGATCAGAGAACTTTGCCAACAGGGCTGCAATGATGCCGGAGAGCACGTCTCCACTGCCTCCCACTCCCAGCGAGGGGTTGAGGCCTTCCAGTACGATGATTTTTTCCCCCTCTGCTGCGATATGCACCAGTGAGCTTTTCACCACCAAGGTTGCATGCAACCTGAGTGAAAGCTGTTCAAGGGTAGTGAAAAAGGAGGAAGGGGTATCAAGCACATCAACAGGAAGCGAACATGCATCACACAAGGCTCTCAGTTCTCCAAGGTGCGGAGTGAGGATCAGAGGGCCATGGTCCACGACAACTCCTTGCTTGATCATCTGTGCATAACAGCGGATGCCATCTGCATCCAGCACCATGGGAGTGCCAGTCTTCATCAGTATCTTCAGCAGTGCTTCCCTTCCACTTCCCCAACCAGGACCGGCCAGCAGCGCATCGTAGGATGGAAGGGCCTGTCCCTCATACACCTTGACCATAAGAGAAGGGGCTTCGCTTGCGGCAATGGGGAGCACTTCACGATCACAGTAGAGCGTCACCAATCCTGCTCGTGCAAAGAAACTGGCTCGTGCAGCAAGACGGGCTGCTCCGGTGTACTGCTCGCTGAGACTGAAGACTGCCACATGACCTCTGCTGTTCTTGTACTCGTGTGATGAAAGCACACCGATGCGGGCCTTGTTTCTTTCACACAACAAGGCCGCAGCCGGCTGTTTCTCCATGAGGAAGGGAGGAAACGATGGATTGACTGTGGTAATTGCACCGCATGCCGCACGGCTCGAAGGATGGAACATTGCAAGCTTATCAAGACCCATGGTCACCGTCTGGTCTGCCTGGATATGCAAAGAAGAGACAGGCACCTCATCACCAAGCCCTGAAGGGATATCCACACTGAGTTTTTTGGCTGGGCTCTTGTTGGCAAGCTCCACCAAAAGCGACACATCGCCTCTCAATGCTCCGCTCAACCCGGTTCCAAACAACCCATCAACAATCCAAGTGGCGGCATTAAGTTCTTCCTGGACACGTTCTGTTTGGCTTGCATCCCAG